>OHRM01000618.1_pt1 | contig 20116 bp, 18 predicted proteins | sample 1578361 | NCBI WGS metagenome assembly OHRM01 (sample SAMEA3879590, study PRJEB24766) | human gut metagenome | biome: human-associated habitat; feature: feces | place: USA | collected 1985/1987 | reverse complement strand
GGCTTTCCGGCAGAACCACCGCCAGATTGATGCCGTCCTTGGTGGGGACAAGCTGTTTGCCCTTGCGCTGCACAAAGCCCATTTGCACCAGCTTTTCCAGAATCGCGGCACGGGTGGCGGGAGTACCCAGTCCCTTGCGCTCTGCTTCCTCTGGCATATCCTCGGCCCCGGCCCGCTCCATTGCTGACAGGAGCGTATCTTCGGTGTAGGCTTTCGGCGGGGATGTGAAGTGTTCCGATACGGTAGAAGTTACGCGGAAACTCTGCCCCTCGGCCAGTTCTGGCAGGGTGTTCAGGCTTTCCGCTTCTTCTTCGCCGTCTGCTTTCATGGTGGAGTGGAACCGTTGGTCGATCTCTTTCCAACCGGGGACAAGCGCAGTCTTTCCCTTGGCGGTGAACTCGTTCCCTGCACAGGAGAACACGGCGGTCACTGTTTCGTACTCGTGGGGTGCGGCCACCGCACAGAGCAGTTTGGAGCAGACAAGGTTCATCAGCTTGCTCTCACTTTCCGCAAGACCAGTGAACCCCTGCTTTACAAATTCGGACGTGGGGATGATGGCGTGGTGGTCCGATACCTTTTTGCTGTTCAGAATCCGGCCCACTTCCGGGGTCAAGCCAAGCCCTTGGGCAAAGGGCAGCAGCCCCAGCAGGTCAGACACAAGATGTTGTGCTGTCTGGCCCATATCCTCGGTCAGATATTGGCTGTCGGTGCGGGGATAGGTCAGCAGTTTCTTTTCGTAAAGTTGCTGGGCATAATCAAGGGTCTGCTTTGCCGTGAAACCGAACAGGCGGTTTGCCTCCCGCTGCAAGGTGGTCAGGTCATAGAGCTTGGGCGGCTGTTCTGTCTTTTTCTCCCGTTTGACAGAAGTACAGACGGCAACTGCACTCGTGCATTTTTCTTTGAGAGAATTTGCGGTTTCTGCATCCGCAATGCACCCACTGTCTGCTTTCAGGCTGCCGGAATGGATGCCGACCGTGTAATACTTTTCTTTCTGGAAGCGCAGGATTTTTGCGTCCCGGTCCACCAGCATTTTCAGTGTCGGGGTCTGCACCCGGCCTACCGTCAGGGTCTTGTGGTACAGCACCGAAAACAGCCGCGTTGCATTGATGCCCACCAGCCAATCTGCTTTTGCACGGCAGAGGGCCGATTGGTACAGCGCATCGTAATCCGAATCCGGGCGCAGGTTTGCAAAGCCCTCCCGGATGGCGGCATCCTCCATGCTGGAAACCCAGAGCCGCTTCACAGGTTTCGTGCAGCCGGCCATTTGGTAGACAAAGCGGAAGATAAGTTCTCCCTCCCGGCCTGCGTCGGTTGCGGCGGTCACACTGTCCACATCCGGGCGGTTGAGCAGGGCACGCAGAACTTCAAACTGCTGTTTCTTTTCGTCCGGGACAATGAACTGCCACGGCTGGGGCAGGATGGGCAAATCTTCATACTTCCACTTGCAGTATTTTTCATCGTACTGGCCCGCCTCGGCAAAGGACACCAGATGCCCGATGCACCAGCTGACCAGATACCCGCCGCCCTGCCAATAGCCGTTTTGCTTTTCATCGGCCCCGATCACGGCGGCAATGCTGCGGGCCACACTGGGCTTTTCGGCAATAACTAAATTCATATAGAACACCATCCTTTTATGTAGATGAAATATGTGGTATAATGATTAAAAAAGGGGTGATACAATGGAAAGAGATATGGTGCTAATCCGAAAAATTCTTTTTGCAATAGAGGAAAAATACACAGACAGGGCTTTATCATATCACGATTTGGGATTGAACGATTATACACCAGAAGTGGTTGCATATCATTGTAGTCTTTTACATGATGCGCAATTGGTATCTTCCTATGTGTCGCGTTATGCAGATGATAGATTGTATGCTTTTTATGTAGGCAGACTAACTTGGGAAGGACATGAGTTCCTAGACAAAATAAAGAATGACACCGTGTGGAATAAAACCCTAAAAGTTATAAAGGAAAAGGGATTGCCTTTGGCATTGGATACGGTAAAAGATATTGCCGCTGCTGTTGCGGCAGCAATGTTACAGGCAGCAATCAGTGATATAAAGGCAGGGGGATAAAATGTTTCAAACGTGCAAGTTCTGCGGCTCACAAATGCAAGGAGAGTATGAAACACTGAGTAGTTCAAACCATTATAGATTTTTCTTTACCTGCCCTAATTGCCACGCGATTTATGAGGGAGAGCGCAAAGAAAGAGGAAATCTTGTTCTTTTGAACGATTCTCGCTGGTACAATCCCAATTCTCACGATTTTGAAAAATGAGAACCGGGTCTGCTCGACAATGGGTGGACCCGGTTCCTTTATGATAAGAGAAAGATTATTGGGAAATATCATTAGAACTCTCGATTTCAGCCGGTTCCTCGTCTGCATCCTCGTCCTCGCCAAAATCGTATTCGTCCAGATCATCGTGCCCGGTGGTATCGGCCTTGGGCTTGCGGAACTTGAAATAATAGAGTGCCGCGCCACCGCCCGCCAGAGCCAGCACCAGCAGGATCATCAGACTGCCCATGTTGGACTTGGGCTTTTCCTGCGGCGTTTCGGTGTCGGTTTTCACCGCTTCCGGGGCCGTGCAGTTGCGCAGGCTCTTTTCACACAAGGGGCAGTTTTCGTTGACGTTTCCGGCCTCACATTTCACGGTGCAGGTGCAGACCTCGGCGGTCTGCGGTTCTTCATCCAGCAGGGCCAGCAAGTCGGCATCGTCCACTTGGTTCAGGAAGTGAACGGACGTTTCCTTGTCCTCGTTGGCGCGGTCAATCAGGATGTAAAAATAATTCCCGGCCTTGGTGGTCACGGTGATAAGCTGCTTGTCGCCGTAAAAGTCATCCACCAGTGTTGCATTGCCCTTGGGCGTGATGGGCACACCCTCCGGCTCCATGCCGCCCGTGGTGGGTTCTTCTTCGATAATCTCCGGCAGAGGTTCCGGGGCAGGGTCAGTACCGCTTGCGAAAGCGGGCATGGAAAAGGAGCAGAGGCAGAGCAGGATAGCCAGCAGTCCGGCAGCGAAGCGGTTCCAGTTGTCAGGTTTCATCGGCGGCATCCTCCTGTTTGTGGTACGGGGTGGCGGTGGGTGCAGCATTCAACGCACCGCTGCGCAGGAAGGCCGCGAACTCGTCCGGCTTCATGTTCATGCTGCGCACCAGCTGAATGATCTGCAAGTTTTCCTGTTCAGTCTTTGCAGCTTCCAGTTCTTTCAACTGCTGCTGGTATTCGCTGATTTTTTCTTTGAGCCGTTCGATGTCGCGCTCAATGCGGGAAAGTCTTTTTGCCATACAAAATCCTTTCTGGCGTCACGGTAAACGCCCATAGCTGTAAAAATGTTCCTGCCAATATTTTGAGTTGAGGTTTGTGTAAGAGATAGGGTCGCCGCAGTGCAGCATGATGGAATTGCCTACATAGATACCGCAATGGCTCACGCCGGGGGTATCGTAGGTTCCCTTGAAAAACACAAGGTCGCCCGGTTTGACCTGCGCCGTCGAAACAGGAGTACAGAGGTTGTAAAGGCCCTGTGCGGTCTGGCGGCCCACGTTCCAGCCGGAGTGATTCAGCACCCACGAAATGTAGCCGCTGCAATCAAAGCTGGTGCTGGGCGAACTGCCGCCCCACACATACGGGTAGCCGATGTACTTCGTGGCTTCCTCCATCATGGCGGCAAACCTATCATCCTTTAGTGCTTCCGGGGGAATATCGTAGTAGGTGGGCTGCTTGATGGTAGACGCATTGGGGTATTGCGCTTTGCCGAACAAATCCGGCCGGTTGCCCAGTGTGCGCATATAGAGCGAATAGGCACTGAGCTGTTCTTCGGTCAGCACTTCCACGGGTAGGTGGGACAAATCTTTGTTCTTCAGCTTGACCGTGCAGATGTAGTATTCATACGGTTCTTGGTAGGTGATAACCTGCGGCACACCATACGGGCCAATAATGACCATCATTTTTGTACGGTAACGTATCTGCATGGTCACGGTCTCGGTCAGGATGTACTGCTTTTCAAAGAGCATTTCAAGTTCGCCCTGCACCTCGGCCAATGTAAAAACGCCATCATGGAGCGCGGACAAAATCGAGATCAGCACATAGGGGTCATGCTCGATTTCGTCCAGATAAAAATGGTATTCATCGTAGTTGTGGGTGGCCTCGTAGGTGTCGAGATACCGTTGCAGTTTTTGTTCCAGCTTGGCGTAGGCTTTCTCTGCACCCAGCATATCCTTGTCCTTGGAAAAGTAAGAGGATGCCGTCACGCCGGTTCCAGCGGTGCCCGCCATCACGGTGCAGGACTGCAACCCCGTTATCAGGAGCAGAGCCAGCAGACCGAACACCGCCACGATCAGAATGGTTTTCCAGTTCCGGGCCGCAAATTCGGCTACCCGTTCGCCGCCCTCGGCCGCCAGCTTTGTTACCCGGAAACCGTTCTCTGCGGTGGCGGCTGCACCCTGCGCGGCGGCTTGGCCGGCCTGCCGTGCAGCTTTGGCATACTGCTGTTTGATACGCCGTTTCTGCCACATCCGGGAAATGGGGTTGCTGGCCGCCTGTGCAATTTGCGGATTGTCCCGCAAGGATTTCTGGTAAAAGTATTCTGCATTGGCAGACATGAGCTGACGCTCTGCCTTTTCCACGGCCTTGTAGGGCTTCATCTTGTGGTGCCGGATGCCGCTGCGGATGACCTTGGCGGTCTGATGCTCCACCAGTTCTTCACCCTTGTGGCCACCCTCCACACCCACATTTTCGTGTTCGACTTCATGGATTTTTCCGTGAGCGAACAGCAACGCTTCCGATAGCGGGCGGCTGGCCGGGTTTGGTTTCAGGCTGGGCGGGCCTTTGTCCTGCTGCTCAAAGCGCAGGGTGGATTTTGCCTTGCCGCTGGCGGCATCGTAGATTTTTTCCTTGACCGGGACACGTTTTTTCGGCAAAGCAGCGCGGGCCGCATCCAGCTTGTCGGCTTTTGCCCCCGCTTTGTGGATATACGGCTGTAATTCCGGGTCTGCCCGTTCTTCCTCGGTCAATTCCAAACGGGCAGCGGAACGGTGCAGGCCATCTTCGCTTTCGGCAGTTTCCGCAGCTTGCTTGGCCTTTTTCTTTGCCTTGTGCTTGTCCTTGATGTCCTCGACCCGTTCTAAGATTTTTTCAGCCTTGCCCTCGGCATCCGTGGAGTAGTCCTGTTCCGCTTCCCGGCTGGAAACATTCTCTACAGTGCCGTCCGCTTGATTTTCCACCACCAGACCGTCACGGGTCATGGTCTGGGTGACTTTGGCTTTTGCCTGCAATTCTTTCAAGGTTCTTCACCTCCCATCGGACAGCGGCCCGTTTCAATGTCCGCAATGTATTTGAGAATCGGGAACACCTGCGGCGGCGAAACTGCATTGCCCAGTGTTTTCATCCGCTTGCTGCGGTTCGGCACATCCTCGGTCAGACGCGGGATGTCGGCGGGTTCTTCGGCCCAAAGGGAATGTCCGTCCATTTGCGCGGGAAACCCATCAGCCACTCTACCCAGTCCGGGTTGAGGTAGGGCTTTTCCAGCGTGGTGGGGGTCATCCGGTAGACCACATGGGAAAGCCGCGCCGTCCACGCCTTGCCATCCTTGTTCATCTTGCGGTAACTGCCATTCGCAGAGATTTGGATGTCCAGCCCCTTGCCCACATCCCCGGTGTCGCTGGCAAGGGGTGTGGGAAGCAGCGGAGCCGATGATGAATACCCGTTTCCGTTCGTGCCACGCGCCAACGGCAGCAGCAGGTAATACGAAAACCCGAACATCGTAACCTGCCTGCTCCAAGTCAATGAGCGTTTTGTCGAGCCCCATACGGAGGAAGCCAGCAACATTTTCTCCAAGCACCCAACGGGGCTGCAATTCCCGGATGACCCGCAGCATTTCGGGCCACAGGTAGCGTTCATCGTGGAAGCCGCGCTGCCGCCCTGCGGTGGAGAACGGCTGGCACGGGAAGCCACCTGAAATGAGGGTGACGGTGCGAAGTCCTGTTTTTTCAAAGAAAGCCTCCTTTGTTACAGTGGTGATGTCCTGAAAACGGGGCACTTCCGGCCAGTGGCTTGCCAGCACAGCGGCGGGAAATGCCGCCCACTCGCATTGACAGACAGAGGTAAACCCCGCTGCTTCCGCGGCAAGGTCGATGCCGCCGATGCCGGAAAACAAGCTGAAATGTGTTAAGCTCATAGCTCCACCACCTCGCTGAGCCGGGTGGTCATGATCTTATAGAGCTGTGTGTTTTTCGGGATGGGGTTGGAAAACGGAAGCACCACGTTTTCAAAAATCAGCAGTCCTTCGCCCGGTTCCGAATTGTCGATGTACTTCTGCTGGTCTGCGGAGAGGTTCAGCCGTTCCGAAAGGATTTTGCGGTCGCCGGATGCCTGATTCAGCAGCGTGATGAAGTCGCTGTTTTCCAGAATGTTCTCAATCTCCGGGGAAGAAAGAAGGTCCTTCACATTTTGGGTGGCACCTGTGGGCACGCCGCCCCATTTGCGGAAGCGCTTCCAAATCTCGGCACTGTATGCGGCGGTCTGTTCCTCTTTCAGCAAAAGGTGGAACTCGTCTGCAAAATACCATGTGGCCCGGCCTTGGCTGCGGTTCTGGGTGACGCGGCCCCATATCTGGTCTTGGATAATGAGCATCCCCAATTTTTTTAACTGTTTTCCTAACTCTTTGATGTCAAAGGCCACAAGCCGGTTGTGGATGTCCACATTCGTTTTGTGGTTAAACACGTTCAGCGAGCCGGACACATACAGGTCCAATGCCTGCGCTACCCGGTCCGCTTCCGGCAAGTGTTGGTCGAGCAGGGCTTGGTGCAAATCGGAGAGGATGGGCATATTCTCCGGGCAGGGGCTCGCCAGATAGGGGCGGTAGATGGCTTTCACGGCACGGTCTATCACGGTGCGCTCAATCGCTTCCAGACCTGTTTTACCGCCCATGACCAGCTCACAGAACGACAGCACAAAATCCGATTTCAGGGCAAGCGGACTATCATCCTCGGAGTAGTTGAGGTTGATGTCCAGCGGGTTTACATAGTCCTTGCTGGTGGGCGAAAGTTTGATGACCTGCCCATGCAGCCGCTTGACCAGCGGATAATACTCGGCCTCTGGGTCTGAAATAAAAATATCGTCAGCAGTCGTTAAAAACACACTGACGATTTCGGACTTGCAGCTCATGGATTTGCCGCTGCCGGGCGTGCCCAGCTTCAAGCCGTTGGGACACCGGGCCTGCTTGCGGTCCAGCATGATCATGTTGTGGGATTTTGCGTTGATGCCGTAGTACATGGCTGCCCCGCTCTGGAAAAGCTCCTGCGTCACAAAGGGCACAAACACCGCCACGTTGGAGGTGGTAAGGCTGCGCTGAATCTTTATCTGGTTGATGCCCAGCGGCAGGCTGGACACAAGGCCCTGCTCCTGCTGGTAGTCCAGCCGGACAAGGGAGCAGTTGTACTTCTGGGCCACACCTGCCGCTTGGAACACATCGTTGCCCAGCTTTTGCTTGGTGTCTGCCACATTCAGCACTAAAAAAGTCAGCATGAAAAGCCGCTCGTTCCGGGTCTGCAATTTGTTCAGCAGCTTTTTGGCATCCTCGCCGTAGGTGGCAAGGTCGCTGGGCAGTATATCCATATCGTACCCGGAACGAACAGCCTTTTTCTGCTCCTGAATCTTCATGGCGTCAAGGTCTGTGATCTTCCGCTTGATGGTTTTGATGGCCTCGGTCTGGTCGATGGCCTGCACATGGAGATTGACGAGAATGCCGCTTTCCGTTTTGAGAAAATCGGCCAGCATTTCATCCGAAAGTTCCGGCGCAAGGATTTGTAAAAAGCTCACAGCTCCATATTTGCCGCCCAGACCAAAAGTCTTGGCCGTACCGAAGCAGAGGGAGGACGGTGCCACAAAGTCCTTGGTGGACAGGCCGGAGGGCGCCAGCCAGTCCCAGTCAAAGCGGAACGGTTCCCCGTCCGGGTGGAAGATGCCGTGCAGCACCTCCAAACGCGCCTGTCCGTCCATGACGTGCGCCACGCAGCCCATGGTCTTGAAATAGCCCAGCAGGTCAAGACCAATGCGGGTCAGCCGCGCCCGTGCGGTTTTTAGATTGTCTGCCTCGATGGTGAAGGTCAGGTACTTGGTTTTGACAATGCCGTTGTTTCCGCTGGCAAGCTGCTTTTGCAGGATGGCGGTGTACTCGGCGCGGATGTCGTCAAAATCATCCCCCTGCGGTGCGATCTCAAAACTTTTTGCGTACTGCACCGGGTCAACCTTGCGATTGAGAAACGAAAGCTGCACATGGATGGAGGCATCCACATAGTTGTACAGGTCGCACAGGTGTTCAAAGATGGCGGTCCTCGTTTCCGGCTGGGCCAGCTGATAGCTGATGTCCTCAAAGGCAATGCACTTGGAGAACGTGCGTCGGTCAATGCGGCACACACCGTCCGGGTAGATGGCCTCATACGGGATGGTGGCCTGTGCCGTGCGGGGCTTGCCGTCACCCTTGTACTTGCGGAGAACGGCATCAATTTCTTTTTTCTGGGCGCGGGTGAGCTTTTTGGGCTTTTCGGTTTCGCGGGGTATCGTTTTTCTGGACAATGGCCTTTACCTCCTGTTCCATTTGGTATTGCCGCACAAGGGCGGCGTAAGCATTGTTGGTCTGATAGGGCCTTTCCTTGGGACGAATAAAGCAGCACTGAATCATTTGCTGAATCACCACTTCAAGGGGCTGGCCGTGCCGCTCAAACAGAGCGAACAGCAGCCCCGGCAGCATGGCAAAAATCATCAGCAGGGCCGCCGCGCTGTTGGAAAGATAGTCCCGGGTCAAAAAATAAAGCGGCCCGCCCGTGAGGAGCGCGCCGCCGAAGCAGACCAGCTGCCGCTTGGTCAGCCCGAATAAGACTTTGGATTTTACATGGGTCAAATCTTTGGGAACGGTCACATACGCCATACGTTTTTCCTTTCTCGGCCTTAGTGGGCACCAAACACCGACTTGCTGATGCTGCCGGTCTTGAACAGACAGAAACAGAGTAGCACGGTGTAGCCCATGCAGCCCCAGATGGCCCCGGCAATGTCCGCTGCACCTGAAATGTTGCGTATCAGCACCGCATAGATGCCCACGACAATCATAATCAGGAACGCTTGGAAGCCTAACGCCAAAAGCGATTTCAAATAGTTCTGCCCGGTGCTGCGCCACTCGCTGCTGCCCATGGTCGCCAGCGGGATAGGCCCCAGTGCGGTCACAACGTAAATCTCAATCATGCGGCCGTAGGTCACAAGGAAGATGCAGATGGACAGGATGTTCATGGTCAGGCCCACCACAAGGGTCTGGAACCACAGGCTGAGCAGACTGCCGATGGTCATGCTTTCCAGCTGAAATTCCAGTCCGGGTATCAGGCGGTCAAAGTGGATGGATGTTTCACCGATGATAACGCCGGAACTTTGGTTGACAACGCTCTGGGTGGCATCGAACACACCCATAACGATATTCCATGTGTTGCTGACTATGAGGATGGCAAAGGCAGACTTGAAAATCCAGCGGAAGAACATGGAAGTATCGAAGTCGTGCATATTGTTCTTTTCGGTAATCATCTGGATAAGCTCATGGCACATCACAAGGGCAAGGATGGCCGCTGCAATGGGCAGCACCACCGTTTCGGAAAGACTGCGCAGCATATTGAAAATGCCGCTGTTCCATGCCTGCGGGGTAGAACCAACGTCCGAAGCGATTTCGCCCACCTTGGCGTTCACGTTGTCGAACAGGCCGGAGAGGTTGCCCGTGATGCCATCTATCAAAATGCCTTTTATCCATTTCTCGATGATCTCACTAATCAAGCAAAGATACCTCCTTTCCCGCGCCCTCCCATGTGAGCGGGAGAGCGCGGTGGGGTCTCAAAGGTGGATGTACGGATAAGTTGAGGTTAGCCCAGCAGCCCGGACAGCAGCGGGACAAGGGTCACGCCGATCAGGGCAACGCCGCCGCCCGCGACCAGCTGCTTCACGCCCTGGCTCTTGCTGCCGGGGTTATCCTGTCCATAGCCCTCCAACAGGTTGATGCCGCCCCAGACACACAGGGCACCGCCCAGACCGACCACGATCGTCTGCAAAGTATCGACTGCGCTGTTGAAAAATTCCATAAGGTCCTCACTTTCTGCCGCTTGTTCTGCGGCACTCAAAAATAAAAATTATTCGGCTGCATTTTCATCCGACAGGTCGATTTCGTACAGGTCAAAACTTTCGTCCTGTGCGACTACCTGCTGCCGTTTCCGGCGCAGGGTGGATAAGAACCTGTCCACCTCAAAGGTATTCTTTTTGTCCGCGTCCGCAAGGTACTTGTAGTGCGGGTGCTTGGTGATGTCGAACTTCTCCGAGAAGAACGGCCTCACGCCCCGCAGCTGCAAAATGCACCTGCCGCCGTCCATGATTGCGATTTCGTCCTCTGACATCAACGCCTTTCCTAATTTTTGATAGTTCAGTCCGTGGGAGGTTTGAGAGCCCCGGTTCTCGCTGGTGTTGAAACTGTCGATGGTCTCTTTCCCCAGCGCATCGGAGATCTCTTTGGCATTTTTGCCCCGCCCACTCAAAAAGAGAACAGAATCGCAGTTGTCCGAAATGATTTCGGCCGCATCTTTGTAGATGGCTTTCAGCTGCGACTGGCTCTGCAAAATGATGGATGCCGAGATTTCCCGGCTGCGGATGGTGGCGATCAGCTTGTCGAAGTTGGGAATCTGCCCGATGTTGGCGAACTCGTCCAGAATCAGCCGTACATGGACAGGCAGCCGACCGCCGTATTTATCATCCGCACGGTCACACAGCAGGTTGATAAGCTGGCTTTGAAGCATGGCAAGAATGAAGTTGAAGGTGGTGTCCGTGTCGCTCATAATCAGGAACAATACCGTCTTTTCATCCCCGATGGTGTCCAGCTCCATTTCATCGTCCTCCATCAGTTCACGCACTTCCCGGATGTCAAATGGGGCTAAACGGGCACCGCAGCTTATCAGGATGGAGGAACGGGTCTTGCCCGCCGACAGCAAAAACTTTTTGTACTGCCGGACGGCGAAGTGGTCCGGGTCTTTCTGTTCCAGCCGCTCAAACATGAGGTCTACCGGGCTTTGAAACTCCGGGTCGTCCTCGCGGGCTTCACTGGCATTTATCATTTCCAGCAGGGTGGTGAAGTTCATTTCCTCTGCCGGGGCCTCGTACCAGATGTAGCCAATGAGTGCGGTGTAGAACAGCCGTTCCGACTTCACCCAAAAATCTTCTGCTGATTTTTCACCCTCGCCCTTGGTGTTGGCGATAAGGGTATTCACCAGCTTCAGCACGTCTTTTTCCGAGTGGATATAGACAAAGGGGTTGTACTTCATGGACTTGGAAAAGTTTATCGTGTTCAGGATTTTCACCCGGTAGCCTGCCCGCTGGAACATTTGGCCCGTTTCCAGAACCAGTGTGCCTTTTGGGTCTGTGACCACGAATGAGGTGGGATAGTCGGAAGTGGGGAAACATTGCATGAGGTTGGGCTTCACATAGAAGCGGGTCTTGCCGCTGCCGGAGCCGCCGATCACAAGCACATTTTTATTCCGGGCTGTTTTGGGGTCTTTGGGCCGCCCGGTCATGGTCAGGCGTTCGGTCTGGGTCAGCAGGATGTTGTTTTCAAACTTGGGGTCGATGTAGGGGGCAATGTCCTTGGCGGTGCCCCACCGGGCAGAACCGTATTCCTCGCCCTTGCGGTACTTCTTGGCGTTCTTGCCCTTGCTGTACACGATGAGCCGGACAGCCACCGCCCCGGCAACGCCCACGCACAGGTCAAACGGATGCAGGCTGGGCAGCGGGTTTGCAAAGGCGGCGGAGATGCCGCTCGTCAGGTGGAGCAGCTTTGCCGAAGCATCCGCGCCCGCAGCCAGACGGTACGCCTGCCCGCATTTGGCGAACAGGTACACGAACAGCAGATACGGCAGATTCAGCAACAGCAGCTTTTTCAGTTCAGGCTTCATCGTTCCAGCCCCCTTTGCTTGATTTTTTCCTTCGCACGTTTCGGCTGCTGGGCGGCTTTCTGCTTGGCTGCTGCCAGCACCTTGCGGATAGAGGGCCGCTGCTCCTTGGTGAGCGTTTTGGCCGTGAACTCCCGGAACGCCTGTTCCAGATTGTCTGCATCCTTGGCCTTGAAGATCACGATGTAGTGGGGCGGCTGGGTGGTCTTGTCCTTGCGCAAGGTAAAGTCCACGCCGTACTTCTTGGCGCAGGGCTTAAACGCCCCGATGTTCGCCTCCGTGACTTCAATGTTGGTCAGAGCTGCGCCGTGGGCTTTCAGCTGTTTCAGGCTTTGCCTGCCGTGGTGCAGCTTTGGCCCCTTGGCCCGGTGCTGCAAATATTTTTTCAGGGCAGCTTGCAGCGCTTGGGCGGTGAGCTTGCCCGTTTTCATGGACAGGGCAATGGTTTTCTGGGTGACTTCTTCCTGCAATATGAATCCCTCCTTGTTGCAGAAAATTCAGAGCGGCAGCTAGGGTGGAACCACCAGCCGCCGCAGGTAAAGGGTTCTCATGGGTGGACGCTCCTTTCGGTCAGGTGTTGGGCGGGCGGCCCCAATCGGGCTGCGCCATATCGTGCGCCACAAGGGACGCATAGTAGCTGTTGATGGTGCTGGGGGCGTTGAACAGCATGGCCCGCAGGTATTGCTTGATGTTGCGGACTTTGGTGGTGTTGTCCCGCAGGCAGTCCATGACGAACTCGATGTGATGGCTGTCCAGCTTCAAGAATTTCGCCTTGACCAGCTCTGCCGGGTGATCGTCCCCGGCAACCCGGATGGACTTGCGGTTGGTGCAGACCGTTTCCAGCAGGATGTCCACGATCTCGTCCAGCTGTTCCCGGTCTATCCGGGGATTCTGGGTGAGGGTGTCATACTCGATGTTCTCCAAAATCAGGTCCCGGTAGATTTGATAGGCCGCTTCCTTTCGGCTTCCTGTCCGTTCCGGCGGCGGTGCCGCTGCCTCGTCCTCGTCCAAAGGCAAGGGGTTTGGGGAATGGATAGGAATGGAATCGGTATTTAATCCCTCTTTCTTTTGTTTTTCTGTAATTAGTTTATCTTTATTTAATTGCATTGGATTTTCCAACGTAGGGTTTTCCTGCGTGGGATTCTCCAACGTTGGATTTTCCAATGTAGGTGAAACCGATGCAGGAACGGGCTGCGGCAGCTCAAAGATCACATAGTCTGCACCGCGCAGCCGCCCTTTCTCGTCCCGTTCTCTGGAACGCTGGATGTAGCCTGCCTGTTCCAGTTCCCGGATAGCCTGCCGTATCGCGTCAATGCTTTCCCGGTTGATACGGGCCAGCCCTTGCAGGGTGTAGTCCCAATCTTCCGGCAGGGAGAGCATTTGGGAGAGTAAGCCTTTGGCTTTCAGGGACAAGGCCCGGTTCCGCAGGTGGTGGTTTGACATGACCGTGTAGCCGCTGTTCTTTTCTACCCGAAAAACTGCCATTTCACGGATGCCTCCTTTCGTTGCAAACAAAAAAAGCAGCGTCCATTTGCTCCCGGTGATGGGAGAAGTGAACGCTGCGCGTACTTGATAATTTTTAGGTTGTGTGGTATATAAAAGGCAACTGTATTTCAAACACAGCTGCCCATCGGGGTGCGATACAAGCAAGTTGCTATCCGATGACCTCAAAAACAAATTGTACTACGATGGTTTTCAAAAAATGCTGTATCACTACTCGCACCAAACAATGAAAATCCGAACCTTTTCTCGATAGGAGAAGGGTTCGGATTTTTTGTTTTCTTCGGAAAGCAAAATGAAGGCTCCTTCCCGACGGCTGTGTGTCCAAAACCTTATCAGAAGAACCGTATAACAAAAGTCACAACTGTAAAGGTGCCGTAAGGCAGAAAGGACACGATTATGAAGTACGATGAAAGAACTTGCAAATTCAACATGGATACCGGCTGCGTGGAGCTGCTGCTCCGGGATGGGAGAATGATCTCCATTGACTGCACTGGGGTCGAGGATGCACTGGACGTGACCATGGCGCAGAGGTCAGAGTTAGACTACCTCATCTACAATGACCCACTGGGCTATGCCGATTTGATTCTGAACGGAGACCCGGAGAAATACCTGAAAAATGTAAACGGGAGCCATGGGTTAGAAGATTAAGCAGAGAAAGAGCAGAAGCATTTTCAAAATGCTCCTGCTCTTTCTTATACCTGTTCCATCAACTTGATGAATGCTTGTGCATAGCGCGGCAGATAGTCACCGGTGCGCCATGCCGCCACCGATTCAATATGAAGTGTACAGTTTTGTAAAGGATAGGCTCCGAAAGGAATATTAAGTTCCAGATGTTCCAACAGTTCTCCGCTCAAAAATCCAATTCCATAGCCGTTTGCAGCCAATGCAGCCGCAGCACGAATATTACTGCTCTCTAAAATCTCGGCGGGCTGAATATGCCGCTTTTCCAGCTCCTGAAGGATATACTGTCCTTGCCGTTGGGTACGATTTTGCAAAAGCAAAGTTTGTCCAGCCAACCACTCCAGCGAGAACTCTCCGATTTGGGCAGCTTTCGCTTCTAACGGATGCCCTTTCGATAAAATTGCGTACATCTTATCACTGTGCATTACCTGATAGCTCAAGCCGGTTATTCGCTCAAAGGACATATAAAATGCCAGATCTATTTCGCCGTTTAACAGTTTCTGGTCAAGTACGGCACTGGGGGCCTCTACAATGCGGAACTGTACCTGCGGAAACTCTTTGTGGAAGATGGGTAGTACCTTCGGCAGCGAGAAGCTGCATCGGAACGGCGGGATACCAACATAAAGAACACCCCGGTCAGAACGCAGAATATCCGTCATCTCTGCATCCATCTCACGCTTCTGGCTTAGGATACGCTCCACATGGGCATAGTACCGCTGTCCGGCATAGGTCAGCTTCAATCGGCGGCTCCCACGTTGAAACAAAACCAGTCCAAGGTCTTCTTCCAACTTTTGCAAAAATTTAGAAAGTGTAGGTTGGCTGACATAGAGCTGCCGCGCTGCATGGGTAAGATTTCCGCATTTTACAATAGTGGAAAAATATTCTAACTCCTTGAAATCCATATAGATTCACCTGCCTATTCCGTGTGCTTTTATTTTATCATGTACTATGCATATAGGCTATAGAAAAAATGAAAAATTGATATTTTTGGAATCGAAAAAGTTATGATATACTGCTACTTGTGAAATATATCACAAGAAAATCTTTCTTTGGGACGAAAAAAGCAGGAGGAAATCATGAAAAAGAACAAGATGCTGTATCGCATTGTTGCAGCAGTCCTTGCTTGTGCAGTGGTTGCGCTGGCGCTTGTCACGTATCAGAGCCGCAGTAGCAGCAATGCACCTGTGGCAGAAGGCGCTGTGACTGCAACTGGTTCGGCGAAGGGCATGGAAGGCGATGTGGTGGTGGAAGTCACAGCAGATGCCACTACTATATACTCCATCACCGTGAAGGAGCAGAATGAAACACAGGGCATTGGCTCTGTGGTCTGTGAGCAGCTGCCGGATACCATGGTGGCTGCAAACAGCTACAATGTGGATGGCATTGCCGGTGCAACGGTCACCAGCGATGCGCTGAAGGAAGCCGTGAAAGCCGCTCTGACCAGTGCCGGGCTGGATGCATCTGCTTTTGCAGTTGCACAGACGAGCGATGCCGCAGTGGAAAAAACTGCCGAGAGTCTGGATTGTGATGTGGTCATTGTTGGTGCAGGCGGTGCCGGTTTGACTGCTGCTGCACAGGCCGCTGAAAATGGAGCCAAGGTCATTGTTGTTGAAAAGATGCCCATTGTGGGCGGCAACAGCCTGAAAGCAACGGGCGGCATGAACGCTGCGGACACCAAATATCAGGAAGCACTGGGCATTACGGACAGTGGTGTGGACGAATTTATCGAGGATACCATGAATGGCGGCCATCAGATCAACGACCGCAGCTTGGTGACCGTGATGGCAGAAGAAAGTTCGGATGCAGTCGATTGGCTGGATGCTATCGGTGCTCCGCTGCCCAAAGTCGCTGCAACGGGCGGCACTACCCACAAATATCTGCATGAGCCGGAAGATGGAAGCGCAGTCGGCAGCTATCTGGTTGAAAAGCTGAATGCACAGGCAGAAAAGCTGGGTGTGCAGATCATGCTGAACACCGAAGCGACCGAGATCCTGACGGAAAATGGTGCTGCGGTTGGCATCAAGGCAGAAAGCAAGGAACATAATTATACCATCCATGCAAAGAGCGTGATCCTTGCGACCGGTGGTTTTGGCGCGAACTTTGATTTGATGGCCAGCTTCAATCCGGCACTGGCCAATGCTGTGACCACCAATCACGCCGGTGCTACGGGTGATGGTATCCTGATGGCAGAAGCCATTGGCGCTGACACGGTGGACATGGATCAGATCCAGCTGCATCCGACCGTTTATCAGGAAACCGGCCTGCTGGTTTCGGAGAGTGTGCGCAGCATGGGCGGTATTCTGGTCAATGCTGAAGGCAAGCGTTTCTGCAACGATCTGGCTACCCGTGATGCTGTTTCCAATGCGGAATTGGAGCAGCCGGGTGCATACGCCTATATTATTTTTGACCAGCGTATTGTGGACGATCTGAAGTCCTGCCAGAAGTACATTAAAAATGGCCTGACCGTTTCTGCCGACAACTACGAAGATCTGGCAAAAGCAATGGGACTGGAGGGCGATGCCATCCAGAACTTTGTGGATACGATGGATACTTGGAACGCAGCAGTGGCAGCAGGCGAGGACAAAGAGTTTGGCCGCAACAACGGTATGGACGCTGACCTGTCTACTGCACCCTATTACGCAATCAAAATCGCACCGGGCATCCATCATACCATGGGTGGCCTGAAGATCAACACAGACGCAGAGGTTCTTGATACGCAGGGAAATGCGATCCCCGGTTTGTATGCCGCTGGCGAAACTACCGGCGGTGTGCATGGCGGCAACCGCATTGGCGGCAATGCCGTGTGCGACTTTGTAGTGTTTGGCCGGATCGCGGGCAACAACGCTTCGGCTTACGCAGCGAACTAAGCCATTTATATAAAACAAAAAACAGGGTGCGCCCTGCGGACGCACCCTGCCAAAAGCCACAGACAACAGCGATATGTACAAGAGAAAATGAATATATAGCGAAATGCCGTTATATATTTGACACATGAGCCTTCTGAAAATGTGATTTGGTGACAATTTGGTGTCACTTCAACAAAGAACCCGCCTTCACTTCAATTTGACGTTGAAATGAAGGCGGGTTCTTTTTGCTTTTATGCGTGTTTGACTGCGGTTTCGAAAATATTGACGGCTGCGTCCTCTTGCGTGTCGGTGTTGTGGGTATAGGTGTTCAAAGTTGTTGAAATATCTGCATGACCCAGACGGGCCTGAACAGCTTTTGCAGTGACCCCGTTTTCAATCAGTGTCGTTGCGTGTGTATGGCGCAGCGAGTGAAAATTGAAGGGGATTCCCAATTCCTGATTGATGATTGTGGAAACACGTCCCTGAATGTTTTCGCTTCCTGAATAATGCCCTTTTTCGTTGACGCACACGAAACGAACCGCCGGGAGAGAACAGCGTTCAGAACATGGGTGCTGCACAAGGTGCTGGCACGGTTGACCTTTCATAGACATATCTTCAAGATACACATTGAAATACTTTGGGCCATAGCGCAGCCGGTTTTCTGTCTGGGTGCGTTTGGCTTCCTTCAGGGCTTCCGTCAATGTGGCACCGATTTTGATAGTACGCTTTGAAGTTTCAGATTTTGGGTCATTGAAGTACCAGCGAGAACCGTTATACATATCACTGTGGACAGCAGTTCTTTTGACAGTGATTTTCTGATTCTTTAGGTCTATATCATCCCACATCAGCCCAAATACTTCATTTATCCGCATTCCGGTGTAATACCCTATAAGCAACGGCAGCTGATACCAAGACCCTTCAAACCGCTTCAAAATCGTTTCAAAGTCTTCAGGAGCGATGATATACCGCTTCTGTGCCGGTGTACCCATTTTGGGAAGTTTTGTATAATGACATGGATTGAACTGTAACAGGCCCAAGGGCTGCACCGCATAGGTGAAGGCACCAGAAAGAACCGTTTTGCAGTAGATAATTGTATTACGGCCTAAACCAATTTCTTTCAAGTGATTCAACCATTCTTGCACCACAGCGGGAGTGATCGCCTTCAAACGATACTGCCCAATGTCAGGCTTGAGGTGCTTTTCTATGGTGTGCGAATAGCCTTTGATGGTGTTTGTCTTGCAATTCACCTTTACATACTGTTCCATCCATAAATCCAGATAATCAGAAAGTGTGCTGCTGGATGGTTCAAAGACAAAACCAGCGTTGTTATATTCGCTGATCGCTTTTGCAAGTGCTGCTTCCGCTTCCTTTTTAGTGCGGAACCCGCCTTTCTTCTTGCGTTGCCGCTTTCCATCAATCTTGCCCATGTCAAAGCAGTAATACCACGTTGACCCACGTTTTTCTATTGTACCTTTCATAAAAATAAACACACCCATTCTAACGAGATTTAGAACTGATGTGTTTATGGGTTATGGTTCACAAATGGACTTTTTAGCATTGAATTTTGAAAACTGATACCGGATGTAGTCAAGAACAGCAGATTCAATGATTTCATAATCATCTGGGCTGATAGCACTGACATTAACAGAAAAAAATTCAGCAGCTTCTTTACTATTTAGCAAATCATAAAGTCTTTTATGCACGAGAGCCGAGGGAGATTGATTCTTTTTCTCAATTTCTCTTTGCAATTTTTGGGGCAACCCATCTGTTAAAATGTCAAATTTTTTGAAAATATCTTCATCTTCTAACAGACGGGATGTATCGATTTCAAGGGCTGACGAAATTTTTTCTAGAGTGTCCAAAGAAGGGTTCTTTTGTTCCCCACTTTCAAGTTTACAAACCATGCTATAACTAACATGACTTTTTTCTGCAAGAACTCGTTGACTAAATCCTTTCGATTTTCTGATAGCTTTCAAGTTTTCTGGTAAACCCATTTTCCACCCACCGCCTTTGAAAAAAGTATACCATTAGCGATGGGAAAAGTAAACACGACAGTTCTATAATTCAGAATATACCATTGACAATGGGAAATGTCAAGCGTATAATTGAATCAAGAATCCCATTTGCAGTGGGAGAAAGGACTTGTAAATATGAATGCTAATTTGAAAATCGCCAGAGTAAAATGCGGGATAACCCAGAAAGAACTTGCGCATAGTGTAGGGGTCACTAATAAGTATATTTCCTTGATCGAGAGAAAAGGAATAAAGCCTTCCCCCGCAGTCATGGAAAAGATTGCACAATGTGTGGAAGAATCGGTTCAAGAACTGTTCTTCAATGAGGGGTGATACATGTGCAGGAAATGAAGTTAGAACAGATTGCCCCACACCTTTTTGAAGGGTTTATTGAAGGTGGCAACGGCGAGAAGGACGGAAAGCCAAACTATAAGGCACCGTATCTGAACCAACGCCCCAAAGACTGGGACAAGATGCAGCGCAACGGCTGCAAATGGATATGCGGCTTGATTCCACAAAGGTTGACTATTGTTGACTATGATGACCCGGCGGCATTTGAAGCAAGATTGAAGATTTCAATTTTGTTGAAAGAATGCTGTGTTGCGGTCAGATCGCCCAATAAAGGCGGGCATTTCTGGTGGAAGGCCCCACAAGAGCCGCCCAGAAGCAACAGCGGCAACAAGAATGTATTGACCTTGTTTCCGGTGGACTATAAAAGCGGTATCCGAAAGGTTGAAAGCACTGGCGAACTGAAACCGGCAAAATGTGCTGAAAGTCTTTCTTGTGAAGATGGCAGCCTGCGAGAGATTGCATACTGCAACTTCAAAGATGATTGGCAACTGGATGAAGTGCCGTTCTATGATCTTCCCATGAAAACCAAATCCAAACATGAATTTTTGGGTATGGAAGAAGGTGATGGGCGGCAGGATGCGCTTTATACTTATATGCTGCCGATGAAGGCCGCTGGGTATTCGTATGAGCAATACAGAGAGGTTGCAGAACTGGCAAACACGGTGCTTTTCAAGACTGCAATGGACGCTGAAGAATTTGAAGGTCCTACTATGATTTTGGCCGATAATGAAAAGTATTGTGCTTTCGCTCGTTTTTGTGATGC
>OHRM01000555.1_pt1 | contig 22260 bp, 28 predicted proteins | sample 1578361 | NCBI WGS metagenome assembly OHRM01 (sample SAMEA3879590, study PRJEB24766) | human gut metagenome | biome: human-associated habitat; feature: feces | place: USA | collected 1985/1987 | reverse complement strand
CAGGGTTTGGGGAAGGCACTCCCCAACAAGATTCCCGCAGGGGCAAAATGAGCGATAAGCGAATTTTGGCACCTCGGTAGAATCTTGCTCTAAGAAACTGCCGGACTGCCGTTCACTTGCTACTGCCACTTTTTCGGGAAATCTATAACCAGCTTTTTTCGTAAAAGGCGGCGGGCTGGCATTCTCCCCTTACTCCCTACAAACCACAAAAGAGCAGAATGGACGGACTTTCCGGCAAGAACTTTTCCGGCGGCTCGGTCTTTCCCGACAATAAGGCGTTTCGGAAGCTGCGTTTTGCCCGCTGTCTGAAAAAAATGGCAGCCTTTTTTGGTTTCACTGTCTAATACGGAACTTTTGGAAATTTGCCAAAAATGGGCGCAAAAAAAGCAGCAAATCTTTTTCGGATTTACTGCTTCATGTGCTGCTGCGGGGCGGCGGGATATTCAGTTTTTATGTTATCGGTCAAGCCGGAACTTGAACAGGCTTTCAATCAGCTTTGTTCTGATGTAGTCCTCCATATCAGAGTTATAATAGCCGTTCATTTTGGAGAAATAGCGGATATATCCGGCATAGCGGTCAAGGACAGCCTGTATCGCTATGGGGTCGCCCTCATGTGCTTTTATTATCGTGTCATAGGGGAGAAGTAGGCTACTCATGGGACAGCACCTCCATTTCTTCTTTCAGCCGCTTCAAGGCAAGCTGGATATGCCGCCCGATTGTGCTGCGTGTCCAGCCGCTTTGTTCTCCGATTTCTTTCTGCTTCAAATGCTGGAAGTAATACAAAAAGATTTCCTCCTGCGACTGTTCCGGCAGTTCGGCAAGAGCCGCCGCAAGGGAACAGCTATCTAAAAATATCGTCTGCCCCCGGACGGAGAATGGATAAGTTTCGCCATAGTCTGGCACTTGAAAATACTCGTCTATGGTGCTTAGTGGAACAAACTTTTCTTCGGTCAAGTATTCAAGGGAGATTTCCCGTTTCCACCTCGCTGCCAGCATACGGGCAGCGTCAAAGGACGCATGGCGAATAACAATCCGGCAATAGGTATCATGGGTATAGCGGATATGTTCTTGATAGGCTTCGTATTCAGTCATGGAAAATCCCCCTTTCTTCGATTATGGGAAAGGGCGGCAGCATTTTTTGCTGTCGCCCCTTGATTACCCATTTGCGAAACCGGGCGGGGCTGTCAACGGCGGGCTTTAGCCCGTTCATCTTGACCGTTGACTGCTCCGGTTGGGTTTGCTATTTGTGTTTTAATCACTTACCTAAAGAAATTATTTTTCTTTCCACGACTTTTCAAGAAAATCTGTTAATTCTGGGATTTCCATCTGTTTTAGACCAGTTATATTTCCATTTCTATCTCTTTCTGTAATAATGCCAATATCACCGTTTGCAGAGTGTACCTCAGTTCCTTCAAAAGTTCCATCGGTAGCCCGGTTATCAGCAAAATAGCAGACTGACTTACCATTAAAAAACAGCTGGTTTTCGTCAGAATTATAGGTTAAACCGTATTGCTCATACTGTTCTAAGTTATTAGCAGTTTCTTCGTAAATCTGTTTGTTGATTAGTTCATTAAATGCCTTTTGTTCTTCCGTAAGCCCTTTTTCATAGTCTTGGTCAGTGGTATCCCGAACATTTTCAGCTTTGCTTTTTTCAGGTTGAGTTGAAGAAAAAACAGCATATACGCCACCAACCATCAAAAGCATTACGGCAAGAGTGAGAATAGGAACAATTATTTTTTTCTGTTTCATCATAATATTAAATCCTTTCTTTTTGCAAGTTGATAAGTATAGTATAGTGTTTTCCTCCTTTCACCCATAAGAGCAGCACCATCACAGAATGTTACACATGATTTGCAGTTTTTTAAGCTCTAAAGTATAAAGAGTAGCTACCTCACACAAAGATAGCTACCCTCAAATTTTATGCAGCTTTACTCGAAAATATCTTTTGGTGCAGTAGGTAATAAATCGCCTTTCTTCCAAATAAGCTCACAATTATTAGGTGTACCATAATATACAGCAATGTAGTCCTTTTTTTCATGGTTAAACCCATAATTCATTATTTCGGTTTCTCCATCGGATAATTCTTCTTTGATAACCGTTCTTAATACAGAAATATACAAGTTTCTATTTTCGTCTGTGTAAGTCTTAATTGTTCCTCCACAGTATCCGTCAAGTAGTTCTAATCTAAAAGTAATCTGTTCATCGGTCAGTGAATATGCCGAGATTGAAATTTGCTCTGGGCTTACCATGCTATTTTGTCTTATAAACAAGGCATAATATGTTCCAAATATCGCTGTAAGGACGATAGTCGTTATTACAATTCCTATGATAAATGACCTTAATAGTGAACGTTTCCATGAATGTGCCATCTTCCCCATGACACTGCTTTGTATGCTTTCAGCATTTTCCTTTGTATCAACCACACATTCTGTTTTTAGCTTCTGAAAAATATTGGAACACTTTTCACATTCCTGCAAATGCTCCTCAATCATTTTTCTGCTGTCTGCTGAACAAACTTCATCATAATACAGCGGCAACATATCTTGAATGATGTCGCATGAAATTTTACTCATAACTTTCCTCCTTTACTTGTTCAATGATTTTTAATTTAGCTCTATGAAAGGTTACTCTTGCCCAACTTTCTGTTTTACCAAAAAGTTTTGCTATATCCTGATAACTTAATTCTCCTAACACCCGTAAAGAAAAGACTTCCTTATATGGCTCTGGTAAATTGTGTAGCAGTTTATGTATTCCAAACGCCTGCTCTCTTTGTCCTAACAAAATCTCTATGGAATTAGTATCAACTATTTCATTCTCTACAGAATTAAGGTCGATATTTCTTTTCCTGTGCTTCTCATACAAGAAAAATGAATGCTTCGCAATTTGGCACAGCCAAGTCGTTATTTTACAGTCACCTCGAAAGTTCTCATAGCTTTTCATAGCCTTAAAAAAAGTATCTTGCGCTAATTCTTCTGCAAGTTCTTCATCGTGGCAAAGAGCTAACAGATATTTATATACATCTTCAAAATATAAGGTATATATGTCACTAAAATTAGGGGTATTCAATTATGCACACCTCCTTTCAGCAATAAGAGTAGGCAAGTAACATTTTGTTACAAAAAATATTTGAAGATAACATCAACAAAATATATTATAGCGTGACCGTGTTTGATTTTCAATTTCTGTAAATGCAGAAACATGGAGTGTTTCCCAAATTATACGGAATAGCAGGGGTACTGTCATATCTAATTTATTGTTGCTTCTTTACCAACCATGAGCATTGGCGCCGGGGTTATCGTTGCCGTAGCCCTCAAGCAGATTGATTGCACCCCAGATGCCAAGACCTGCGCCCAGAGCGATAACGAGAGTCTGAAGAACGGTTACTGCGCTATTGAAAAATGCCATAATATTTTCCTCCTAAAATTTGAAATTGTTTTGAGAATAGAAAAAGCCCTCCGTACTACCGGCATCAAAACCGGACGGAAGGCTTAGTTTACGAGAATCTTTTCAAGGAACTCCTCGACGGTTATCACGCCAAGTTTCTGTTCCATTCTGCTTCTTGCATATTCAGTTTCACAATCATATATATCACCACCACCTTTCATAAGAAACAGCCAATACATTGACTGCAACAAATCTTCACGAGAAGCACAGATCGTCGGTGAAAAAACGACAGGTGAAACCTTCAGAACCTCTGCGAGTTTCGCTGTGGTTTCTGCATTAGGGGTTCGAGCGTTTTTCTCATACTGAGCAATACGGACATCCGCTGTCTTCTCGGAATACCCCATCAGGAGTCCAAGCTCTTTCTGGGTAAGGCGGCGAAATCGTCTAACGAACTTCAAACGCTGCCCAATAGAGGTATCCGTGATCCACCAAGTCATTTTTTACACCTCGCTTTCTGCAAATTCTCGATATACAACCTCATTTTTTGCTCTGCGTTTGCCTACGGCTTCACTGGGAGCAAGGTCAGGGTAGGTTGCCTGCACTTTCTGTCTGCTTCTGCGGACAGTTTCAAACCCCGGAAAGCTGCGTCTATCCAGTTCCTTCAAAAACACAGGAACCGTCATGGCACGAATGTCGATGCCACGCAGACCGGAATAGTGTTCCAGTACCATCAGGTACAAATGATTGTCGGTATTTCTTGCCTTGCGGTCGTGTTCCAAGATGTTCTTAACCAAGGCAGATACCGTTTTCAGATTTTCCAAACAGAAACCTCCTTAATCCGCATCGACTACCACAAACTCATCACCTGCCTTGAGCTTCAACCTTCGACTCAGAAACTGTTCAATGTTGAACTCATTTCTCTTATCAAAGTCTGATGTGTACTTATAATTGGGGTGCTGCGTCAGATCGTACTTATCAGAAAGAAACGGTCTGACACCACGCAACTGCAAAATACACTTGCTGCCATCCAGAACCGCAAGCTCATCTACGCTCGCAAGGTCTTTGCCAAGCTTTTGAAAATTTTGCCCATAAGACGGGCTGTTGCCTCTGGTGTTGGAGGTGTTGTAGGTGTCGATGGTTTCTTTTCCCAATGCCTGATTCAGTTCTTTGAGCGTGGTTGGCTCAGAACCACCCAGGAAAATTCGGGAATCCATGTTGCCGATGATGGTGTCGGCATTGTCTTTATAAATGGCTTTCAGTTGTGATTGTGCCTGGAGAACAAGGCAAGCCGATATTTCACGGCTTCGGATTGTCGCTACCAGTTTTTCCAGATTGGGAATCTGACCGATGTTTGCCATCTCATCAATCAGGCAGCGCACATGAACTGGCAGTCTGCCGCCGTACACATCATCTGCTTTCTCACACAGCAAGTTGAACAGCTGTGTGTAAATCATGGAGATCAAAAAATTAAAGGTCGCATCCGTATCTGACATAATCAGAAAGAGCGCCGTTTTCTTATCTCCGAGAGTATCCAACTGCAACTCGTCATAGGCGGTCACATCTCTGACCTCCTGAATATCAAAAGGAGCCAGACGAGCGCCGCAGGAAATCAAAATCGACTTAGCGGTCTTGCCTGAAACAAAATGTCAAAGACTTTTTAGTACCCATACATTTCATTGCATGAAAAAAGCCACTGTAGATTTCTCCACAATGGCTATAAAGTCATTTTTATTCACTTTTGATTTTCGGCAACCTCATGCCCAAACTGGAATAGGTTTGACACTTTAATCGGGACTGAACTCCTTATCGGTAATGACATAATGAAATTCATCTGCACCAAAGGTATCTTTGTCCAGATCTGTAATAGTAAATGTAGTTCCATCAAATTTCATATAGCCGCTGGTGCCGTCAACAACAACGCCATCTTTTACAATGTCCAGATAAACAATTCTATCGATGCTATTCAACTCATAGGCCTGCCAACCGTCCACACCCTGAAAATAGGCTGTAACATTGGCAAACGGTTCATCGTTTTCCTTCTTGCAGACAAGATAACTGGCACTGTCCTCCGATACCCAGGTGGCAGTCATTCCCCAAGGACCTTCCGTTGATACATATCTCCCAAATTTATGGTCGTTGGTACGGTTAATTATGAGTCCTACAAAAGAACCAACAACGAGTACAAGAATAAGCACAACGACACCAACAATGATTTTTACATTCTTCCTCATGATAAATTCACCCTTCCATAAATTCATCTGTTAAGAATATTCTTATTTTTCGCTCTTATTGAACATACTAATTATACCACAATATATGCAAGTTTTCCATATGCTTTTCTACCTATGCCGTATGCTGATTTGCCCTAACATCATTCTCAATCAGCCTCTTTATCTTGTCCTTCATGCTTTCTTCGGCATCCTCATTGAAATGCACTCTCACAACATACATTGTGCCACCTATCTGCTTTCTGAGTGCTACCGGTGTGTGTGATTTTCTATTCTCCATTTGTGTTCTCCTTTATGTCTGCCTGGTAAGGAAGAGCCTCTTTCAGCTGACAACCGGAAGCTGACAACCGACCTCTAAAAACTCTCAATTCCTTTTATTTATAGTTACTTTTCCTAAATTTACTTTTTCTCAAATATTCCGTTGCTTTCGTTGTCAGAACTATATATATCCCTTAAAAACATAGTAAATATAAGGTTTTATAGAACATAGAACCGACAACGGGGTTGGCAACGGGATAGACAACCAGCCGACAACCTATCAGGCATTTATCTCTCCATCCACTCCGGTGGCAATGATAACTGCTCCATCTGCTCCTTGGTTATCGGTTGAAAATCCTGACCTCTGTTGTCAGGCTTCTCCCATCCTTTCTGCCTGCGGTATGGTTCAGGAAAATGTCTTGGATTACTAAAGGCAATCCAATTACTGCAGTTATTCATAATGTCATTAATCTCACGAATTTCCCATTGTGCCGGATTTCCGTCATTTCCCAATGCCTCAGAATATAACTGCCTTGAACATACCATGCTTCCCTCGTAATGCTCCAAATAGTCAAGAATCAGCTCTTTCTTGGTATCTTCCTGCATAAACTGCTTCTGATACTCACAAAGCTCTTTTTCCATCTCTTTCGGAAGCCTCAGCTGGCATTTGCCACTCCTGTAGATTTCCATAGCCTCTGCCCACATCTGGTCGATATATTCCCTTGATGTCTTTTCATCATCGAGTATATGAGTTTCCGCCTCTTCCATATTGCAAAGAATAGGCAGAAATCTTCGGTTTCCCGACCTGTCCATAGGCAGGAAATCCAGCGAATTTGATGAACCGGCAAACACGCACTGCCTCTTGTGGTCTTTGGGATGCCTGTCGTATGGGGTCTTGTAAGTGTCTTTCTGTCTGCTCATAAAGGACTTGGTATCTTCCACATTCTTGGCATTGAGAATTGCCACCATTTCAGGGAACTCTATAATCAGATGCCCCTGTATTTTTCGGTATACATTATCATCATCCATTTTCTTCAAGTCATCCGTAAACCAGTCATCTTCCATGGCAAGGAAACGCAGAAAAGTGGATTTACCGGCTCCCTGACCACCTACCAGGCAGAGCATTACTTCAAACTTGATGCCCGGGCATGAAATTCTTGCTATCGTCCCTATCATAAAAAGCTTCATTACCTCATAGGTGTACTCACTGACCTCTGCCCCTAAGAAGTGATGCAGTGCATAGCGTATCCTCTCCCAGCCATCCCATGTTATGGAATTGATGCGGTCAAGAACCGGATGGTATCTGTTTTCATTTGCCACGACCTTTATCACATCCTCAATCCGCTTTTCGTTGGATAATCCATAATGCTTTTCAAGGTAGACAACAAGGAATTTCAAATCAACATCCGTCAGGCTGTCGCTTTCACGATACCATCCCAAATCCCTTGTAATGTCGATTTTATCCGTAAACATGTTCAGACGGAATGCACCCTGCAGATTAGGGTCATTCATCAAAATCAGACGATAGTTACCGACTGTTTTCCTGACTTCTCCCTTTTCTGTGCTCTCCAGCATCGCCCTGACTTCTCCGATACTCTTCAATTCTTCCTGCAATCGACTTCACCCCCTTTCCAATGTCAGAAACAACAGAAGCTCTGTCAGGGATATCCTTTTCAAGGAGAGTATCAAGCTGATATTCCACTTTACTGATATTCTGCAGAGCTTCTACAAAGCAGGGATGCCATTCCTCATCCATGCTCTTCGGTGCATATTCTGTTTTCCATTTCCTTAACAGATGATAATAGTCTGACAGAACACAAAAACACTGCTTCTGCTCTTCATCCAGTATCTGCTCCGGTGTTTTCTTTGGTGCCATCTTTTTCGGTGGTGCCCGGTTGGTTGCGTCATAATTCAGTCCAAAGTCAGATGCAATCTTCATTGCAGCTTCCTTTGGTGCAAGCCCGAAATATTTTGCCACAAAATCTATCGCATCTCCGGTATCTCCACAGCCGAAACAATAGTATCTCTTATCAATCTTCATGCTGGGAGTCTTGTCTTTATGAAACGGACAACAAGCCAGCCCACTCCGGTTGATTTTGATGCCATACTGCATAGCCACCTGCCTTGCAGTGACATTTTCTTTCACTACTGCAAATACATTCATGCTTATCCCAATTCCTCTCCCCTTGCTTTTTTGTGTGCTGGTGTTTCTGCCACCTTTGCTCTCTGCTCCTCTACAAGCTTCCTGTTTGCCTCAAGAAGGGCACGGACTGACTTCCTTGCATGTTCCTTTACCTCAGACTTCTTTTGCTCCTTTATGCGTGGATTTTGCAATGTTTCCATTACTTTCCCGGCTACTTTCTGTGCCATGCCCCTGAGCCTGTTTTCCAAATTATCAAGACACCTTCCGACAAAATCCCGCTTGTCCTTTGGTGTCTTTCTCTCATCCGAGGTCAGCCACTTTTTATATCTGCGAAGCTCCTCAATATCTTCCGCCCTGGTCTGCTCTGCCATTGTATCAGATACTGCCTCACACGCTTTTTCATAGGCATCCTCAGCTACCTGTTCCACAAAATTCTCCATATCCAAAACTCTCATGGTAATCTCATCCAGAACTGCCTGCTTCTCTGCAATTCGCTTTTTCTGATTTTCAATTATAAAGTCCTGCTTTTCAAGATAGCCTGCACCACCATAAACCGGCTCACACTCCACCTGCACTCCGTTTCTCTGTGCTATCTCCAAAAACAATTTTCTGCATTCTGCATCAAAGTTCATTTTCCGGTTATTGTATTTCCCTTTCTTTTTTGCTGGGTCAGGCAGTTCAAAGCCAAGCTCTTCCAGTGCCTTATCCTGCTGGGGACATAATTCTCCATATTTGTTTTTTGCGTCAAATACATGCCTCTCATGAATATGCGGGGTTGCCTCATCCAGGTGCAGTGCCCAGTCCAATATATGAATGTGGGAGCCATATCTTTTATTGAACTCGTCAAAGAACTCTGCTGATACCTTAGCTAGCACATCCGGTGTAACCGCATGGTCTATATTGCCAAGCTGTATCACGCTTTCTTCCGGGCAGGTCTTATTGTTTTTCAGTACATCATCAATCGTTCTGTTTCTCTCCGGATGCCTTGCCTGCTCATTCCTCTCATTCTGTGCATCCACAAAATCTGAATAATGCTCATAGTAATAGGCACGCTCAATTTCTGTAAAATTAAACTGCCTCTCTTGGGAACTGCCCGCAAAACTGTAACCCTGATAGCAGTCCCAGTAAACATTCTGCTTTGTTCTTTCCGAATCAATATGTTCACTGTGCTCCACATCAAAATCCCTGTCATTATGCTTTACATCATAGACTCCATGCTTTCCACTTCTGCCATTATGCCTTGAAGCTTTCATTGTCTTTTCTCTCCTCTCCACTGTTTTGTTTTTTTGATGGCGGAGCCGATAAACCCTTGCGTTTGCGGCAAGTAATACCCAGTACTTATTGTCGCTACGACAATAAACTGGGCAGGGCTTCTGCCCTTGACCTGATGAAGGCTCTGCCTCTCAACTCCGACAAAGGTTGCACCTCTGTACTCTGCTCCGAAGGAGTTGAAATCTGTCATCCCACAGGACGGATAACACAGTTCAACTTCTCCGGTTGCCCTGCATTTCCTGCGGAAATTTGAGCATGAAAAAAGCACCCAAGACTTCTCTCAAGTGCTTTCTGCGAAATCCTATTCAGGCATTCCAATCGTCGGTTCCAATGCAAGACTGCCTGCCGTTGCATAGACTCCGTTCTCCCTGTCCTGCCTGCGGATTTCTTCTTTCATTGCCTGCATTTTTGCACGCTTTTCATTTTTTACACGCTCTTCATATTTCCTCTGCCATCCACTTTCTTTTCTTCGTAAATACTGCTGATGTCTCCTGTCCTTGATTCTGTTAATCCGGTCAATCTCAGCCTGCTCTTCAGCAGTAGGTTCTGTCATCATTGCCGGTGGAACATACCGACCAACAAAATTGAAATAGATTTCAATCTCCTGCGTGGTTTGGATGCTCCCCTTTCTGTCTCTTTCATGCACCAGCACCTTATCAACAAATTCATTTACCATTGCCGGTGTCAGTTCCTCGAACTTCTCATATTTATCAATCAGTGCAATAAACTTGCCGGCAGAATTTCTGCTTTTCTCATATTCTGTGAGCTTCGCTTCCAGCTCCTTAATCTCTGCATCCAGCTCCGCTTTTTCCCTGGCATACTGCTTATCAAGAACCTCATATCTGCTGTCCGGTAGTTTGCCGAGAATATTGTCCTCATAAATACGGCAGATTAGCTTCTCCAGCTCCTCACAGCGATTTCCAGCCACTGCGATTCTTGCCCTGACCTTTTTTACCTCTGCATCCTCCTGTGTTGACTGTGCCATTGTTATGGTGTCTATGAACTCGCTCCGGTCATACTTTGCATATTCAAAGATTGCCCTGAGTGTGTCTCCTATCAGTTCCAGCACCACTGACTCGTTAATCCTGTGCTGTGTCTTGCACAATGTTCCGCAAGGTACCTTGGTATAAGCAGAACAGGTATACTGGGCAATCCTCTTTCCATTGCTTGTCCGGTGCACATACATTTTTGCACCACAGTCAGCACAATACATAAGACCGGTAAGAACATGATGCTCTCCCCATCCGTCCGGGTATCTCCTTACATTTTCCCGTAATTTCTGCACTGTATCAAAGGTCTGCTGGTCAATAATCGGCTCCTGCGTATTCTCAAATATTACCCAGTTGTCCTCTGATACATAATGGCTCTTTTTATCCTTAAAATGCTTCTGTGTTTTAAAATTGACCGTGTGACCTAAGTATTCCCTTTTCTTCAATATCCCGACTACTGTAGAAGAACCCCATCCATAAGGGTCTTTCACTTTCTTGTTTCTGTTATTCCCCTGCCCGAAGCGTGCCATATGCACTGCCGGTATTTCCACTTTTTTCTCCTGCAGAAGTTTTGCTATCTGATAAGGACCCAGCCCATCAATAGTCCATTTGAATATCAGCCTCACAATTTCGGCAGCTTCTTCATCCACAATCCAATGGTTTCCGTCATTTTCATCTTTCAGGTATCCGTATGGTGTAACACTTGCCACATGCTTTCCGGATTTTCCCTTGGATTTGAATGTGGATTTTATCTTTTTGCTGATATCCTTGGCATACATTTCATTCATAACATCCCTGAATACAAGGAAATCGTCATCTCCATTGTAACTGTCATGATTATCGTTAATTGCAATCAGACGAACTCCCTTTTTGCGAAAGAACTCCCGGAGCTGACCTACCACAAGATAATCCCGCCCTAACCGGCTCATATCCTTTAGAATAATGGTTTCCACTTCTCCATCTTCCACAAGCTGTATCATAGCCTTAAAGGATGGTCTGTCAAAGGTTGTGCCGGATATACCATCATCAGTGAAGTGCCTGAACCTGGTCCACCCTTTTTCTCTGCAATAATCTTCCAGCAGCTTCTTTTGATTTGATATACTGTACGACTCCCCAAGGTTCTCATCCTCTCGGCTTAATCGTTCATATAATACAATTATTTTCTCACTACTCATGTTCTGCTCCTTTCCTCTGTATTTGAGCCAAAAGTAATAAGCTCAAAGAGAATCTTTAATCTGTTAAGGTACTAAAAAGTCTCTTTCATCTTATTACACCCGCAGCAAGTTTGTACTTCTTATACTGTCTTACTGCAAAATGGTTCGGGTTCTCTGCCTCCAGCTCCTCAAAAAGCAAATCAACGGCATTTTTGAAATTCTCATCATCCTCTCTGGCTTCGCTGGCATCAATCAGATCAATCAGCATTGCGAAATTCTGCTCCTCCTCCGGGGCTTCATACCAGATATAAGCGATGAGTGCCGTATAATAGAGCTTTTCAGCCTTCACCCAGAAGTCCTCACCGGATTGCTGTCCCTCTCCTTTGGTGTTGACTATAATCGTGTTTACAAGTTTCAGAATATCCTTTTCGCTCCGTATATAGGCGAAAGGATTGTAATGCATGGATTTTGCAAAGTTTATGGTATTGAGGACTTTTATTGCATAGCCACCCTTTTTTAACATCTTTCCGCACTCCACAAGCACCGTCCCCTTCGGATCAGTAACAACATAAGATGAGTGCATCTGCATCAGATTGGGTTTTACAAAAAAGCGTGTCTTGCCGGAACCGGAGCCACCGATAACAAGAATATTTTTATTTCTCGCATACTTCGGCTGCTTTGGTCTGCCGGACATCATAAGACGCTCCGTTGCCGTTAAAAGCACGTTGTTTTCAAATACCGGATCGACATAAGGCTCTATGTCTTTGGCAGTTCCCCACCTTGCCGAACCGTATTCTACTCCCTGCCTAAATTTCTTGGCATTCTTGACTTTGAAATACACCCCAAGACGGAGTGCAATGCCGCCCACAATACCGATCAGCAAATCTTTCGGTGAAAAGCTTGGCAACGGATTGGAAAACAAATCATTCAATCCGTTCATGGCTGCCATCATCTTATCGGAAGCATTGTTTCCCGGTGATACACGCCACAACCACGCTATCTTGTCACAATAATACCCTGCAAGAATGTATGGGAGATTCATAAGAATAAGCTTCTTTTTATCCACGCCTGCGGTCTTAACCTTCAGCGTTTCGGGAATGGCTTTTAAGTCTTTGGCAATACCGTCTATAATCTTACTCATAGCGACTGCCCCCTGTCTTTCTGGTGTTCCCTTGCTCTTTCCCTGTTCTTGTCCTTTCCAAGCAGCTCCCTGAACTCTGCCAGCTTCTCCCTTACGGATACTCTGCCACGCTTCTTCTCATTAACTTTTACAAATTCCTTAAATGCCTGTGTGATCACATCGGCATCCTTGCCCTTGAAAAATACCATATACTTCGGTGGTTCCACCGTCTTGTCCTTTTTCACAGCAAAGTCAACATTGTATTTCCTTGCCACCCGCTCAAAGGACTTGATGTTGTTATCCGTAACCTCAATACTCGAAGCTCCCATACCCTGACCTACCAAATCTTTCACTGACATTTTCCCATGCGTTGCCTGTTTCCCGGCTTTGCGGTGTTCCAGATACATCTTCATGGCTTTTTTCAGTACATCGGCAGTCAGCCTTGAGGACTTGAAAACAAGGGCAATCGTTTTCTGTATAACTTCCTCCTGCATGGTTTTCCTCCTTGATTTTTTGTTGCTGTACTTCCGCTATGGTGGAACATACAGCCTGTGCAGTAAATACTTCATTTTTCTCTCCTTTCCACTTCTGGACATTTTGTCCAAAAGTTCTGTAAACGCAAAAAGGGCAGCTACAAACCTTTACGGTCTATAACTGCCTTTACGCTGTAATGTAATAATACTGACTATCTTAATTTATAATAGTGATTATAAAGATATTCTGAGAAAAAAATGGGATCTGTAGGTATACCTAATTTTTCTCCTTGCAAATTTCTTTCGTCACGTTCTTTTTCAAATCTGTTTGTATCGTTTGGAAGTATATCCAATAAATATTTGTACACATCAACATCACAATGTTTCATTGTTCTTTGGCTAAAAGGATTAATGCAGAATATACTACAATAATTTTCTAGCTTCCATGAATCAAATTCATAAACGATTCGTTTATGTCCCTCGACTATATTGGTTAGTAAAACAACATCAACTTTGTCAAATTCAGAATGTTTGATTTCATTTTTCTTCTTGTCAAAAAACTTTCCTGAAAATTGATCTGTAAAAATCCCTGAAAATGGATTGTATAAATATCCCCAATAATTATCCATTTGTTGTGAAGGAACTGACAACGCCAATACATTTATAGAATTAGGTTCATACGTAAATTTAGTTTGACCTGACCTTAAATATTCTATAACCTTGTTATCATCTATTTTGGTCTGTTCATATGCAGTATACTTTCCCTGTGAATTATTGATTATTGCTTGAGAAATATCACGATTAATTTTTCTTACCTCTTCATCTTGAATATCTTTTCTTTCAAAACTGCGAAAAGGTATCGTAATATTAAGTATAGATTCGTCTGTCTTCTTTACCTGATTAGGGGTTTTCACTTCAATATTAAACGTATACCCATCCTTCACAATTTGTATGTCAACATCCGAATTATTCTTTTCATTTTTTGTATGTAATTGCTTATCAATTTCAAAACTGTAGTTCCTTCTAATTGCATAAAGCCAAAAAACCATTTCTGATATACCTTGAAGGCATTTATCTCTATTATATGAACCACGCAACTGTAACTTATTACAGAATTTTTCTACACTTTTAGCGGTTGTGAGAATCCCTCCTTCATATAATATCGAAATAGAATTCCAAAACAGATTATAATAATGATCTGGCATATGTTCTAAAATAACATGCTCATTTTGTGTTACTAAATAGCTATATATTTTATTTTGAATTTGTTCTTCAGTAATAATAATCACCTCTCTTTTCCCCGTAGCATCACATAATAGAAAAAATACTGCATAGCTCCGCATACATCTTCCCATCTTCAAATTTCACATCATCAAGTAACAATGTCTGGAATAACACTTCCTTGACACTCTCTAATTTTACCATAGAAAGCTCCGCTTCCGAAAGTCCCTCCAGCTCTATATTTTCCACCTCTTTTCTTGCGGATAGGCAGTATGAATATAAAGCCATGATATACCTGTCAGACATCACAAAGGCATAGGTGTCCTTGCCTTTATAATTGTATCGGCACTTTTCCAATTCTTCCTCAGATATGGCAAAGAAACATCTGACTGTTTCCAGATACACCTTCCCCTCATAGTCCGGCTTATACTTCTTTGCCAGCCGCTTAATTGTTGCAAAAATATTATTTCTCTCATAGGTCAGTCTTGTTCTCTTAAAAACAGCTTTTTTCCCCCGCATATCCATATAAACATTGTTCCCTATGGTTTTTCCGGCGAATGGCTCATACTCACCAATCCGCAACAGATAGGAAAGCACCTGCAACAGCTTTTCCTTCGATGTAATCTCATTGTAGCTGTAATCTCCAAAGCCTAAATGTTCAAATTTTAAGGGTGTACTTCCCTTTTTAACCTCCCGTTCCATTACTCTATCCACATCTCTCATTGACTCCATATATCTTTCTGCTCCTTCCTTATGACAATAAAAGAGCAGCCATCTCTGACTGCCCCACCTTTGGACAAAATGTCCAGAAGTTCTATATTTCCACTTTTGGACTTTTCGTCCATAAGTGTCCTTTTACAATACTGATAAGCTCTCCTGCAATGCCGATTATCTTGAAAATCAGCACTACACCGCCGATTAAACCGCCTATGATACAATTCAGAGCAAGAACACCAATGCTCCCACTGATACTGAAATTCTTGGGTATCAGCCACAGGCACATCCGGCGGATACCAAACGGGCACCCTGCAATAATCCAATATAAAAACCAGTCAAAGCCTTCTGCTTTATTGCATACCGGATAACAGGTCAGCATCCATACCACAATTATCACTGCCGGAACAATGACCTTAAACAATCCCCTTTTCATGCCATCCATCTCCATACATATCGTGCTGTACCTCTTGTTGGTAATAATGATTGATTGTGCTTGGCGCATTATAAAGCGTTGTCACCATATACGCTTTGATATTCGTAATCTTGGTTGTGGTGTTCTTCATGCAGCCAATCACATAATTCAAGTGCGAACTGTTCAGTTTCAGGAACTTTGACTTTACCAGCTCATACGGGTAATCATCCCCACCAATCCTTACCGTCTTGTGCTTTACACAGACCACTTCACAGATAATCTCAAAAAGCTCATCATAAAGCTCCCTGTCCTGCCAATCACTATATTTCATGTAGTGATCGTATTCAATGTTCTCCTTGATGATTTCAATGTATGCGTTGACATCCTCCATCGCATCAATCATTTTTTCTGCCTCACTGTCAGCTTGATTGATATGATTGGATTCTCCGTCAGTAATATTTGCAGTAGTATATGAATCTGTCTCTCCGTTTTGGTATAGACCTGTATCCGGTTCCGGAGAGAGGGTGTTATCCGTTTCGTCATGACCTGTATCCCATTTTGTAGATGCCTGTATCCCGTTTGGTATACCCCTCCCTCCCGAAATTTCCATAGGGGTATCCGATTTTATAGGGAGTCTCCCTCCCCTTTTGACATCGGATACATCTGCGTATGAATTGTTCTCCCCATTCATAGCAGGAATTTCCTCTGGAAATGTCAGTCGGTAAAACATATCCGGCTTTAATTCCACATACATCACATTATTGCAAACAAGTCCGTCTCCGTAACTGACTGTCCGGAACTCTCTCCTGATTACCTGCAACTGTTCCAATTTATCCATTGCGGTCTTTACTGTTTTCTTAGATTCTCCAAACAAATCCGCATAATACTGATAGCTCTGTCTTAAAATATCCTCAGAAAACTTCTTTTTCCATCCAAGAATATGCCCGGTTCCCTGATCCCGCACCTCAGAAGGACGATACCAATAGACAATATCCGCCAAAATAACAATCGCAAGGAGATATGGTTTCCCATTCTCCTTTGTGATTGTTTTATACCAGATAGCCGGGATAATGTTTCCGGAGATATTTATAGAACCCATTGCGTCAACAATCTCGTTTCCGCTTGTCAAATATCCCATGTTCAAACAGCCCCTTCCTCTCTCCATTTATCAAGAAGTGAAATGATGATATTTTCAATCTCCTCATTGGAATAGCTGTCTGAAAAATATTTGCTTATCTTGTCCGCTTTCAGTGTAACCTTGCGTTCCTTTGGCTTTTCTTCTGTCAGAATCAGCCGCACCATAGCAAGCGTAAGCTCTCCGCTTTTTCCATATTCCTTTAGCTTGCCGGATTGTACGGTGCTGACATTACAGCCCTGTTCCTCTATAATGACCTCTACCCACTGCTGTGCTTCCTCTGACAGAAAAGAAATATCTACACCCTGTGAAAAGCCTAATTTCTTGGTATCCACCATTTCAAGAAGCTCATCGGACAGCCTTGAAAGCCAGATATAACGCTGCACCTTTTTCGCATTTTCCCCGGCAGCTTCCCCCACTTCATCAAGGGTATTCTTGCCCGATTTCTTTCCCTGATGCTTCATGGCTTCATACTTCATCTTATAGGCTTTTGCCTTTTCACTCGGCAAAATGTCCTCTCTCTGGATATTAGAGTCCACCATGATAATGGTTGCTTCATCATCGGAATAATTGCGGACAATAATCGGCATTTCCGCTTTTCCAGCTCTTTCTAAGCCATGCTTCCTGCGGTGTCCGGCAATCAGCTCATAGCCGCCACCAGTTCTCGGTCTTGCAATGCCCGGAACAAGTACCCCGTAAAGTCTGATACTCTCCGTTGTTTCCTCCATCTTTTCATCGTCCAACACCTTAAATGGGTGGTCTTTGAACTCATGAAGGTCTGCTAACGGGGCATTGACAATCTGCTCTGCCCCTGTTTCCTGTGCGCTGCTTCCACCGAATAAATCATCAAAACTCTCCATTTTGATTTTAGATGCGCTTCCTGTCTTTGTATTACTGCTCATTCGCAAGCACCTCCTCTGTCAAAGAATTATAGGCTGATGCTACCTTCCCCTTTGGATCATGCTTATAAATGCTAACACCTTCCGCAGAGATCTCCGCCGCCCTTACCGAAATCGGGATAATGTTGGTAAATATCTTTACCCTGCTTCCATAGACTTCCTTCAGCATGGCGCTGATGTCCCTTGCATAATTCGTCCTACTGTCAACCATCGTCAATAAAATGCCCTCTATCTCCAGTTTCGGGTTAATCTGACGCTTTACCTTGCCAATGGTCTTGATAAGCTGCTGTAAACCTTTAACAGGCAGATATGCTGCCTGCACAGGTATCAGAATACTGTCGGCACAGGCAAAGGCATTTATGGTAATCATGCCAAGTGAGGGCATACAGTCAATTAAAATATAATCGTAATAATTCCGCACCATGCTTATGTACTCCTGCATGATACGCTCCCGACTCATGACATTCACAAGGGAAACCTCCAGACCGGAAAGCTCAATATTTCCCGGCATAAGGTCTATTCCCTCCTCGTGATGTAAAATACCCTCCATCGGCTCAACTTCCTCGTCCTTAATCAGACTGCCCATGACCGATGCCAATGTGATCTCGATTGCATCCGGCTCTGTGTACCCCAAACTTGCGGTAAGACTGCCCTGTGCATCGGCATCTATCAGCAGAACTCTCTTGCCCTGCTTTGCTAATCCAATTCCTAAGTTGCTTGTTGTGGTGGTCTTTCCGACTCCACCTTTCCGATTTGCGATTGCTATAACTCTACACATGATAAATTCTCCTTTGCTTTCTACTGATTTTCTTTTACGTTGCTTTTTCTGACTTCCACATAAGCCCTGTGGAATTTCTTTGTACCCTTGTTCGGGTATAAATCTGAAAACTCTGTTACTTCAATCTTGGGATTTCTCTGCAAAATCTTTCCAAACCATTTAATATCATTCTTTGTTCCCATCAATCGAACCTTTAACATCAATCTGCTCCTCCAAACAGGGCATACAGTTTCCGGTTATAGGTTGCATATTCCGGATACCGAATCTGTATTGCCTGCCAAAAAAATGGTGCATAGGCACAGCAGAATAGTTCTTCCACCGTGTACTGCCTACACTCATTGATCTGCTCCTCTGCGTCCTTGTAATCATCCACGCTTGGTGTAGCATTGCAATATAAGTTGAATGCCATTCTGACTACTTTTACGCTTCCGCTGGTCTGCCAGCCTTCATGCAAACATTCTGTTTTTACACAGCCTGTCTTAAAATCATAAATGCGATCCGCATTTCTTCTGGTATCATTGTTAATACCAATGCAATAGCAAAGTGCCTTGTGGTACACATCCTGATACCTTACCTCTTTTAATTTCTCGTAGTAGAATTTCTCATGTGCATCGCTGATAAAAATAATGTTCTCTGCACCTAACGCTGTACTGTTCATGTTTTGAACCTCCTTCTTTGAAAATAAAAAGGACTTTACTAATTGTTTTTCACAACTAATAAAGTCCTAAGTTTCATATTCATTTCTAAATTCGTGCTAGGGATTTCTTACTAATTTTCTGTTTTTAGTAAATTCTTAGTAAAATGTTCCCATAGAGTCCAAAACATACGATAAATTCAAGGTTTTAAGGGTTTTCGGAAAATAGTGCCGTGGCAGATGAAAAGTACTTTAATCATAAAATTCTCCTGTTCTGAAATGCCCTATAATGCCGAGTTTTGCATGGATTTATCGACTTTCCTGGGCATCATATTTTTCTTTATAATAACTACATTTTTTGCAAAATAATGCAAAACGGAGCAATTCAATGTCTTGTGTAGTAGTCAAATCGTAGTCAGTTAAGGGGGTTCAGACTACGGATAGGGGTGTGCATTATTTAACAAAAGGGTGTGCTGAAATCAACACACCTTATTTTTATCATTTCTTGTTCTCACAATAAATTATGAATGTTCTCTTTGATATCATTAATAACAGCATAATTATCATGAACGAAAAACTATATACACATATAGTTAAAATTAGTTTTGCTTTCTCGTCACCCGTAATAATAATTGCTATCGAAAGAATAGATGCAATCAAGGAAAGAATATTTGATGTCATAATAGAAACAAATGTTTCACCGACTACCTGTTTTTCAATTTCATTATCACAATCAAGTTTTCCAACCAAAATAGCTGCAAAACCAAATAATACAGTGAATACAAATGCAAATACTGTTGTCAAAACCCCTGCTAGTGTATCGTCAATTATACTTCCGAATCCAAACGTAATAATGACTGATAAAACAATCGGGAAAAATATAAAACAAACAATATCCCAAACCGATATCTTATCTGTCTTTGCGTTTTTGAAAACTTGTAATTGTTTTATTAATACTGACAATATCCTTACTTTCTTATTTCCAAAGAGCATCATACACACAATTACCATAGCCATCACAATTAATATAATCTTACTTGGCATACTACACCTCCCCAGATTCTATTATATCCTTATAATAGTCGTCAGCCAATTTTGTAAGTTCTCCTACAAAATCATGTGAAAACCTACAGGCCTCATGAAGGGCATTTGATATATCATGAGCTCCCATAATACTTTCAAACTCATTCCACTTTACCTTTTTATAACGATTTCCAAGTCGAAGTTTAATCTCCGCATCATTATAATCATCGGAATCCTTTAACTCCGCTTTAATTTGAGCAAACGCCTCCGCCTGATCTATTTTACCTGCTTGCATATTCTTAAATACACCTAGTATTTTTTTGTTTTCACTAGCCTCAAGATTTAGTCCCAAATCTCAGATAATATTTTTCTTTTTTGATCCTTTTATATTGTCCGCAACATCAGAAGATTTATCATGCTTCACAAACTGTAATGTGATTTTTGTTGCTGTTGCATCCTTGAGCCCATCTGCCATTGGAACAATCAATTCCATTTCCAGTTTCAAACCTTCCGATTTGATAGCTTTATTAGCAGTTTCTAAAAACACGCTCTTACATCCAGAACCATTTTGTCTATGAAAAATAGCATATAGACCATCTTAGCTCTCATAAATAAAAACATGATGCTCATATAGTGCTGCAGAATCAGAACCAAAATCATACTTTTTCCCAGAGTTTCTTTTTACTACTGTGACAGGTTTTCCTTGCTTTCCAGCACTAGGAACAAGATGCCACATTTTTAACCCCTTTTTTTCTTTTTCTGATATTTTATCTTCATCTAAAATAATTGCTCTATCTGTATTCTCACCAATTGCCAAATTTTTCGTATATGTTTGATAAACATCAATAAAATCGGAAAAAGAATATTCCGGATCTTTTCCCTCTTTTATAGCTTCCCTCTGTTTTTCAAGTAAAGGATTATTTCTCTGAAGATAACTAAATTTACATTTATACGCTGTAAGAGTCTCAATCTTTGCCATTTCATCAACCTTCCTAATGTGTTTTTTACTTATTTTCTTCTCTTGTCTCGCTGTTCTCTATTTCCTTAAGAGAATGTCCATCTTCATCCTTCCAGCTTGTCAAACCATTTGCGCTCTTGCCAATCACAAACATAGCAGCATATGATGGACTGGAAAACAAAACATCTTCTTGAAGAACGCCCTCAACAATACTTACCTTTCGTCTCTGCTCTTTAAGTACTGTTGGAATTGTATCATCATCTTCCACAGCAATGCGACTACCTTGTAGCACAACAAAGCCCTCAGAAGTGCGTATTCCATCTGCTTCAACTTTACCCAATCCTTTGATAGTTCTTTCCAAATGCAGATTCAAATCCTCCAAGTTCTTTTTTCCTCTACTATCGTTAGCAAAAGTTACAGGCTTATTTAATGGTTCAAGAACCTTATATCCTAAAGCACTGATAAGCGTTTTTACATTATCCACAAACTCTTCCATAACAGCAATCTGTGATTCCTTCATAACCGTATTCTTATATGTATTCTTTGTAAGTACGGTATACCTTTTGCATACTCTTGCAATCTCAACAAAACGATTTTCAAGATATCGAATCAGTGCTTTGTTTAAATCTCTGCCAATGAATATTACGGCAGTTGTCCAATAATACTTTTCTTTTTCAGCCTGATAATCTCTAAGATGCTGAACTAATCTTTCTTTTACCTTCTCAGCTTCTCCAATATAAACTGAATCAGAGCCATCATCTTCCTTGCAAAAAAGGAAATAAACACCTGCTTGTGTAATATCTTCTCTGTTACATGAAGCTACCTCAATCCTAGGTATCTTTATTGCCTTGCCATTCCAGTTTGATAACTCCGCTGTTATCAAACTATCTGCACTTCCATTTACAAGAAATAATTCTATTGATTTACCATATGACATTTTGTTCATCCTCACATTTGTTAAATTTCAATTTCATCTCGCAGATAAAATAATGTAAGCCTATACTAATTTTATCGGCAATTTTACTATCAACAAACACATCGTTGTATATTCTAAAATCCAAAGGTACCTAGGACTCGCTCAAATGCCAATAACAACTCATAGTATTATTTCTCATACTTTATCGTTCAAAAATGGTTATAAAATCCTCAAGTTATATTATATCAGCCAAGGCATATTTTTACCAGTCAAAAAGGCACCCAAGCTATAAGCCTGAGTGCCACAAAGTTACTGTTCAGACCCAATGTCACTTAGTTAAGCTTATTGGTTCACTATGAGGCAAACCTCTAACAAAAATTTATAAATTATAGTTGACACATCAATCAAAATGTGCGGCCGCTCTCGTTGCTGATATATTTTTAAGGTAACGAGAGCGGCCCTTGAATTAGAACTATATTTCATTCTGATTCAAGGAGACCAGCTATGAAAAGTCAACCATAAATTAGTAAAAAATTTCTTTTTCAT
>OHRM01000507.1_pt1 | contig 23859 bp, 23 predicted proteins | sample 1578361 | NCBI WGS metagenome assembly OHRM01 (sample SAMEA3879590, study PRJEB24766) | human gut metagenome | biome: human-associated habitat; feature: feces | place: USA | collected 1985/1987 | reverse complement strand
TGTATCTATAAGCAAAAGGACGCATGAAAAAACTTTCGTTTTTTCACACGCCCTTTTATTGTTTCGTTTTTTCTGGAAAAATTGTATAATACTATATAATATAGATGGAATTGGAAAAGATTCAGCCGTGATTCTCGAATTTAAAACCCAGCATGGTGTTCGAAAGGAGAAGAAATGGGACTTTATGTAAATCCAGGGAATGAAGAATTTTATAATGCATCCCTTCGTTCAAAAATATATGTTGATAAAACAGAAATGATTAAGTTTACAAATTCGCAGCTTTTTGGTGAGCATAAAAATATCTGCGTAAGCCGCCCGCGTCGTTTTGGCAAATCCATTGCTGCCAATATGCTTGTGGCATATTATAGCAGAGGATGCGATTCCAAAGAGTTGTTTGAAAAATTTAAAATAGCAGAAGATGCCGGTTTTGAAGAACATTTAAACAAATATAATGTGATACATTTGAACATGCAGCAGTTTTTGGGACGTACAAAAACCATTGACGAGATGTTAGAACTTCTAACCCGGAAAGTGACGCGTGAATTGAAACGTGAATTTGCCAATGTCACGTATTATGAAGAAGATCTCGTATCTGTCATAGAAGAAATATATTCCCAGACGCACAGCTTTTTTATATTTATTATAGATGAATGGGACTGTATCTTCCGGGTAAAAGGAAATGATACCGACGCACAGAAAATTTATCTGAACTTCCTGAGGGATTTATTAAAAAACCAGCCATACTGTGTACTGGCATATATGACAGGAATTCTTCCGATAAAGAAGTATGGGGAACACTCTGCGCTTAACATGTTTGATGAATACTCCATGACAAATCAGCGGGAACTTGCTGAATTTACAGGGTTTACCGAGCAGGAAGTGCAGGAACTCTGCCCAGCGTATGATATGCCATACGAGAAAATGAAACAGTGGTATGATGGTTATGATTTGAAAGGCATACAGATCTACAATCCAAGATCCGTTGTGATGTCACTTCTGGGACATGATTTTGACAGCTACTGGACAAAGACAGAGACCTATGAGGCGTTAAAAAAATATATCCAGATGGATATGTACAATTTAAAAGAACTTGTAACAAAACTCATAGCAGGAAGTTCTGTTGCAATAAATCCGGATAAATTTCAAAATGATATGACAACCTTTGCAAGTGCGGATGATGTGCTGACGCTTCTTGTACATCTGGGATATCTGACTTATGATTTTGATACCCGTACGGTTCATATTCCCAATCAGGAAGTGCAGAAAGAGTTTATCAATTGCATAGAGGATGGCGGTTGGGAACCGGTCATGGATGCTATTCGGAAATCAGAAGAACTTTTAAGTGCAACGATTTCCGGTGATGAGGATACCGTTGCCAGGATCATAGAACATGTACATCAGGAGAATACATCCATACTTGCCTACAATGATGAAAATTCACTGGCATGTGTCATCTCGCTGGCATACTATTCTGCAAAAAAGAACTACGTGATTTATCGTGAACTTGTAGGCGGCAAAGGCTTTGCAGATCTGGTGTTCATACCGCGAAAGACAACGCAGGCTCCGGCGATAGTGGTTGAACTGAAAAGGAATCAGACGGCAGATGCTGCAATTGATCAGATCAAAAGAAAAGAGTATGTGCAAAGTCTGAAAGATTACAGGGGAGAAGTGTTGTTGGTAGGAATTAATTATGAAAGTAAAGATTCGGATGGAGAAAATTATAAAAAACATTTTTGTAAAATAGAAAGGATGACGATTGCACCGGTATGATGAGGCAGGGTTCTGCTATAAAGTTAATGACTTCTGACATCCGAACAACAAATAGGAAAAGATAGAAGGAATATCTGGGAGAGGGAATGCATATGGCAGTAAATGTAGCGATTGGAGTACAGGATTTTTCCACAATCATTGAAAATCAATATTTTTATGTAGATAAAACCGCTTTTTTAAAAGAATGGTGGGATAGTGGAGACAGTGTGACATTGATCACAAGACCCAGACGTTTTGGAAAAACGCTGACAATGAGTATGACAGAACAGTTCTTTTCTCTCGACTATGCAGACAGGTCAGATTTGTTTGCAAACTTGGAAATCTGGAAAGATGAGAAGTATCGCAAACTGCAGGGAACGTATCCAGTCATTAGTTTGTCATTTGCACGGATTAAAGAGCGTGATTATGAGAAAACCAAACAGAAGATGTGCGAAATTTTAAGGAATATCTATATAAAGTTTTCTTATGTGAAAAATTATAAAAAAATGACAGAGGCAGACCGGGCATATTATGATCGCATGATGTCTGATAATATAAGAGAAACGGATGCAACTTCATCATTATACCAGTTGTCAGATTTCCTCTATAGATATTATGGCAAAAAAGTAATCATTCTACTGGACGAATATGACACACCTATGCAGGAAGCCTTTGTGGATGGCTATTGGGATGAGTTGGTATCATTTACCAGAAGCCTGTTTAATTCAACATTTAAAACGAATCCGGCACTGGAACGTGGAATCATGACAGGAATTACCAGAGTGAGTAAAGAGTCCATATTTTCCGATTTGAATAATTTAAAAGTGGTTACCACCACATCGGATGAATATGCAACGACATTTGGATTTACCGAACCGGAAGTGTTTGAGGCTTTAGAAAAATGTGGACTGGGCGGTGAAAAGAAAGAGGTAAAAAGATGGTACGACGGATTTATATTCGGAACACATAAGGATATCTATAATCCATGGTCCATCCTGAATTATCTGGATTCACAGCAATACACAACCTATTGGGCGAATACGAGTGCAAACAGTCTGGTTGGCAAATTGGTCCGCGAAGGAAACCGGGATATCAAGGAAAAATTTGAAAAGCTGTTATGCGGGGAATGTATCTGGACGGAAATCGATGAACAGATTGTATATAATCAGTTGAACGGAAGTGAGGAGGCCGTCTGGAGTTTGCTTCTTGCAAGTGGTTATTTAAAAGTCCTGTCCTATGAAAGCTATCTGGATATTGGGGAGCGTTTTGCGCCAAGATATCAGCTTGCGCTTACCAATCTGGAAGTGAAGATCATGTTTCAAAGAATGATCCATGACTGGTTTGTACCCGTGAAGTCAGAGTACAATGATTTTGTAAAAGCAATGTTTCTGGGGGATGTGGATGCGATGAATGAATACATGAACCGTGTCGCATTGCAGACATTCAGCTATTTTGATACCGGAGAAAGGGCTTCCGGAGCCGAACCGGAGCGTTTTTATCATGGATTTGTACTTGGACTGCTGGTGGATTTACAGGGCAGCTATTATGTAAAATCTAACCGGGAGAGCGGATTTGGAAGATATGATGTCATGCTGGAACCGAAAAAACCGGGAAAAGACCCAGCAGTGATTCTGGAATTTAAGGTGCGGAGCACAAGAAAAGAAAACAGTCTGGAGGAAACCGCGCAGTCGGCACTTGCACAGATTAAGGATAGAAAATACAGCGAAGAACTGAAGGAAAAAGGAATTGCAGGAGAGCAGATCAAAGAGTATGGATTTGCATTTGAAGGAAAGAATGTGCTGATCGTGAATTGAAGTATAAGATTGTGGTAAGCGGGATTGATCGAAAACAGGGAAAATAAAATTACGTTATGATAACAGTAGGAAAAGATTGCGGAGGAAAAATAGAAAAGAGGTGAAAACTAAGCATTTGTGCATAGAAAACAAATTGCGATGTTGCGGAATCGTGATTTTACACAAACAGGAGGAAGCAATTTGAAAAATGCACCACCAGATAATCTCCAGTGGCATCCGGCGTTTTGCGCTGCCGCGGGGCTCGAATTTCACGAAGATATTGAACGGCTGGAGTTAAAGCCGGAATACAATCTGAGCAAGGAACCAATCCGTATCGACCTTCTTATCATAAAAGAAGGGAGTACTGGACAAATTAAGAATGAAATTGGCCACATCATGAGAACCTATAATGTGATCGAGTATAAGAGTCCGGAAGATGCACTGACTATTGATGATTATTATAAGACAGTTGGATATGCATATCTGTACAAAGGCTATGGAAAACATGTAGATGCAGTCCCGATCGATGAACTGACAGTATTTATTTTCAGAGCAACCCGACCGGAAAAGGAGTTTGCGAATTCTATCCAATCATGCAAAGAGAGAAGATATAGAAGAATTCCTGAGGAACGTGGAAGAAATGAATACACCACGTGACTGACAGAATGTTGAGGCTGTGTTACAGGTAAGTGTCAAAGCAAATGATGAGTTATATCGTGAAATAAGGAGGGATGCGAATATGTGTGATGCGTTGAGAGAATTGATGAAGGAGGATCTGGAAGATGCCAGAAAGCTGGGAGAATCGGAAGGGGAGGCAAAAATCATTATCAATATGAACCACAGCGGAATGTCTCCGGAAAACATTACATCCATCACAGGTAAGGATCTGGATGAGATCCATGCAATATTGGAAGGAAAAGTTCCAGTGATATTATAAGTAGCATATAAAAACAATATAAGAAAGTACAAAGAAGTGATGATGTATAAGAAAAAACAATACATCATTACTTCTTTATTTTGATGGGAAAAATCAAGTTGACTGTAGAAGTACATGGGTATATGATCAAAATATGGGAATAAAGTACTGAATTAATAAAAGCATTTAGAAATGATATAGAAAATACATAAAGAGAAAAGGAGCATGTAGTTATGAAGAACAGAAAGAAGGTTTTTGCCTTTTTACTCATTTTTGTTATGATAGTGACTTGTATTTCACCACAGCAAATTAATGCAAAAACGACAGGTAAAAAAGTTGCAGTAACGAGAGAAGAGTGGATTTGTGCATTATTAAAGCAAGCGCATATTAAAACAGGAAAAGTTTCCAAATATCATTTTTCAGATACCAAGAAGAGCAGTAAGAAAAAAGTTATCGAGACAGCATATTCCCGAGGGATTCTTCCGGTAAAAAAGAACAGTAAAAAATTTTACCCGAAAAAAGCTGCAACCCGTGAGTTTATGGCAGTCACGACTGTACGAGCGCTGGGATTTCAGGCAAATAAAGCAGTTTCGCCAAAGTGCAAGGATAAAAAGAAGTTAAAATATCCAGCGGAAGATAAGGTGGCATTAAATCAGAAGATCATATCCCTTAAGAAAAAACAGTTTCTTCCGAAAAAAGCAATAACTAAGGCAGAAAAGAAAAAAGCATTACGTGTCGTTAAAAAGCTTAACAATACAGGAAAAGTCAATCCAGAACATAAAAATGTTGTGACATATCAAAAAGATGTGGAACAGATATTAACGGACACGGAATCATCCTATACGGTTATCCAGCAAGGGGATATGCTGCTGGTTTCTATTTCCAAAAATGAAAATACGCAACAAATACAAAGCGGAAAAGTCATTATATTACCAAAGAAAAACGGAACAGATAATCAGCTCGCATTGAAGGTAAAAAGTGTTACAGATGCAGGAAATGGAATGTTGCAAATCATTGGTGAAATACCGGATATTTCAGAGGTCTATCAAAAGGTGGACATACAGAAAGAACAACAGGCGGATATGTCCATGTTTGTTCCAAATGAAGATGTGGTTGCTTCCGTAAGAAATGTAAACAGTGGATTAAAAGGTACAAGCATACAGACAACGGTATCGGCTGAGAGCGGGAAAATAGTCGAACTGAAAGAGCAGAAAATAGGAACTGTCGGGACTTTTTCGGGAAGTGTGGAGCTTTCAGCGCCAAAGGTTACAGCGATTGTAGATGCCGATTTCTCAAAGCGGCTGCATCTGGTATATCATGAGGTTTCGGTTTCGTTGAATGAAGATATTACAGCAAAAGCCGAACTAAAATTCTCAAGCAAAGGAGCAGGATCGGAGAAAATTTATGTTGGTCATGTGTCGACATATCTTGGAGATGGATTGTATGCAGATGTGGTGTGTTATCTCAATGTTTCCGCAGATGGAAAGGCAACGATCCAATATAAACTTGCGAATACACTAACTGCTTCTTATATAAATGGTGATTTTCGAATAAGTGCGGACAGTAACGGAAGCTGGGAAGGAACAAAAGCAGAAGTCAATGGACAGCTTTTAGGAGAGCCACAGTTAAATCTTCGATTTTTTGGATATTGGTTTGATGAAAAATTGTATGGATCGATTGATATTGTCGGTGTGCAGGCAGATATTGGACCAAAACTGAAGGCAACCGCAACGGTTCATGATACGGAGCCAAAGCTGTGTACGAATCTGGATTTTTATGGGTATGCTTCAATTGGCATGAATACAGACTTTGGAATTGGAAAATGGTTGAAAAATCATACTAAGATTACGCTTACGAAGGTGATTCTGGATAATAATGCCGCAAATCCATTGCGTGGAACGTGGCATTATGAAGATGGGAAGAGAACGGAAGGGGATAAATGTACATATCAGAATAAAAAGGACAAGGAAAATTCGATTTTAAGAAAAATAATAGGAAATTATTGTTTTGATAGGGATTTGTATTATAAGAAAAATGGAACTGGACCATCAGAAGACTTTGGAAGTCAATTTTCCACATATGAACCACATCTGAAAATAAAAGAGAATAATAAAATAACATATTGGTTTAGTTTTTATGGTGGAGATGGAATATATAAATTAAATGGTAATATTATTAGAACAAAAATAGATGATCCGAATAATGGTATAGTTAAGGAGAAAATGAAAGTAATAGAAAAAAATAAGACAATATATATAGTTCAAGTCATGTATGGTAAAACAATATATTGGAGAAAAACTGAATAACATGAACTGTGAGAACATGATCAAGATGATGGAGATCATGCAGGAACAGGTACGGAAAAAAGAAACAGAAGCGCAGTTCCTGAAAGATAAACAGAGAAAGAACAGAAATTTATGAATGCAATGCTTATTGAATGTTTTGCCCTTGCGCAGAGGAAATGTTTTTGGTCTTCCGAAAAGTACGCAGATGGTTAGGAACAGATGAGCCTGTTTAATAAAACGGAAGCTCATGCAGGACAGGAATTCTTTGAGACCGGGAAAGAAATTGTGATTTCATCACAAAAATGAAAAAAAGGGGAAGATCGTTCCAGTTTCGAAGTGACAGAAGCAGTTGAATATAAACTAAGCGGTGAAGACCGTTACTGCACGGATTACGGGGTGAAATATAAAGTCATAAGCAAAGAAACTGTGAAGCGGCTGAAATTTATACCATCTATCTTTGAAGTTGCTTATGTATACAGCTATCCCAAATGTGCATCCATGGTACATCCGGAAAAACCGGCACCTCTTACCCAAGAAACCTCTTTATTTTGGAAGAAGGGGCGGTTGCAAAAAAGAAACAGGGTGTTAATAATAAAAAGTTTTAATTTGTACGTGCACTTAATGCTTACAGCATGTGAATCGATTTAATAACGTAGATTGGTATAGCCGCATACGATATCGATTACAGAGAGGTAATTCGGAACGGTAGTGCTATAGTTCCTGAAATGGTGGAAGCAAATCAAATCCTATGGAGATGTTATTGTATGTTGTTTTGCAGTCGGGCAATTGCGAGATACGAGTTTATATGATACAAGAGACATTTTTTCAGAAATATGATACTCTGATTGATAAGGCACTTGGGATTGGAAATTTACATGGGCAGAGCCAAGAAAAACAGCTTTGCCCATTTTATAGAGAGTTATTTGTAAAACTTATATTGCTTTTAAGAGTTCACACAAAACTTGAAATGGTCTCTATATTATAGATATTTACATAATAAAAAACCGAGTACTGCGCTTAAAACACAAAAAAACAAGTTTGACAGAAAAGTTTTTGGGAACGGTTGTTTACCGTGATTATCCGTTTTTGTTTCTGATATATTATTCAATGTCATAACGTGATTTTCTTGTATATAGCATATTTGCAGGTCAATTTTTTTGTTTTTGTATTTTTCTTTATGCAAATCTTTTTTGGGATCTGTAATATTTAGTTTTAAAATAGTGCATATTGAAAAAAACTTAATCATATTATACCTCCATTTCATTAGCAAGATTGTGCATAGAAAGTAGAAAACAGGTCAGTAAGCATACTTGTCTAAGCTGTTTGGAATTCTTTATGCAATTGTTACACGCCATCCGACTGGCTTGGATTTGTTTAATTATTTGATTCGTAATGTTCGGATGCCTGCAGAGCCATTGTGAATCAAACTATATTAGGCATGGTAAAGGTTGTTATAAATACATATCTAATAAGAAAATGTATAGGTGTATCATCTGTAGTAAAATATAAAAAAGAGCCGTAGCAGGGTGATAAAAAAGATTATCATCCTACTGCGGCTAACTCTGTAATAGGTAATGCTCATTGTAGATATTGCGGGAGAACTGAATTCCTATGATAAGTATCATGAAATCCTAGTTCTAGGAATATTAAATTGTAGGAACTGGCACATTAGAAGGCAAATCTCTGGTGAGCTCCCGAATTAAGTAGTCGACTGGAATGGGACACAGTTTACGTCTGATTTTTACCAATAGATATAATGTTGTTCCGTTCCAGTAAAGATCACCAAGTCGGTTTTGATCTTCTGTCCGTATAATGCGAATCTGCTGTAAATTATGCTGGTTCATATTTGTCACCTCCAAGTAAGAGTTATCATGGTTTATGGGTTACAGTAAATTATTTTTATCCGGGAAGAGGAGGGTGTTGTCAGAAACATCCATATTGACCGGGGATAAAACTTGGGCGAAAGTTAAAGTGCTTTTTAGCGCATACTCTTGTACAATTCTTTTTGCAACAGAATCAATATATAGAAGAGAGATGCAGCAATCTATTTCTAGTGAAGAGGCTTTTTGAATAATGGACTGAAATAATGCATAATCTGTAAAAATGAACGTTAATTTATCAAAATTGATGTAACCTAAATGTTTTGCACCTATTATTATCAACAACTGTCTTACAAAACGATCTTCTTCGGTAGCGGTGCTTCCGAATATATTCCATATAAAGAAATCCCATTTTTTCATATTGACAGTATCAATAGCGGTAGTTTCGATGGTCCAGGACGGTTTGTAGGTCAAGCCCATAATATTGACTGCTGTGTCTTTGGAAGGGTATTTGCATTGATACTGTTTCATCAGAAGCACAGTGGTAATGATTCCAATGACTTCATGTATAGATATATCGGGGTGCAATACGTAGTCACAAGAAGCAGTTCCGTCATTGGCAGCTACTAAAATGTCAAATGTAACACCTGATTCTGGAGCAGCGTGGGCCGCCACCTTTTTTAAAATTTCGATAGGACAGGATCGCTTGTTTTTCTGATTAAGGTATCTGGAGAACATTGAAGGACTGATGCCACACTCGTTGCAAAAGTCTATGCTACTTCTTTTCCCCTTTGCTAAGAACAGTAAATCTGAAAAACATTTGGTGTTTAAGTTCTCATCTTGTGTTTTATCTGATTTTGCCATGTGCTTTTCCTCTCATATTGAGTACGTTGTTTATAAGGATAATTTAGCATAGAAAATCTTTAATGTCAATATAGAAATTTTAAATATGAAATAATATAATTTCAAAAAACAATTATTAAATTTAAAATATAAAATAACAAAAGGCGAAAATGAATAAAATCAATGTGATGTAACTATGGGACTAAAATCGGGAAGAATCAATAGAATTTTTGATTAACATTTAAATTACATGAAACAAATGTAATAAATTACACATAAATGTTGACGCGAGAAAAATTATAATATATACTTAAATAGAAAGGTAAGAGTTTCCTTTTGCCTGATAGAAGAAAACACTCGTACATTGATATTCTCAGGAAAGGAGGAAGAAATTATGGGGATGACCGAGGGGATTACCATCAACCACAAGGTCAAATCAAATTCATCAGAGCTCGCTCAGGTTAGTTTGCTTGTTCGGGAACTGATGGGAAGAAAGAATGTTGGTACGTTTAGCAATGAGGCCGGTCTTTCAAGGGGATATGTTTCACAGCTTATTAATAATAAGCTGAAATCCAAACCGTCAATTCGCACTTTAGCGAAGATTGCGTATACAAGCGGTGATAAGGAGTATGAAATATTTTCTGAGCTACTGAATATTTGTGGTTATACAGATATAACTGTGGAAGAAAAGGAAAATCAGATTAGAATTGCAAAACGTGAGGCACGAGTGCAGCAACTGAGACGAAACAATGAAGATGTAGAAATTTATGAAGGGATAGATCTGAAAGCATCAGCTATGGGTCTTCTTTTTACAAAATTTCTTATGATGGGAGTCTCGGTTAAGCCGATGGGCTCATTTGATCCTGATGAGGCAGTTGAGTTTGGAATAACAGGTTTTAAATTTGAACGAATTGTAGCAATTCCAGCTTTTTGCGGCAAGTCAAATCAGGAGATTATGGCTGAAAGAGATGTGTTACAACGATTATTAAAGAGTATCTCACTTAAGAGAGAGCATACACCATTGTATTTGGTGATGACGGATAATGCAAATGTCTTTGACTATATATCAAAGCTGATAAATGAACTGGAAAATATTTTGGCATATATCCTAAAAGCTGATAAAGAAGGCACCAAATTTATTGAACAGAAATTTTATGATGCAAATGAAGGTACATATTATGAAGATGTTTTGAAGTTCGTCGAATAGTAATTATGAAAGGAAAATGACTGTATGAAGCAATCTGATAATGACAGCCGACAGTCGTCCAATCCTTGCGTTGATTCCATAGTAGTTCCTGATGAAAAAATTTCAGGATTCATAGACCTGATTGAAAACTGGGGATGTAATGAGTTTCAAATTGTATCGGATATTCTTTGCAAAGATAAAGAATATGTAAAAAAACAAATGCAAATTGATTATTTCAAACACCTGATTATTGAAACAGTAATCTGTAACTTGGAAGAAAGGGAAAAACAGGTACTTGTGAAATACATCAAATTACAAGAAGAAAAATGCGAACTCATGAAGGATACGGCAGATATGATTGCAAATGATTTAGCGCATGCTGCCGATAAGGGAAGATGAGAATATGGAAAAAACAAGGTCATTTGGGTGACTACCGAATTCTGCAGCTGGTTATCAGCTGCAGAAGAGGGGCTTTTGATTTGAGACATACAGTTTAATCATATATTTATTTGAAAGGAGATGTCAGAGCATGCATGTCGACAGAATGAATTATGTGGGAAAACCTATTACAATGAAAATGGGATACATATGTATTCGTGATGAATATTTTAAAGCACATATACCGGAAGAAATTATTGAGTATATTGTAATGAATATTTATAGAGATTTTGAAAAAAAACAATTGGAACGTTATATGAGTATATATGTTACTTACAATGAGGTGTACAGAAAAAAACAAGAACTATATTTTTTTAGGGATAACCCAAAGTATATAAAACAAATTAATAAGTCAGTAAGTATGCTTTTTAACAAAATTAGAATGATATTTTTGACACAATTTCAAAATTGTGTAGATTATTTTAAAACAAAAATTAGTAATAATTTGTTTAGTTGCAAAGAATACGCTGGTAATTTGTTTTTAAAAAGAAAACTACGGATAAAAGCTGGACAAGCAAAGGCGTTGGCATCGAATGTGTTGAGCGAAATATTACAAGACATTGGGCTGAGACAATTTAATCATCAAATTATATTATTGTGCTAATACTGAAAAGAATGTTGATATGTTTAGCAATTTAAAATAATTAAAGCTTAATGTGTAAAATTTAAAAATAAGTCTAACTAAAGTTAAAAGTAAATGGCAGTCAGGCAGGTTGGAAAATCTGCCTGACTTGATGTGCTGATGGTGGACCGCTTTAATGATGGTTGAATGTCATAATCGAATTCGATGGAGATGTTATTGCATGTAGGTTTTGAGGTCGAGCGAATCGCGCAATTCGTTAGAGCCGAATCGTTAGATATGATTGAAGCAAGAGATACAGACGTTTCTGGAATAGCGATGGGAACACTGTTCGGAAGCAGCTGGTTGGCGAGTTCTTCTTTTAGAGCATACTTCCAGTAGTTGTAAGTGCGAATGGATAAGCTGTTTTGATTGCACCATTCTTTGGCAGTCAGCCTGCTTGCTTTCTGGTCTGAAAAAAGAGTAGTTCATTCACTCATACGAGGTTGGCGTAATTTTTGGTTGGTGTTCATGAGAGATACATCCGAGTATTTATTGGACAAATCGCGCGATTCGAGTTATACGATACAAGAGATAATTCCACAAAAATATGATATCATGATAAGGTGCTTGTGGTTGAAAATTGGCATTTAAACGTTGTGCAATAAGACTTCGTTCATCTAAAGATAAGCGTTTAGCCATGATAAAGACATCGCTTCTCATCGGAAAACAACAAGATAATTATACCATCATTCTTCAGAGTAAGTGCAACATGATCGACTTCTCAAAGTAAATGCAACTCTTAAGAAAGAAGGGTTACATTTACTTTGGAAAATAATAAAAAATTGAAAAAATTTAAGATTGGTACTAAAGTATTCTAACTCTCGTCCGATATATATAACAAGTAAGCAAGGAAACCCCGTTGCTTACCCCACAAGATGACCCCTGACCGGAGCGTACGGCCGTAAGGAGAAAAATCTTGCAATTAAATATCATATCAATTACAGCATGGAAGCTGTAACTTAATTCAAGGAGGAAAAAATTATGGGCATGGTAGTACAACACAATCTTACCGCAATGAATGCAAACCGTCAGTTAGGAATCACTTCTGGTGCACAGGCAAAGTCAGCTGAGAAGTTATCTTCTGGTTACAGAATTAACCGTGCAGGCGATGATGCTGCAGGATTAAAGATTTCTGAGAAGATGAGAAGCCAGATCCGTGGACTTAACAAAGCTTCTGATAACGCTTCTGATGGTGTATCTCTTATTCAGACAGCAGAAGGTGCATTAAATGAGACACACAGCATCTTACAGCGTATGAATGAATTAGCAGTACAGGGTGCTAATGATACAAACCAGTCTATCGACCGTGATGCTATCAACGATGAGTTGTCTGCATTAACAGAAGAATTAGACAGAATTTCAGAGACAACACAGTTCAATAAGCAGAATCTGTTAGATGGTACATTTACTGATAAGAAGCTTCAGGTTGGTGCAAACACAAATCAGAATATTTCTATTAGCATTGATAATATGAATGCTTCTACACTTGGCTTAACAAATATCTCTTACAGAACAACTGAGGCTGGTACATCGCCGGATAAGGTTAAATATCAGGGAATGTCTTATACATATGATGCAAGCAAGACTCAGGCTTCTAATGTGAAACTTGCAATTTCAAACATTAAGGGACAGATAAGTAAAGCAACACCATCAACAGCATTTGCAGCACAGTATGATTCTAAGACAGGAAGCGTATATTACAATGGATTAAATACTAGTGGTGTTACTACTAGATATGGTAAGGCAAGTACTGCACAAAAAAATACTGTATCTTTTAACAAGAAACAGGCATCCAAAGATATTACTGCTAATTTCAAGGATTATGTTACAACTACATCTACAAAAGCTACAGCAAGTAAGGCTATTCAGGTTGGAAAACCTAGTGTAAGCGATTATGATACAGCGAATGCAACATTATCTGCTGTTCAGAATGCTATCAATCAGGTTTCTACACAGAGATCAGCACTTGGTGCATTACAGAACAGATTAGAGCATACAATTGCAAATCTGGATAATGTATCTGAGAATACACAGTCTGCAGAGTCTCGTATTCGTGATACAGATATGGCTGATGAGATGGTTAGCTACAGCAAGAATAACATTCTTGCACAGGCTGGTCAGTCAATGCTTGCACAGGCAAATCAGTCTACACAGGGTGTATTATCCTTATTACAGTAATAAACAAAGTTGTACTTATTGTAATACTAAAACAAAAAGGGAGTCGATTGCGACTCCCTTTTCTGCTAGAGGAAATAAAATGAATTATGAAGAACTATATAAAAAAATAACAGAAATTAATTTTAAAGAACTTGCTTATGGAAAAAGAAATGTATTAAATGATACAAAAAAAATTTTGCCAGATATACAGTCCTTTATGAAAAATTTGATGAATCAAAAATGGGACGATGATATTAAAGAATATGTAATGAGGGATATTATGGATATCTTAGAGGATATTGTCAGTGCGTATGAAAATGATGATCAGGTTTTGCTCATGGATGCAACCGCATATGGAGTTCAGAAATATCTAAAACTTTTTGTTGAAGATAAAGATTTAATGTAGGATAAGTAAATATAGAAATGAAAAATATAATATTAGAAAATAATTTATCTGCTTGGGAAAAAAATTTTTGTGGAAGCAGATTTGAAATAGAAAATGAATATAAAAAATGGAAAAATACAAAAAATAAAACGATTGAAGTAAGAACCGAAATGTCACAAGACGAGAAGGTTGTTCTAATTGTAAAGAAAAATGGTAAAGAAAGATATCTTGCAGGTAAAAGAAATTGTGAAGAACCAACTACAATATGGATGCAAACACAGGGGCGAGTACATGAGGGGGCAATATTTTTTATTGCGGGAATTGGAAATCCAGTATATGCAAAAATATTGTTAGAAGAGCATCGGCAGACAAAATTGAACATTGTAATATATGAACCATCCAAGGAAATTTTTTTTAAAGTTTTAGAAAGTATAGATATTACAGATCTTTTGCAGAAGGATGCAAAATGTATTTTTGTTATTGATGGTTTGACTGGTGTGAAAGTTGAGAATGTTATACAGAAAATGATATCAGTTGAAGTGATGGATCATATAAAAACATTTATACTTCCAAACTATGAAATGATATTTGCAAAAGAAATGTTATTATTTGCAAAAACAATTCGTGAAAAATGTGAAAGTTGTGCTACATATATTAATACTAGGACTAATTTCTCTAATGTATTTGCACAAAATTTATTTGCTAATGCACCATATATATTAGATGGTTATAAAACAAAACAATTGATTGAAGTAATTCCAAGAGACATACCCGCTATTATTGTTGCAGCAGGTCCGTCATTAAATAAAAATATAAAAGAATTAAAAAGGGCGAAAGGAAAAGCGTTTATTATAGCTGTTGACACTGCAATTAAGCCTTTAGCTTCAGAAAAAATTATCCCAGATATGTTTGCTATTGTTGATGGAAGAAAACCTTTAGAATTAATAAATACGGAAGACGCAAAAAAAATTCCACTATTAACATCAATTTCAGCTGCAAATAGTGTTTTAAGCTTTCATACAGGAAAAAAATTTTTTTATAATGAAGGATATGTATACATAAACAGCATGTTTTATAGAAATGGAGAAAGTTTTGAAACGGTTGCATGTGGTGGATCAGTAGCTACTTCAGCGTTTGCATTAGCATTTATGATAGGAATTGATACGATTATTCTGGTAGGGCAGGATTTGGCGCTGACAGGGAATAAGACGCATGCAGATGGAACTTTTCAAGAAAAAATGGAGACAATAGACACATCTCATTCGATAATGGTTCCGGGAAATATAGAAAAAGAAGTGCCAACCAGAGGCGATTTTAAAATGTATTTGGAGTGGTACAATCAGTATATTAAGGATTGTAAGGAATATCGCAAACAATTTAAAGTCATTAATGCAACCGAGGGAGGGGCAAAAATAGACGGAACGGAAGTTATGACGTTGAAAGATGCAATTGACAGAGAATGCAAAAAGGAAATAGATATACAAGAATGTTTCGAAAAATTGCATCCAGTATTTGATGAAAATGAGCGAAAAAAGAATTTGGAGTTTTTGCAGCATACGCCAGAACATTATACGGAGATTAGGAAGGCTGCAATAGAGACAAATAAGTTATATAAAAATTTAGATAAGTTATGCCAGCATGGAAATTTAGATATTCGGGCATATGAAAAAATATTAAAAAAGATAAAAAAAATGACTAAAAAAATAGAAGGAGATTCTATTTATTATGAACCAATACAGGAAACGCTGGTTTTAGCAAATTATATTGTCAAAAGTGAACAATTTGATACAATGAAAACAATGCAAGAGGAAGGAAAAGAAATAGCCAGGCAGGGAATTATCTATACAGACATGGTAAAACAATGTGCAGAATTGTTTGAAGAATATACAAAAGAAACTGTTGGTAAAGCAAAGTAATTTGGGATAAGATGGAACAGAAAGAGCTGTTTAAAGAAGCAATAGAACTGTTTGAGGCAGGGAAATATGATAAAGTAATTCAAAATTTAATTGGATTATATGAACTTGGCTATGAAAAAGAACAGATTTAAGATTTTTTATATCAGGCTTTTGTTGAACCGAATATAGAGAAATTTAAGAAAAATTATCAGACGCAGGCAAACGGTCTCTGATGGATAACATTCATGATCGGGAATATTTACAGAAGCTTTGGAATAGTCGGAACGCACCATGGAAGGTGTAACTGCCAAAAACGGAAAGAAAAAAGTGATGTTTGAGCTGTGAGTTGGATTATATGGCGAAGGTTTTATGTGAAGTTGTGCAGCAAGAAGAAATTAAGAATAAATTTTGAGGTAAAAACGATGAAAGAAACATTTGATAATTATTGGGAACAAGTACATAGTAGAACAGAATGGGGGCAATATCCAGCAGAACACGTTATTCGTTTTATAGCGAGGAATTTTTATAATACAAAGAGAGACGAAATACGTATATTAGATTTTGGATGTGGAGGGGGTGCTCATACTTGGTATTTGGCTAGAGAAGGATTTGATACGTATGCGTTTGATGGATCAAATAGTGCTGTCGAAAAACTAAAAACACGTTTAAAAAAAGAAGGTTTAAATGCAAACGTGCAAGTATGTGATGCTGCTCAATTAAAGTATGAGTATAATTTTTTTGATGCAATCATAGATAATTTTTGTTCGTTCAACAATACCATAGATTTGGTAGAATATATGTATGATGAAATGTATCATATTTTAAAACCAGGTGGTAAAATTTTAACAGCTGTTTTTGGAAAAAAAACATTAGGGTATGGAACCGGTAAAGAAATAGAAAAAGATACATTTTCAAATTTAGAAGAAGGAACGTTAAAAGGAAGAACAAAGATACATTTCTTTGATAAACAGGGACTTGTAGAAGTTTTGAGTAAAAATAAGTTTGTAAATATCAAAGTAGACAGCATTTTTTATACAGATAATGGAAATGATATTGAATTATTAATAGCAAAGGCAGAAAAAAATGGGTAATATTGCAATTATTCCTGCGCGAAGTGGATCAAAGGGATTAAAAGATAAAAATATTAAAAAATTATTAGGAAAACCGTTACTGGCATATTCAATAGAAGCGGCTAAGAAAAGTGAAAAGTTTGATGAAATTTTTGTATCAACGGATAGTAAATTATATGCTGTAATTGCTCAGGAATATGGTGCAAACGCTTCCTTTTTGCGTTCACCTAAAACTTCAAGTGATACGGCGGATAGTTGGAGTGTTGTAAGAGAAGTTATTGAAAAATTTGAGGAGAAGGGGAAAAAATATAATACAATTATGCTGTTACAACCGACTTCTCCATTGAGAACAGAGGAAGATATTTGTAATAGCTTTCAGTTAATGGAACAAAAAAAAGCAAATGCTATTTTATCTGTTACTGAGGTAGAACATTCACCTTTATGGTGTAATACTTTAGATCAAGATATGTGTATGGATCACTTTCAAAATAATAAATATAAAGATTATCCAAGACAATTTTTGCCTAAATTCTATCGATTAAATGGAGCGATTTATCTGCTGAAAACGGAAGAATTATATAAACAAAAAATGTTTACAGATAAATGTTTTGCTTATTTGATGCCGAATGAAAGATCTGTTGATATAGATACTGAAATGGATTTTAAGTTTGCTGAATTATATCTAAAAGAAAGGGGCAAAAAATGAAGACGTTAATTATTGCAGAAGCTGGGGTTAATCATAATGGAGATATGAACACTGCATATAAAATGATAGATGTTGCAAAAGAAGCTGGGGCAGATATTGTAAAATTTCAAACTTCAATTACTTCTACATCGAAGTATTCAGAAAAAGCAAAATATCAAAAAAGAGAAACTGGTGAAAATGAATCGCAATTAGATATGATAAAAAAATTACGTTTTTCATTTGAACAACACAGAAAATTAAAAGAATACTGTGATAACATTGGAATAACCTATTTGTCGTCACCGTTTGATTTTGAAAGCATTGATTTCTTAAATGATATAGGAATCAAGTTTTGGAAAGTGCCTTCAGGAGAGATTGTAAACATACCATATTTGGAAAAAATAGCAAGAACTCATAAACCGGTTGTCATGTCTACAGGAATGGGAACAATGGAAGAAATTGGGGAGGCTATTCGGATACTTAAAAGTAATGGAGCCGGAGAGATTAAATTATTACAATGTACAACGGAATATCCAGCAGAGTATAAAAATGTTAATCTAAATGCAATGAGAACTCTTGCGGATACGTTTCATGTTAAAACAGGATTATCTGATCATACAAAAGGAATAGAGATACCGATCGCAGCGGTTGCTCTTGGGGCGAATGTTATAGAAAAACATTTCACACTTGATAGAAATCAGGTAGGACCAGATCATAAGGCTAGTATAGAGCCGGAAGAATTGAAAAATATGGTGATGGCTATTCGGCATGTAGAAGTCGCTTTAGGTGATGGAGTTAAGAAGCCATGTAATGATGAACTGGAAAACTTATATGCAGCGAGAAAGAGTATTGTAGCTAAAAGAGATATTCATAAAGGCGAAATTTATACGGAGGAAAATATAGTGCCTAGACATGCAGGAAAAGGTATTTCGCCAGCATTATGGTATGAGGTACTTGGGAAAAAGGCAATTAGAGATTTTATGGAAGATGAGATGATTGAGTTATGATAAGAATAGCGATATTGACAGCTACGAGAGCCGAATACGGATTACTGAGACCTTTAATTAGACGGATGAAAGAAGATGCTGAAATAGAGGTCAGTTTATTAGTTACAGGAACACATTTATCAAAAGAATATGGAATGACTTGTAATGAAATTGAACAAGATGGGAATACAATAAATGTTAAAATTCCTATTTTGAGTTATGGTCAGGATGGGATAGATGTATCAAATACAATGGCAAACGCTTTAAATAAATTTTCAGAATTTTTTAAAAAAACTCGGATCGACTTTTTAGTTGTTGACGGTGATAGATATGAAACTCTTGCAGTTTGTATTGCAGCAGTAAATAGTAGTATTCCGATTGTACATATTGGCGGAGGAGAAATAACAGAAGGGGCGGCAGATGAATATTATCGGCATGCAATATCAAAATTAAGCTATTTACATTTCACAGTTATGGATGTTTGTCGTAAAAGAGTAATTCAAATGGGAGAAGATCCTAAAAGAGTTTTTGTATCAGGAGCATTAGGAATAGAAAATATAATGAATATTAATTATATTTCAAAGAAGGAACTTGAAAAGGAATTAAATTTTAGTTTGGATAAACCGTACGCCGTAGTGACATATCATCCAGTTACATTAGAAAATAATAGTGAAATAATTCAAACAAAAGAAATATTAAGTGCATGTGAATATTTTCAAAATTATAAATTTATTTTTACTAAATCAAATGCGGATCATGGCGGGAATAAAATTAATGATTTAATACAAGAATATGTAAACAATAATAGGAAGCAAGCAGTTTGTGTTGCTTCTTTAGGAGCTGTAAAATATTTAAGCGCATTAAAGTATGCTTCATTTGTAATGGGGAATTCTTCTAGTGGGATAATAGAAGCGCCTTCTTTCAATATACCTACAATTAACATTGGAGATAGACAAAGAGGAAGAGTGCAAGCCGACAGTATATTAAATTGTAGACCTGAAAGAAATGAAATTATTAAATGTATAAAAGAAACAGAGAGTGAAAAGTGTAGAGCTGTATGTGAAAATGTAAAGAATCCATATGGTGATGGAAAAGCTAGTAGAAAAATTATTGATGAAATTAAGTATTATATAAAAAATAATGTAATTGATTTGAAAAAAAGTTTTTATGATATAGAATTTGAACAAAGAGGATAAAATAATATGAATGTTTTAATCACAAATATTGGACGTAGAGGATATTTGGTTGATTTTTTGAAAAAAACAGAGAGTTTCAATGGAAAAATATATGTATCAGATTGTGATGTGACTGCTAGTGGTTTATATGGGAACAATGATGGTAGGTTTATTTTGACTAAGCCTGTTGATAACGAGGAAGTATATGTCAGCGCATTATTGCAAATATGTAAAGAAGCAAATATTGAATTAATCATACCTATTATTGATCCGGAGATATATATATTATCAAAGTATGTACAAATATTTCAAGAAGAACATATATGTATAGCGGTGTCTAATAGGAATGTTTTAAATATTTGTTATAATAAGCTTGAAATGAACAAGTTTTTAAAGAAAGAAGGATTTTGTTTTCCAAAAACTTATAGTGTTCTGGAAGAGTTAAAAAGAGATTTCAAGCTCGAGAGAATAAGATTTCCGGTAATATTAAAGCCAATCTATGGAAGTGGAAGTTTGGAAACTAAAAAGATTGATAATTTGCAACAACTTGAAACGGAATTTCATCAAGGAATGATAATTCAGGAATGGTTAGATGGTTGCGAGTATGGGATTGATGTTTTTAATTCTTTTGAAAAAGTTCCATTAAGATGTGTTATAAAGAAAAAAATAGCAATGCGTAGTGGAGAAACAGATAAATCTGTTACAGTGAAAAATGATTTAATACAAAAAGTTATTTTAAATCTCGCTAATAAACTAGGGCATGTTGCTAATTTGGATTGTGATATTATTGTGAAAGATGAGAAGGTTTATATAATTGATTTAAATCCTAGATTTGGTGGGGGATATCCAGCAACACATGTGAGTGGGGTTAATTTACTGGAATTATTATTGGATATGGTTCAAAATAAACAAATTATTCCTGAGTTTAATAATTATCAGAAAAATTTGTTGGTTATGAAAGAAGTCGCGGTTAGGACAACGTTACTTTCGGATTAAAAGCAAGTTATAAACTATCATGGAAGATAGAATAAATCATAGGTTTTCTAAAAGAAAACCTATGAAGAAACAGGGAGGTTATTTTATGAAAGCTGAGCAGTTAGCGCTATTTTTAATTTCTCCAGACAGTATGATTGTTGATGCTATGAAGCGCATCGATCGTAATGCCAGGGGTATTTTATTTGTGACCAATGAGCAGCAGAAACTGCTTGGTGTTGTCACGGATGGAGATATCCGCCGCTGGCTGATCCGCACGGGAGAACTGAAAGCTCCGGTATCCGGTCTGATGAATACCGAACCTAAGAGAATTTCCAGGAAAGAGCATGCAAAAGCACATGAGGTTATGGTGCAGCATTCCATCACGGCGCTTCCGGTTGTCACCACAAAAGGCGTGGTATCTGACATTTTGTTCCGGGATGAGCAGGTGGCAAAAAAGAAAAAGCCGCAGGGGATTTTAAAAGAGGTTCCGGTCGTGATTATGGCGGGCGGAAAAGGGACACGTTTATATCCGTATACCAAAATTCTTCCGAAACCGCTGATCCCGATTGGAGATATCCCGATCATGGAGCGGATCATCGGGAAATTCTGTGAGTTTGGAACGACACAGTTTTATGCGACAGTCAATTACCGCAAAAATATGATTCGTTCCTATTTTTCTGAGATTTCAAAAACCTATTCTCTTGAATATGTTGAGGAGGATAAACCACTTGGCACGGCGGGAAGTTTACAGTTGATCAAAGAGGAGTTTTCTCAGCCGTTTATTGTGACCAACTGTGACATTTTGATTCATGCGGATTATGAAGATATTTACCGCTATCATAAAGAGGCGGGAAATGAACTTACGATTGTCACGGCACTCAAAAATATCGAAGTTCCGTATGGGGTTATTCATTCCAGTGAAAACGGAGCCGTCCAGTCCATGGAAGAAAAGCCGAAACTTTCGTATTTTGTTAATACCGGCATGTACATTTTAAATCCGGCACTGAAAAAAGAAATCCCGGAGGATACTTTTTTTCATATGACGGATCTGGCAGACAAGCTTTTGGCAGAAAACCGCCGGGTGGGAATGTATCCGATCAGCGAGGATTCCTTCCTGGATATGGGTGAGTTTGAGGAAATGCACCGTATGGAAGAAAAACTGAATTTGAAATCTGAGTAACAATTGGAAACAGAAAGGATATATAGAGCAATGAAAAAGGTATTAGTAACCGGAGCAGACGGTTTTATCGGAAGCCATCTGACCGAGAGCCTTCTGGAAAAAGGCTATGACGTAAAAGCATTTGTATATTACAATTCTTTCAACAACTGGGGCTGGCTGGATACACTGCCAAAGGAAAAACTTGACCAGATTGAAATTTTTGCCGGGGATGTGCGGGATCCGAACGGTGTGCGCACTGCGATGAAGGGTGTGGATCAGGTCTTTCATCTGGCAGCATTGATTGCGATTCCGTTCAGTTATCATTCGCCGGATTCCTATGTGGATACAAACATCAAGGGAACGTTAAATGTGCTGCAGGCGGCACGCGATCTTGGCACGGAAAAAATCATGGTGACATCGACTTCGGAAGTATATGGCACCGCACAATATGTCCCGATTGACGAAAAGCATCCATTTCAGGGACAGTCTCCGTATTCCGCGACAAAAATCGGAGCAGATCGTCTGGCAGAAAGCTTTTACCGCAGTTTTAATCTTCCGGTTGCAATTGTCCGTCCGTTCAACACTTATGGTCCAAGACAGTCTGCGCGTGCAGTGATTCCTACGATTATTTCACAGCTTCTGGCAGGAAAAGAGGAGATTAAACTTGGTTTCCTGACGCCAACGCGCGATTTTAACTACGTCAAAGATACCGCGGCAGGCTTTATTGCAATCGCAGAGTCAGACAAGACAATTGGACAGGAAATCAATATTGCTACCCAGCAGGAGATTTCGATCGGAGATCTGGCACAGGAGATTATTTCCCAGGTCAATCCGAATGCACATATTGTGTGTGACGAGCAGCGCCTTCGACCGGAAAAGAGTGAGGTCAATCGTTTGCTCGGTTGCAACGCAAAAATCAAGGAGTTGACCGACTGGAAGCAGCAGTATACATTCGAGCAGGGAATTGCAGAGACGATTGCATGGATTCGTCAGCATATGGATGCATATAAGACAGACATTTATAATGTGTAAGTTGTAATTTTAAGAAAAGAGGGAGCAAAATGGGACGATTTGTACCTTTATCGATTCCGAATTTTGAGGGAAATGAGCGAAAATATGTAGATGATGCACTGGATCAGGGATGGGTTTCCACCGGTGGTGCATACATCACAGAGCTGGAAGAAAAACTGGCAGAGTTTTTACAGGTGAAGAAAACAGCGGCAGTGCAGAGCGGAACTTCGGCTCTTCATCTGTCTTTGATTGTTTGTGGGGTGCAGCCGGGAGATATGGTGATTGTTCCAACGCTTACCTTTATCGCGGCAGTGAATCCGGTGCGCTATCAGTTCGCGGAGCCGGTGTTTATGGACTGTGATGACAGTTTGTGCATGGATCCGCTGAAGTTGCGCCGTTTCTGCGAAAATGAGTGTGTGACAGAGGATGGACAGTTAAAGCATAGAGCTACCGGAAAAACCGTAAAAGCCATCGTAGTTGTGCATGTGTTTGGAAATATGGCAGATATGGAAGCCATCATGGATATCGCACAGGAGTTTCACCTGAAAGTGATCGAGGATGCGACAGAAGCACTTGGCACACAATATACGAAAGGGCGTTATGCCGGAAAATTTGCCGGAACTATTGGCGATTTTGGGGCGTATTCTTTTAATGGGAACAAGATTATTACAACCGGTGGCGGCGGTGCTGTGACGGCAAAAGATCCCAC
>OHRM01000504.1_pt1 | contig 23915 bp, 16 predicted proteins | sample 1578361 | NCBI WGS metagenome assembly OHRM01 (sample SAMEA3879590, study PRJEB24766) | human gut metagenome | biome: human-associated habitat; feature: feces | place: USA | collected 1985/1987 | reverse complement strand
ATAAGCTGATCGAGCAGCTCAAAGGTACTTTTGGTAAGTATTATGACTATCACCGTCGTGATATTGCAGCCGATGAGGTGGATTATCTCAATGTGGAAGACCCTGATGTTTTCTCCCATCGTGCATGGGAACTTAAATATCAGAGAGAACAGGAAATGCGGCGAAATCAGTCTGCTCGGACTAAGAAAAGGTCACATGATATGGAATTGTAATCATCTAAAGTATTGTCCTGGCACCATAAATGGTGCCGAGACAATGAATAATATTCACACATTATTATTTTAATATTCCAACTATTTACTTTTATTTGAAATCTAAGTCATAGTCTAGCATTTTCAATGCCTATACTATCAACATTCTTTTTCTTCGATTAAATAGACACTGTCTGCTAAAACAATCAAGCTACAACGATTTTACTGTTCAATCTTTTTCTGTATGAAATGTTCAATAACATTATTGAACATAATGTCATCAAATTTTTCTCCTGAAAATACGTTATCACAAATTTCTATTAACCAATCGACATCTTTGACCGGAAGCTTGTTCTTCAATAAACAAAGCATTTCCGTAATGTTGAGCTGAATATCTTGCGTTTGAGCTGCAAGATAACACGCATCTTCTGGTTCCGTCAACAACTCCACAGATTTAGAATATATCCATAGTTCTTCTGCAATATATCCTATTGGAAGTTCATCGACATCGGTGACTTTTTTTTCAGGCAAATCATATTTTTCACTAAAGCAGTCAAGCATTTGTGCTGTCACATTCACAGGATATGGAGGCACCAGTTTATCAAGCAATGAATGATTTTCTGATTCGATTGCCTTCTTGACGTCAACGAGCATCCGTCGAGGGAACTGTAAAGCAGTAGAATCTATTTCTTTGGACTCGTTTGCAGATAATATGACTAGGTAATCAAAGGGAGCATCAGCAAATGCGATACAGCCCAGAAGCCATTCGGTTAAATTGCTTTCCGATGCCATATCAAAATTACCAACTATGATGGGATAATAGCTCAACATGTCAATGGTGTAAATCTGATCAGGAAAATGAATCGAATACTTTGATTCTAATTCCGACAATCCGTCTTCTACTATCTTTCTCTCATCCCGACAATGCCCGTCATACCAATTGCTAATTTGATATTTATTAAAATACTTATTTGGCGAATGTGTCTGGTAGTAGCTACAGCACATTATTAGTCGCTCTATGTTTTGTGTTTCCATAACACAAAGAGTCAACTGTCTTTCCTGAAAGCTAAAATCAATTGCAATTTCTGCAAAGTAATTCTGCATTGTCACAAGAGCACTTTGAGCTATTGTGAGGTTAACCATAGCCAATCTTTGTTTTTGTTCATTCTTAATGAGGAACCCTGCAAACTGATTCATAAAGTTTTGTATGCTTTGAAAGTATTTACTCTTTATTTTTCCTAACCTCTCGGGCACTGTAGCTTTTTCTTCAAAAGGACGATCTTCTTTAGGATATCGCTTTTCACCAGTAGTAATTAGGGCAAATTCTTCACGAAGTTGATCTACCTCCCCGGCCAAACTCCCTAATGGTTTTCCGCCAAGGAGTTTGTAAATACAGGCACAGCACTTATCTGCAAGCAAACATATATGTTCTCTCACATCAAACCAGTAATTTAACCATTCTGTCGCGGTATCAAATTCGTAATTGCTCATAATGGTCTTGTTCCATAGCGACGTAAGATTCTGATGGAACATGATTACAATATTTTTAATGGGCATTTCTTTATGTGCATCGTCGGGAACAGGATAAGCCGAGAGCAAATCAACTGTCGGCTTGAGAGCATCCGCGCAATACAAATCAAAAATAGGCAAGGCTTTACAAAGGAATTTCAGCCTTGAGACGCTCTGCTCATTTCCCGTTTTAATATTGTGCAATCGAAGGATATATTCAATGTGAATCGCTTTTTTTTCGGAATCAATAAATACCCTATGTGATCTAGTCCACTGCTTAAGGTACGTAAGAATACTCTTAAGATTTCGTTCCACAAATTCCATATATTTCTCTCTGTTCCCGCAGTAGGAGAGATACATCAGCGTAGAAACGCACTCCAGCGTCAATTTTTCTGGCTTGCTCCAAAGATCGTCCAGAGAAAATCCGGCCGATACATTCCACTCTGGATTGATGTTATAGATCCACTCAGAAATGGAGGTATAGGACGTGATGTCCTTTATTCCGTCAAAACGAAAGGTGCGCATTTTCCTATATAAACAATCGCAGAAAATATAGACATACGTTTCCTGCAAACAGCAGGTGGGAATACGCTCCCGTAATCGGCAAAGATATTCTATATTCTTATTATCCGGAAATGTTTCCCGCATTTTGTCCAGCGTATCCATCGACACACCGAAATCCTCGAATACAGCAAAGGGGCACATTTCGGTCGATAGAAGAAAAAGACCGCCGTGGGCATCTGCATCGTCAAACGCAGCCCGGTTAGAAAGGAAATACTGCATCACACTCCCTGAAAAAAGCCCCTGTATTGCAGAAGTATAGTTTGAAAGGTCTTTTTCATCCCATAGACTCTCGACCGCATCGCGGAAAAACGTTTCTTTGTTCAGGGTAAACTCCGGCAGATGAGAAAACAGTATCGATAGGTCCGCTTTGTCCGCCATTTTCATAACTGAAATGGCGGTATTGTCAATTGGCAGGAATTCATGCAGCCTCTTAACAACGTGCTTTGACCGAATGGGATGTAGCCCCTCAATATACCCACTCTCTTCATTTACATGCACAAGGAACTCCGATTCCATACCTTTTAAAAGCTCCCCAAAATCCGAGCCAGAGTCTTCTGATTGACTCGCAGAAAGTTTGATAGCAGAAAGCCTGACTCCGCAAAGATCTGCAAAACATACTTTGCGTAAGATTTCACATTTTGCTTTGCCAGAAGATGATTGTCCTATTTCGGATATTTGTGAGGCTATTCTTTCTGATAACATCTCACCATGAGTAAGCAAGTAGACATACTCTATAAGTAGTTGCCTTTCTGCAATCTTATTCCATGCTCTTTGCCAGCTTGTTATGCTTGGGTGAAGTTGCTTAGCCTCTCTGAATAGATTGAATATCTCTATTGCTTCCTTTTCTTCTAAAACCGGCTTAATTACTTTCAAAGACTGGATATTGCTCAAGTCACCACTATAATTATACCAATCCATCTCTCGCGATGTGATGAGCAACTTATAATGACAATGCAATTCGGATTGTAAGAGCTGAACAAGATAATTCCATTTGCTGAGATGGTTATCCAGATTGTCAATTAAGATAAGAATCTTTTCACCAAGCTGAATTCTTGCTTTGAAATATTGGACAATATTCCCAATTTCTTTTATCTCATCACACCATAGTAACTGATATGGTATATATTCATTTTGGAGAATATAAGCTGCCCGCAAAGCCAGCGTGGTTTTTCCTTGCCCACTAGAAGCTTTAATTACAGTAACCATGTTTTCGCAAATAGAATTAATAACATCTTTTTCTAAACTCGGTCGTTTGATTGGAAACCCACTTACTATATCTGCTGGTGTTGCTTTTTTCCCTTCGTAAAAACTACACCCTTCATCAATGCTAGGCTTAGAGTAGTCCAGTTTACGAATCCAACTATGAGCTGGATTTTGAGGACCCTTACTGATATCTATTTTGACAGATTGGATTTTGGAATCTAATTCTGCTTTTGTCACATAGGCCCGCTGCTCCATTTTTTCAAAGCAAAGAATTTTTATGCTATTTGCAAATAATGAAACATTGTCTGTGTTAATCTCATAAATTCTAATTAAGGTTTTTTCAATTTCAGTAGCAAGTATAGATTTTTCAATCTTCTCAAATGACAGATGTGAAATAAATTTATCGAAATCATAAACAGACCAATTCCAAGAAGGATTGTTTTTCTTGATATTTGAAATCACGCCAGCCCAATGGGTGCGTGATTTTTCGTCTAACTTAGATGCAAATATCTTACTTAGATGGCCTTTTGCAACAGGGAAATCGTAAACAAGCTTAAAAAATCTATTTTGATCCAGCAAATATGCTTCAAGAAAATTTTTGAGCACATCAGTTAAAAAGCTGGCATCCTGTTTGTTGACAGAATATTTCAACTGTATATGAGTAATATCATTACTACCATTTTTCTGCATGATACAATCAATATCTTCAATCCCCTCAAGCTGGAAAAAATTGCTTGGATTTGATGACGAAAGAATTAAATAACACGAATACAAAAATTGATATGAATACCCCCTGAGTGCAATTTGTCCGCCATCCCTAGAAATACTTAATTCCTGAATATTTGCTTTTGGAGCTGTAATCTTTTTGTTTTTCTTCTTTGTGCTTTTTCCCATATTTTTCCTTTCGTTCTCTTATTACATCTACACGTGCTCTAATCTGTACTTATCAAATTTTCCAATTCAGAATATCGAACGATTCTATTTCTATTAGGAAGTTTAATGGCATTCATCAATTCCATTTCCTTGTAATGAATAAAACATTTTAGATACTATAATAAAAAAATCCCGTTGCTTTAATAATACCATCTTCTTAACCCATTTTCTATATAATCTCTTCCAAACAGCGAAAAGCTCCCGAAGGAGCTTTCCATTACCTTAAATATACACTAATTCTTTTAACACAATCTCTTCCGCTGCATTACGGATGTTATTTACAGCTCCAACCCACGCCATTTGGTCACGAGCTTTTAACTCATCTGTAATGCCCTGTTTATCCATCATCTGGCTTACCAGAGTCTCCATTCTATCCTGCGCCTCATCATCCACCATATTCAGATGTGACGTCAGCCTGTCTTCCAACATATACAATGAATACTTTGCCGGACGATGCTCTTTCAGATACGTTTTCCGCATCATTCCATATTTCCCATAATGCGGTTCTTCATCTGTACTGACAAGATTCGGATAGTAAATTCCGTCTGCGCCAAGTGTGTAGGTTCCACCCATTTTTTCAAATGTGCTTTTCATGTGTTATTCCTCCTTGAAATCAGCGATGTCCTTAGATCATCGCAAAATATTTCAGGGCAGCCTTGATAGCATCTTCTTTCTCTTTCGGGCATTGCGGAACTCTTGCATTTTCTGATTTTGGAAGATTATAGTTTTCTCCCACTTCAATTCCACATTTGCGTTTTACCTGAGAAATATATAAACTTGAAACCTTCAAGCCAAATTCTTTCAGCACATAATCTTTGATTTCCTGATAGGTTGCTTTCAACTCGGCACTGGTGGCATCCAGCTCGTCCAGGTCTAAGTCGATCTCTATCGTGTCATCTGGTTTTTGTTGGGACAAAAGAACTACCGTCTCCACATTTCCCGTCGCAGGGAACATATCCACGCACTGCACTTTCTTCACCTTATATCCTCTCGCCTGCAGCACCTCAAGATCTCTCGCTAAACTGGTCGGTTTACAGGAAATATAAACCATCTGCGGCACATTATAGCGGATGATCTTCTCAAGTGCTTTCGGATGGATCCCGTCTCTTGGCGGATCAAGTACGATATAATCCGGTTTTTCCTCAATCGTGTCAATGACTTTTAATACATCTCCCGCGATAAATTCACAGTTGGTAAGTCCGTTTAAGGCAGCATTTTCCCTTGCGGCCACAACTGCTTCCTCCACGATTTCCACACCGATCACTTTCTTCGCAACCGGAGATAAGATCTGTGCGATCGTTCCGGTTCCGGAATACAGGTCAAATACCGTCTGGCTCGCCTCATCATCGAGCGCATCTCCGATAAATTCTCGCGCCGTCTGATAAAGCACTTCTGCGCCAAGGGAATTGGTCTGGAAAAAGGAAAACGGCGTGATCTTGAATTTCAGGTCGAGCAGCTCCTCATAGAAGAAGTCCTGTCCAAATAAAATATCTGTCCCCTCATTTTTGATCGTATCGGCAACACTGTCATTTTTCGTGTGGAGGATTCCTTTTAACACACCGTCATATGTTTCCTCACAGAGTGCCTTTACCCATCCGTCTAATAATATGCTTTCGGTTTCCGCACCAAGTCCGTCCGTCTGCGTTGTTGTTACCAGGTCAACTAAAATCTCTCCTGTTTTTGCCGCCTTTCTCACAAGAAAATGGCGCAGATATCCGGTGTGGCGGAGTTTATGGTAAAATGGGATCTGTCTTTCCTTAAAATATTCCAATGTGATCTTAAGCACACGGCGGAAATCTTCATCTACGATCTGACACTCCCCTACGTTTACGATATCATAAAAACTGCCCCGTTTATGCATGCCAAGTGCTAACGGCCCGTCCTTATATTCATCTCCAAATGAAAACTCCATCTTATTGCGGTATGCCTTCGGTCTTGGGCTCGCCTTGATCGGTAAAAACTCATATCCCTTATTTTCCTCGGTGATGACCGCATCGATCAGATCTTTTACCTGCTGCTCCTTCATGGAAAGCTGTTCTTCATACGGAAGGCTCTGGAATGTACAGCCGCCGCAGATACCATAATGAACACATCCCGGTTCCGGCAGTTCCAGTGCAGATTTTTCCAACACCTCGAGCAGGCGTCCCTCACCTTTTCCTTTTCTGACCTTATTGACCGCCGCTGATACTTTCTGTCCCATGATCGCATTTTTTACAATGACACGCGTGCCATCTTCCGCTCTTAAAATTCCTTTATTCGGGAAATCCACCCGTTCAATGATTCCTTCTACGATCTGCCCTTTTTTCATAACCAGTTCCTTTCTCTTTTCCTATGAATTTAAAAAGGGCTGCAACACTGCAGCCCCTTAAAGATATTTCTTACTCTTCTGTTTTGTCCTCTGCCGGCTCTTCTGCTTTGTCGTCATCTTCTTCGTCCTCGAAGAAATCATCATCAAAATCATCCTCGAAGTCGTCTTCGAAATCCTCTAAATAGTCCGGTGCAAAGAAACGATAGATTCCGTAAACTGCTGCTGCAACTGCGGCAATGATTCCGATAATTGCGAATACCCAGACAACTTTGGAAGCTTTCTTCTCTTCCTCTGCTTCTTTTTTGTTCAGCAGTTCATTTAATTTTGAAATGTTAACTAAATCTTTTAAATCATCCATCTTGTTCATGGGGCTCCCCTCCTTTTATTTTCAGACTGTGACATCTTACAGTCATATGATACATATTATTCCCGTATTGCAGTACTTGTTCAGAAAACAAATAATTCCGCACTGCTTATTGCATATGTTTATTATATCATATGTTTCCCATTTCGCCTATAAAAAATTTATAAATTAAACGATTTTATAACTTTTTTAATTTTGCAAAAGAAGCAAACATTTTTTTAATTCCCACCGTGTCAAACTGGACTGTAACCTCATAATCTCTCCCACCTTCAACAATGGCAACCACCGTTCCTTCTCCAAACCGCGTATGTAAAACACGGTCTGCAATATCATACGGCAGCTTTTCTTCTTTCGTATGAACAGAGGCAAATGCACGCGCCTGCATGCTCTGTCCGGAAGGCTGCTGTCTCATCGTCATGCGCTTTGGTTTCACATTCCATGTATTTTCAATCGAAGAATCTGATTCTTTTCGCGAAACAACGGGGGCTTTTCCTCCTAAAAGTTCCAGCGGTATCTCTTTGACAAAACGGGAAACTTTATTGTACTGTGTCTCCCCACGGATCATTCTCTGCTTTGCACAGGTGATCGTCAGCTCTTTCATGGCACGGGTGATACCCACATAGGCAAGACGGCGTTCTTCCTCTAACTGCTCACTCGAATCATCCGATGTGATCGACATATAACTTGGGAACAGACCATCCTCCATACCTGCTAAATACACTTTCGGGAATTCAAGTCCTTTTGCGCTGTGCAGAGTCATTAATACAACATAATCGCTGTCATCTTCCAGACTGTCAATGTCTGCCACCAGTGCTACTTCTTCTAAAAAGCCACTCAGTGTCGGATGTTCTTCGCTTTCCTCGTAACTCACAACTTTACTTAAGAGCTCGTCGATATTCTCGATCCTCGCTTCTGCCTCATCCGTACCTTCCGCTTCAAGCTCTTTGACATATCCGGTTTCCTCAATCACTTCCCGGAGAAGATCGGAAATGCTGATAAATTCCAGCTTACTGCGGAATACCTGGATCAGATTTACAAACGGTTTTACCTTTGACGCTGCTTTTCCAATCGAAGGAATCTCGTCCGCGCGCTTTAAGGCATCGTAAAAACTGATATCGTATGACTCCGCATAATCAGACACACGGTTTACGGTTGTTGCGCCGATACCGCGTTTCGGAACATTTAAAATACGGCGCACCGCCAAATCATCGCGCGCATTGTCGATCGTCTTTAAATAAGCGAGCAGATCTTTCACTTCTTTTCTCGCATAGAAATTTACACCGCCAACGATCTTATATGGAATGTTTGATACAATATCACGCGCAATATAATCTGCTTCCTCATAGCCGGTATTAAACTGTTCAAAGTCAATCTTCTTTCCCTCATCATTTGCAGTCCAGAGTGTCTTTGATTTTCTGCCGACATTGTTTGCGATCACACTGTTTGCAGCATTTAAAATATTCTGCGTAGACCGGTAATTCTGCTCTAACTTGATCGTCTTTGCATCCGGAAAATGTTTTTCAAAATTTAATATATTATAAATATTTGCTCCACGGAACTTATAAATAGACTGATCATCATCACCCACCACACAAAGATTCTGATATTTGCCTGCCAAAAGACGGATCAGCTCAAACTGTGCCGTATTCGTATCCTGATACTCGTCCACCATAATATAATGAAAACGTTCCTGATAATAATTTTTTACCTCCGGATCAGACTGCAAAAGTTCCACCGTCTTCATGATCAGATCATCAAAATCCAGCGCATTATTCTTATGTAACGCCTCCTGATATTCCCGGTATACCTCCGCCTGTTTACGCTTTGCATAATCGGAAGATGTCAGTGCACGCTGCATCAGCTCTGTCGGTGTGATCAGTTCATCTTTTGCCGATGAAATCGCCGCCAAAAAACTTTTTTCTTTATAAATCTTGGTATCAATCTCTAAACGCTTGCATATATCCTTCATCAGTGATTTTGAATCATCCGCATCATAAATCGTAAAATTGGTGTCAAATCCGATCCGGTCGATATGACGGCGCAAAATTCTCACACAACTTGAATGGAAGGTCGATACCCAGATGCTCTCCGAGCCAAATCCGACAATTTTATCAATTCGCTCCCGCATCTCTCCCGCCGCTTTGTTGGTAAAAGTGATCGCCATGATATGGTAAGGATTGACACCCTTTTCTTCGATTAAATAAGCAGTGCGGTGTGTCAGCACACGTGTTTTACCGGAGCCAGCCCCGGCTAAAATCAGTACCGGACCTTCCGTCTGATATACCGCTTCTCTCTGCTGTTCATTCAACGTATCATATATACTCATGGTTATATTTTCCTTTTCTTTCATTGCTTGTTCTTATACTATAACATAAATATTTCATGTAATAAAACCCATATTGAATTATTTTTTCTTCATTTATATCTTGTCATCTAGTTTTCAATACTATATAATGTGATCAGAGGTGACACAAATATGGATACAAAACAATTTTTACGTTCAATCTTAGATTCCCTGCAGCAGATTGATTATGTCAAACCGGAAGATGTTCCGAATATTGATTTATATATGGATCAGGTAACCACATTCATGGATTCACAGCTTGCCGCTTCAAAACGTCATGATGATGACAAGATCCTGACCAAAACAATGATCAACAATTATGCAAAAAACAATCTTCTTCCTCCACCGGAGAAAAAGAAGTATACCAAAGAGCATGTACTGGTCCTGATCTTTATTTATTATCTGAAAAGTATTTTAAGCATCAGCGACATTCAGGGTATTTTAAACCCGATCACTGAAAAATATTTCGGCAATGACGAGAACTACAGTCTTGAAGATATCTACAAAGAAGTTTTCAGTTTAGAACATCCGGAAACACAGAACCTGATGAAAGATCTCGCAAAAAAATTCAACACTTCCATGAACACATTCCCGGATGCGTCAGAAGATGAAGCAGATCTTCTGCATACATTCAGCTTTATCTGTATGCTCAGCTATGACGTTTATATCAAAAAAACTCTGATTGAAAAGATGATCGATCAGATGGCTTCAAAAAATCCTGAGACAAAGCCATCCAAAAAATAACAGGCTACATGCTTCCCGCTCAGATTACTTGTTATATTTTACCGTATTTAACAGAAAAACCGCTATTTTCAATGGAACAACAGGCTGCACACTTTGCAGAATGTCCTGTTGTCACAAATTAAAAATAGCGGTTCTTTTTATTTCTATTCTTTATCCATGTCCTGAAGTCTTGAAAAAACCATGTCGTATCCGTCATTTCCATAATTTAATGAACGGTTCACACGACTGATCGTTGCAGTGGAAGCACCGGTCTTTTCCGCAATATCGAGATACGTTTTCTGATCTCTAAGCATCTTTGCAACTTCAAATCTCTGTGATAAAGAAAGCAGCTCATTTACAGTACATACATCTTCAAAAAATGTATAACATTCTTCCTTGTTCTGGAGGCTTAAGATAGCATCAAAAAGATGATCAACTGCCTCTGTCCTAAGTTTCTTGCTCATATTCCTTTCTCCTTTTTTATTAATTACACGCTATATGCGCTATACACCTACGATACATTTTAGCATATTAAAGTTTTAAAGTAAATACATATTTTATGTAATTTTATTTTTTTCGCAGACCGCCATTATATCATTTTCTCCCCATATACGCAATGAAATATATAGATTATCATTTCAAGAACATACGTTCTGTTTTTATTTCTTTTCTATTGATTTTCAAACATATGTTTGCTATAATATTTTCATCACTAACAGTTATTTCACCTTGCAAAGGAGTATTCACATGAAAAAAATCGGTTCTTTTTTCTTTACATTTATACCGTTTTTACTTGCACTTGTATTTCAGTACCTTGCCATGTTTTTTGTTATGGGAGTCACTCTGTTTTACGAACATATCCGCTATATTTTCTCTTCCAACCGTATCTACGCAGATCTTTGGAACAAAACATTAGATTTATGGTCCACGACACGTATAAATACCCTTATCATGATTGTATTTTCCCTGCTCTGTATCGGAGCATTTGGCTTCTGGTATCATGCCGGGTATAATGGAATCTATCTGATTCATCCACGAAAAGTTTTTCATCCGCTTTCCATTGTCGGGATCATCCTTTTAGTTCCCGGTACTCAGTGCCTTTCGACCTATCTGGTCTCTTTCACAGCCTCGCTGTTTCCGCAGTGGATGAAGGCATATGAAAAATTAATGGAAAGTACCGGAATAAACAGTGGACTGACCGTTTCCATGTTTTTTTATTCCATCCTGCTTGCCCCGATCGGCGAAGAGCTTCTCTTTCGCGGTGTCACGATGCATCAGGCAAAAAGAGTGTTCCCATTCTGGGCAGCCAATATCATGCAGGCGCTTTTATTTGGACTTTTTCATATGAATATGATCCAGGGAATCTATGCCTTTTTCCTCGGCATGGTCTTAGGTTACATCTGTGAAAAAGGCGGCAGTATTTATCAGTCTATCCTGTTTCATATGATGTTTAACTTCTGGGGAACCATTATAAGCGGCATTTTACCGACCGGCAACAGCACACTCTTTTTCGTTCTTTATTTTGCCACCGGAGTGATCTGTACTTTTAGCGGTCTCATTCTCTTTCGTTTCGGCACAAACCGACTGGCTCAAAAGCAGGCGGCTCCACTGTACCTTGAAAATACCGGATACGATACTTTTTATCCATCCAATTAGTGTCTTCTGGTTATGTTTCCAGTTTTTGTAACTATGACCAGTTCACTTTTTATCACTGCAGATAATTTTTCAGGAAACGGATCAGCTCCTCCATCTCTTCCTTCGTTCCAATACTGATCCTGAGATAATTGCTGATTCGTTCCTTCGAAAAATACCGCACAAAAATGTGTTCTTTTTTCAAAGCCTCAAACAGTTCTTTTGCCGGTACGCGCTCATGTGTCGCGAAGATAAAATTACTCATGGAATCGCCAAATGAAAAACCAAGTTTTGTGAGTTCCTGCTTCGTCCATTCACGGGTTGCTATTACACGCTGTCTTGTCTCTTCAAAGTAGGCTTTATCTTTGATTGCTTCCACACCAAGTGCAAGCGCTGTCTGATTCATGGTATAGGAATTGAATGAATATTTCACATCATTGATATATTTGATCAGTTTCTCATTTCCCATCGCATAACCGATACGCATGCCTGCCATGGAGCGCGATTTTGAAAATGTCTGGACTACCAGCAGATTATCATATTTCTCGATTAACGGAAGTGCACTCTCCCCGCCAAAATCGATATATGCCTCATCCACCACCACGATGACATTCCGGTTATGTTGTATGATATCCTCTATTTCAGACAACGGCATTAAAATTCCCGTCGGTGCATTTGGATTTGGAAAAACCACACCGCCATTTTCGCCATAATAATCTTCTTTTACAATCTGAAAATTTTCATCTAACGGCTTTACCTCATATGGAATCCGCAGCATGTCTGCCCAGACATCATAAAAGGAATATGTGATATCCGGGAACCAGACCGGTGTTTTGGAATTAAAAAAAGTCATGAAGATCATGGCAAGCACATCATCCGATCCCACACCGACAAACACCTGACTGCTCTTTAATCCATAATACTCTGCGATTGCATCCACCAAAACCTTGCAGGTCGGTTCCGGATATAACCGAAGCCGGTCTGTATCAAATTCTTTCAGTGCACGGATCACTCCCGGTGCCGGCGGATATGGATTTTCATTTGTATTTAATTTTATCATACGCTGTTCCTGTGGCTGTTCTCCCGGAACATAAGGCACTACTTTTCTTACATAAGACTCCCAGCTGCTCATTCTACTCCTCCATGCTTACGTTGATTTCTACAATTTTCCTTTTTTACACTGCGTTATTTCAGTCCATACACTTGTGCAAGTTTTTCAAAAGCGGGCAGTGAATTTTTGACCGTCTCATGGGAAACACAATAAGCAAGACGTACAAATCCACCACATCCAAATGCACTTCCCTTTACCATCAGAAGATGCAGCTTTTTGCCCTCTTCCACAAATTCTTCCTCATTATCGACCGGGGATTTCACCCACAGGTAAAATGCTCCTTCCGGTTTGATACAGGTAAATCCAAGTTCCGTTAAGCCATCGTACAACATTGTTCGGTTTTCATCATAGAAAGAAACATCTGTTTTCTCATCTAAACATCTTGCAACCGCTTTCTGGATCAGAGATGGTGCATTGACAAATCCAAGCGTACGGTTTGAAATTTCAATACCGCGGATCAGTTCTTCAGCATCGGATGCCTCGTTCGGAACTACCACGTAACCGATACGCTCTCCAGGAAGTGACAGCGATTTACTGAACGAATATCCAACAATCGTATTTTTATAATATTTCGTCAGAAAATCCTCTTTATTTCCATCATAAACCAGTTCCCGATACGGCTCATCCGAAACCAGGTAAATGTCATGTCCAAATTCTTTCTGCTTCTTTTCTAAGATAGAAGCGATCGCCTCCATCGTCTCCGGTTTATAGATGACACCGGTCGGATTGTTCGGCGTATTGACAATCAGTGCCTTGGTCTTTTCCGTAATCTTTGCCTCAAAATCGTTCAGATCCGGCAAAAAAGTCTCAAGATCCGGATTTACCGTTACAATCTCTGAATCAAAATTGGCTGCATACTGACGGTACTCACCAAAAAACGGGGCAAACACGATCACCTCATCACCAGGATCCAAGACCGTTTTAAAAATAATATTGAGGCCTCCCGCTGCACCGACTGTCATCACGATATTATGATCGTCAAATGCGGTACCAAAACGTTTATTTAAGTTTGCCGCGATCGCCTCACGCACATCTTTATAACCTGCATTTTCCATATATCCGTGCAATTCTAAAGAACCTGCCGCTCCTTTCTTATCTGCCTCATCCAACAAATCTCTGATACTGTCGTTTAATGCTGCCGGAGCCGGTGTTGCAGGGTTGCCGAGTGAAAAATCATAGACATTCTCCGCCCCATATTTTTCCGCCATCGCTTTTCCTTCCACAAACATTGCACGGATCGCGGAATTTCCAAGCAGTGCTTTTTGTATTCTTTTTGAAACCATAGTTCTATCTCCATTCGTGTACATTTCGGATGTTACAGACCACACCAGCCTCGCTAAAACAGGGCGCATCCTGTAACATGATCTCTAAATACTTTACCACAGCACCATAAAGAAGTAAATGCTGTTTTCCAAGAATCCGGTACAAATTTTACCGCTGACAAACGCGAAACAATGCCTGAGTGTAAAATCAATTTCGGTAGATAGAAAATGCCAGCATCCTCACTGAAGATGCTGACATCTGCCTATCATGCCTATCACATATTTATTTTAAATCCATATACATTCTGATCAAATAAATCACCTATCTCTTTCGTCCTGGCACAGCATACAAAAATTTGCCGGACAAAAAATACAGATGAAAATTTAATCAAATTTTGCATTCTGGTATTTGCGGAATGATTTCCTATGCATTCACTTTGTCTACGAAACGCATGAACGCAGTTCTGCCTTCTTCGGTACATTTATAAACACCGGCGTCTTTTAATACTTCCTTAAATACCAGACCGATCTCTGTCTGCACGATCTCATGCAGTTTTTCCGGGGTTACCTCTCCCTCTAAACCGCTGCCAAATGTAAATCCGTATTTCGGAAGGAATTCTTCTACCCAGTCTGCATGTTTTGCAAGAACTTCATCCTCACGGATGGACGTACCGTCAAGCAGTGCCTGCTCTAAGTCCGCCATCTCTTTTTTCAGACGTGCCGGAAGTACTGCAAGACCCATAACCTCGATCAGACCAATGTTTTCTTTTTTGATATGGTGCAGCTTTGCATGTGGATGATAAACACCAAGCGGATGCTCTTCTGTGGTAATGTTGTTACGCAGTACCAGATCAAGTTCATATAAATCTCCACGTCTTCTTGCGATCGGAGTGATCGTATTATGTGGTTCCCCGTCTGTCTCAGCAAAAATAAATGCTGCCTCGTCCGTATAACCTCTCCATGCAAGTAAAATTTTATCTGCCAGCTCGATCAGACGCTCTTTTTTCTCCGCGCTGATACGGATCACGGACATCGGCCATTTTACAATGCCTGCTTTTACATCCTCAAATCCCTTGAACGAGATTTCTTTTTCGACCGGTGCTTTTGCCATGGCAAATTCGTAATGACCACCCTGGAAATGATCATGGCTTAAAATAGAACCGCCGACAATTGGAAGATCTGCGTTTGATCCTACAAAATAATGTGGAAACTGTTCCACGAAATCAAGCAGTTTGCCGAACGTTGCACGCTCAATTTTCATCGGTGTGTGCTGTCCGTTGAATATAATGCAGTGCTCATTGTAATATACATACGGAGAGTACTGGAAAAACCAGTCACTGCCATTAATCGTTACCGGGATGATTCTGTGATTCTGTCTTGCCGGATGGTTCACACGTCCTGCGTATCCCTCATTTTCCTTGCAGAGTAAGCATTTCGGGTAACCGCTCTGTTTTGCAAGTTTTGCTGCAGCGATTGCTTTCGGATCTTTTTCCGGTTTTGATAAATTGATCGTGATATCCAAGGTACCAAACTCGGTATCTGCAGTCCATTTCAGATCCTTCTTAATACGGTATCTGCGGATATAGTTCGAATCACAGCTTAATTTGTAAAAATAATCGGTTGCCGCCTGTGCGGACTGATGATTGTAAAGTCCACGGAATTTTGTGATGACTTCACTTGGTCTTGGCATCAGCATGCTCATGATCTTTGTGTCAAACAGATCACGGTATGTGATCGTATCCTCCGGCATCAGTCCCTGCTCTGCCGCATAGTCAAGCATTTCTGTGAGAATTCCCTCTAAGGCATCCTCAGCGGTCTCCTGTGTCATCGGCTCTCTCTTTTCATATGCTGCAGCGACTTCATCTTCTAACTCATCTAATTGAAAAAGTTCTAACAGACGATTGATAGTAAATCTTTTATCTTCCGGTGCAACAAGTCCTGTCACCAGACCATATTCTGTCAACTCTAAAATCTTTTCCTGTATCATATTCTTCCTCACTTCTACACTGTTTAACGTGTCTTTGCAATACTCTGCCAGACATATATTTTTAAGTCTCTATATTATTTTCAATGAGCCTCTTATTTTCAGAAATGAAAAACTTCTTTTCATCAGGCTAATTTCACTGGACCGTCACCAATCTCAACAACATAGAAATCTGCTGCATATCCGATCTTCTTCTCATAAGCTGCACCGACTTCTTTGATAAAGGTATCCACAGCCTCATCTTTTACGATGCTGACCGTACATCCGCCAAAGCCCGCACCTGTCATTCTTGAGCCGATCACACCATCAATCTTCCATGCTTCCTCAACCAAAGTATCCAGCTCAATACCGGTTACTTCATAATCATCGCGGAGAGAAACGTGGGATTCATTCATCAGTTTTCCAAATAAGGCAACATCATTATTTTTCAGTGCCTCTACTGCTTTGATCGTTCTCTGATTCTCATAAACTGCATGTTTTGCACGTCTTACACACACTTCCTCTTTGATGGCATCTTTGTGTTCTTCAAACTGTGCCTCTGTCAGATCTCCAAGTGCGTCGATGGAGACAACTTTCTGTAACTCTGCCAGTGCTTTTTCACACTCACTGCGGCGCTCATTGTATTTGGAATCGCCCAGTCCACGTTTTTTATTACTGCAGGAAATCACAATCTTTGCATTCTCCAGTTTGATCGGTGCATACTCATATTTTAAAGTCGCGGTGTCAAGGAAAATTGCATGTCCTGCTTTGCCCATGGCGATGGCAAACTGATCCATGATACCACAGTTGACACCGTTGAATTTATTTTCCGAATACTGACCTATCAGTGCAAGATCCTGATTTGTCACATCAAATCCAAACATATCGCGTAAGATAAATCCTGTTAAAACCTCTACGGATGCGGAAGAAGAAAGTCCGGAACCATTCGGGATATTTCCGAATAATACAAGATCCATACCCTGTTCTACTTTCATGCCTTTTTCTCCGAATGCCCACATTACACCCTTCGGGTAATTTGTCCAGTCAGCCTCTTTCTCCGGTTTTAAATTCTCTACAGATGACTCTAACACGCCAAGCTGCTCAAAGTTCATCGAATAAAAACGAAGTTTTTTATCCTCTCTTTTTCTTGCCACACCGTAAGTACCAATCGTCAGTGCACATGGAAATACATGACCGCCGTTGTAATCGGTATGCTCTCCGATCATATTCACACGTCCCGGTGCAAAATAAACACCGATCTCACCTTCATCTCCAAATAACTCTTTAAACTTTGCCAGTACGTTCTCCCAAACCATCTTAAATCCTCCTTTTTACAATACATCATTTGTTCTTATTTTGTTCCACGTCATCCCGTCTGTTTTCCTTTCCCGGAAAAGCAGGATGCATTTGTTTCGTTTTCTCTGATAATCCTATTATAACGCATCCGAATCCCTTTGCAATGGCTGAAACACAAACTGCAACAAAGTGCAAAAAATCCTGCAACATTTTTACATAAATATTGCAGGATTTTCTATACACTCTTTTATCTCAAGACAGCAATGCTTTTTATGCCTTAAAATCACGGATCAGTTTTAACGTCGGCAGCGCATTGCCCTCATAATCAAACAATGCCTGGTTTGCCCACTCGTTGCCGCACGGTCCCGGATCCTGTATGTATTTTAAGGAAGCAGGCGTTGCCCAGCCGGAACCCGGAACCGGGATCCATGCCGGCTCCCAGTAGAAGAAGCCCTTCCCTTTTCCATCATCAATATGGCTGATGCGGTTTAAGAAGTCTTCCATAAAGTCATACTGTCCCTGTACGGTCATCGGGTATTCGATTTTCTCAACCAGCGCCGGTTTCGTCGCATAACCCTTGCGCTCCTCATCGGCAAGTTTCTCATAATCCTTGTAGTCGTCCATCGTATATCCCATGGAGACTTCTGCCACGATCAGATCTTTGCCGTAGCGCTTGGCAATATCATTCATGTTGTCATTTAACATCTGAAGAGAACCATGCCAGAACGGATAATAAGACAGACCGATCAGTTCAAAGTCCTCACCGCGTTTTGTAAAATTGTCAAACCATTCACGGTAAAGCGCATTGTTGCCGCCGTTGTCGAGATGGATCATCACCGGAATTTTTGACAAATCTTCCATCTGCGGGCATACGCCTTTGATGGAACCGGCAAGACGTTCTTCATCCGCTTTTCGGACAGCGCGGATACCGGCATTGACAAACGCTGCAATATTGTCATAATTCGGCACTTTGCCTTCCGGCCAGAGCAGACCATTGGAAAGTTCATTTCCAACCTGCACCATTGTGATGTTGACACCGTTCTCCAGATAAAGATGCATCATCTCCAGCGTAAAATCATAGACTGCCTGCTCTAGCTCTTTGACACCATAGCTTTCCCACGCCTTTGGTTTGAACTGTTTTCCCGGGTCTGCCCAGAAATCACTGTAATGCAGATTTAAAAGTACTCCAAAACCGGCTTTCGTCACACGTTTTGCGATTTCAAGCGATGTCTTTGGATCATTTTCCCCGGCACCGTAAGATTCTCCGGCCTCTGACCACGGATCATTCCATACACGGATGCGGATCGTATCCACATCATAGGATTTCATGATCTCTAAGAGATCCTTCTCCTCTCCGTTGTCATAATATTTCGCACCACACTTCTCCAACTCTGCAAGCGTGGATAAATCCATTCCTTTTACAAAATTCATATAAATCCTCCTTGTTTTTCGAAGAAAAATGCGACTGCCTATGCAGGAGCAGAGGATTTTCTTCCTTTTCTATATTCCCTTAAACCGGAACGTAAATTCTAACGGTTTCGTCACATCAATATGGTATTCCGGGTGCACTAAAGATCCCCAGCTGTCATCACCGCCGACTCCCATCTGCGCCAATGCCACACGGACGATCGTGTGATGTACCTGCGGCAATTCATAAACATGGGCTGCATTTTCAAGTTCATGTGGTGTATACGGAAGTGCCGAGAAGCTTAATTCATCTCCCTCAAACATCATTCCCCTGCCTTTTGCATCCACAAGGCGCGCATATCGCACACCGACTTTGTTGCCACATTCCTGCGGAACTAAATATTTTGCCATATTGTCAGCCACTTTATTGCTGTAGATTCCAAGCTTTGCTCCATGTCTCCGGTCTGCATAGGTCTCATCCGGTCCCATGCCATACCAGGTAAGATTGTCATAATCTGCATTAAACCAGAACATCATGCCAAACTCCGGCATATCCGGAAGTCCCTCGACCGGATCATACATCAATTTCGTCTCGATTGTTCCATCACCGAAAACCGTGTAGGCAACCTGACATTTACTTGCCGGTGTTGTCGGCATAAAATAAGTATACGTGACTGTCACGGTATTGTCTTTTTCTTCCACTTTCGTTGGGACATTATCAAACATGCCGCCATTTCTGTGGCTGATATACATGCTCGCGATCTTCCACTGTGCATAGCGCGCCGGTGCCATGCTTCCGTTATCATTGTCAACCGGTGCCCGCCAGAAATTCGGCATCGGGATCTTCTCGATCATTTCTTTCCCCGCATAGCGGTAGGAAACAAGTCCCCCGCTCAACATGGAAAACAGGCAGTCAAAATCTTCGCCTTTTACTCCGATGTTTACCTTGCCGTGAACCACGCGGATCGGCTTTTCGGATGCATGGAAAGCAGGGATCTTTTTATAGATCTTCTGTCCAAAAGCGACCTCATGTCCTGCATCTGCCCAGCTCATATCCTCCTTTAACCGGAATGAAACGGTGAGTGTGTATTCTGCATCCGTATCTTTTTTCTGATCCTTATCATCTGCACGCAAAATGGCAAACGGGATCTCATAGTCCTTCGTGCTAAGCGGCGGTACTGCTGTCTCTATCTCCTGTTTTTTCACAACAACCCCGTTTTTCTGTAAAACTGCCACACAGCGGAACCGGTCGGTATTTGCAAACAGGTTTTTATTTACAACGGTAAACTTCCCTTCCTTTTCAAACAGAATGCTGATATTCTGGTAATTGAATTTCACTTCCTGCATCTTCGGGGACGGATCTCGGTCTCCGCCATAGCAGATTCCATTTCCACTGAAATTATAATCCGTCGGACGCTCTAAGAAATCGCCGCCGTATGCCTGAAAATCTTTTCCATAGCGGTCTTTTTTCAAGATGGACTGGTCAATGTAATCCCAGATAAAACCGCCCTGATATCTCGGTTCCGTATCGGTCAGATCCGTGTATTTGTGCATGGCACCACAGGAATTTCCCATCGCATGTGTATATTCACACATAATAAACGGTTTTTCCTTATGCTCAGCGAGGAATTTTTTCACATTTTCCACGCTCGTATACATCTGGCTTTCCATATCGCTGGTCGCCTCATATCTGCGGTCATTGAAAATTCCCTCATAATGAACCAGACGGTATGGATCTAAGGCACGGAATTTTTCGGACATGTCAAAAATTACTTTTCCGCCGTAAGATTCATTTCCGACTGACCAGATCAGAACTGCCGGATGGTTTTTATCTCTCTGGTAACAGGAATTGACGCGGTCAAGCATCATCGGTTCCCAGTCCATGTTGTCCCCCGGAACGATCGTATCTTTCGGCACAGAACCATGCATCGCGGCATCCCATGAACCGTGTGATTCGAGATTGTTTTCCGCGATCATATAGAGTCCGTACTCATCGCAGAGATCATATATAATGGAAGCATCCGGGTAGTGGCAGGTGCGGATCGCATTAATGTTGTTCTGTTTCATCGTAACGATGTCTTTTAAAACCTCTTCCCTTGTCACTGCACGTCCTGTTTTGGAACTGAACTCATGACGGTTGACACCCTTAAATACAATGCGCTTTCCATTTAATGTCATGATACCGTCTTTCATTTCAAAACGGCGGAATCCGATTCTTTGGCTGACAAGCTCGCTTCTCTCCCCGTTTTGATCAAAACATTCGATCGTAAGCGTGTATAAATTCGGGATCTCCGCACTCCACAGATCCGGTTTTTTCACCTCTTTTTCAAAATGAACTTCCCCCTCAGAGACTGGCAGCTCCTCAGAGAAAATAATCTGTTCTTCTTTTTCTTCCAAAACGGAATAATTTCTGCTGCCGGTCAGGGTCAGTCTTGCTTTTCCCTCGCCGCACATCTGCATTGTGACAAGAAGATCTGCATTTAAAACCGCCTCATCGACAACCGGCTGCACTTTTAAATCATACACATGCACCTTTGGCATGGTATACAGATAAACCGAACGGAAAATACCGGAGAACCGGTAGAAATCCTGATCCTCGCACCAGCTTGAAGAAGTCCACTTAAACACCTGGACTGCCAGCTTATTTTCGCCCTCTTTTACATACGGAGTAAGATCAAAATCTGACGGGGTGAAACTGTCCTCACTGTATCCGACATAATGACCGTTTAACCACAATGCAAAACCGCTCTCCACACCCTGAAAAGAAATATAAAGTCCGCTTTTTCTAAAACCTTCCGGCAGTGTAAAATATTTTACATAGCTTGCCACCGGATTAAATTCACTCGGCACTGCGTCGCGCCACACATCTTCCCTTCCATCCCACGGGTACTGAATGTTTACATACTGTGGGATATCATAGCCCTCCATCTGGATATGCGCCGGTACACGGATATCCTCCCAGCATTTGCAGTCAAACGTTTCTGCCTCAAAACCGTTTACGGTCTGCGTATAATTTCTCGCATAATGGAATTTCCAGATACCATCCAGTAATAACCGGAAGCTGCTCTTTTTTTCTTCTGCTTCTGTTTCATTCGCATATGCCACATGATCGGAGTGTGCTGCCATGCAGTTTTCCTTAAAAAACTTCGGATCATGGATCTTTTTTATTTCGAATGACATGTCATGTCCTCCTTATCTTTTTCTTATCTCCATTTTAACGAAAAAATGCGCATTTTGCATCTGTATCTCAACACAAAACACGCATTTTTGCCCATTTGTTTACCAGCCCTTCAACGCGGAAATATTATAATTCAGCAGCTTTCTCTCATAATTTTCCGGACTGATCTTCCACTGATACGGAGATGTATTCAGATATTTTTTGAAGTTCCGGTTAAATGTGGATGTCGTGGTAAATCCTACTTTCTGGGCGACCACATCCATCGGGTCATTTGTCTTTTTCATGATATCACAGGCTTTCTGCACCCGCATCAGATTGATGTAATCCATCGGTGACATATTCATATAAGATTCAAAGACTCTTCTGAAATGTGTCTCACTCATATGGCTTGCCTTTGCAAGTTCCTCGACACGGATATTGTTTGCATACTCTAACCTGACATAATCAAGTGCCGCCGTGATCTGGGAAACACCTGTCTTTTTCTTTACTTCATTCTCCGAGACATCGCTCTCACACATGCGGAGCAATTCAGCAAAAAAAGCGATCAAAAGACCTCTGACACAATCATTAAAATGATTTTTTTTCTGTCTCATTTCATCCATGAGCATCTTCACAAGAACGGAAATTCCGCGGTTTTCCCACTCATGGAAAAATAAAGCCTTACGATTGATCATCTGCAATACTTTTTTTTGCATGACAGCATTATCCGGATATAATTCCTGGATCATGACCATCGGATCAAAAAATAAATATTCCCAATAGCTTGGTCCCTCCGCAATGTCACTGATCGTCACATGCGGGTAATTCTGCGGAATAATACTGACCATTGCCGGTTCATAACGTTTTGTCTCTTCATTTAAGATCAACTCGCCGGTACCGTTTTTACAATATCCGATTTCCATGAGATTGTGAAAATGAAGATTACTTTCATCATGTCCGTAATCACGAATCCAGTTGTCTCCTAAAAGTGCCAGAACATATTCACCCTGCGGAACTTCGTAAAACCTCAGTTCCATTGTGTCTTTTTTCTTTTTTCCCATGGTTATTACCTCTTTTTAAAACTGCCATACAATATTTCAGTACGGCAGTCATTTTGTTTCTGTTACCAGAATTTAGTCAAAATCAAATTTTGTAATTCTATCATGCATTGCTTTATAGCGGAAACGAATCATTTCGTTTTTCTCTAATACGTCCTCTTCCGTTCCGCGGTACTGACAGCGGATACAGCTGTAAATACCGGTTTCTTTATTGTAGAACATATCGATGTCGAGATCTCTTAAAAAACAGGATGGGCATCTATAATTTAATTTGCCTTTGCCAAGTTGAGCCATGTTGCAAATACCTCCTTATCTGAGATTGTTTTTCTGTATCCCAATGTAAACATTGGTGAGAATGCATATCCTTCTTTTACATATCCTTCTGCTGTTTCATCAGAAGCTGTCATGGATACACGTGTCTCGATTTCAGGAATGACTGCGGAAACCTCTTTTGCTCCGACAACACCTTCCTCGCGGCATTTGTATGCATAGTGGATTTCTTTTTCTTCCGGTCCGTCAATCTTTAAGGTGATGTTTGACATATCCTCGGAATACTCTGTTGTACCATAGCATGCAACCATGTACTCATTTAATGTCACTTCTGCAGTTGGATCACTCATCTCTAAGATATTTCTCTCAATCTTAATGTTTGAGGATCCTTCTTCGAAGTACTCTTTTGTCTGAAGTTTTACGGTTAAATCCCTAAACTCGATTGTCACAGGATCTAAGGTAAGAATTCTTGTCTTTCCTTCCTGTGAGAAATGTGCGTGCGTCGGGCAGAGGCAGAGATCCACTTCCTCTCCTTTGTAAGAAAGCTTTGCACTTCTTACCGTTCCCTCTCCGGCGTAATGTGTGAAGTATCCTGCACGGTATTTCTCCTGGATCAGGAA
>OHRM01000446.1_pt1 | contig 26503 bp, 20 predicted proteins | sample 1578361 | NCBI WGS metagenome assembly OHRM01 (sample SAMEA3879590, study PRJEB24766) | human gut metagenome | biome: human-associated habitat; feature: feces | place: USA | collected 1985/1987 | reverse complement strand
GTTAGCATTATTTTTTTTGTTTCATCCATTGCAAAAGTAAATTTTCAATCTCTTTTGCACCTGTTTCCTTAGCCAAAGCAAGAGGGGTGCTGCCGTTACTATCTTTTACATCAAGGTCTGCATGATATTCTAAAAGCAACTTCACCAGTTCTATGTTATTATTGGCAATGGCTTCCATAATCGGATATACTCTATAGGTGTCGCATGGACTTTGGCAACCATTTACGTTAATGCCATGCTCCAGCAAGATATGGGCTAACTTTACGTTAGACAATTTGCAGGCGTATGTCAGGAGCGTAAGTCCATACTCATCGCTATATACTCTATCGTTTATGTCCTTGTATCTGGTAAGGGCATATTTTAGTACATCTTCTTTGTCAAAGTAGATTGCCGTATAGAGTATATCAAACTCGTAACAATCGTTACCCATTGCCATAGGTTCATCTTTTGTTGCCAGCAACTGTTTAATGGTTTCCATATCATTGTTGCGGCAAGCAACCCCTAACGGATAAAGCTGGTAGGTTGCATCCCGTATAGTATCTTGCAGCAATGTGCTTGCTTTCACGCTATCCAAACTACAAAAAAGCGTTGCAAGAAAAAGTAATGTCCTATTTACTATCTTCATATTTACTTTTTAAGTCGCACGTTAATGCTAATGGTTCAGCAGGGAACGGCTTGTCCGTTATCCTGCGTTGTTAGCATCATATTTAACTATCAGCAGAAAGCGACATCTCCCGTTCCAACTTCAACAATATCATATTTGCCATCATTAATCCTTATCTTAATGCCACAACCATGCTCAATATCAAATTCAACTCTAAATTCCAGTCCAAACAATTCCTCTGCGTTCTGTTCAAACAAGACGAAAATATGTGTCAATTCAATATCTTGCATACATGCTTTAATTTTATAGGTATCTTTAGCCCATGCTATAACCGAACTACAAGCCAGACTATACCATTCTGACAGGTTATTGACAAATGAGGCAATCTTTTCTTTATATTCATCTGTCAGTTCTTCTTCTGATGCAAACAAACTATCTGACAATGTGATATAAACCTCATTACCCAAATCTTTTAATGACACATACATTTCAAGATTTTTATCAAAAATTATTTCAGTCGCTTTCATACTATTGTTTTTAGTTATGTTGATGCTAATGGTTCAGCAGGGAACGGCTTGTCCGTTATCCTGCGTTGTTAGCGAAATATTCTATTCTATCCTTTGTTAGTTCTATCAAAATGAAACTAAAAGAACAAGCAATCAAAGCCAGTATATAGGATAAAAAATAGCATTTTAGATATTTATTAGTACGCTCTTTCCTGAATTGTTTGAAATAGGAGATATACTTATCGTTCCTAAATAGGAATACTTGATTTGGAACATAAAGCAAGAGGATAAGAAGCAAAAAACTAATAATGAAGTTACTAACGTCACGAAATACAACGCTATACAAAGGTATACGGGTTGTTACCTTTATCACATTCAAGAAAGTAAAGATTAGTAATATCAAGAAAATACAAGTTCCCCCAATGGATTCCATAAGAATAAAAGGTGAAAAATCCTTTTCTCTTTCTTCTGTTCTCTTCATATAATCCAATACTTGCCAAAAGATATTTTCTTTCTTATAAAACTTCCGTGTGTATTTGTTGTCAATCAAACGGTGAGGATCGATTGCACAGAAGCAACTATACAAAAGTGTATAAGTACAATAGTATAATATGTTCCAAAATAATTCTATTCGTTTCATTTTGATATGTTTTCGCTAATGGTTAGAAAGGAGCATCGTTAGATGCTATCTTTCGTTGTTACTAACTTTATTTTTATAAGACTAATCGAATTTATCTGCCGATTTATCAAGCTATAAACAGTTTACGAAAAATTAAAATTCCTATGATTGCAATATAAATCGGAATGCAGAATATCATCCAATTAGAAATTAGCTTGTTTCTTGTGCAACCTTGATACTTCTTTTTTAATTCCAGAATTTTCTTTTTCCTGTATCGAATACAGCAATATATGATTAACAGGCATAAAGGAACGAGTAAGAAGCATAAGCTATAAAGCCCCTCTAAGAACCACGCATATTTATGTTGCATGTCATACCATTCCTTAATAGCGAAAAAGGCTATAATGAGTGATATGCCCAAGCTATAACATAAGTGGATGACAGCACTAAGGTATGGTGGGTCGCCATGCTTTTCATACATTCGATATAGTCTATAAAATATATAATCCATATTTGTTAGTAATGGTTAGAAAGGAGCATCGTTAGATGCTATCTTTCGTTGTTAGATATTTATTATCTTTTCCTACTTGAGCGTATGGAACAAAAATTGCCTTTATGATTCGGTTATTACAGTTAAATGGAAAATAAGTCACCTTACTGTCAATACTTAACGTATCGCTTGGATGCTTCAAACAAGAATGTTCATTTTGTAGCAATACTTCCATTTTTGAAAAGTCCACAGAACTGCATATCGGATAGAAACCGGAAAAACAAGTAGGCGTTATGTAAGCTGCTTGACTTTCATAATCAAAGAATAGGAAACGGTTTCCGTCTGCCACATTATCATACACAGCGAAGCAATCAAACTTTCTTGCTCCGTTGATTGTATAGCGTTGTATGAAGTCAATACTACTATCATCTACTGCTTTTAGCTCAAAAACAACATTCTTTTTACTTTGCTGATTAAAACATAACCTATATAGAATTTCAGATTCTGTTTTTTCCGTTTCTATATAAAGGGAATCTTGTTCAGCCAAATAATGATATTTTGCAGAATTTTGTTCCATACAGCCGTTTTTCGCTATGACATAGCTAAGTGGAAAAAGGAACAAGCAATATAGTATAAATATTCTCATATCTGTTATATCTAATGGTTCAGCAGGGAACGGCTTGTCCGTTATCCTGCGTTGTTAGCGAAATATTCTATTCTATCCTTTGTTAGTTCTATCAAAATGAAACTAAAAGAACAAGCAATCAAAGCCAGTATATAGGATAAAAAATAGCATTTTAGATATTTATTAGTACGCTCTTTCCTGAATTGTTTGAAATAGGAGATATACTTATCGTTCCTAAATAGGAATACTTGATTTGGAACATAAAGCAAGAGGATAAGAAGCAAAAAACTAATAATGAAGTTACTAACGTCACGAAATACAACGCTATACAAAGGTATACGGGTTGTTACCTTTATCACATTCAAGAAAGTAAAGATTAGTAATATCAAGAAAATACAAGTTCCCCCAATGGATTCCATAAGAATAAAAGGTGAAAAATCCTTTTCTCTTTCTTCTGTTCTCTTCATATAATCCAATACTTGCCAAAAGATATTTTCTTTCTTATAAAACTTCCGTGTGTATTTGTTGTCAATCAAACGGTGAGGATCGATTGCACAGAAGCAACTATACAAAAGTGTATAAGTACAATAGTATAATATGTTCCAAAATAATTCTATTCGTTTCATTTTGATATGTTTTCGCTAATGGTTCAGCAGGGAACGGCTTGCCGTTATCCTGCGTTGTTAGCAACCTCTTTAATTCTCACCTGATATTTTTGTAATTGCCATTTTTTATCAATCAACAAATATGTTGCAGACAATTCGCTTTTAACATCGTCTATTATCCAAGTTATATCTTGAACTTTTATACCTTGTTCATTGTCTGCAAATTTTTTCTCTTTCGGATTGCCAAACAACTTTATGCAATGTTCATAAGACGAAGTTTCTATTACAGATAGTCTATATTGTCCGTTTTCGTTTGGTAGCCATAAGTTTTCGACAAGGAATAAGCGCATATCCTCTACTAATTCTTTTTCTACTGATTTGAGAACGGGAAGTTTATATATGTATTTATGTATGTTAGCAGAGAAAAATGGGAAGAAGTGTTTCCCCATTATTCTCCGCTGCATAGATACATTCTCTTTGTACGGATTAAATTCATCTAGTGACATTATTAAATCCATACCCAACATATTAACATCTTTTTCATATCTCACTTTCGACCTAATACCTACAGTGGAATATAATGCCCTAAAACAAAATAAGAAATCAAAGTCTATTTCACTATATTTCGTTTCTATTATTCTCGAAAAATTTCTCAAATCCTTGCCTATGTCCGAAACCTTGATATATCCCGGAGAATCCGATGTTATTCTTATTCGTTCCATATTTGTTGATTATATTGTTGCTAATGTCTGGAAAGGACCACCGTTTAGGTGGTATCTTTCCTTGTTCAAGGCAGTTTTACCCACCATACACTATTACATATTATATAGAACTTCAATTTTTGACTGTTGTTTCCGACAGAAAGAGGCGTGAAGTTCATGCTTGCACCCCGTTCGTTTTATTACTGCTCTTATCCGTATTTCATTCATTTTTTTGTTCTCCTTTCTTCCATTTTATGGAATTTTACTGTTTCTGTTCACGGCAAGGCATAGCTATCCCAAGTTACTGTCATGCCGTTTTTTTCCGGTGTATGTCGCAATGCTCCAGTACAACCGTATATGTTATGCCGCCACCTGTTACCGTAGTGTGGCTGTAAACTCTCATCCGTCCGCAATGCTCACAGAAATACGGATTTTCGTATTCACTTTCTGCCTGTTGCAACTCGGTTTCTTTCATTTCGCTTTCATCCCGTCCGAAGTATTCTTCCGGCAGGTTGCCTTTGTTGGAATAGAAGCCGTAGTACCTCACGATGCGGAAATAGCGCAGTGGAACGTGTTGCAGCAACCGGGGGAAGAACTCTCGGTAATGCAGTGTCAGTTCCTTTTCAACCGGGTTTCTCCTGTCGGGTGAGTTCCTGTAATCACGGTAACGGAATGAAATGTTCTCACCGTCCATTGCCGTAATCTTGTATTCACTCAGGCACGCCCGCTTGGAATACCTGCCCACATATTGTATCACCTGCTCCGGCATCTGTATGGGCTGCTCCAAATGTACAATCCAGTCTTTTTTGTTCGCCACTTTTTTGATGAAGCCCATAAACTCCATGCGGTCATGGAAGTCATGCTCCAGCCTGCCCGTGTCGAACAACCCTATCAGCGCATTTTCAAACTTGTAGCGGAACACCTTGCGGATTGAGGGGATATGTACATAATCACGTTCGGGAATGACAATTTTTCCGTTGCTGTCAATACCGCCCCACGACATAATCATGTGCGTGTGTACATGGAGCTGTTTCGTTTCCCCGTAGGTATGCAGCACGGCAATCACCCCGGTTTTCAAGCCGAACTTGTGCTGCATCCAGTCCTTAACGGTTTCAGCCGATGTGCGCATCAGGATATTCAATATTTCTTTCTTGTTGCGCTTCACCAAGTCCAGTAATATATGCGGCAAGGTCATAACCACATGGCGGTGTGGCACTCGCAGCATCTTTTCTTTCATGCGTGCCGCCCATTTCAGCGTGTCATGCCAGCCACATGACGGGCAGAAACGGTTCTTGCAGCTATGACTGATTTCCCGTACTTCGCCACAATCAGGGCAGGCATATGTGTCTATTCCCAAAGCGGCTGTACGGCACACACGGATAGCGTTCACCGCCTTGTACTGTTCGGGGGTGATGTACTCCGCCGGGTGCTGTGCGTACTCGTCCCACCACCGATTGAAGAAGTCGGATAAACGGTACTTTTTCGCTTTGCAACCGTCTGTGTATATGTCGTTTAACAAATCTGTCATGCTTGTATCGTTATTTCCTTTATCTTTGCTAAATCATTGTAAATCGCTGATTTATAGTTGTTTTAATTGCCTTGAATGTTATTTGTAAAAACACTCGTTTGGTATCTTTCATTTTGATAACCGACACTCGACAGGTGTGTTTCCTAATCTCTAATAGCTGCACCCTACGAATCATCCAGCGAATCAAGCGGATTGGGTATGCTCGACTTATGGGCACTCGTCACATGAAGATAAATGCTCGTCGTCTTTATATCATTGTGTCCCAGCAATTCCTGTATGGTTCTAAGGTCTGTCCCTTGTTCCAGTAGATGAGTGGCAAAGGAATGACGCAGCATATGTACGTGTACACGATGCTTGATGCCGGCACGCTGTGCGGCTTCTTTCAGCACTTTCACCAGTGCGCTTGCCGAGTATTGCTCGCCGGGAGTATCGCCCTCGAACAGCCATTTCTTCGGACGGTATTCCTTGAAATATTCCCGAAGCTCGTGCAGCACCTTTTCCGACAACAGCGAGTAACGGCATTTCTTACCCTTGCCCATGATGCGTACCAGCATCCGTTCACTGACAATGTCCTGTGGGGTGAGGTTCAGCAGTTCGCCCCTTCTCAGACCGGCGGAATAGATCAGGGAAATCATGCAGTGATGTTTCCGGTTCGTCAGACAGGAGAGGATGCGTTTGACCTCGTCCCGGCTCAGCACTTCGGGTAACGTCTTGTACTCTTTGGCCCGTGTGATGCCACCGTAATATTGCCGTTTGCCGCCTTTCACCTGCTCGTAATAGAACTTGATTGCGTTGATGCGCATGTTCTGCTGCGAAACGGAGATTTTCTTCTCGTTTACGAGATAGAGGATATACTTGTTGATGTCCGCCACTTTCAGGCGGTCGATGCTCCGTCCCTTGTGGTATTCCATGAAGTCGCTGAAATAGGCACGGTAGGTTTTCACGGTCGAGGGACTGTACCGCTTCTGTTCCAGCAGTTCCAGATAGCCTTCCGGCAATACGTATGTCCGCTGTGGTTTGGGATGCCGTACGTACACCCGGCTGTAATCTATGTAAGCGTGGGGAGAATAGCGGTCGTAGAAATCCGGCAGTTTAAAGGCGGCAGCCGTCATGTAGGCGGAACCGTTGTCCGTCTTTTCCACGTCCGTATCTTGGGCGAGCAGTAGGGCTATTGCCGGATCGCCTGCATACTCTATCCGTATGTAGTGTTCACCGTCCTTTTTTTCCCTGTACAGGACGATGTTTGACCGTTGCTTCTGTACCTTGTCCATATCTCTGGCTGTTGCTTCATGCCCCAAAGATAAAGCAAAGTATTGAAATCTGAACGATTGTTCAGAAATTATTTTTATCGGAGTCTTTTAAATATTGCTAAAAGGAGTCAGGCTTTCAGGAGTGAGTACAGACAATCGAACTTCTCCTTCAATTCTTCTACGTCCAGACCGTTCAGGAACGATTGTTCGTAGGACATGCCCAGAAACACTTGACGGAACAGCGGAGCGGTCTTTTTCACATCCGTATCTTGTTTTATTTCACCGCTATCCTTTGCCTTCTGTATGACTGTCCTCCATAACTCGTGTTCCTTGCGGAATATTTCTTCCATTTTCTCACGGGCTCCGGGATAATACATCCTCACTTGGGAAAGAAAATGGAAATAGTAGAAGTTGGGACAGCATTCATTGTCGTCCGCACAGCATCGCACCTGTTTGATGATACGGTTCATGGCCGTACTCACTCCTGCCACATACTGCTCTATAAATCCTGCCAGCGTTTCCGTCGGCCCGGCAAACTTGTTGGCCGGTGTCTGCATCTGTATGGCATACTTGTCCGCTACCGCCATGAACAGATCGAGTTTGTGGGGAAAATAATATACCACCCCTGTCTTTACCACCCCGCAGGCTTTTGCCAGCGTGCTGATACTCGCTTTCTCGTAATTCATCCTCAAAAACACCTTGAATGCCTTGTCTATCACTTCTTCCCGGTTGGTAATCATATCGGATTGTTCTTTTTTATGTTTCTTTTTGCGAAGGTACGCTTTTTATTTTGAAGTTTTTGTATCGGAACGTCATTCTTTCTTGCCAGCAGGCCACTTCATGCCATCCCGTAGCCACTCGTTCCCCATTCCCTCCTTTTCCTTTGCGCCATAGCCTCTTACCTCTACTTTCGTGCCGCAATTAACCTGATTGTATCACAATTAAACTCATTCACTTTATGGACAAAAAACTGAAAGATCTGAAAGACGAGGTATTGGTGGTGACCAACGCCGCCGAAGGCAACACCCCACACGTGGTGGAGGACATCGAACCCGAAGGGGGACTCAAGACCAGACCGTTGGCAGGGGCAAAGCCTTCGGATCAGTTCATGCGGATAGACCGCAACGTGTCTATACTCGAAACGTTCTTCCTCAACATGAAACGACAGTTCGAGCGGCCGTCCGACTTCCGCTTCTATCACCTTCCGGCGGACTTGCTTGCCTCCGCCAAGGAGCTTGTCGGCCTGTTCAAGCAGCCCGAAAGTAATTCTGCCTTGCTGGACGAATACCGTCTTGACACGGAACAGTACGTACAGAGCCGGCAGCAGGCACAACAGCAGTCTGGCGGGGGCGGAACGGAGCAATCCACCCGCTGGAGTATGGAACAGGTGGACTGGCAGCAGCTTGAGCGCATGGGGGTAACACCCGAAACGTTAGGAGAACCGGGGCTCAGACGGTTGCTCAACGGCAACGAATCCGCCGTACTCACCCTGAAAACCGTTATCGAGGGGATAGAGTTTGAAACTCCCGCCTGCATCCGTCTGGCGGAGAATCCCGACGGTACGCTCCGGAACGAGATCGAATGTTGCAAGCGTTATCCGGAACTGGACACGCCGTATTTCAACGTGGAGTTCACTCCCGAAGTGAAACAGAACCTGCTGGAAAAAGGCAATGCGGGTTGCGTGGTGGAACTCGAACTGGCCGGAGGCGTGCGTGAGCCGTGTCTGGTATCGCTCAATCCCAAGACCAACCGGCTCCATCACATACCGGTCAGCGGGATAACCATTCCCGCAGAGGTGAACGGCACGGCGTTGACCGACGAACAGAGAAAACGCATCGCAAGCGGCGAGTCCGTCCTTGTCGAAAACATGTGGTCGGAGAAAAAGCAGCGTCATTATGATGCACGTTTGCAGTTCAATGCGTGCAAGGGCGGATTCGACTATGACTTCAAGGGAATCGCCCGCCGGCAGGAGCAGACCGCAGTTCAGGAACAGGAACAGAACCGGCAGCAGGAGCGTGGGCTGGTAATCCCCGCACGGCTGAAGGGGAAAGACCTTACCGAAGAACAGCAGGCATCACTGGCACAGGGCAAGGCGACCTACATCAAGGACATGACCGACAACGAGGGGAACCTGTTCAGTGCTTTCGTCCGTGTCAACCACGAGCGGGCGAAGTTCGATTTCTTCAAATGGAACCCGGACAAGAGCAAGAAACAGGAACAGTCGCAGCAGGCGGCCGTCCGTCAGGACGGAACGAAGCCGGCAAACGCCGTCAGCCGGAACCGCCCGGTACAGAAAGCCGATAAGAAAGGGGTATCCATCTGATCATTCACATGAATAATACAATAATTATATGAAAGTTATCTTTGCAGAAAAGCCCAGCGTGGCACAGGGCATAGCGTCCATAGTGGGCGCACGCCAACGGAAAGACGGGTATCTAATGGGGAACGGATATGCCGTAACATGGGCATTCGGGCATCTGGTAGGTCTTGCCATGCCCGAAAGCTACGGCTTTTCCGGCTTCCGCCGGGAACACCTCCCCATATTGCCGCAGGAGTTCAGGCTTGTACCCCGTCAGGTTCGGGAGGGTAAGGTGTACAAGGACGATCCCGGAGTGGTCAGGCAGCTGGAAGTGCTCCGGGAGCTGTTCGACAGGTGCGAGTCCATCATCGTCGCCACCGACGCAGGTCGTGAGGGAGAGTTGATTTTCCGTTACGTGTACAACTATCTCGGCTGTACCAAGCCCTTTGTCCGTCTGTGGATCTCCTCGCTCACCGACAAGGCCATCCGTGAAGGGTTGCGGAATCTCAGGGAGGGAAGCCTTTACGACAATCTTTACCTCTCCGCCAAAGCCCGCAGCGAGGCGGACTGGCTCGTGGGCATCAACAGTTCTCAGGCACTCAGCCTTGCCGCCGGGCAGGGCGTGTTCTCTTTGGGACGGGTGCAGACACCCACATTGGCGATGATCTGCTCACGATACCGGGAGAACAAACAGTTCGTACCCCGGAAATATTTCCAGATAAAGGTTTCGGCGGCCAAGGACGGCATCGCCTTCTCCGCACTGTCACGGAACCGCTTCGATGACCTTGAATCGGCCACTGCCGGGCTACGTGAGGTAGAGGACGGCGGTATGCTTGCCGTCAGTTCCGTAGAGCGCAGGGAAGCCGTTCAGGAACCGCCGCTGCTCTATGACCTGACCGCCTTGCAGAAAGAGGCAAACGGCAAACTGGACTTCTCGGCCGACAAGACGCTCACGCTTGCGCAAAGCCTGTATGAGAAGAAGGTGCTAAGTTATCCACGTACCGGCAGCCGTTATATATCCGAAGATGTCTTCGAGGAGATTCCCTCACGCATAACGCTCTTGCAACAATATCCACGCTTCGCCGCCATCGCATCCGCTTTGCGGGACACACCGCTCAACCGCCGTCCGGTCGATGATGCCAAAGTCACCGACCACCATGCGCTGCTCGTTACCGAGAACCTGCCCGAAGGTCTGTCGCAGGACGAGCGGGCTATCTACGAAATGGTTGCCGCACGCCTGCTCGAAGCCTTCTCCCCGCATTGCGTCAAGGAAATGACCGAAGTTGCCTTGTCCGCAGGCGGTGAGATATTCACCCTCAAGGGGGCGGTCGTCAAATCCGCCGGTTGGCGTGCCGTGCGTGGTGAACCGGAAGAGGAGGTGGAGGAAGCCACATTGCCGGAGTTACAGACGGATGAAACCCTGCCGCTGCTCGCTTCCGAAACGGTGGAGAAGCAGACCAAGCCCAAACCGCTGCATACCGAGAGTTCGCTGCTCTCCGCTATGGAGCATTGCGGCAGGGAGATCGGCGACGGGCAGCTGCGTACCGCAATCCGGGAGGCCGGTATCGGAACTCCGGCCACCCGTGCGGCCGTTATCGAGACATTGTTCGCCCGTAACTATATACGCCGGGACAAGAAGAACCTTGTGCCCACCGAAAAAGGACTGGCGGTTTACGATACGGTAAAGGACAAGAAGATTGCCGATGTCGAAATGACAGCGGCGTGGGAGGATACTCTCGCCAAAATAGAAACCGGAGAGGCCGATGCGCCCTCTTTCCGCCGGGACATAGAGGTCTATACCGCACAGATCGTTGCCGAACTGCTGTCCGCCCCCCTCGATGTAGCTCCTTCAGGGGAGCAATGCACCTGTCCCAAATGCAAGAAGAGCCGCATCCTGTTCTTCGACAAGGTCGCCAAATGCGCCGATGTCGATTGCGGATTCACCCTGTTCCGCAACAAGGGAGGCAAGGTGTTGACCGACAAACAGATTGTCGGGCTGGTGACCACAGGCCGTACCCCTCTTGTCAAAGGCTTCAGGAACCGTGAGGGCAGGAGTTTCGATGCCGCACTGGTGCTTAATCCCGATTTTACCGTAGGCTATTCCTTCCCGGACAGGAAACCGCAGGGAGAAAAAAGCGGCAGGAAGAGATAACCCGTCCGGAATTGTATCACTTAATAATCCGATAATTATATGAATCAGAATAAATCCAACGTGCCGGTATCCGTAGCGGAAGAACCGGATGAATTGTCTTACTACCGTCTTACCCTGTTGTCCTTCCTGCGTGAGTCGCATCCCGATTTGGCGGATGACGACTCTTTTGTCGCCACCCGCAGCGAGCAGGCCGCCGAAGCCTTCAGCGCAGCCGTCCGTTCCGGCCTGACCTACGACGATGCGGCACAACAGGCGAACGCCCTGCTTTTTCAGGGGTTGCATTTCTCTCCTCTGGACACGCTGGTTACCGTCCTCTGGAACGAGTTCGCCGCCGAAGTCCCCGAAGGCAGCGCACGCAGCGTGGCCTTGCAGCTGCTTCCCGAATGCCGGAAGGTCTTCGCCGGCTATACGCTCTTGGATGATTTCATGTTCAGCCCGGAGTTCGGGCAGCTCTATGACGAGCTGACAGGTACGGTTGTAATCTGGTTGGAAGAGAATGGCTTATAATAAAAAGGCGCATCTCAGGGACAATATAGAGGCAATCCGGCTGATGTTCCGTTTGGAGAAAGAACAGCGCACCGCCACACCGGAGGAAGCGGGCATACTCGCCGCCTACTCCGGGTTCGGAGGTATCAAGGCGGTTCTTTCCCCTTTCGGGAAACTCACCGACATACTCCGCTGGACACAGGCCGACCGTGAACTGTTCCCCCTGATTACGGAACTTCACAACGTCCTGCGTGACGGGACCGCTGACGAGCGTGAGTACAGGCGGCTGGTGGAAAGCGTGAAGGCATCCACCTTTACCGCTTTCTACACGCCGCCGGCGATTGTCAATGCCATTGCCTCTTCTTTGGGCGAACACGGAGTGTCGCCCGGCCGTTTTCTCGATCCTTCATCGGGAACCGGCAATTTTGTCTCGGCCTTCCGACCGCAATGCCACTCCGCATCCGGCAACACTCCCGAAATTGTTGCCTATGAAAAGGATTTGCTTACCGGCCGCATCCTTGCCCGGCTCCATCCCGAAGCGCAGGTCAATATCAAGGGCTTCGAGGAGTTGCCCCCGCACCGCAACGGCTATTTCGACGTGGTGAGCAGCAACATCCCCTTCGGTGACATACGTGTTTTCGATCCCTCCTTCGACAACGGCACGGCGAGGCGTTTTGCGCTGAACAGCCTGCACAACTATTTCTTCGCCAAAGGGCTGGATGCCGTCCGTGAGGGAGGCGTCCTCGCCTTCATCACCTCACAGGGGGTGATGAACTCCGCTATGGCCTATCCCGTAAGGCAATACCTGATGAACCGATCCCGGCTGTTATCGGCTGTCCGCCTGCCCAACAACCTCTTTACCGACTATGCCGGTACGGAGGTGGGCAGCGACCTGGTCATCTTGCAGAAGGACACGCTTTCCCAAAGGGAATATACGTCACTCGAACGGTCTTTCGTGGAAGTCGGCACGCAGGCCGACGGGACGACGCAGAACGAGTATTTCGAGCATACCGCCGCCATCGTGCATACACGTGGCCATGTCGGTACCGATCCCTACGGCAAGCCGGCACGCATCTACCTGCATGACGGGGGTATGGAAGCCATCGCCGCCGACATGAAGTATTTCCTTGACCGCAACCTCTCGGAACAGCTCGATCTGGACTTGTATCTCCGCCATTCACCCGTACAGGAGTTCCGCAATCTGGTGAGCCGTCCGGCGGAAACCATGCAGCAACGCATCGCACAGGTGCGGGAAATCAACCGGTCCGGTAACATGAACGGACATTCCACTTCTATGGATCGACAGGCGGTACAGGTGGAGCGTCGGACTCCCACGCCGGAGCAGCCCTCAACGGATGCCCGGCCAACCGCCGCAAAGACCACGCCGGAGCCGGTCATGTCCCTGTACGACCTTTTCGGCTTCACACAAGAGGAGCGTTCACAGGTCAGGAAAAGGAAAACAAGGAGCACGAAGAAGGACTCCGGGCAGTTGTCCCTTTTCGATATGCCACCGTTGGAGCAACATCCCGCCCCGGCCGAACCGACTCCCCAAGAGAAAGAGCGGCAGGAACAGGAACGCCGCCGGCAGGAGGAAGAGGCCGCACGGCAGGAACGCATGAAGTCCCGTCCTTATCCGGCCGGCCTGCAGGGACACCACCGCAACGGCTCCCTTGTGGACGATGACGGGCAGATAGGCTACCTCTCCGCCATTGGCGGGGCCGCACCGGTATTCAACCCGTTGGATCTGCCCGAACGCCAGCGACGCCGTGCGTCGCTCTACATCGAGATACGTGACACCTACCATCACCTGTACGAGAACGAGGCGGCCGCCCATGCCGCAAATCCGGCGTTGCGTACCATGCTCAACACTCTTTACGATGACTTCATCCGTCAGTTCGGCAATCTGAACGACAGGAAGAACATCGACCTGTTCCGCATGGATGCGGGCAACCGTGAGATATTGTCGCTGGAACGTTACATCGACGGCCGGGCGGTCAAGGCCGACATCTTCGACCATCCCGTCTCGTACAACATCAACGAGATCACCCATACCGATGACGTGCACGAGGCGCTCACCGCCTCGCTCAACAAGTACGGCAACGTGGACATGGCGTACATGGAGTCCCTGACCGACAAATCGCAATCTGACTTGTTGGAGGAACTGCGTGGACGGATATTTTACAATCCCCTCTCGAAGAACTACGAGATTGCCGACCGTTTCATTTCCGGCAACGTCATGGCCAAGGCCGAACACATCGAGGAATATTTGCAGTCGCATCCCGACAACGGCGAGGCACGTATTTCCCTCGAAGCCCTGCGGCAGTCGCTTCCCATGCCCATACCTTTCGAGGATCTGGATTTCAATTTCGGCGAGCGTTGGATACCGGCGGGAGTGTACAGCCGCTACGCCTCATGGCTGTTCGACACGGACGTGTCCGTCCGTTATACCGCCAGCAACGATGAGTACAGCATCAAGGCCGACATGACCTCCCCACGCATCATGAACCAATATTCGGTGCGTTCGGAAAGCCGCATCTTCAACGGCATCGCCCTTATGCGCCATGCCATCCACAACACCACGCCCAACATCACCAAGACCGTATTGGACAAGACGGGCAAGGAAATGAAGATACGTGATCCGGAGGTTACCCTGCTTGCCAACAGCAAGATTGACGAGATCCGTAACGGCTTCTCCGACTGGCTCATGGAACAGTCGCCGGAGTTCAAGCGGAAAATGGCGGACATGTACAACCGCAAGTTCAACTGCTTCGTCCGTCCCAAGTACGACGGCTCGCACCAGAGCTTTCCCGGTCTTGACCTCAAGGGGCTGGGCATTCCCGACCTGTATCCCAGCCAGAAGGACTGCATCTGGATGCTCAAGCAGAACGGAGGGGGGATCGCCGATCACGAGGTGGGTGGCGGCAAGACGCTCATCATGTGCTGTGCCGCCTACGAGATGAAGCGTCTGGGACTGGCGAACAAGCCCCTTATCACCGGCCTGAAGGCGAACATCCACGAGATCGCACAGACCTTCGCCACCGCCTACCCGAACGCCAAAGTCCTCTATCCCGGCAAGGAGGACTTCACGCCGGAGCGCCGTGTCGAGATTTTTCACCGGATGAAGAACAACGACTGGGACGCCATCATCCTCTCGCACGAGCAGTTCGGCATGATACCGCAGTCCCCCGAAATCCAGCGTGACATCCTGCAACAGGAACTGGATAGTGTGGAAGAGAACCTCGAAGTCCTCTACCAGCAGGGTGCGGAAGTGAGCAACGCACAGATCAAGGGCATGGAGAAACGCAAGATGAACCTTGAGGTCAGGCTGAAAGAGCTGCTCCACGAGATCGAAACCCGCAAGGACGACGTGGCGGACTTCAAGCGCATGGGCATCGACCACCTCTTTGTCGATGAGTCGCACCGGTTCAAGAACCTGATGTTCACCACCCGGCACGACCGTGTGGCAGGTCTGGGCAACAGCGAGGGCAGCCAGCGTGCGCTCAACATGCTCTTCGCCCTGCGCACCATCCAGCAGCGCACCGGCAAGGACCTGGGAGCCACCTTCCTGTCGGGAACCACCATTTCCAACTCGCTGACCGAGCTGTACCTGCTCTTCAAGTACCTGCGCCCCCGGGAATTGGAGCGTCAGGGGATCAACTCCTTTGACGCATGGGCGGCGGTGTTTGCCCGGAAGTCCGTCGATTACGAGTTCTCCGTCACCAACGAGGTGGTGCAGAAAGAGCGTTTCCGCTACTTCATCAAGGTTCCGGAACTCGCTTCGTTCTATTCCGAGATCACCGACTTCCGTACCGCAGCCGACATCGGCATCGACCGTCCGGAGAAGAACGAGATACTGCACAACATACCCCCGACGCCCGACCAGAGGGAGTTCATACAGAAGCTCATCGAGTTCGCCAAGACCGGCAATGCCACCGTACTGGGCCGCCCGCCACTGAACGAGAGGGAAGAGAAGGCGAAGATGCTCATCGCCACCGACTACGCCCGGAAGATGTCGCTCGACATGCGGCTCATCGATCCGCTCTCCTACGGCGACGACAAGGACAACAAGGCCACCCATTGCGCCGATATGATTGCGAAGTATTACAATAAATACGCCGGGCATAAAGGCACTCAGTTCGTTTTCTCGGACTTGGGAACCTACAAGCCCGACCAGTGGAATCCGTACAGCGAGATCAAGCGCAAGCTGGTGGAGGATCACGGCATCCCCGAAGACCAGATACGTTTCATTCAGGAAGCCAAGACCGAGAAGAAGCGCAAGGCGATGATCGAGGCGATGAACGAGGGAAAGATACGTGTTCTCTTCGGCTCTACTGAAATGCTGGGCACGGGAGTCAACGCCCAGAAGCGGTGTGTAGCCATCCATCATCTCGACGCACCGTGGCGGCCTTCGGACTTGCAGCAGCGGGACGGCCGGGGCATCCGCAAGGGCAACGAGGTGGCCAAGCTCTATGCGGACAACAAGGTGGACGTGATAATCTACGCAGTGGAGAAGTCGCTTGACAGCTACAAGTTCAACCTGCTCTACAACAAGCAGCTTTTCATCACCCAGCTCAAGCAGAACAACATGGGTTGCCGTACCATCGACGAGGGAGGCATGGACGAGAAGGGAGGCATACCTTTCTCAGAGTACGTGGCGGTGCTTTCCGGAAATACCGACCTGCTCGACAAGGCACGGTTGGAGAAGCGGATTGCCGGCATGGAAGGGGAGCGCAAGGCCTTCCAGCGTGGCAAGGGGGAATCACGCATCAAACTGGAAACTTTCCTGGCGAACCGGGCAAGCAACGATGACATCATCGCCCGTGTCAGGAAGGACAAGGCCGCCATCGAGAGCCGTATGCAGTACGACAAGGAGGGCAACCGGCTCAACCCCTTGAAGATTGACGGCGTGGCAGGCGATGATCCGAAAGTGATTGCCGCCAAGCTCCACGAGATAGAGGACAGGGAACGCACGCACGGCCAGCCGAAGGTCATCGGCTCGCTCTATGGCTTCGACATCGTTGTCAAGACCGACACCACCGTCAAGGACGGTCTGGACTTCTGCGAGAACCGTTTCTTCGTGCGAGGTGAAGGCAACTTCCTCTACAACTATAACAACGGCCGTTTGGCGGTCGATCCGAAAACCGCCTGCCAGAACTTCATCAACGCCTTCGACAGCATCCCCCGCCTGATAGAGAAATACACGAGGGACAACGAAGCCATTGAGAAGGAACTCCCCGTCCTGGAACAGGTCGTCGGGGAAGTCTGGAAAAAGGAGGACGAGCTGAAGCAGCTCAAGGCCGACCTTGCCGCCCTTGACCGCAAGATCCTGCTCTCCCTCAAATCAGTGGATGCGCAGGAAAAAAGCACCGACGGAGTGATTGAAGTCGTGCCTTCCCAACCGGTAACGCCCGACGGACAGGATAACGCCCCCGCCGCCGGCATACCCGTCGCCGATGCTCCGCCCGGCAGTTCCTCACCGGGCAGTGTTCCCACGCAGGACACGCCCCCTGCCGAGCCTTATGTCCACCGGATGCCCGACTTCCTCGCCGACAGGCAGCGCACTCCGCCCAAACTAAGCGGAATGCCCAAAAGCATCAGCATCAAAGAGGCAATGGGAGCGCTTGGCGGCAAGCTCGTCATCGGAGGCGTTCCCAAGTCCGGCAACAAGGACGATCCCGATCCTGACCGGCCCGAAAAGCCCAAACCCAAGCTGAAGTTATAGCTCCTGTAACCGAAGCCATAAAAACAGCCCCACTCCGCTGGCTTCCCATGAAACAGCGGAGTGGGTTTTAATACTATAAGCCCCAAAAACATATATTATTCCTTATACATACTCAAACCCTTGTTTAGAACAAAAGGAATATCTATATTTGCAGTGTCATCGCTCGAAGAACGAAAGACTTGGTTGCCCGCATTACCGTAAATGCGTTTTTTTTATGCCCTTATTTTTCTCCGTTTATTATTTATTGTGATAATAAAGGTTGATTAATCACAATCTAAACAGAGTTCTGTAATTAATGCGAATTCGGTGGTATCATAAAATAGACTATAAATATATCAAGCTTTTTCGACTTCATCATCATGTTCTGAATCAGGAATAATTGATGCTAATTCATCTTCAACATCCAATCCATATGCGGCAGCTATCTGAGCAATCATATTGCCAAACGTTCCTCTCATTTCACCTAAAGCAGAAGCAAAAGTCCAACTTGCCCAATGATCCCAGTGCTGGGCCTTATATAGAAAATCTTTATCTTTTTTAAATTCCATTCTGTCAGTAAACTTTCGGGCTGCTATCCTCATTGCTTTAACAAACTCAAATAATTTTGAGTTTGCATTCATATTTTGCATTTCTGATGTAAGATATTCTCGTATTTGAATGGCAGATTTAACACAATATGTTGGAGATTCCATTTCACTCGGATTAAAAAGAACTCTCCTGTTTTCTAAATAACGAATAATTCTTGTTGCTATTATAATCTCAGATTCTATAGGATTCCAAGATATACCAAATATAGGACAACTTAATCCTGTCAATCTATTCAAAATCGCTTTAAATTTCATTCTGTCTTCTTAAATATTTGATTATAACTAATTTATAAATCACATATCTTCCATTGAAAAAAGCCTGCTCTCTATCTCATACTTAAACAAGGCTTTCTTCCGTAATTCCTCTACTTTGAGTGCAAACAAATCCGGCTTGAAATTTTTGGATTGTCTTTTCACCTCTGCCACCAGAGCTTTTTTCTCTTCCGCATATAGTCCGACAATATCTATTTCATCCTGATCTTTATTATTCTTGCCTTGCCACCAAGAGCCTATATCTGCAAATTCCTTGCTTTCCATCATCTGTTGGCGGAAATACATTTCCAGAGCCAAACCGGAGAATGTCGGATAATCCTTTTTTATAATATCTGCCAGGCGTTCAAAATTCTGTATCTCTATATAATTTTGATACTTGATAAAATACCGGAACCAGAAACGTAAAAACATATCCGAAACTTCATAACGGACTGTCTGGGAACCCTCTTTGGAGAGTATGGGCCGTTTCCTCTTTACCAGATTATAGTCTTCTTCCAATCTCTTCAATTGTCCGCCCAGACTCATTCCACCCATAACCGCTTCCATTTCCGGCAGGGTGTTCTTACCATTGGAGATTGCTGATAAGATAGAAAAGTAATTACCGTATTTTTTTCCGAACTCCTGTATCAGCAAAGCCTGTCCTTCAGTCAGAAAGGATGAATCGGGTTGCAACATGAAATCGACCATGCTTTCCATGCTTGTACATCCATTGTCCATAAACTGCTCGATATACTTTGGGACACCACCGGTAAAGGTATAGAGTGCCAACAAGTCATCTTTAGTATAGTCGGCCTTATGATCCGATATGATTTCTTTCAATACGGAAGTAGTAAAAGGAGCTAACTTCATGATACTGTCGGCACGGCCATACAGCGGTTCTTTTGAATCCCTGAAGATTTTATTCATAAGGGTATAGACCGAACCGCTCACGATAAGATTGACATGGCTCTGTTTCCTCAGTCGATCCCAAGTATCCTGCATCAAACTGTAAATCTCTTGATTTATGTAATAGAACTCCTGAAATTCGTCTATAACCAGATTATATTCCATCCGTGTTCCCAAATCCATTAAGAAGCGGAACATTTCTGCAAAGTTGGTAAGTTCCGGTACATAAATATCAAGTGCCTGCCGGATCTCGGAAGTAAATCGTAGACAGAGATCTGTTTCATTGCTTCGGCTGATAAACAAGTACACCGTAGGAGTATCCTCGCAACTCTTGAATATAAGACTGGTCTTGCCGATACGTCGCCGACCGGTAAGGACAGTCATTTGGGAATGCACGGAAAAGGATACTTGGCGAACCTTTTCCAATGATGCTAACTCTTTTTCTCTATTGTAGAATTTCATATCCTTATCATTTTATGTTCGATTTCACTACTGCAAAGTTTACCACTGTAAAATTTACGGCGGTAAATTTTGTAAGCAATAGCAAAGTTACTAATAATTTTGAGAATATAATATGATTAAAGCACTGAAAACCAAAAAAGAGTAAATACTTAACATTTCAACTCATTTACAATACCGTATTATGCTAAATCAGTTTCTTGACGCCACCCAAAATAAGTAAAATGCCCAAAAGCATCAGCATCAAAGAGGCAATGGAAGCGTTCGGCGGCAAGCTCGTCATCGGAGGTGTCCCCAAATCGGGCAACAAGGACGATCCCGATCTTGACCGGTCCGAAAAACCCAAACCCAAACTGAAGTTATAGCTCCTGTAACCGAAGCCATAAAGACAACCCCACTCCGCTGTTTCTTGGGAAGCTGGCGGAGTGGGGTTTATACTATACATATAACCGAAATTTTACTGTTGTAAACCTTACTTCGGTAAAATTTCAGAAATCATGAATCAAATGTGAAATTCCACTATTCTCGGAGCAGACTTACTATCTCGGCCCTATAAATCTGTCTCCATTAAAATGAATCATGTGATCTGGATTTTCCGCTATCCAAACTTCGGTTTCCCATGCAATATCAGCCACATGTTTCTTGAACTCGGTTCTGTCAGGAAAAGCGGTAACATATACTTTCCCCGCTTTGCATTCTTTCGTGAAATCTTCCAGCTCGATTACACGTTTGGGAGATACCGGCCCATGCGAAGTAACCACTTCGATTAGGAATAGCCACTCTTTATTACCGTCATAAATGACAATATCCGGCAGTTTGCTGTGTTCTGTGATTGGAATGCCAATTTCTTTTAAAAGCTCCTTGTTACAATAAAGGTCTTTATTGGCAGTATCACCGATATAAAGGACTTTTGCGCCTGCCGCAAAACGGGGCGCAAACTCATTAATGACCGCCGCCTGTACTTCATTATGCTTGCCCGGAGACAGTTTAAACTCCATACCTTCAATAGTAACCGGTATCATTTCCATCTCACGGCTTTTCTCATACTCTTCAATCAATCGTCCTACTGCATCATTAAAGTTTTGGGCTTTTATTTCCCATTCTTGGGTATTGTATGATTTTATTGTTTCATAGGCTTCTTCTGTCAGTTTGTAATGGGCGTTTGGACTGTTCACCGGTAAAGCCGGATTATCCGGGTTATAATCTACGATACGTGCCTGCAAGAACAGATGAAGCACCTGCCGTCTGAAAGTTTCCCGTGTATTTGGGGCATACGGCTGCTCTTTTTTATAGTTCTCATTGACAAATGCCATAATATCCTTGCTTATTTTTAAGCTCTTGCGAGTGGCATCCGCCCAGTTGTCTTCCTCCTTTAATCCGCATAATGCAAGTAAAGTCAAAGCAGATATTTCATTCTGCTGCGCCGGAGGCAAACCCAACACTGACAATATATCTTGTGCATCACTTATTTTGCTCATATTACATAAAATATTTGTTTACAATCTTATTTACGTTCACCATAGAATAATCATTCATGGCAATCAGGTCTTTTCCGATACTTTCAATGACTTCAAGGGGAGGCATGGGCATCTCCCTCAATTCCGTAGCACTGACATTTACATTTCCATTGAATGTTCTGAAATAATTATCGAACAAATCGCTATTCAATAAGGCGGCTATCCCCATTACCTCCATACGGTTCAAGTGTCCTTTGGGACGATAGATATAGTTCAGTTTGTTTTCGATTCCTACATGTGCGCAGAAAGTCATGTTTCCAAAATAAGGTGCGGCAATTAACCGGCTATTATCGTCTTTGGAGCTGAAACGTCGCAACAGAACATAATTCTTGTTAGGTAACAAGGTGGATACAGACATTTCATTTATATGGATGAATTGAGGTTTTCCTTCCTTTACGACAGGATGATCAGCCAACATCTTTACTACGTTATGCAACCAATATAGTGCTGCAGTTCCTTCTCCGGAGGTTTCACATAATTGTTCCTTTGAACGAAAAGCTACAACCGGGCCGGTGGAAATCTGGATATGATATTTGTTCAGGTTGCCATCCCATGATTTGAACAGCCTGATAATTTTCTCGTCTTCAAGGCTGACCGGCAAATGCAATATTAATTCTTTTGAGGTAAGGTCAATGATTTCTTTCCGCTGTACTTCTTTGATTGCAGGGGTGGCCAAGTCGGAAAGCCCCTCACTGTATGATAAAACGACATTATAATCTGCCCCCTTTTTAGGGGAACATTTCATTATAATTGTTTCCTGAAGCACATTATCTTTGGAAAACGTATCTTTCCGGGTATTGAAAAGGTGGACAAAATCTATCTGTATATGCTTAAACAGGAAATTACGGAACAAACGGAAATATCTTCCCGAAGTGAAACTTCTTGGGGTTATATAAATCATCTGACCTTGTTCCGCAAGCAATAAAGCTGATATGGCCATAAATATAGAGTATATATTAGGCTGTCCGTCTATAATGCATTGAGCCGCTTTCACCCGTTTATCCTCTTTGGAAAGTTTGAAATAGGGAGGATTGGATATGATCAAATCATATTTCTGCAAACTCTCAGCCCTGCCATAAATCGTATCAGAATATAATACTGAATAATTGGATAAAATAAAGTCCTCACAATATGAACGGCAATCAATCCGGACATTATGGCGCATCCCCCATATTGTTATATATTCCAGAACTTTTTGTAATCCCGGTATAAGATTTTCATCGGTTTCGTATGTAACCAACTCTATCTGTTTTACTTTTGATTGCAAAACCAGATTCTCAATCATGGCACATGATAATATGGCAGTTCCACATCCCGGATCTAATACGGAGACAGAATCCTTATTCACACTTATTTGTTTACCCATAAAATAGGCGATAGATACCGGTGTGAAAAACTGACCGTTACTTTTCTTGAAAGCAGAAGTAACAGTATCAGTATATAACCTGCCTATTCTATCTGCGTAGTTAGTAGGCAGCTCGTTCTCATAAGGCTTTATTTCAGACCAACTTATATTCATAATTGCAAAATTAGGAAAAAACCTTTGGATTCTTCTTATGAATGTATTTTTCTTTTTTTGCAGAATCATGATAGATACTTGAGTATTGAGGGAATTAACTTTTCATATTCCGGTTTTTACGCCACGAAACTGGAATATTTTTAGGTGTACACATAAAAAATGATACCCCTCCGGACCGCTGTCCTTTGGAGTATCACCATTCGAACAAGAAAAGAAACTTCATCCTGTTTCACAACTGTATGAAGTCATTGCCATGACAAACACCAATACGCAGTTTGGGATTTCCTGCCTCACGGCAGTAGTTTCACCGGTACAAAGCAAAAATATGGACTTATTCTTTCGGCAGCGGATAGCTCTCGGACAGTTTGTCCTCACGTGCCTGCCGTTTTATCTCGTTCTCGTCGAAGTTGTTACGGATGAACTCGTGCAAGTCCGACTCCTTGTAATATGTCTTGTGATATATCGAATAGAACTTCAACACCCCGTTATTCCGGTATCGTTGCAGCGTGCGTTTGCTGATGCGCAACAACAGGCATACTTCCTGATTGTCGTACAGACGCTCTCCGTTCAGGTAGTTCAGGTGCTTTTCCCTCGTTTCCGCCTTGTCCAGCTTCCGTGAGATGCGGTACAGCTCACCCATGATACGTTCCATCCATGCTTCAAATTCCGTTTTATCTACTAACATACGCTTTCCTCCTTAAAAGTTCCCGATAACATAATAGCTCTGGTTATCGGATGATTTCAGAATGATTTCTTTCTCACGCATGAACCTGATGTAGCTTTTCGCCGTGCGCTCCTTCACTTCCAGTATCGACTGGATTTCTTCCGCAAGCTCCACATAAGTAACAAAGCGCCTCCGGCTGAATACCTCTTTGGCCACCGCTACAAGCTCATCCTCTTTGCGCTTGTCCTTTTCCTCTTTCGGCTTTTCGCCCAGATAGACGTGCATGGCCTTTTCCTTATCCCACGAAAACTGCATGATAGGCACATCCAGCGGACTTCCATCCCTTACTTTCAGAGCCTTCACCACCGATATGGTCGGATCGCTGTCCTTCTCTATGGAAAGGATTGCCGCAGCCTTCCGCTGCAACTCGCTTCCCAAGTGTCCCCTCAGCTTCAGCCCGTTGGGAATAAAATGCAGTACCGTTACGATACACGTCTTGTAGATACCGGCCAGCCGGTACAGTTCTTCCACGACGGCTATGCTCTCCGCTTCATCGTTGGCACATTTTATCAAATCCGCAATCCCGTCTATCACCACCAGATGAACACCGCCGTATTGATAATGGTACTTGTCCAAGCTCTGGATAATGGAAAGCAGGCGTTCTTTCCGGCTCATTCCCGTAAGACAATACGCCTTGAACCATTCCGGCATCGCCTCACGTCCGCATCGCCGCAGCAGGTTGCTGATATTCTTATACAGCTGTACTTCGCTCTGTTCCGTGTCATAGAACAGTACCGCCTTGTTCCTGCCGTTTTCGTGGAGCGTAACGCCCAGCGCATCCACATCCGTTCCGGTGGGACGGATAGCTCCGGCAATCAGTGCCGCCACATAGTTACTTTTTCCCGTGCCTTCTCCGCCGGTGATACAAAGCAGGTTGCCTTGAGTTCCGAGAGGCACGTCATTTACCGATACGATCATCTGTGCAATGGGAGGCGGGTTGTTGAAATCCACCTCGCAGGATTTCAATGCCGACATGGTTTCACTGTATAAGGTTTCCAGATAGTCCAGAAAAAGTTTTATCAAATCCTCACGGCTGTTCCCCAGCATGAAGTAGTCCGATACATCCTTTTCCGTCTTTGTACCGGCAAGCGGGAGCAACAATCGTTTAACCCCGTATTCCTTCAGCTCCTCTTCACGCTTCGCCGAGCTTTTCAGCCCGGTACTGTCCACATCATAGAGGAGGATGATATGTTTGAACCGGAATGAAAGCCGGTGTATGACAGCCGCAGGGATAAAAGCCGTTTCCGAATTGAAACAGATCGCATGGAAGCCGTGTGCCGCCAGACTCATCACATCCTTTTCCCCGCCTGTGATAAAGAGCAGATCACCCTTTGCCGGCAGCTGCTCCAGCCCGAAACAGTAGTTGTCGCCAAAATCACCGGCATACAGGAACCGCATTTGTGAACACGGACGGTAAACCTTGATATGCTGTTTCCCCATATATCCGAACATCGGTTCATCGACGCTTGTCATGCAGGAAAAAGGCTTCCTTTCCTGGTTCTCGCTGCTGAACTTCTTCAGCGATACCGTCCGGTACGCTTTCAGAACATTTTCCCCGATTCCCGATTTACCCCAAAAGGCAAGTTCCGCAGCCGTAAAGGGTTTTTGCACGACAGTATAAGGCCGAACGCTTTTCGCTTTCGGTTCTTCCGATACCACTTCACTCTTTTGGGGAACTTTGCTATGGCTCACATGATATTCCTCATGTGCGGACAGCCCCAAATGCAGATCACGGTTTATCATTTCCATGATCTCGACAAACTCTTTAGGCTCCTTGCAGCTAAGACCGTTCAGCCTGCCCACCAGTTCAAAGCAGTCCCCTGAATAATCTTCGTTCCCGAAATCCTTCATTTTAAACACACCGGCCTTGCGTTCGTAATAAATATTGCACGAAGCCTTCGTATCCTTATAAAAAGGGTTCAGGAAGTTCTTTCCCACCTTGAAGTCCACCGGCAGGTAATAGCGGAATACGGAAATGCCCTTTTCCGTCATTTTCAGTATATCATCCTTTCTTATCATTGCCGGTTCTCGTTAGGTAGTTCTTGCGAAAATCCTCCAATGTTTGAGGCTTGCACCGAATGGTACGCTCTTCCAGACAGCGTTCGACCTCCGACAGCTTGTACATACACCGTCCACGCAGCATGGAGTAGCTGATCAGGTTTTCATCCCTCAGGCGTTGCAATGTACGTGTACTGATCCCCAACGCTTCCGCCAGTTGGTTGCTGTCCAGCCAAGCCTCCTTTTTTTCTTCCGAAGGCAGCTGCGCTTCGGCTACATACCCGGCGATTTTTTCAATCTTCCCTACAAGCGCTTTATACGCTTCACTTTCAAATGTAATAACTTCCATAACAAACTTAATTTTTAATGTTTGCTGCAAAAGAATAACAATAAAAGGCAGCGCATGGGATACTATACGTGTACTACACCATGATTTTTTCGGTTCAGCGAAAAAGGAGGGGGAACCGCTTCACATAAACGGCGGTATCGAGGCGGACGGCAAGGCTGTAGGACTGATGCAACATCCGCCCGGTGCAAGGGGCAAACCTATCCATATATATAGGTTCGCCCCTTGCACTGGGGATCTTTTTTAAAGATTTAATAATCAAATGTTTGGAAAATAAAAAGTAATGCCCTATCTTTGCGGCATCAGAGAACGGCTGACAAACGAATGCCTCTCACTGACAACAAGCGTTCCTATAAATCGTTACTAATTCGTTACGGTACAATTTTTTAAGGTTTACAAGAGCTTATAAATCAAAGATATAGACCGCTACGGTGAAAGCCCCAAGCGGATCACTTAGGAGAAATGAAAATACTCCGACAAACTAAGACAGAAAAAAGACCTCAAAAAGCCACCCTGTGAAGATTAATCGTTACTAATTCGTTACGGTTTTCCGTTACGATAAAAACCGTAACGAATTTATAGGTAAGTCGCTCATTTGTCGAATATTG
>OHRM01000436.1_pt1 | contig 26882 bp, 25 predicted proteins | sample 1578361 | NCBI WGS metagenome assembly OHRM01 (sample SAMEA3879590, study PRJEB24766) | human gut metagenome | biome: human-associated habitat; feature: feces | place: USA | collected 1985/1987 | reverse complement strand
CCCCGACTATCTCGACACCTACAACTCGCTTCGCAACCGCCGCTGCAAGCTGCGCTATCGTTCCTGTTCCGCTGTATAAGTCGAACACAACCTTGTCCTTGGTATCACCTATATAGCTTCTTACTGTATCATACAGAACCTCCGCGCCAAGCGAGTTGGTCTGGAAGAATGAAAAAGGTGTTATCTTGAACTTAAGTCCAAGAAGCTCCTCATAGAAGAAATCCTGTCCACAGAGGATATCCGTCCTGTCGCTCTGCACCACATCAGCAAGGCTGTCATTCACGGTGTGGAGCACGCCTGCCACCTTGCCATGTATCCTTCCGTCCGACATCATATCCATAATAAGAGACGCATAACCATCAAGAAGAGCCTTCTCAGCCTGTGCGTCAAGCTGTGAGGTGGTCACTATATCCACAAGAAGCTCCTGAGTCCTCTTAGCCTTTCTCACAAGCAGATGTCTGAGGTATCCGGTATGGGCAAGCTTTTTATAAAACGGAACACCACTGTTCTTAAAATAATCAAGGGTTTCCGAAAGTATACTTCTGAAATCGCTATCCATAATCCTGCAGCCACTGACTGTCACTATATCATGAAAGCTTCCTCTCTTATGCATGCCAAGGCTCAGCGGTCCATCCTTCACCTCATCACCGAAGGAAAATTCCATCTTGTTTCTGTATTCGCTCTTTTTAGGACTTCCATGTATCCCTATAAACTCATATCCTGACTCTTCCTCAGTGCCGATGGCATCCGAAATGAGCTTTTTCACCTGGGTAAGCTTCATATCAAGCTGCTTTTCGTAAGGCACTGTCTGATATGTACAGCCCCCGCACATTCCAAAGTGAGGACATGGCTCTTCTGTCTCCAGAGGCGATTTCTCAATTACCTCCATGAGTCTGCCCTCTGCTCTTTGATGCTTTACTTTATTTACAACAAATTCCACCTTCTGTCCCGGAATTGTATTTTTCACAATTACTCTTTCGCCGTCATCTGTAACGGCTATTCCCTTGTTTGGGAAGTCTACTCTTTCTACGGTTCCTGTTCCTCTAAATCCTTTTTTCATGTAATTCTTATCTCTCTTTATACTTTATTATTCCTTTGTATGCCTGACTGCAAATGCCTTGCTTCACACATAAAGAAAAATGAGGACTACATATGTAGCCCCCATTATCTAAAAACGATTATTTCTCTTCTTTAGTCTTTGGTGCCTCTTTTTCCTCTTCAGCATCATCATCGTCTTCATCCTCGAAGAAATCATCATCGAATTCATCATCATACTCATCATCGAAATCATCTAAATAATCCGGTGTGAAAAATCTGTAGATACCATATGCCGCTGCTGCAACTGCAACTAATACACCAATGATGGCAAATATGATAACAGCCTTGGAAGGCTTCTTGTCTTCCTCTTCTTTTTTGAGAAGGTCATTAAGCTTTGCCATGCTGAGCTTCTCTGCAAGCTTGTTGTCCTTTAATAATTCTTCAACTTTACTCATAATTCAATCCGCTCCTTTTCCAAAAGTAATTGTCAAATGCTATTTGTTAAATCCATTATAGCATATTATATCCAATTTTCCTATAAAAATTACAATAATTTTAGTCAATTTTTTTCAATTTGGCAAATGAAGCAAACATCTTTTTGGTACCAGCCTTGTCAAAGTCCACAGTGACCTCATAATCCCTGCCGCCTTCTACAATTGCCATGACCTCTCCCGCGCCAAACTTGATGTGCGATACTCTGTCTCCTACCTTATATGAAAGGCCTCCGGTGGTATTGGCACTGGCAAAAGACTTCTGGTTGCTCACAGGTGTATAGACAGGTGTCCTTGTACGCTGTGTATTAAAGGTTGTCGCATACTCTGTGCCGTATGTAGGCGTCTTTTTGAAGGCCTCCTTAGCCTTTCTGTACGTGCTCTGCGAATTTCTTTCAAGGTCATCATCACGGCGCTTTGGCTCATAAACCTCGCCTGCCATAAGCTCGCGTGGAATCTCCTTCACAAATCGCGATACCTTGTTGAACTGTGTCTCTCCACGCACCATGCGCATACGTGCAGATGTGATGGTCAGATGCTCCTTGGCTCTCGTGATACCAACATAGGCAAGACGCCTTTCCTCCTCTATCTCGCTTGTCGCATCATCACTCGTGATTGACATATAGCTTGGGAAAAGACCATCCTCCATGCCCGCCAGATACACATTCGGAAACTCAAGTCCCTTAGCACTGTGCAGAGTCATAAGAACCACATAGTCGCTGTTTTCGTCAAGACCGTCTATATCGGCTACAAGCGCTACCTCCTCCAAAAAGCCACTGAGAGTAGGATTCTCCTCCCCCTGCTCGTAATCAACAGCCTTGTTTATAAGCTCATCAATATTCTCAATACGCTGCTCTGCTTCATCCGTGCCCTCAGCCTTCAGCTCATCGACATAGCCGGTCTCATCGATTATTGCCTGTATGAGCTGCGAAACCGAATCCATCTCGGCTCTCGCACGAAGTGACTGTATAAACATCACAAACGGCTTTATCTTGCCTGCTGACCTCGCCATGCCCGGCACCTCATCGACATAGCGCAGTGCCGTATAGAAATCTATCCCCTTCTCAAGGGCATAGTCTGTCACCTTATTGATGCTCGTGGCTCCGATGCCGCGCTTTGGCACATTTATTATTCGCTTTACCGCAAGGTCATCATGGCCATTGTCAATAGTCTTTAAATATGCAAGGATATCCTTTATCTCTTTTCTGGCATAGAAATTCACGCCGCCGACAATCTTGTATGGGATGTTGGCAGCAATAAATTTCTCCTCGAAAAGACGCGACTGTGCGTTGGTTCGGTAAAGCACAGCACAGTCCTTATAGCGTGCCTCACCCTTTCTCACGAGTCTCGCTATCGAACGCGCCACATAATCCGCTTCCTCGAAGCCACTCTCAAGCTGTTCAAAGGTAATCCTGTCTCCGGCTCCGTTGTCAGTCCAAAGGCGCTTGTCCTTTCTACCCACGTTGTTGGAAATGACGCTGTTGGCGGCATCTAGGATATTCTGTGTAGACCTGTAATTCTGCTCAAGCTTTATGACCTTTGCATCTTCAAAATGCTTCTCAAAGTTTAAGATATTGTAGATATTGGCACCTCTGAACTTGTAAATGGACTGATCATCATCACCCACCACACACAGATTCTTATACTTCATGGCAAGAAGCCTGATAAGCTCAAACTGCACGGTGTTTGTGTCCTGATACTCATCCACCATGATATATCTGAAGCGCTCCTGATAGTAATCCAGCACCTCTTTATCCAGCTTAAAAAGCTCTACTGTCTTCACAAGCAAATCATCAAAATCGAGTGCGTTATTCTGCTTTAGGGCATTCTGATACTCCTTGTATACAAGTGCCTGCTTGCGCTTCACGAAGTCACCTGTGAAACGGTTTTCAAACTCTATCGGATCAATCATCTCATCCTTTGCAGATGAAATGACATTTAAAAACATCTTTTCCTTATACATCTTGGTGTCTATCTCAAGACGCTTGCAGATGTCCTTCATCAGAGCCTTCTGGTCGTCAGCATCATATATGGTAAAATTCGTGTCATATCCCAGCCTGTCAATGTACCTGCGCAGTATACGCACACATGTCGAATGGAATGTAGAAACCCATATGCTTTCCGAACCATAGCCCACCATATCATCAATTCGCTCACGCATCTCTCCCGCAGCCTTGTTTGTAAAGGTGATTGCCATGATATTGTAAGGATTGACGCCACAATCATCTATCAGGTAGGCAGTCCTGTATGTAAGAACCCTGGTCTTGCCACTGCCTGCCCCCGCTAAAATAAGAAGCGGTCCCTCTGTGGTCAAAACGGCCTCTCTCTGCTGTTCATTCAACATATCTAAGTTCATCTGTTTTCCTCTCAATTCTCCAGTCTTATTACAGGCACACAAACCATAAATACAAAAATAATTTATCTACAGCATACCACAAACATATGTTTTGCACAACCCAATATGAGAAAATTCAAAAAAAACTTGTCATATAGTTTTCAATACTATATAATAAAAGCCTGAGGTGATGATATGGAGAATGACGTTAAAGAATTTTTATCAGAATTATTAAAACAGCTTAAATCAATAGATTACATAAAGCCGGAGGATATACCAAATATTGATCTGTACATGGATCAGGTCACAACTTTCATGGACGAGCAGCTTGCTGCATCAAAGCGCTATGAAAGCGACAAAATCCTTACCAAGACAATGATAAACAACTATGCCAAAAACAATCTGCTCCCTTCTCCGGACAAGAAAAAGTATTCTAAGGAGCATGTGCTCACACTGCTTTTTATATATTATTTCAAAAATATATTGAGCATCAACGATATCCGCTCAATTCTTAATCCGCTTACCGAGAAGTATTTCGGCAATGATGACGGATTTACGATGCAGGATGTCTATACTGAGGTTTTCAGCTTAGAGGCGGAGGAATCGCAGAAGCTCCTAAAGGATCTCGGCAAGAAATACAAGATTGCCGGTGAGACATTTGAGGATTTTCCTGATGAGGATCAGAAATTTCTTCACACATTCAGCTTTATCTGCATGCTGAGCTTTGATGTCTACATCAAGAAAATGCTGATTGAGCGCATGATTGACAATCTAAATGAAGAAAAAGAGGCTTCTTCCCATGAAAATACACATTCAGGAAAAGAAAGTAAAAAAACAGGCTCAAATTAATGAGCCTGTTTTTTCCCCCTATGATAAACTAATCCTCTTTGTCAGAGCCATCCTCCATGCGCGAAAAAACCATATCATATCCATCGTTGCCGTAGTTTAATGATCTGTTCACTCGGCTGATTGTGGCTGTGGAAGCCCCGGTCTTTTCTGCTATATCAAGATATGTCTTCTGCTCTCTAAGCATCTTTGCCACTTCAAATCTCTGTGATAGAGAAAAAAGCTCATTTACAGTACAAACATCCTCAAAAAATGTATAACACTCTGCTCTATCCTTGAGACACAAAATAGCATCAAACAAATGGTCTACTGCTTCTGTTTTTAGATTCTTGCTCATCGTGTTCTCCTTTTTCATGCGATTTATTTACTTTTAATTTTAACATATTAAAGTTTTAAAGTAAACAGCTTTCTTGCAATTAAATTATGATATGTTATACTAGTGTTACTATCGCCTAATAAATCAGAATGGAGTAAATTGAAAATGAAAAAAGTAGGATATTTCTTTTACACATTTGTCCCACTGCTTGCAGTTGAGGCAATTCAGACTATCGCCTTATTCTTTATGATGGGCATGGGAGTGTTTGGACAGGGTTTTGTCGGAAAGCTTGCTTTTCCGTCTGCAAACGTATCTGACCGCATTGAAAAGACATTTACCTCTGTGAATTTTAACATGATGATTATGGTCATCTATGCACTCATTACCATTGCGATTTTTGGCATGTGGTACTATGCCAGATACGAAGGTAATTTTCTTCCATCCCCTAAGAAAACCTTCAATCCCATGATGCTAGTGGCAATCGTCATACTCGTGCCGGGTACACAGTTTGCTGCCAATTTCATCGCAAACTTAACCGGCTACATCCGTCCCGACTGGATGCAGCAGTACAATGAGCTTTTTGAGACATCAGGCATCACAGATACAACCTTTGTGACCGTCCTTTATTCTGTCATACTGGCGCCAATCTGCGAGGAGCTTATATTCCGCGGTGTGACCATGCGCTGTGCCAGAAAGGCTTTGCCATTTGCTCTTGCCAATCTGATGCAGGCTGCACTTTTCGGACTGTTCCATCTCAACTGGATTCAGGGCATATATGCCTTTGCACTTGGCATCGTGCTCGGATATGTGTGCGAACGCGGTGGCTCTATTTACTACTCTATGGGGCTTCATCTGCTTTTCAACCTTTGGGGCACACTTTCAGGATTTTTCCCGGATCCCGGTAATAGTGTAGTGGTCTTTGTGATTGTGATTGCTGTTACAATTGTTTCACTGGTGGTCGGATTTGTACTGTTTAACAAAGGACGAAGAAAGCTCCCCATAAATTCTACAGGAATATAGTCACACCTGCCAGACTTACTATCATCATAATCATGCCTGCAAGCAGTACTCCAAGCATGACAGCGGCAACTGTTGACTTGAAATCCATATCAAGGATACTTGCCGCAAGTGTTCCTGTCCATGCACCTGTTCCCGGAAGTGGGATACCTACGAAAAGTAAAAGTGCAACAAACAGACCTCTTCCGGCCTTTGCCTGAAGCTTCTTGCCGCCCTTCTCTCCTTTTTCAATGCAGAAGCTGAAGAACCTTCCAATAATTGGTTTGTCTGCTCCCCAGATGAGAACCTTTCTTGCAAAAAGATAAATAATTGGTACCGGAAGCATATTTGCAATGATACAAACGATAAATGATGGCACTATCGGCAGCCCCATCACCTGTGAAACCGGAACTGCTCCTCTGAGTTCAATAAGTGGTATCATTGAAATTAAAAAGATGTAAATATATTTTTTTAACATGAATAATTCTCCAAAAATTTAATTAGTGTATGCATCTGCTCATCAGTTCCTATGGATATGCGCAGATAGTCGTTGATTCGCTCAGGTGAGCTGAAATGTCTGACAAATATATTGTCTGCCTTAAGGTCCTCAAAAAGCTTTGTTGCAGAAACATTTGCAGGCTTTGCAAATATAAAGTTGCTCTTTGAATCACAGAATGTAAAGCCAAGCCTCTTAAGCTCTTTCTTTGTCCACTCACGTGTCTTTATGACCTTTGCTGTGGTCTCTTCAAAGTATGCTCTGTCTTTTACCGCTGCTGTAGCTGCTTCGATTGTGATTCTGTCCATTGTATATGAGTTGAACGAATATTTCACATCATTCAGATACTTGATAAGCACAGGACTTGCCATGGCAAAACCAACTCTTGAGCCTGCCAGCGAGCGTGATTTCGAAAATGTCTGTACAACGATGACATTATCATATTTGTCAATGAGCGGCAGCGCACTCTCCCCGCCAAAATCTACATATGCCTCATCTACTACGACAATTACATCCTGATTGTGCTCTATTATATCCTCTATCTCATCAAGAGGCATGAGCTTTCCTGTCGGAGCATTAGGGTTTGGAAATACTACTCCGCCGTTTGCCTTATAGTAATCTGACGGTACTATTGAAAAATCATCAGACAATGGAAGCTGCTCATAAGGGATTCGAAGCATATCTGCCCACACATCATAAAATGAATACGTAATGTCAGGAAACAGTATCGGCTTTTTTGAATTGAAAAATGTCATGAAAATCATGGCAAGTACATCATCAGAGCCAACTCCGACAAACACCTTCGAGCTGTCTATCTTATAGAAATCCGCAATTGCATTTACCAGCTTATCAACCTTTGGATCAGGATACAGTCTTAAATCATCTGTATTGAAATTACTTAAAACCTCCTTCACTCCCGGCGCTGGCGGATATGGATTCTCATTTGTATTTAACTTAATAACACAGGTATTCTTTGGCTGTTCTCCCGGTGTATAAGGTACAACCTTTCGAATGTTATTTTCCCAGTCTCTCATTCTTTTCCTCCAAATTTAATTATATGTCAGCCCATACATATTTACTGATCATTCAATTTTCTTCTCAAAAAAACATGATATCAAACATAAAATCAGCGTTTTTATTCACTTTAAAATATGCACCCAAAAAAATGCTAACAATTTTACTTTACCTCATTTACTTATGTTTGTAAAGGTTGTATATTACACTTAATCACTATTTTTTATATATATTTTATCTATTTTTAATCAAGGGGGATTATAAATAATGACTAAAAATAATTCAAAGGATCTCACTGTAGGTTCTCCTACCGGGCTCATTCTGGGCTTTTCCCTTCCGTTGCTTCTCGGAATGCTTTTTCAACAGGTTTACAGCCTTATGGATACAATAATCGTCGGCCGTTTTCTAAGTGTTTCGGCCTTAGCCGCAGTCGGCTCTACCGGAAGCATCTGCTTTCTCATCATCGGCTTCTGCCAGGGTGTGTGTGCCGGCTTTTCGCTTCCAATAGCCCAGCGCTTTGGTGCCAAGGATGAAAAAGGACTTAAAAAATATGTAGGAAATGCAGGAATTGTGTCTGTAATTATCGCAATAATCATGACGGCACTCACTGTGCTTCTCTGCGGTCACATTCTGACCTGGATGAATACACCAAGCGACATTTACGACCTCGCTTACCAGTATCTGATTGTCATATTTGCAGGCATTCCTGCCACAATACTGTACAATCTGCTGTCAGGATATCTGAGATCTCTCGGCAACTCGGTCATACCTGTTATTTTCCTTATAATCGCGGCTATTCTAAATATCGGTCTTGATTTACTTTTCATTCTGGTATTTAACATGGGCGTGTTTGGAGCGGCTTTTGCAACCGTACTGTCACAGGGTATATCAGGAGTGCTGTGCATCATTTACATAGCAAAAAATGTACCTCTGCTGCATGTAAGCAGAAATGATTTGAAGCTTGACTCTTCATATGTCAGAAATCTGATGGTCATGGGACTTCCTATGGGCTTTCAGTATTCGATAACCGCTATAGGCGGCGTCATACTGCAGACTGCCGTAAACGGCTTAGGCTCCATCGCAGTTGCCTCAATGACCGCTGCAAGCCGTATTTCAATGTTTATGGTGTGTCCATTTGACGCACTCGGCTCCACAATGGCCACCTACAGTGGACAAAATGTCGGCGCAGCCAAATTTGAACGTGTAAAGAAGGGGCTTATTTCAGCCTCAGTTATAGGATCGGTCTATTCGGTTTTGATTTTTGTGGCACTGCTGTTTATAGCCAACTATCTGATTTACCTGTTTGTATCACCAAGCGAAACAGAGGTTGTCGTACAGGCTCATCAGTTTCTGCTGATAAATGCATTTTTCTACATCCCGCTCGTTCTGGTAAACACAGTCCGTTTCACCATACAGGGCATGGGTTTTTCCGGCTTTGCGATGTTTGCAGGAGTAGCAGAAATGATTGCGCGTTCACTCATCGGACTTGTATTTGTACCGATATTCGGCTTTTCTGCCGCCTGCTTTGCAAGCCCACTCGCATGGATTCTCGCAGATGCCTTCCTGGTGCCTGCATTCATCCACTGCCTGCATGAGCTGCAAAAGCAGTAAATTTATCTCACGGCCGAGGAAAGCACCGGCGAACATACTATATATTGAGCTTTACGAAGCAGCTTATAAGCAGTTAGAATTATGTCCATATACAACAATGCCCCAGCATGGACGCTGGGGCAAGTTTTTAAAAAAATATATTATAAGTTTACCACATCTATAAATTTCTGGAACGCTGCACGTCCATCATCAGTGCACTTGTACACTCCTGCACACTCAAGCACTTCTTTAAATACAAGTCCAATCTCCTCATTGATGATACCATCAATATTAGACTCATCAATCTTATCATACTTAGACATAAACTTAAGAGCCCAGTCAGCATGTGATGCAAGAGTCTCAGTCGAATGCAGATCCTTTCCTGTAAGGATTGCATCCTTAAGCTCTGCCATCTCACCCTTTAATCTGGCCGGAAGCACTGCAAGTCCCATTACCTCGATAAGTCCGATATTCTCCTTCTTTATGTGATGAAGGTGGGCATGCGGATGATATACTCCAAGCGGATGCTCCTCTGTGGTGATGTTGTTTCTAAGCACAAGGTCAAGCTCATAGTCTCCGTCACGACGTCTTGCTATAGGTGTGATAGTGTTGTGTGGCTCTCCATCTGTCTCTGCAAAAATAAATGCTTCTTCATCTGTATAGCCTCTCCATGCAAGAAGAATCTTATCTGCAAGGTCAATAAGCTTATCCCTGTCTGCTGACTTGATTCTGATAACAGACATAGGCCATTTTACGATACCAGCCTCGACATCCTCGTAGCCCTTGAATGTGATTTCTTTCTCTATCGGAGCCTTTGCCATAGCGAATGTATAGTGTCCGCCCTGGAAATGGTCGTGACTTAAGATAGAGCCTCCAACGATTGGCAGATCTGCATTTGAGCCTACAAAATAATGTGGAAACTGTGTTACAAAATCAAGCAGCTTTCCAAATGTGGCACGCTCGATTTTCATCGGTGTATGCTTTGAATTGAACACGATACAGTGCTCATTGTAGTATACATATGGCGAGTACTGGAAAAACCACTGGCTGTTGTTTATTGTAACAGGGATAATTCTGTGGTTTTCTCTTGCAGGATGGTTTACGCGGCCTGCATAGCCCTCATTTTCCTTACAAAGCTGGCACTTTGGATATGCGCTCTGCTTTGCATTTTTAGCGGCAGCAATTGCCTTTGGATCCTTCTCAGGCTTTGAGAGATTAATTGTCACATCAAGTGTGCCATACTCTGTGTCTGTGGTCCATTTCATATCCTTCTTTATGCGCTGTCTTCTGATATAATTGCTGTCACAGCTTAATTTGTAAAAATAATCGGTTGCCGCAAGTGAAGACTCATTGTCGTATAAATCCTTAAAGCGAGCTCTGATCACGCTTGGTGCATTTACAAGGCAGCCCATCAGCTTTGTATCAAAAAGATCCTTGTATACAATGCTGTTTTCTTTCATGATGCCATTGTCATATGCGTATGTCATCATATCCTCGAGTATACCCTCAAGCTTCTCCTCTGCCTCTTCCTGTGTCCATGCCGGCTGAGCCTCTACCTTTTCAAATGTCTCATCCTCGATGTCGTCCACTCCGAGTACCTCGAGAAGTCTGTTTACTGTGTATACCTCATCAGCAGGGTCAACAAGTCCTGTTGTAAGACCATATTTTACTAATTCTAATATTCTCTCCTGAATCATGTCATGCTCCTTAATCATTGTCGGGAAAAACCTATTTATACGTTACTGTTATTTCATATTGCTGATTTTATACCAGACGGCTAGGTCCGTCTCCGATTGAAACAACATAAAACTCAGGTGTCTTTCCAACCTTCTCTTCATAGGCCTTTGTCAGGTTTGCCTTAAACTGATCAATAGCCTCGTCCTTTACTATGCTGACTGTACAGCCGCCAAATCCGCCTCCTGTGATTCGTGATCCGATAACACCCGGAATCTTCCATGCCTCATCAACAAGTACGTCAACCTCAGGACATGATGTCTCATAATCATCACGAAGTGATACATGTGAAGCATTCATAAGCTTTCCAAATGTCTCAATATCATTTTCCTTTAATGCCTTAACAGCCTTGATGGTACGCTGGTTCTCATAAACCGCATGCTTGCCTCTCTTACGTGCAACCTCATCCTTAATCGCATCCTTATGAGCCTCGAACTCTTCATCTGTCAGGTCACCGAGAGTCTTGATGTCACATACTGTCTGTAAATCCTTAAGAGCCTGTGCACTCTCATTTCTTCTGTCATTATAAGCACTTGTTACAAGGCTGTGCTTAACCATGCTGTTTGTAACCACGATCTTTGCACCATCCAAAACGATTGGTGCATACTCAAAATCAAGAGTATTGCAGTCAAGGAAAATTGCATTGTCCTTTTTGCCCATTGCAGATGCAAACTGATCCATGATACCGCAATTACAGCCGTTGTAGTTGTTCTCTGAATACTGACCGATAAGTGCAATATCCTGATTTGTCACGTCAAAGCCGTAAATATCCTTTAACATATATCCTGTAACCACCTCAAGAGATGCTGATGAAGAAAGGCCTGAGCCGTTTGGAATATTTCCGAATAAAACAATATCAAGACCGCTTTCAAGCTTCATTCCGCGTCCCTCGAAGGCCCACATAACGCCCATTGGATAGTTTATCCAAAGTCCGTCCGGATCAGGTGTAAACTCATCAAGTGATGACTCAACCACACCCAGATTGTCAAAATTCATAGAGTAGAAACGAAGCTTCCTGTCATCGCGCTTTCTTGCTGCCATATATGTGCCGATGGTCAGTGCACAAGGGAACACATGTCCTCCATTGTAGTCAGTGTGCTCACCTATCAGATTTACACGTCCCGGAGCAAAATATACTCTGATATCCCCATCTGCTCCAAAAAGCTCCTTGAATTTGTCTAATACGTTCTGCTGTATCATTTTTTCTTCTCCTTTGCTGATTGTATTTGCGTTAAATTGATAGTTAAAATAATTCGTTTTTTCTTTATAACTCTATTATAACTGCACATTTTTACATTGCAATACATCCAACTGAAAATGCAACATAACAAGTCAAATCATGCAACAAAATTACATATATTCTTTGTAATTATTTTTTGAAACACTTAATAACATCAAGTGCCGGCAGCACATTTCCATCATAGTCAAAGAGTGCCTGGTTTGCCCACTCATTGCCGCATGGTCCCGGATCATTCATATACTTAAGTGAAGCCGGTGTAGCCCAGCCTGAGCCCGGTACAGGAATCCACGCAGGCTCCCACCAGAAAAATCCTTTTCCGTGGTCATCCACCACATTTGCCACTCTGTTTAAGAAATCCTTTGTAAAGTCAGCCTGCCCTTCAATAGTCATAGGATAATCTATCTTCTCGACAAGCTCCGGTTTTGTCGCATAACCCTTACGCTCAGAATCAGCAAGCTTCTCGTACTCCTGGTAGCTGTCCATTGTAAAGCCCATGGATACCTCAGCGATGATAAGGTCCTTATTGAAACGCTTTGCAATATCGTTCATATTGAACTCAAGCTGATCGAGAGAGCCGTGCCAGAAAGGATAGTATGACAATCCGATATACTCAAACTCTTCTCCTCTTTCGATGAAGTTTGTAAACCATCTGACATAAAGCTCATTGTTTCCACCATTATCGAGGTGAATCATAATCGGAATATCAGCATTTACCTTGCGGCAGGCACGTATTCCGGCATTAACAAATTTTGCTATATTATCGTAGTTAGGTACCTTTCCCTCAGGCCACAAAAGTCCGTTTGAAAGCTCATTACCTACCTGAATCATTGTGACATTTACACCTGCCTCAATAATCTTTGTCAGATTTTCAAGTGTAAAATCATATACAGCCTGCTCCAGCTCGTCCACACCGAAATTCTTCCATGCCTTTGGCTTAATCTGTTTTCCCGGATCTGCCCAGAAATCACTGTAATGAAAATTTAATAATACGCCGAATCCCGCATCGGATACTTTCTTTCCGATGGCAATTGTCTCTGCCAGATCATTGCATCCGGCACCGTACGGTTCACCGGTTTCGGAATACGGGTCATTCCACAGACGCAGACGGATTGTGTCCACATCATAATCTCTCATGATGTCTAAAATATCCCGCTCTTTTCCATGGTCATAATATTTTGCCCCACAGCGCTCTAACTCAAGCAATGTGGAAAGGTCCATTCCTTTAATAAATCTGCTCATCTTTTCTCCTTTTCTTCGAAAACGTTTACCATCCCTTTAATGCGTTAATATGAAAGTTCTGTAATTTCCGCTCATACCGCTGTGGATTGATCTTCCACTGGTATGGCGACGTATTAAAAAATTTTTTAAAATTCCGGTTAAAGGTGGAAGTTGTGGAAAATCCTACCTTTCTGGCAACCTCATCCATCGAATCATTGCCATGCTTCATCTGTTCACACGCGTATTGTACACGCACCAGATTCACATAATCCATCGGTAGCATATGCACATATTCTTCAAACACTTTCCGGAAAGATGTCTCACTCATCCCACAGACCTGCGCAAGGGTGCACACTTTTACCTCTTCCTGATAATGGTCATTGACAAACGTGAGTGCATCTGCGATCTGCCGCATTGTTCCGCTTCCTGCCGCCTCAAGTCTCGTCTGTGTCTGTTCATTCAGACGAAACATCTCATACACCAGCGCATGCAGATAACTTGTGATCACCTGACGATAATACGGACTCTGCTTTTTTTCTTCCCGGATGATGGCATTGACGATCTCTGCAATCTCCGGATACTCGCTTCCATGCAGCAAATGTGCCGATCTGCGTACCAGTTCAATGGCCTCATTTTTTTGTGCGATCCGGTCGCCATACAGTTCCTCCATGACATGGTTGACATCCACATATAAAAATTCCCAGGAATTCCGCACCATTCCATTACTGATCGTTGTATGTGGAATATTCGGAGGAATCAGAGTGACAGAATTTGTCCGGTAGGTATACGTGTGTTCATTTATAATAAGCTCCCCTTCGCCTTTTCTGCAAATTCCAATCTCCATAAGGTTATGGAAATGCAGATAAAAATTGTCATGTCCGTATACCCGGTTCCACTCCTCTCCCAACAAAGCAAGTACCGGTTCTCCCTGTGGAATTTCATAAAAACGCAGTTCCACGGTTTCTTTTTGTTTTCGTCCCATAGGCATATTATACTCCCTGAAAGTTATACCCTGATATTAAAAACGTGCGGCAGCTGCCGCACGTTCTTTTTAGTCGAAATCAAACTTGTCGAATCTCTTATGCATTGCCCCATAACGGAATCGAACCATCTCATTTTTCGCTAAAACGTCTTCCTCCGTACCTCTGTACTGGCAGCGGATACAACTGTAAATCTTTGTATCTTTATTGTAGAACATATCGATGTCGAGGTCTCTCATAAAGCAGGACGGACATCTGTAATTTAATTTGCCTTTTCCAAGTTGAGCCATGTTGCAAATACCTCCTTGTCTGTAATAGTCTTCTTATATCCAAGTTTAAACATTGGTGAGAATGCATATCCTTCCTCAATGTATCCTTCTGCGTCTGTAGAAGAAGCAGTCAGGGAAACTTTGGTGTCGATTGGAGGCACTACAGCGCTGACTGCGGTTGCTCCTGCCAGGACTTCACTGCGGCACTTGTATGCATAGTGAATGGTCTTTTCATCTGCACCTTCGCATTTTAATACGACAGATGTCATATCTTCCGGATACTCTGTGGTTCCGTAGCATGCTACCATGTACTCATCAATGGTAACCTCTGCATCCGGATCACTCATCTCGAGAATATTTCTTTCGATCTTGATCTTAGAAGAACCTTCCTCAAAATATTCCTTTGTCTGTAATTTTACTGTCAGTCCGTTAAACTCGATGGTTACCGGGTCCAGTGTCAGGATTCTGGTATTGCCTTCCTGTGAGAAATGTGCATGTGTCGGGCAGAGGCACAGATCTACTTCCTCACCCTTGTAGCAGAGCTTTGCACTTCTGACTGTTCCTTCTCCTGCGTAATGTGTAAAGTATCCGGCACGGTACTTCTCCTGAATCAGGAATGGATAAGAAGCATCCTGTACATGAGGTGTTCCGATACCAACCGGCCAGTTTAATTTTGCAACATATGGACGAAGGTCAACAATCGCACCACCCTGATCCATATTAACACAGGCTCTCATAAACGGATCGCAGTACCAGAACAGCTGCTTGTCAGATCCGTATAAAATATCTCTCCAAAGGGCACATTCCGGCTCTGTATAACGTTTCTCGTCGGTAATGCCTTTCTTCTTTCTGTAGTGATCTGCGAACTCGGACATGGTCATATCTACCAGCTTGCCCTCTTTCTTCAAATCTCCGTAATACTTACATCCGTCACTGTATGACTTTAACAGCAGATCATATGGAGCCTCCCAGCGGCCCATCTTGTTCATCCAGCCTGGTCCGACGAACATCATGTTGTAAGCATATCCATTGTTGTATTTTTCCAGATCACGATACTGATCGATCAGGTTACGGATACTCCCAGGTCTTTGTATCATAAATCATACCGCGAAGCACGTTCTGTGGATGTGTACCGAAGTTTGATCCGTTTCCGTCATAACATGCAATCAGGTCACGGGAAAGGTGTGGGATAGCTACGATTCCACTGTCCTCTGCCTGATTTGCTGCCGGCGCATGTGTATTCTGCTTGGATGGAATCCATGGTGCCCATGGGCCGCCATCGAAAAGTGTATACCAGGAGTTGTTACAGGTATGATATGCTTTCGGGCCTTCCTCCCAACAGGTAGCTACCGCACACTTCACAGACGGGTAAGCTTCCTTCACATAATTGATCAGTTCTGCGTCCATATAGTAGGAACCGGTTGACTCCGGGTAAAAGCCGAAACGATCATGGAATTTCTCGAACACATCATTAACGATTGCCTTCTTGTCTTCCATGGAAAACATCCAGATACAGAAATCTTTTGTCTTATATTTCTCACGGAACTCTTCGCAAGGCAGTCCCAAAAGGGAAAGTGCGATTTCGTCTCCATAGACTTCATGATCATGTTTTGCGATCTCAACCGCTTCATCGTTAAACAAAGAAGCATATGTCATCTGAATGGTAACTTTCAGGCCATTCTCATGTGCCAGTCTCTGCTGTGTCTTGAAAATATCGAGAGACTCTGTAAGTAAAGCCTTATCTCCGATATCCTCTTCCTTTCCCTGTCCGGTCACGGTTGCAGAATACTCTGGAACCATCTCCGGGCGATGGATGATGTTTACAATAAATTTGTCCATCTCGTTCTCCCTCCGCTAGATGTATTTTATTTCTGGACTGCGCTTTTGCGCAATCGGTTGTTCTATGGTTCTAGTATAACAAGAGAGTCCCACAGTGTCAATGTATAATTTTGATATATTTCGCTTTCTTTTTTGCACACTTTTCACAATTCCAAGCATATTCTTTTTTATTTGCGCAATCGGTTGTTTCGTGTAATTTTCAATATTTTTCGTATTTTTTAGTATATTTTTCATGCATATAGAACCCACATTTTGCGCAAATTCATTTATTTTTCATCATCCAAACACAAAAACAGCCATTTGGATATTTCCAAATGGCTGTTTTTGTGTTTGAATTTTAGAGTTTATGATCCTACGAACAGATTCCGCATGTCCGTATCCTGTCCCTTTGAAATTAGTGATGGAATAAACGGATTCCAGTAAAGCTCATAACCATACCGTATTTATTACATGTCTCTATCACATTGTCATCACGTACCGATCCGCCCGGCTCTGCCACATACTTTACGCCGCTTTTGTGTGCGCGCTCAATATTGTCGCCAAATGGGAAGAATGCATCCGATCCCAGTGCCACATCGGTATTTTTATCCAGCCATGCACGCTTCTCTTCTGCGGTAAATACCGCCGGTTTTACCTTAAAAATCTTCTCCCATGCACCATCTGCAAGGACATCCATATAATCCTCACCCATGTACAGATCAATGGCATTGTCACGGTCCGCACGCTTGATACCGTCAACAAACTGCAGTCCTAAAACCTGTGGAGACTGGCGCAGCCACCAGTTATCTGCCTTCGAACCAGCCAGACGGGTACAATGGATACGGGACTGCTGTCCTGCTCCGATACCGATTGCCTGTCCGCCCTTGACATAACATACAGAGTTAGACTGTGTATACTTTAAAGTGATCATGGAAATTGCCAGATCAATCTTTGCCTGCTCCGGCAGTTCTTTGTTTTCTGTCACGATGTTGTCAAAGAAATCATCTCCGATATGAAGTTCATTTCTTCCCTGCTCGAATGTGATACCAAATACATCCTTATGCTCGATCGGAGCCGGCTCGTATGCCGGATCAATCTCGATTACACAGTAATTGCCCTTCTTTTTCTGCTTTAAAATTTCCAAAGCTTCCTCCGTATATCCCGGAGCAATCACACCATCGGAAACCTCGCGCTTGATCAACTTTGCCGTGTCTGCGTCACAGACATCAGACAGTGCAATAAAGTCACCAAAGGAAGACATTCTGTCTGCACCTCTTGCTCTTGCATATGCGCATGCAAGCGGTGAAAGTTCTCCAATTGTTTCATCTACCCAGTAAATCTTCTTTTCAACTTCTGTTAAAGCAATGCCTACTGCCGCACCAGCCGGAGATACATGCTTAAAAGAGGTTGCTGCCGGAAGTCCGGTTGCCTTCTTTAATTCCTTTACCAGCTGCCATCCATTAAAAGCATCCAGAAAATTGATATATCCGGCTCTTCCGCAGAGCACCTTAATCGGCAGATCTTTGCCATCTGCCATATAGATTCTGGCCGGTTTCTGATTTGGGTTACATCCGTATTTTAATTCATATTCCTGCATGATTTTCTCCTTTTTCAACAATCCGCTCTTATTTATTTTTATTTATTCTTGTTTACAATTCTTGACTCATAGTTTCCGGTCTCAATGTCAATAAAACGTACAAACAGGGAAACTTTATTATCCTCATTTAAATTCTCCCATACCATTTTCGTAAACGTATCGATATCTCCATCAATATCAACCCAGGTTGGTTCACCCTCGAAACTTGGCAGTGGATTTCCGTCTCCCATATAAGTATGGATAAAATGTCCCTCTCCGGCAACCGGGTTGCTGTATGCAAACGTGTAACGGTTGCATGCATCCGGATTTCCGTTGTTGCTCTTTAAGATAGACATCGCATAATTGAACTCACCCTTATCAATGTGCATGATACCGGAAATACGTGGAGTATAATTTGGTGCGTCCGGCTCAAATTCTCTGGTGCGCAGCGCCTGCTCAAATGTCTGCTGCTTATCCATCAGCTCATAAATCGTATCGGTCTGATCTCCGTTTGTCACAATCGTCTTGTTGCCAAGTACTCGAACCGGTGCGTAAATGATCAGGCTCGGATCTTCCAGCTTTGACGGATCAAATGCCTGTGTACGGATACCTTCGCCATCCTCTACAAATACACGATTACGGCTGTTTGCGCTTCTTCCCATAATAAAATAAGCAGTTACCGCCTTCTTTCCATCCTTAGAACGTCCGATCACAATACCACGTCCCGGATATGTTGTTGCGCCTAATTCTTTACTGAGTGCTACCTTCTGCATTTGTTTCTCCTTTCGCAAATACGCCTAAAATAAATAAAAACCGACACATCCGGGAACCCACATTTCAATCAAATACATATTTCATGTATTTCCCTGCAATGTGCGGTGCCCAGACGGTCGGCCCCTGCGGTGCTTCTCTGAAGCATCGCCTTATCTGCGGTACATCTGTGATGTATCGCCCTATCTGCGGTGCAATCTTTGGATCTGTCACCTTTATATCTCTTGTTATACTCCACGTGGTTCTTCCACTTATCCGTCAGTCATATAACTAAATTTATTTAAGCATGGAAAGTTCCTCTTGTCAAGGGATCTTCTGTTATTTCATCGTTACTATTCACTCACATGTTACTGTTCACAGGTTACCCTGCGAACAGTAACCTCACATTCAGCTGCATGCCCGTGCATATTCCTGTAATTTTTCTTTTGCAGTCTGCGACAAATGTGTCGGAACCTCTATCTGCACCTGGGCATATTCATCTCCGTGAACTGCCGGATTATTCATGGCTGCTACGCCCTTTCCTTTCAATCGGATTTTTGCCCCAGACTGTGTACCCGGTTTAATCTTACAGACAACATCTCCATACAACGTATGGATCTTTATCTCTCCTCCGAGCACAGCTGTTGTATACGGAATTTTCACCGTCGTATAAACATCCTGGCCTTTTCGCTCGTAACCAGATTTTTCTCCGACTTTGACTTTGATCAGCAGATCTCCATCCTTTCCATTGTACCCTTTCTGTCCTTTCCCTTTCAGACGCACAGACTGCCCGTTTGCAATGCCTGCCGGAATATGCACTTCAAAGTTCTGGCTCTTTCCGTCACTGGAAGAAAGCGTAAACCTTTTATCACAGCCAAATACCGCTTCTTCAAAGCTGATCGGTACTTCCGTCTCGATATTTTGCCCTCTTTCCTCATGTACTCCGCCAAAACCACTGCCAAATTCTCCGGTACTTCCAAATCCGCTTCTTCCGCCAAAACCTCCGGTTCCGTGGAATCCACCTTTTTTCCCAAACAATTTGTCAAGAATATCATCCATATCGGAAGAACCATCAAAATGGAACTCCTGATATCCGCTGCCCGGTTCTCCGGAAGAATACGACTGATAAAATCCTCCATTTCCAAATGGATTCCCGTACTGTGCCTGTTTCATCTTCTCCGGATCAAAACCTGCCTCCAGCGAAATCGGACCGTACTCATCATACAATTTCCGCTTCTTCGGATCTCCCAACACTTCGTAAGCTTCCGTTACTTCCTGAAAAATCTTTTCCGCATTTGGATTTCCTTTATTCATATCCGGATGATATTTTTTGGCAAGTTTTCGATATGCCTTTTTAATCGTTGCTTCGTCTGCATTTTTATCTATTCCCAAAACTTCGTAAAAATCTCTTTTTGCTGCCATAATTATCACCTCACCAATCACAAAAACAGGAACTGCTTTCTAAAATGCACTTCCTGTCATTCCATCTCAGTCAGAGCATTTTCCACTAAGACGTACTTATATCTTTGCTTCAGTTTTGTTATAGCATTGTTTTTAGCACTCGTCAAGCATGTCTGCTAACAATTTTCTTATTTTTTTCTAAATTGGTGATTCACGGCATGGTCTGAGGCTTTTGATTTTTGCAAGAGGAACGGAACACGCAGCAAAACAACGACTTATATACCATAGATTTTTAAATCAACACGTCCATCGACAACTGCAATTCCATCCGCCTGCAATAGCCTTGCCTGCGCACCTTCTCCACCAAACGCAAATTCTCCAGCTAATTCTCCCTTTGCGTTCACCACACGATAACAGGGAATCTTCTCCGGATCCGGATTTTTATGCAATGCATTTCCCACGGCGCGTGCCATCTTTTTATTTCCGGCCATCTCCGCAACCTGTCCATATGTTGCCACTTTTCCACGCGGAATCTTTTTAACCGCTTCATAAATCCGTCTGGTCGGACTGTCCGTAACCAGATCATAGCTTTCCGCAATCATACGCTGGATTTCCTGCTCCGGAACGGTACCGTCCAGAATAATGGTATTCCAATGATCTTTATTCTGATGCCATCCCGGAATGACAGATGCATAGGTACTTCTCCAGAAATCACGCCACTGCGGATCCGCTTTCACATTTAAATTAATGTATCCTTCCCTCTCATAGGTCCATAAAAACGCCTTTTTGCTTCCTTCTACCCTCACAAGCTGCCAGTTATTATCATGAAACGGTGCCTCCTGATAGGTTTTCGGAAAAGACAATGCATATGCCAGCGCCTCTTCCCTTGTTTTCATACACTCCTCCTTACGGTTTTTCCGTCATATATCATATATTTTCTGTATATCTGCATGTCGGAAATCCCATACATCCCCAAAACTCTCCGAACCTTCCGTTCCTTTTTTTCAGTGGCTGCCCACACACCGGACAATTTTTTATTTCAATATTCCGCCCGGTAGTACCATCCAGCTCCTTTGCCAGCTTTTCAAAAACCTGCTGGTTCATGCGGCAGTCGTTTAATGCACGGTGTGCCCCGGCCGTGGAAATCCCGTAATACTGTGCCAGATCCCCCAGACGATGATGCGAAAGTTCCGGCAGACAGAGCCGTGCCAGTTTCAGTGTGTCAATGTAATCGTTGGTTAGTGTCTGACCGAAATACCGTTCACAATCACGATACAAAAATTTCATATCAAAACGATTGATATTATGTCCTGCCAGCACATCATCTCCGATAAAAGCAAGAAATTGCTGCAATACGGAATCAAACATTGGTGCAAACGCCACCATATCATCCGTGATATGATTTACTGCACTTGCCGCGCTGGGAATCGGTCTGCCCGGATTCACAAGCTGACTGAACTCTTCTGTAACAACGCCGTTTTTTACTTTGACAGCCGAAATTTCAATAACCTCGTCATATTTACTCGAAGTACCGGTTGTCTCAAGATCATAGAGTACATAATCCGGCACATACTGATTAATCAATTTACCTTTTGTATTTCCTAACATCTTTTGTTCCTTTGCCTTTTTAGGATTGTTTCAGAAAAAAACGCAGACTTCCAATTCGAAGTACCGCTCCCTGGGAAGCCGCACTGTTTTCAAAGTTTCTTGCAATTGTTTCCTTTTCCACGCTTAATGTCTTTACAATGTAAAATTCCTTCTTTGCCGCCGTCGGTGCATTGTGCATAAATTGCATCACTTCCTGCAGGTTTCCAGATCCGGCATAATCCTCGCCGAGCACCGTATGGGCATCCTTTTCCTGAAACACATGTGGAATGACCGAATCAATCGCTTTATCGTAATCCGCATTTCCCACATCAATCCGGATGCGCGCCAGACAGCTTCCGTCCCCCGGCTGTTCCACCTGATAATCCAAAAGCTGCAACTGCCCCCACTTCTGATTCACTGCCTCCTGCCATTTTGGAAGGAACTGACCTTTCTGCGCATTCAAAACACTGACAATCATGGAAATTTTTTGTTTATTTGGAAGCTTCATAAGCATACCCAGTCCCGGAATCTTCGGAAGCTTTACCTGATCAATATTTAATTCTGTAATATCTGCTACCAGTCGAAACATTTCTTCTCCTTCATCTTTGGTTATTTTCTATGCTATCATGCTATCACTTTTTTCGTAATTTTTCCACTAAAATAACACTCACAATATTATGCTATAATTTCATTTGGCACCGCCAAACCGGATTCACCAGAAAAGTCAGATCAATACAGTTTTGATGATGATATACAGGTATGTATTTATGATAATCTTGTAATCAATATCACGGAATTGTTAAAATAAAAAGGTGCTTATTTAAGCACCTTTTTAGTGGACTAGACGGGAGTCGAACCCGTGTCCGAAATACAATTCCCTGTCCTTCTACGAGTGTAGTTTATTATTTAACATTCCCTCTGCCACACGATAACAAACAACCTTGTGGTTTCAGTAGCTTCATGATACGCCCGATGGCTCAAAGCTTTGCCAACGTCGTTTCTCACATAGTCGAAGCCTGGGTCCTAAAGTGTGAGTGCTCTAGGTCAGACTGCTGCCATTAGGCAGCGTATGCTAAATTATCTTCAGCGTTTAATTTTAATTTGGCCATTTAACGCATCGCCATACGACTCGCTTCTCCAGCTGCATGTACCCCGTCGAAACCTTTACTAGCCCATATTCAATTTTTTTTGCGGGGTACATGCAGCTACGCTCCATGTTCTCCGCTCCGCTTCGGTCCGCCCAAAACCAAGGTCCACCGGACCTTGTGGGCCCCGTCGAAACCTTTACTAGCCCATATTCATTTTTTGCTAACCAAGATTTCTGATTTTGAAATCTCTCTGTGCCTCTCGCTTTTGATCCTTCTTGGCTATGTCTGCTCTCTTATCATAAAGCTTCTTACCTTTTGCAAGTGCTATCTCTACTTTGACCAGACTTCCCTTAAAGTATACCTCCACCGGCACAATTGTGAAACCCTTTTCCTTCATCTTTGATGAAAGCTTCTCGATTTCCTTCTTGTGGAGCAAAAGCTTTTTAGGTCTGAGTGGATCCTTGTTGAAGATATTTCCCTTCTCATATGGTGTGATATGCATGCCATACAGGATAATCTCACCGTTCTCAATACGGATGAACGACTCCTTTATGCTGCCCTTTCCCATTCGAAGTGACTTCACCTCAGTTCCTGCAAGTGAAATACCGGCTTCGTATTTCTCAAGCAAAAAGTAATCGTGATAGACCTTTTTGTTGTTGGCTATTAATTTCTTTGGTTCCTTAGCCATGTCGGTATCTCCTTTCCTCAAACTGCTTTACAATACTAACACATTTTTTTACAATTGCCAATATCTAAAACGCAAATTATTGTAAACCGCTGGTTCACATTTCTGTTTATTTACACTATATAATATATTATGACATCTTTTTCAATAAATCTATCGCACAACGACCGACAAATAACAGCTAATCAAATAAGTATTGTTAAATCATAAAAAATTTCGTCATTATTGTCATATTATTCCGCCGGTTTAAAATCAATTGTACGCATAATTTTGTCAGTACTGTCCACAACAACCTTGATTTTTTGTCCAAGCTTGTATCTCTTATTGGTGGCTGAACCGGCTAGCTCATAGGTATCCTCGTAAAACTCATAGAAATCATCTGTCAGGTCTGTCACGCGCACAAGTCCCTCAACTGTATTTGGAAGCTCCACGAAAAAGCCCCACTCCGTGACACCTGATATAACTCCTTCAAAGCATTCACCAATATGATTTGACATGTATTCACATTTTTTAAGCTTGACTGTTTCACGCTCTGCCTCTTCTGCACGTCGTTCAGTCTCACTTGCCTGCTTTGCAACAGCATCGAGTATAGACTCATAGTGTTCCCTTCGGTTATCATTCATCCTGCCGCGGATATTTTCCTTGATGATACGGTGTATCTGCAAATCAGGATATCTGCGGATTGGTGATGTAAAGTGACAATAATAATTCGCCGCCAGTCCAAAATGTCCTGTACATGCTGTTGTATATCGTGCCTGCTTCATAGAGCGCAGTGTCAGTCTGCTTATCAGGGACTCTTCATCTGTGCCATCCACCTTCATCAAAAGCTTCTGAAGCTCCTTTGGGTGTACCTCATCAGCTCCAATATGAAGCGTATAGCCAAAATTATTGATAAATGTGGAAAGCTTTGCGATTTTTTCTGAGTCCGGCTTGTCATGTGTTCTGTATACAAAAGGTATTTCCTGCCAAAAATAATCCTCAGCCACAGTTTCATTTGCTATAAGCATAAAATCCTCAATGAGCTTTGTTGCCACATTTCTGTCATACGGCTTTATATCTATCGGATGACCATCTTCATCGAGCACGACTTTAGTCTCCGGAAAGTCAAAGTCTATAGAACCTCGTTTCATTCTCTTTTTGCGTAGAATTGCTGCAAGCTCTGCCATTTTTTCAAACATAGGCACAAGCTCCTTATATTCTTCAATCACAGTGGCATCCTGATCTGCAAGAATCTTTTTTACATTTGTGTATGTCATCCTGCGGTTTGTCTTTATGACTGTCTCTGCAATCTTATGATCGATAACTTCACCCTTTTTATTTATTGTCATAATGCATGAAAGAGCCAGCCTGTCACATCCCTCATTCAAGGAGCATATGCCATTTGAAAGCTCTCTTGGAAGCATCGGAATTACTCTGTCTACAAGATAAACCGATGTTCCTCTCTTAAGTGCCTCCACATCAAGGGCACTGTGTTCCTGCACATAATTCGACACATCTGCTATGTGTACTCCAAGTACATAATTGTCGCCATCCATGTATAAAGACACGGCATCATCAAGATCCTTTGCATCCTCTCCGTCAATCGTAACCATCATCCAGTCGCGTAAATCCATCCTGCCGGCCATATCCGCAGGTGTCACATCCTTTGCCACATTCTGCACCTGATGCATGATTTTCTCCGAAAAATCCACCGGCAGATCATAAGCCTTTACTATAGAAAGAATATCCGTACCTGGGTCATCTATATGTCCGATTATTTCAACAACCTTGCCCTCCGGCTTTTTACCCTTTTTACCATAGCTTGTAATTTCAACCACTACCTTATGGCCCGACATAGCACCCTTTGAGCGCTCCTTTGGTATGAAAATATCTGTGCCAAATCTGGTATTGTCAGGCACTGCAAAACCAAAATTATCACTTGCCTCATAGGTGCAGACTACCTGCTTCATGCCTCGCTCTATGACGGAAACAACCTTTCCCTCCTTGCGGCGTCCTGTTGTGACAGGTGAGATTGTAATCTCAACAGTGTCCATGTGCATCGCACCATTTACATACTCTGCCGGGATAAAAATATCATCAGGCTCTCCCTCCACAGTGACAAAGCCAAATCCCCTTTGATGCGCTGTGAATACGCCGACTGTCTTTTTGATTTCCGACTTTGAATATTTCCCGCGCTTTGAGAGTGTTATCCTTCCCTCTGCCTGCAAATCCAAAAGAATCTGTTCAAGCTGAGGTCTGTCCTCTTTTTTTACTCCTAGTACTATGCAAAGTTCCTTGATTTTCATCGGAACATACATGTCATCACACATGAAGTCATAGACCATCTTTTTTCGTGTTTCATATTTATCTATATTACTCATTATCTCTCCTTTTCGTTGCCCCATCTGATTTCAAATGCACAGGCTTTAAATAAAATTTCCACCATTGACATTTTCATCCTATGAATGTTGATTTTATATCACATCAACCTGCAACGAAAACCTCGAATTTCATCATCTGGATGTTGATGCGATAAAAAAGACTGCCGATTTCTCGACAGTCTAAGTATTTACCATATTCCCATATTTAAAGCAATTGAAATAATAAAGAAAAGAACAACACATACAATTGTTGCTTTAACCAGACGTCCTTCCTTTGAACGTCCCTTGTTCTTGCCCCAATATGTATCAGCAACTCCGGCGATAGTGCCAAGTCCTGCTGACTTGCCCTCCTGGAAAAGAATAACTATAGTAATTACTAAACTGACGATTATAAATAATACCGATAAAACAATTTTTAAAGTTGCCACGATAAGACCTCCTAATTTCAATTCTAAATAACAGAACTAATATACTACGTTTTTATTGCACAGTCAAGAGTTTTATACTGTATGTAACAGATTTTCACACTTTATGCAATGGCTATCTTGCTCTTACAGTATGGGCACTCCTTTGTGTCCGGCTCTTTTTCCTCTTTGTGTCCAAATCTCTCTCCTGCTGCATTCATAGCCTTTACTATGCAAAATACGATGAGTGCCATGATAAGGAAATTGACTACAGCAGTAAGAAACTTTCCATAATACAATGTAGCTTCCCCAAAGAGTTTTACCGAGAGCTGGTCAAAATTCATGCCGCCAAACACTCCAAGTATAGGGTTTATAATGTCATTGACCAAAGATGTGACTATGCTGGTAAACGCACCACCTATGATAATTCCAACTGCCATATCCATGACATTCCCTCTGCTGATAAACTTTTTGAATTCATTAAAAAAATTTTTCATCACTAGTATCCTTTCTTTTTACTCTCTTCTTTTGATAATCTAAACCATTTTTTAATATTATACATTTTTCCATTTTATTTTACAAGAAAATACATTATGATATTATCATGCCTTTTGCTTAGTGCATGCGAAAAGGTATGGGATGAGATATAC
>OHRM01000420.1_pt1 | contig 27755 bp, 22 predicted proteins | sample 1578361 | NCBI WGS metagenome assembly OHRM01 (sample SAMEA3879590, study PRJEB24766) | human gut metagenome | biome: human-associated habitat; feature: feces | place: USA | collected 1985/1987 | reverse complement strand
CCTCCATAACTTCGATATTAACATCTTCTTCCAAGATATATTCATTATCATTAATCAATCTGGCCATTTCCGGAAATCGGTTTTTTAACGCAGTAAGATTCTTTTGGTATATTTCAGGTTTCATTTAACGCATCCTTCCTCAGCACTTGCACTTCTTCCTCTGTAAAAAAAATTTCTAAAAATCTTATTAACCCATACTGGCATGTGTCTTCCAATAAGATTACGTCACCCTGCTTAATGCCCTCAACAATGTCTTCCATGAGTTCCAATAAAGCTCCCTGTACTACTTGATACTCTTCCGACTCTGTATCCTTGTTGGCTTCCAAAAATTCTACCATAAAACTCTTTAGTTCCGGCAATAGCATGCGCATTTCGACCACTATATTGAATTTTTCATAAGCAGCAATTTTAATACAGATATAAAAAACTCTTTTATACAACTTTTCTAAATTCATTTTTCTTCCATTCTTCTATACAAAAAGGAGTTGACTGACGCCAACTCCTTTTTTACTTGTAAAAAATTTTTCGGTATTAGATTACTGGAGTAAAGATAATACACCCTGAGTAGACTGATTAGCCTGTGCAAGCATAGACTGACCAGCCTGTGCAAGAATGTTGTTCTTGCTGTAGTTAACCATCTCTTCTGCCATATCTGTATCACGGATACGAGACTCTGCGGATGATGTATTCTCAGATACATTGTCCAGATTTGCAACTGTATGCTCTAATCTGTTCTGTAAAGCACCTAATGCAGAACGCTGTGTAGATACTTTGTTAATAGCATCCTGTACCTTTGTAATAGTATTATTTGCAGCTTTATAATCGTCTACGCGAGCACCATAACGCGTCACACCTTTATCATTCGTTGTTGCTTCTGTATCTGTTGTCTGAACATATTTCTGGAAATCTTCACTGATAGCTTTAGATGCAATTATCTGCTGATCTGCTACATAGGAAGCTACTGCAGCATCAGCATCTGCAAATTTTTTCTCTTTTCCATCAATTGTTGCTTTGTAATAAACAGAACCTGTCGTGCTGTCATACTGAGCTGTAAAAGCATCTTTTGTTGTCTTTTGTCCAATAGATGCCTTAAATGCAGCAATCGCAGCTGCTTTATTTTCTGCAGCAGATTTTCCTGCTTCGTATATGTAAGTCATTCCTTGATATTTAACTGCTGTAGGAGTTGTTCCACCCTGTTTTACCTGTTCTTTTCCAAGACCAAGTGCATCTGCATTCATAGAATCAATACTGATTTCAATGTTCTGATTAGCATTTGCTCCAACCTGAAGTTTTTTCTCTTTGAAGTTACCATCTAACAGATTCTGTTTGTTAAACTGGGTTGTCTGAGAGATTCTGTCTAACTCATCTGTTAATGCCTCTAACTCCTGATTGATTGCATCACGGTCGATAGACTGGTTTGTATCATTAGCACCCTGAACTGCTAACTCATTCATTCTCTGTAAGATAGAATGAGCTTCATTTAAAGCACCTTCTGCTGTCTGGATTAAAGAAATACCATCCTGTGCATTGTCAGATGCTTTGTCAAGACCACGAATCTGGCTTCTCATTTTCTCAGAAATCTTTAAACCTGCTGCATCATCACCTGCACGGTTGATTCTGTAACCAGAAGATAATTTCTCTGAAGATTTTGCCTGAGCTCCTGTTGTGATTCCTAACTGACGATTAGCGTTCATCGCTGTAAGATTGTGCTGTACTACCATTGCCATAATATTTTTCCTCCTTGAATTGGGCTTCAGCTTCCATGCTGAAGTAGATTTGTTTTATTTGTGAACGTTCCTACTCTGACCGTACGCTTCATTTCGGTTTTCACGAAGTAGCATTCTTTGCTTACTTGCATTGTATATCGGCATAGGTGAAAGATACTTAACCCCTTTTTTAATTTTTATTTTCTAAGTTGTGAATACGTCTCGTTGTTTTCTGCCAGTGTTCCCAGCTTTTCAAAACTTTTTTGTATTGAAGCATAATCTTCCCACGGAATATTTTTTAATATATTTTGTCTTTCCACGAACTGTTCTGCCGCAGTCCGCACCGAAAAATATACATCAAATTTTGCCTTTGTTATGTATCTCCGTTTATTCAAATACTTTTTCGCACCATCTACATTGTCTACAAATTGATTGCAATCTGATATAATCTGGGCATCATAAGGATCTGCTTTTCCAACAGCGTCTAATAAAAATGTTTCCATTGCGCCAGTGTCTTCGAATGGTATCACCAATAGCAATAATTTTGCATTACAGTTGTCACCTTGTCCATTTTCATAATGAAAATCAATCCATTTATCATTCGATATATCATCTTTCCATTCGATTTGCTGTTTTCCTAGCTCTGTTGCTATTATGGTTTCAAATTCCGATTCAGTTTCTACTTCATCCCGATCTGTAATAATCACAATTCTGTCATACGCTTCATCTTCCGCTGACAAACTATTACTGTCTAATATAAATTGTAATCCTCCCGGTATGCGGCTACAGCCTCCGCAGCCAATAATATTAAGTTCAGAGTGGTCTTTTTTCAAAACACATTTTCTTGCTTTATAGCCGTTAATCAGCACACTATCATTCTTTTTATACTCCCAACCATATACTTTTCGCATGTAGTATTGAAGAAGAACAAAGTCAGTTGAACCCTCGCATAAAATCACACTTCTCATTTATCTAAGCTCCAATCCCATATTATCCTGTGCCTCAATTGCTTTCCTTCCGTTCATTCTACGAACCGCAGTTTTATTTTCTTTTTTATAAAGTGTATATACTGCCATCTCCTCTAAGCATTGCTCAGAGCACTTCAACAATTTATCAATTGCTTCTTTACTGTGCGATGTAACAAATACCTGCACGTTCAATTTTCTGCATGTCTCCAAAATCCACCGGAATGTATTTTCCATTGCAGAAGTATGGATAGCAGTTTCGAATTCGTCGATCAGTAAAACTCCATCCTCTGCAGCGATCACTGCACTCATTAATAAAACTGCTTTTTTCATTCCATCGCCGTAAACATTCAGCGGAAGTGCTTTTTTATGAGATTTTGAAAGAATCTTGTATACGCCGTGTCTCCTGCCATTTTCTTCCGAGTTATCATAATTAATACTCATAATGTCTTCGTCATAGTCTTTTAAAATAGCCAGCATCTGTTCATATAAATCCGGGGTTTCTAATACAGCATTTAAATACAATGTGCCTTCGGCATGACGAGTTGGTGATATATAAATAATATTTTTCTCTCTTGATGAGTCTTCATTGGATTCATTACGGACATATCTGATCTGTCCCTCATACACTGCACTGTTAGACGCAATCTGTCCATTATCTTTTATTTGCATCTGTAATTTTGAAACATTCATAATATTTTCTGCATAGTCATCCTCATACCTTACATATGATAAACCTTGCAACTTATTGAATTGTGATTCTAATATCTCTTCGTGTAACACTGTAGCCTGCATTTCTATCACATGCTTTTCTCCATTTAAAGAAACTGCATACTCTATCTTTTTTGTGTCTCCGTTCACATCAAACAGGTCATAAAATCCATCATAATAAGTTAGTCCTCTTGACAAATTCATCCCATTATTTCTAATTAGGTTTCTCCATACCCGAAAGCTTGTCGGATTTTTCACACTCTGAAGCAATTCAAGAACACTCGTTTTTCCGCTATTGTTATCCCCAGTTATGATATTAATCGGCGCAAGATTTTCCATTTTTAATTTTTTTATTCCTCGATAAGTTTCAATATCCAACTCGGAAATATAAACTCCCATTCATCCAGCTCCCTTCTGTCATATGATATAAGATGCATTTCGATTATAAATTATACTCACTTGATGATCGGATGTAGTTTTTCTCATAATTATATGATATGTTTCTTCAGCCACCATAGCAAAATCTCTGTCTACTACCTTAAAATTGTAACTAAAAAGACCTCACAAATCAATATCTTTCTATCTGTGCGGTCTTTTATTCTCTCTATTTTTTATTATCCAAAAAATGCGGCTCATTATACGCCTTATGCATCATATTATTATAATATTCTTTGACGATCTTCTGGCTACTGCGGATTTCCTTTGCCTGCTGCCTGATATAAGCAAACTTGGCGGTTGCCTTTTCCTTATTTCTTGCTTCCGTCGCCTGAATCTGCATATTCAATTCGGTAAGTGCCCTGATCAGTTCCTGCATCTGCCTGATCTGCTCTTTATGGATGTCTCTGTTGCTCTCAAGTTCTTCCTTTACCTTGTCATATAAACTTTCGAAACCCGTGTCAAGCTGCTCTAATTTGTCGATCAGAGCCGCTTTCCGATTCACGTTTTTTTCAAATGTGTCCGGTTCTAAATTAGGATCATCCAGCAGAAGGCTTTGTTCCTCGCTAAGTTTTAATATATCTGCCAGGACATCCTTTTTGCGCCGGAGGCTTTCGATCATGATTCCAATGTAATTATCTGTCACGATGTATTGCTTTCTCCTTCCGGTTATCTCTGGCTGGCAGCCAGTTTCATCACTTCTTTCCATGTATCGCGCATGGTTCTGAGATGTTTTAATACTTCTTCTAATATTTCTTTGTCTTTTTTCATATTTGCCTCGATCAGGCGTTCTTTCAAATAGACATATACATTATTAAAATCATCAGCTGTTGCATATTTATGATTTAATGTTGCCTGAAACTCGGAGATGATATTCTCGACTTTCCGGATGTTGTTATGTGCTTTCTCAATATTGTTTTCCTCAATCCCTGCAATTGCTATGTTGCAGAATTTGATTGCTCCGTCATAGAGCATAAGTGTCAGTTCCGCAGGTGATGCGGTCATAATTTTGCTATTCGCATACGCAGCATAGCCATTATGATTAAGCATGTGAAAATACCTCCATGTGTTTTCTTTTTTTCTTTATGCAGATTTAACCTGCGGCAATGCCGCAGGTTAATTGTCCTGTTATCATGATCCAAACAGACCGGATAAAGAAGATGTCTGTGAATTGAGTTTTGCCAGCGCTGTTTCCATCGCCGAGAACTTCTTGTAGTAGTAATCCTCCTGTTCAGACAGCTTATCCTCCCACTTTTTGATCGTGGTTGTATAATCGCTGTATTCCGAAGCCATCTCCTTATCATTGTATACTTTAAATATACTGCTTAAAGTGGATGTCTTCATTTTCTTATCAATAGAATCATATAATCCTGTTGCAAGCTGTTGCATGAATCCCGCCACAGAATCCGGATCTTCTTTGATCGCTGCCAGCAGTTTGTCTTCCTTTCCGGAAGTTGCGCTGTCATCCTCATCCCCATTGATATGGTATGCATACTGTTCATTCTTTGCAGAATTCATATAACCAAGTGTTGAAATTCCAAAAGAAGTAAGATAGTATGTCTTTCCATTGACTTCATATCCCTTGGACATCGCCGTTGTCATGGACGAGATCAGGCTCTCTAACGAATCATCTCTGCGGAGCAGGGAATCTTTGACTTTTGCCTCCCATTTCTCCACTTCCGTATCACTCATGGAATCCTTTTCATCATCTGTCAGCGGCTCATATCCTTTTGCCGAATCTGCATTGTATAACTTGTTCATCTCGTTAATAAGTGAGTTGTACTGGCTGAGCAGATCCTTGACCTGCTCATAGATTCCCTCACTGTCTGTAGCTACGGTTACAGAAATCTCTCCACTCGTCTTGGCAAGTGCTGTGACAGAAAGACCATTTACAGCGAACTCGTTGGTAGATGAAGTGTATTCTGCACCATTCAGTTTGATCTTCGCATCCGATGCCGCCGACCAGTTGTTATCGTCATTCACTTTTGCGCCGGTATCTGATACGGTAGATGTCATTGCCAGTCCCAATGCCAGCAACGCCTTATCGCCGTCTGCATTCTTTGATTTCAGTTCAAAACCGTTTTCTGTACCGGTCTTTGCTGAACTTACAAATAATCTGCCGTTTTTCTCATCAAAGCTGGCTTTCACACCTGCGTCTGACAGGGATTTCACAAAGTCGCTGATCTTTGTGTCACCGGTCACGCTGATGCTTGTTGTCTTTCCGGTTTCTTTATTGGTAACTTCGATCGTACCGGTTCCGGTATATCCCAGTTCGCTTAAAGTGGACGCTGATGAAACAGTTTTTGTCTTATCTTCCGCACCGGATGCATCTTTGATCGAAATCTTTCCGCCGGTCAGATAATCACTTTTGGCAACCTCTAAGACCTCCAGAGACTGTACGCCGTTGGTCGCCCCACTTGCTGCACTCACCTTCGCTTTTGTGCTGTCGGATACGCTTGCCGTACGCATATTGTAGGCAGATGACATTTTTAATTTACCAACATTGTTGTAGAAACTGTACACCTTAGAGTTTAAGGTACTCCATGCCTCCTGCTTCCATGATAATTTTGTCTGTGCTTTTTTATACTTGTTCGTCTTGTAACTATAAGAAGATACAAGCGCTGAGATAATGGACTCGGTATCTAATCCTGAGTTCAAACCTGTGATTCTGATTGGCATAATCCTGCTCCTTTCAGTTTTGTAACTTGTTTATATCGTTTTCTGTTTTCATCTGTCACTTGTCTATTGCTGCTCCTGTCTTTTGGACAGTGATCTACAGTTTCTTATCCACTAATAATCCTGCCATCTCCCAGACTTTTGCGATCATGTCCAGGGTTTTCTCCGGCGGATATTCTTTCAGGACTTTCTTCGTGTCTTTGTCAACGATCTTGATAGTGACACGGTTGGTTGCATCATGGATTCCGAAGACTGCCTCGGAATTGTGCGCCTTTTTATTGATCTCGTCAACTGCTTTCCTGATCTGGGAATTCTCGGAGATCGTCTGCTTTGCCTGACTGTCGTCCCGGTTTCCGTCTTTGCCGTTTTTGTCAGTCTCTTTCGTGTCGATCTGAATGGTTTTCTTCATGAGATCGTCAGAAGCTGCTGCGTTGGATGCAGTTTCCACTTTTGCCTGACTCTCTGCTTTTACATCTGATGCGGATGAACTTCCCGCGTAGGACATCCCTGCCCCTTTCATAGCCTCTATTGCCATTGTTCTACACCTCCGTGTGCATAAGCTTGTGTTCTTCCATGGTTGCGGTCCGGATCTCTACAAATGCCGGAACGCTTATTTTTCTAAATCATATATCGGTAGTTTTCCTGTAAAATTAATAGCTGTCATGCAATTTCCTGCTTTGTGCCGCTGTTGTTATCTGATCAGGGTTTCATTTTAGCAAAATATAGGATATAATTCAATCGCACCGGAAATTGAGCCCGCAATGCGTTTATGTTTTTTACTATTATAAATAGGAAAGGATATTGTTTATTATGTTATATATCATGAGACACGGAAAAACTGACTGGAATGCAGTCCACCGCCTGCAGGGAAGCGAAGATATTCCTTTAAATGAAGAAGGCCGCCAGATGGCGAGAGACGCGCGGAAAAAGTATGGGGATCTGCGATTTGATATCTGCTATTGTTCGCCCTTGCAGCGTGCGCAGGAGACTGCTGAAATTTTTCTGGAAGGGAGCGGCACGCCGATCCTGACGGACGACCGCCTCCGCGAGATGGGATTTGGCATGTATGAAGGAACAGAACATGTCACACAGAAACCGGAATGTCCGGTATACACGTTGTTCCATGATCCTGTCCATTATCATGCTGTAGATGGTGCGGAAAGTCTTGAGCATTTGTATGCCCGCAGCGGCTCTTTTATCCACGATGTTTTAACGCCGGAAGTTGTTTCCGGAAAAAATGTACTGATCGTCGCCCATGGAGCCTTAGACTGCAGCCTGATCTGCCAGTATGAAGAGATTCCTCTTGAGCATTTTTGGGATCAGCTGCTCGGTAACTGCGAGCTTAGAAGATTAGTTTCATCAGCCAATGTGTGAAAACAGATACTGCAGAACGTCATCTGTGAATTTTATCGCATGCACACCAATGAATGTGGAGCCGTCTTCCTGCTTTTCTTCGCGGGAAACCTCCGCATACATGATCAGTGTTTCTGCCACAATGATCACCTGTTTTCCGAGAAGGCCTTCATGCCCCTCCGGCACACAGATTCCCATGCCTAACGGACTGATGTCTTTCACGTCCACGTAAATTTTTTCCTGTGTATCGCAGATTACGACAACACCATTTGTCTTGTATTCTACCCTCGATATTTCTCTTCTTTCTTCCATGAGTACCCCCTGTTTTTATCATTTCTGTCCTGACTGCCCTGTACAGGCAGAATTGTCTGTATCAGATTGTCTGCATTATTCAAAGATCTCCTGTACATCATCCAGATTTCCGTCTCCGGTGAGAAGCAATGTCACTCCGCTCTCCGCCTGGCTGATATCCGTGGTCGCCTCAACGCAGAGTTCGCCGTTCTGATTATAAAGTGCCCACTGAAAATCTGTGATCTCCACCGGCCACTCTACCGGCATGGAAACAGACTGTCCATCTGCGATCGCACTGATATTGTATTGTTCGCCGCTGATCGGATCGATCACAGAAAACATCCCAATGTCGATGCCGCACTCGTTTGTGGCTGTGATGATGATGCTTTTACGTTCTGCATATTCAGAAGATTCTGTGCTTTCCACGGCTTCTGCTGCCGCTTGGGCTGTCCCGGCTGCTTCCGTTGACTCTTCCGATCCGCCGACGGTTTCCGCAGGTTCTTCTGTCGTTTGCCGGCTGTCTCCGGATGTCTGCTCCGTGGCGACTGGCGCCTGATCCTGATGATCTGTTTTTCCGCAGGAAGTCAGGAGCATTATGCCAAGAAGCATGCAGATTATGAGTGTTTTCTTTTTTTTCATAGATTTTGTTTCCTTGTATACAAATTACGGATCATGTATTCCTGTTTTCAGAATACTCCGTATTTTATTTTTTTGCAATGGATGTTTTAGAAAAGGCGCACCTTTTGGATGCGCCTTCCTGTTAAAATTTATTTTTCATCTTTCTGAGCTGCTTCTGCTTTTTTCTTTTTATTTCTGCGGTACATTTCCTCGCCGGTTACACCAAGAAGTGCAATGATGAGTAACCACCACCAGGACATTTTCTCCTGCTGTTTGTTTTCCACTGCGCCAGCCTCTGCTGCAAGTGGAGTTTCTTCATCGGCAATTGTCGAGCTCTCCTGTGCTCCGTTCGCTGCAAGAGGTGTCTCCTCGTCCGCAATTGTCACATCTGTGTCAGCGTCCGCATCTGTATCAGCTGCGGCATTTGCATTTGCAACCGCTGCTGTTCTCGTTGCTGCCGCCGGTGTTGCAGCTGCTGCAAGCGCTACCGGTGTCTCTGCGATCTCAACCGGTGTTGCAGCTGCTGTGGCTGTTGTAACGGTTGTGACTGCACTTGCCGGAGCCGCTGCTGTAGTTACAATGCCTGCAGGTGTTGTGGCTGCGCCGCCCGGTGTCGTCTCAGTACCGGATGGGGTAGTTGTGCCACCCGGTGTCGTTGTGGAACCGCCTTCGCCCGGAGCCGGTGCAGGGGTGAGTTCTGTGATCTTATCAGCCAGTGTTTCTCCTGCAATTCCTAACTTATCTGTCAGGTCTTTTGCCATGTCCTCTGCCTCTTTTAATTTTATCTCTGCCGCGCTGATCTGTCCCTCTAACTCTTTTACCTGATCTGCTGTGTAGTTCTGGCTTGCAAGAAGTGCTATAAGCTTATCCTTTAAGCTGTCCGCATCTGCTTTTGCTTTATCAACTTTTTCCACCGCATTCTTTGCTGCGTCAATGATCGCATCCGCTTTTGCTACTTTCTCTGCTCTTTCAGCCTCCGCTTTTAATGCTGCATCTTTGAAATCATAGAAGCTCTTTAAGCTTTCATGTCCCGGGAAACGATTATCATCTTTTCCGGTGAGCCAGATTCCTTCATTGATTTCTCCTGTTTTCTTATATTCATCATAATATTTGTTGCTTGTATAAGCTGTTTTTTCCTCTGCCTTGGCAGTCTGATTGTATTTCTGTGTTTCCACGGTCTGCGCACCAAGATCTTTGGAATTTTTCTGCTGATAAGTTCCGGTGTAGGAAACGGATAAGGTTGTGGAGCTGTTCTTCTCGTCAACAACTGCCTGATCCGTTGTCTTCTCTCCCTCTGTGAATGTGTCATCGGCATAATGGATTTTGATTGCTACGTTGGAGTTATGTTTTCCATTCCAGCCTTCATAACCGTTAATATGCAGTTCTCCCGTTTTCAGGTTGTCTTTAATCTTCTTATTCTGGGAAACTGCATCTCCAAGAAGTTTTTCTGCATCTGCTTTTGCAGCATCATATGCCTGATCCTTTAACGCTTCCAGATTCGTATTGTCTGCTGCATTTACAGCATTTGTCTTGGATTCCACAGCGTTTGCTTTTGCAGTCACTGTCTGCGAATAAGTAATAACGATCGTGCCTGAAAATACGTTTTTATAAGCAGCAGAATCTGCACCCCAGTCTACCCATCTGCCGGAAGTATTTTTGTACTTATCTACAGCATTCACTTTTGCATTATCTGTATTAATACTTTCGATCTTATAATCGCCGCCAAGCAGGTTCTCTAACGCCTCTTTGTTGGTGAATTTAGCAAAAAGTTCCTTTGCTGCAATCTCGGCATTTTTCTTCTCGTATTTATCGTTATCATTATTGATTTTTTTCATTTCAACAACAATTTTCGATAAATCAATAGTTGTCGTAAATGTAGTTTTCTGGCTTACGGTCACATCTGCAGTCGCTGTTGCGCTCATGGACGTCTCGACATCTTTATCTCCGTCTTTCAATGCTGCTTTTTTATCGGCCAGATCCTTTTCTGCTGCCTCGACATTGTCATATGTCTTATCAGAAGATAATTTAGTTTCCGTGTATGTAATCTCGGAAACGTTTTGTTTTACCGTTTTGACCAGTTTTCCATTTTCATCCACTGAGTAGGTGGTCTTTTTCTCACCGGAAGTTTCATATTGTTCACTGTTATAGTTATCGTTCACCTCAACGTCCTTAGAAGCTGAGTCGACCACATAGAACTGTCCACCTATATTTACGATTGTGTATACCACTCCGTTATTCTCATAAACTGCGGTATCCTGATCATTCTGAAGCTTATCTGCCGGGAAGTTCTCTGCATTGATATTGAATGCAAGGCTTCCGTCTGTGCCCTTCACATCATAGGAAACCACTTCTTCTGCCTTCTCGAAAATAACAAGATCATCGCGGGTATCGTTGAGCTTGTAGTTCAGATATACGGTTTGTGTGTCACCTGCCACATCTTTGTAAGTCACCTCACAATAGTTTTTGTTATCATTCCGATTCCAGGTCCACTTGCAATCAACAAGTTCTCCCTTGGCAAGTTCCGGAATGTAGTAATTCTTAAGGATCACTTTGAACAGCTCATCTTCTTTTCTCCAGTTTGTGGAGGTATCCCCTGCACGTTCTTTTTCCAGAGCGATGATCTCAAGTGCTGCTTTCTGTGCATCGGTAAGCTCCGGAATTGCTGTTTTTGCTTCCTCTGCTGCCTCCTGAAGAGCCTTCGCTTTCTCCTGAACTGCTGCAAGATTTGCTGCGGCTGCCGCTGCCTCGGTACTTGCTTCGGCAACTGCTGTATCATAAGCTGCCTGTGCCGCCTTAAGCTCGTCTAACGCTGTATTGTATTCGGCTCCTTTGCTGTCATAAGCTGCTTTGGCAGTCTCATACGCTTTCTGTGCATCGCCTACAATACCAGCTGCCTGATTGTAAGCATTCTTCGCCTCCTCAATGTCTGTTGCAGAATCAATTCCGGCTTGTGCTTTATCAAATGCGTCTTGTGCTTCCTGCTGCTCTTTCTTTGCATCATCCGCAATTGTATTTGCCTCATCTGCTTTTTTATCTACCTTATCAAGAGCTGCGTCGGTATCTGCTGCGGCATCTGACGCATCTTTTATGCGATCCATTGTTTTGTCAACTATTTCTTCTGCCACATTCACATCTGTACCGCCTTCGAATGTTCCGTTTGCGGTAGCATCCAATACGCCTGCTGCATCTTTTGTTGTCTGGTCTGCGCCACTGTCATCCGCAATTGTTGTATCAACTGCTGCATTTACCGCATCCTTTGCTGCTTCTGTTGTTTTGCTCGTTTCTTCAGCGGCTTTCTGAACTTCTCCCACCTGTTCCGCTGCAGATTTCTGTGTTGTTACAGTTGTTGTACTCTCTTCCGGTGTTGTTTCACTGCTATTCTGTCCATCTGCATCCTCAGCAAATGCTGCAATCGGAGTAGATAATGCCATCATTGCTGCCAGTCCGACCGATAATGATCTGATCACGTTTTTGCTGGCTTTTTTGGTTAATTTTACGCCTGTAGCGTTTTCCATCATTTCCTTTTTCATCTGTATAAACCTCTTCCTTCCATTTTAATGTTTATCTCGCTGCACTTTTGCCAAGGCTGCAAAAAAACATATTTATCCTTTTTGTTATACTAACTATAACATTCAGGGCGTTACATAAAGTGTTATAAAAAGAACTAATTTTTGAAAAATCAGAGGTTTTATAGTAGTTCTTCTAATAAACGACGCAGCATTTATAATTTAGCAGTGTTGCACGGGCTGTTTAGTTCTTGTATTTCCCTTTTTCGGGAAATTATGTTTTTATTTCTCATTAATTTCCCGTTTTCAGGAAATTATATTTTTATTTCTTGTTAATTTCCCGAAAATATCATATTATAGGAAATATAGAATGATTGCATATGCAATGGAGGGATTATAATGGATAAAAAATTTTTGAAGGCAAAAGATATTGCCCAGCTTTGGGGAATTACTCCCCGGAGGGTAAATCAGCTCTGCACTGCCGGTTTTATTAACGGTGCATACAAAGAAGGAAGATACTGGTTGATCCCTTCTGATACAACAAAACCGGAAATCCTTCGAAACAAACAAACCCCACCTTTGTCCGGCAGATTACTCCCATGTCCGGTTGGAATCACTTCATATAAAGAAGTTTCCAAAGAATGCTATTATGTCGACAAAACGCTTCTCATAAAAGATATAATTGACGACCACAGCAAGGTTTATCTTTTCACAAGACCGCGCCGTTTTGGGAAAACACTTACCATGGACATGATCCGAACCTATTTTGAAAAAACATCCACAGATACATCCATATATTTTTCAGATAAAAAAATCTGGAATTGCGGAGATGCTTACAAGCAGCTTCAGGGGACTTATCCGGTCATTTTTCTGTCTTTTAAAGATGCACATCAGACTAACTGGACTGATATGTACCGCAGTCTGTGTTTTACCTTAAAAGAAGAATTTCTTCGCCATATAGAACTTTTATCAAGCAAAGCAATTAATGAATACGACAAAAAATACATTCACAATCTCATAAATGATGTCGCTGATTCTACCGATTATCAGTTTGCTCTTGGCAAACTTTCTTCTTTACTTGCCACACATTATAACCAGAAAGTTATTATTATTATTGATGAGTACGACACGCCAATCCAACAAGGACACTTATATCATTATTATAATGAAGTTGTCGGTTTTATGCGGAATCTTTTCTCCTCCGCTTTAAAAGACAATGAGAATCTGGAATTTGGCATTTTGACTGGAATACTCCGCATTGCAAAAGAAAGTTTATTCAGTGGTTTAAATAATCTTGTTGTAAACACGATTTTGGATGACAAGTACTCAGAGTATTTCGGTTTTACCGTAAACGATATATCAAATATGGCAGCTTACTATGGAATGGCAGAAAAACTTTCAGAAATTAAAGAATGGTATGACGGTTATCTCTTCGGAAATACAGAAATATATAATCCGTGGTCTGTGATTAATTATTTTAACAATAACTGTAAACCAAAGGCTTTCTGGTCCCGAACAAGCGGCAATGAAATTATTGGTGAACTCATCCGCAGTTCCGACAAAGAAGTGTACGAAAGTCTCTCACTTTTACTGCAGGGAAAAGAAGTGCAATCCATTATTAATACGGATATTATTTACCCGGAGGTAAATGCTGATTCTGACACAATCTACAGCTTTCTGCTTGTCGCCGGATATCTGCGTGCCACAAATGTGATCAGTGAATTTAATGACAACCCGATTTGTTCTCTTAAACTGCCTAACCGAGAGATAAAAAGTGTTTTCCAGAAAGAGATTTTGGATAATTATAATACCTTGTTTAACGGCTCCCTGCTCCGAGATTTCGAACTTGCTCTTCGAACAGGTGATACTACTCTTTTCACTGACACCTTGCAAAAATATCTCTTGCAGTCTGCCAGTACTTTTGACACTACAAACGAAAATTTTTATCACGGAACTGTTTTCGGAATGTTGGCAATACTCTCAGACAGATATTATATCTCTTCCAACAGAGAATCCGGCGAAGGGCGTTTTGATATACAGCTTGAGCCAAAAGATAAATCCCAATTGGGCTATATTATTGAATTTAAAGCCGGAAAAAACCTTTCAGATACCGAACTTGCTAATTCTGCGTCAAGTGCGATACAACAGATCCAAAGCAAAAAATATTCTACCGACATGGAATATCATGGTATCAAAAAAATTGGACTTTTTGGGATTGCATTCAGTGGCAAACGTGTTGCAGCTAAATATGAAGAAATACAACTCCATTCATAAGACACATCCTCTCATAATTCTGAAAAACTAAGGAATCAGGATTATGAGAGAATTTTTTGTCCAAAAATTGGATCCAGAAATTGGCAGTCTTTTTCTCTTGCATTCTTTTTCCGAATGTGGTATTCTCATTTTATCGAACATATGTTCTATCCTATTCTTTGATTGGAGGAGATCACATCCAGATGAAAATCCAGCAAAATATGTCACTGATGGAAAAACTTACGATTCTCTCAGACGCTGCAAAATACGATGTCGCCTGCACGTCAAGCGGTGTGGACCGCGGTGGTGACGGCATCGGCCTTGGCAACTCCATTTCCTGTGGGATCTGTCATACTTTTTCCGCAGATGGGCGGTGTGTTTCCCTTCTCAAGATTTTATTTACAAACGAATGTATTTTTAACTGCTCTTACTGCCAGAATAATTGTAACTCCGATGTCCGGCGGGCTGCCTTTACCCCGGAGGAAGTCTGCGAACTGACGATGGAATTTTACCGGCGGAATTATATTGAAGGTCTTTTTTTAAGTTCCGGCATTATGGTAAGCCCCAACTATACGATGGAACTTTTATACCAGACCCTTTATAAATTGCGCACAGCGCACCATTTTAACGGTTACATCCATGTGAAAGCGATTCCCGGCGCTGATCCTATCCTGATTGAAAAAACCGGTTTTCTGGCTGACCGTATGAGTATCAATCTGGAACTGCCTACCGCAGACAGCCTGAAAAAGCTTGCGCCCTGCAAGTCGAGAAATACCATCCTGAAGCCAATGCGCATGGTTCAGAACGGTATTACGGAAAATAAGAATGAAATCGCTCTTTACCGGCACGCCCCGAAGTTCGTACCCGCAGGACAGAGCACACAGATGATCATCGGCGCAACCCCGGAAAACGATTACCAGATTGTGAGCATTGCCGAAAATCTGTATCAGAAATTTGATTTAAAGAGAGTGTTCTATTCTGCCTTTGTGAATGTCACCCACAACAGCAATCTTCCTGCACTGCCCGGCGGTCCGCCGCTCCTGCGGGAACATCGTCTGTATCAGGCAGACTGGCTGCTCCGCTATTATAAATTTAAAGCCGACGAGCTTTTAAGTCCGGAGCGGCCGGACTTTAATATTTTTCTCGACCCCAAGTGTGACTGGGCGATCCGGCATCTGGAATATTTTCCGGTCGAGATCAACCGTGCAGACTATGATACGCTGCTCCGTGTCCCGGGTATTGGCTATAAGTCTGCCAGCCGCATTGTAAAAGCAAGACGCCACAGCACCCTCGATTTTGCTGATCTCAAGAAGATAGGTGTTGTGTTGAAACGCGCTCTTTATTTTATCACCTGCTCCGGCAGGATGATGTACCGCACGAAGCTGGAAGAAGATTATATCTGCCGCAATCTGATGGGCGATAAGACACAGATACCACGTGAGATCCGTGAGAGCGGTTATCAACAATTGAGCCTGTTCGATACCGGCTTATCCACGGAGCCGCTTCCGCTGTCGTAGATAAATGTAAAACTTTTATTTCCCTGAATATTTTTCTCAAGACAGGAGACATTATGCATGTATTTATCTGTGAAAACACACCAAACGGAATATTGACCGGCGTATACGATGCCTGGGAATTAAAGATTCAGGAAAGATGCTCCCACGCTGATATTTATCTGGTGTCCGGCCAGCCGGATAATTACGAGCTGTTTTGCGACTACCACACCGTCGCACCATCCTCTGAAAAAGCCGGAAAAGTTGTTTCTACGCTAAACCGGAAGCTTGGACACGATTTTTACGAGACAATCCTTACTGCTATTTTATCCATTGATCTTTCCGGCAAGAAGAAGATGGACAAAGCGAACGCCGTGTATCAGACGATCGTTGCCGCACTTTATTCACCAAAGGGTGCCCGTGTATTGGATTCACTGAGTAATCCTTATATTTACCGTGTCTTTGAATTGTCCAGAGCCACAGTCTCCGAAGCCCACCACCTGAAAGGTTTTCTGCGCTTTTCGGAACTGCAGAACGGTATTCTGTTTTCCACGATCCATCCCAAAAATAATGCCCTGCCAATTTTAGCAGAGCATTTTACGGATCGTTTTCCGCAGGAAAATTTTATGATTTACGATGAAACCCACCAGCTTGCGGCAGTCCACCGCGCCGGAAAGAATTATATGCTTGTAGATGCTTCGGACATCAATACCGAACTTCTTCAGAACTATTCTGAAAATGAAGCAAGATTCCAGAAACTGTGGCTGGCCTTTTTCGACAGTATTGCGATTGAAGCACGCACCAACCCCGAATTACAGGCACAGAATATTCCGAAACGGTTCTGGAAGGATGCTGTGGAATTAAGACACTTTTGTGAATAACCTTACCGCATTCTCCTCCGTCACACGCTCGACCTCCTCCGCTGTGATTCCTTTTAATTCTGCGATTTTTGCGATCACAAACGGAATATTGGAAGAATCATTTCTCGTGCCGCGGTGCGGTTCCGGTGTCATGTAAGGACAGTCCGTCTCAAGTAAAATGCGCTCCAATGGGATTGCTTCCACTGTCTCTTTCAGTTTTTTTGCGTTTTTGAATGTGACGACGCCACCGACACCGATGTAGTAACCCATTTTGATAAATTCCTGTGCCATCTCTCTGGAGTAGGAATAGCAATGGATGACACCCGGTATCTCCTCTGCGTGAACCGCTTTCATCACTTCCATAGTATCGGCTGCTGCATCTCTGGAATGGATGATCACCGGAAGGTTGGTTTCCCTGGCAAGTTCCATCTGCCGTCTGAACCAGTAACGCTGTGCATTCTGCACCTCCGGCTCTTTATCCCAGTAATAATCCAGTCCGATCTCACCGATCGCAACAGTCTTTGGAAGAGATGCCTGCTCTTTTAACCAGGCAAATGTCTCTTCATTCAACCCGCTGATGTCACTTGGATGTACGCCCACCGCTGCATAAATGTAATCATATTTTGCAGCAAGTTCCAGAGTTGTCTTTGTTGTCTCTATCGAAGCCCCGACATTGATGATCCTGCCGATCCCTTTTTCCGGCAGGGAACGGATCAATGCTTCACGGTCATCGTTAAAACTTTCATCATCATAATGTGCATGTGTCTCAAATATCATAACTGCCTCTCTGTGTTATCAAATCATTTTATTTTTTCTGTGCACGCTTCCGGCGTTTTCTTATGATCAGTACGATCAAAAGCAATACAACCGCTGCACCGCCGCCGGCATAATACAAGGTGTGATCTGCCGCCGTATATACCAGTGCAAACGCCGCCTCGTATGGAATGTCTGCCACAAGGTAACTGCCGTCCTCTGTGGTTTTTGCCAATGTCCATGCATCGCTGCCTGTTTCTCTGTACCAGATCTCATTTTTTCCTGAAGTGTCCGGCACATAAAAATGTGCTTTTACTGTATCATACATTTTGTCATGCAGGTGTTCAAGACTCCAGTTGTAAGCATACACGACATCTCCGTCCGGCAGATCTGTGTCACACTCTGCCATCTGGATGGAAGTGTCATCATAGAATTTCCCTTCCAGAAGAAAAACTGCTTTTTCATTTTCTGTATCGGAACTTTCACTAGCTGTATCTTCTGTTTTTGCGCCGTTTATCACTTCCGATCCCACGATACTCTCTGTCCAACGGCTGTACTCTGCCTCCACCGTTTTATTTTCCGTCATTGGTTTTCCAACCAGATCCTCCGGCCAGACTGCATAGTAACCATCTTTTTCCGGAATCTGTGGAAGATCAGATTCACTGAAGCTTCCATTATATACGATTGTCTTTACAATATCCACATTATCTTCTGCCCTGAAAGTTATCTTCACTTTATGGAATCCTTCCGGAATATTCTCAAGTTTCATGACCTCTTCATAACTTTTTTCATCTGCAATCCCCGCATAGTTGATGTTGTCAATTCCATCAAGGTCATCGCCCACAAAAATGTTACCTTTTACCTCGCCCTCTTCAGACACAGTTCCTGCGATGCTTCCCAGACCTTCCCCATCACTTGTGATCGTAGATGCAGAAACACAGTTTTTCACGGTATATCCGCTTCCGACAATGCCTCCGACATAATCCTTTGCATTTACATTACAGAGACTGTAACTGTTGGAGATTGCACTGACACTGTTTCCTGCAATGCCTCCGGCATAATCCCCGGTATCAGATTTCACAGAGCCATAACTTTCACTTCCATAGACCAGACCAAGTTCTTCTAATCCGGTAATACCACCGACACTGTTTTTCTTTGAAGTCACTTCCCCATAGTTGCTACAGCGGATGACAACATTATTCACGGTAGAACGGAGTGTAATGTCCGTAGAATCTGTAAGATCAGGATCAAACTCCGGATCGAGATCATATTCAATGTTCATCGTTCCGACAATTCCACCCACATTGAGATCGCCATTGACCGTTCCGCGGTTTACACTTCCCGAAACAACACCATCTGTATCTTTTGCACTGGCTGCGGACGAGATATCTTCCATATACTCCTCATCTCCTGTCACCACAGAAAGCGTATCTCCAACCGTATTCTGAATGCTTTTGATCTGCTTACTGATCTTCTGCACATCATTTGTGACAGACTGGATTCCATCATCCACTGTGTTCGTCAGCTTATCAATATCGCCGTTCGTATCTTTTTCTTTTATCTGATTGGAAATATCATCCACAAAATCTTCTGCCGTTTTATTGGAATCGGAGATTGTTCCACGAATGTTGGACAGATTACTGTTGATATTCTGCCATTCTTTTGAAACCGCCTCTGCCTGTTCTTTGTTTAAAATATGATTGTTTCCCTGGATACTATCTATTTTATCCAGAGAATTATGAATATTATTCATGTACTGCTGCGCTTCCGGGTTTGATTCCCCGATGGAATCTGAGAGGGAACCCAGAGATTCCGACAAAGTTTTCGAAGAATTATCGTACTGCTCCGACAGATTGTCCACATAGGTCTTTGCTGCTGTGGAGGTATCACTCATGGTCGAAGCAATGTTGCTTAAGGTCGTGTTGATGGAACTGACCGAATCCTGCACCTGATTTACCTTATCATCCAGATACTCCGATTCTATATACGGCTCCGCCTGACCGACAATTCCTCCTACATCTTTTCGTCCGTAGATTTCCCCTTCATTGTGGCAGTCGATGACTTTTCCACTCTGGCGTCCGGCAATTCCACCCACGTTATAACCCGTGTGTGCAAAACCGATTTTTCCCTGATTGATGCATTCACTGACAATTCCAGTCGAAACACCCACAATTCCGCCAATATCATTCCGGTCTATTACATGCCCTGTGAGATTTAATGTACCAATGTCAACGCCTCCAATATCCATCGTGGTTTTCAGCTCATCTGTATTGATGCTGCACTCCGATGTACACTCTGACACAAGTCCTTCGTTATTTCCAACGATTCCTCCGGTCTGATTGGTGGCTGTCACTGCTGCATTGCTCCTGCAGTTTACAATTTTTCCGGTCGGTTTGTTGATCCCTGCGATCGCTCCGACTGCTGTTTTTCCATTGACCGTTCCTTCAAAGGAACAGTTCCCGATCGTACCATAGTTCACGCCGGCAATTCCGCCAATATTTTTACAGCTTCCCTCTGAAGTGATCTTACCGGAGATTTTCAGATCATTCACAACTGCACTTTTACCCAGATAACGGAAAAATCCGTGATCAGAGCCTTTTACCTGCAGCTCCACATTACTGATCGTGTGACCGCCGCCCTCAAAATCCCCAGAGAAATATGCAACACCATTGAAATCAACCTTCGAAAGATCAATATTATGGGTAAGTTTTACCGTTTTTCCAACACTCCAGCTGTCATACTGACAGTTCTGTAAAAACTCTTCAAATGCCTTTTCATCGGCAATTTCGATGATCTGATTTTTATTTTCTGCCGTATCCGCACTCGTTGTGCTGTCTTTTTCTGTGGTTTCTTTTGTACCACTGCTTTCCTGTGAGGTGGCAGCCTGTATGGTCAACCGTCCGTTTCCTGCCAGAGCAGAAACGGTCAGTGTCATGGAAAAACACAGGGCAAGTACTTTCATTCTCATCTTTTTCATGACTTTTTCTCCTCCTGCTCTTCCTTTGCGGCTGTCTCTGATTCTGCAGCCACATTTTCATCCTGCGTCATTCCCGGCAGCATTGGATTTTGTGTATCGTCATGTGTGACTTCTCCATGTCTGCCCGGTATGTGCGAATCTAACGACACTTTCATCTGTCCCTGGAATACACCGGAAACATCTGCATCAATCTCTCCCTGTACATAACCTTTTACATGTCCGGTCACCCTCACTCTTCCGGCAACCTCCTTCTGCGGACGTGAAATATTCATGGCAAGGGCTGTCTTCTCAATGATAAAATCACCAAACAGCAGAATCTGCGGCAGCACAAAAAGAACCAGAATAATGGAAATTAACGTACCGCGTCCCAAAGCCACACCAATGGAGGCAACCGTCGGATCGGATGCAATCTCACCGATCAAAAATCCTGCACAGGTCAAAATCGTTCCGGAAGTAAAAATAGTTGGAAATGCCTGATTTAAAGATTCAGTAATCGCATCTTTGATCGGCATTCTCTGTTTCAGATCCATGTATCTGCTGGAAATAACGATTGCATAGTCGATCGTTGCACCCATCTGAATTGCAGACACGATCAGGTACGCAATAAAAAATATTGTCTGTCCTCTCATTGCCGGAACTGCAAAGTTGATCCAGATACTTCCCTGTATGGTGAGTACCAGAAGCACCGGAAGCCCCGCTGACTGGAACGTGAAAAACAGGATGATCATAACAAATAGTGCCGTCAATACGCTGATCACGATATTATCCGATGCAAAGGAAGATTCCAGATCATGGTCACTCGTGGAGTTTCCTACCAGAATGACATTGTCTTTTCCAAAATATTTCGCTGCAATACCCCGGATCTCATCCATCGCATCGTAGGTTTCCTGCCCTTCCGCCGGAAGTGACAGATCTAATACAAATCTGGAATAGTCATCTCCCTGCAGCTGTAATTGCGCATCATGCAGCGTGTCATATAAGGACGTAAGCTGATCGTCAAGATCTGCATCTAATGTCACATATCCTTCCTGATACTGGTCATACAGGAACAGGAACATATCAATGATCGGCACCTCATAATCATCAATGCCGGTAAATACCGGACCATACTGCTCCTCATTGTATGCATATGCTGTATACAAAATCTGTACAACTTCTACATCCAGATCCGTCAACTCTGCAAACTGTCTTGGGTTCAGCTTATCCGTCAGCATATAATCATCATTGATCGCCACATTTGCAAGTCCCAATGCCGAGTTTACATAATCCAGTTTTTCAATTTTTCCCAATACCTTTTTCTCGGAATCATAATCCCCTTTTGGAACCATGACAACCAACTGATTGCTGGCACCAAAGGTATTCTCAATTTTTTCACTTGCAATTTTCGATTCACTCTTTTTCGCGCTTACAATGGAATTCGTGTCATATATATACTGGCAGTGATTGGATTCCCAAAATGCAAATACCAGAAACACGATAAAAACCGGCGGAATGATGTATTTGGTCAGATTTGCAAATTTACCTACAAACGTAATTTTTGGTACATAGCATTTGTGATGGGTTTTATCAATTCCTTTTGCAAAAATCAAAAGCACGCCCGGCATTAGGAAGAAAACGGAAATCAGGCTGAGTATGATCGCTTTTACCAGAATGATACCCATATCGTAGCCCAGCCGGAACTGCATAAACATCATCGCAACCATGCCGGAAATCGTGGTAAGGGAGGACGAGCTGATCTCCGGGATCGCCTTGGAGAGTGCCACTTTCACCGCTTCCTCTGCATCCAGCGTCTCATGTTCTTCCATGAAACGGTCACACAAAATAATGGCATAGTCGATTGCCAGTGCCAGCTGAAGCACAACGGCAATGGAATTTGTGACAGAGGAGATCGTTCCAAACCAGTAGTTTGTGCCCATGTTTAAAACAGCCGCCACACCAAATGTGATCAGTAATACCGGGATCTGCAGATATGCTTTTGTGGAGAGCATCAACACCGCAACAATGATGACAACCGCCAGCACAAGAATAATATTCATATCCTGCGAAAGTGACTCTGCACTGCGCTCCTCCTCACCGACAGAGGACGAAACATAGACATCATAACCATCCAGTGTCTCTTTTACTTCCTCAAGCGCATCTTTGCTGATCTGTTCATCCTCCGTTCCGTCAAACGTCACACTAAACAGCGCATCCGCACCTGTAAAATGATCCTTGGAATCATCAAATTCAATCTGCTTCACGCCCTCAATATTTTCCAGATCGTCAACCAGATCTTCCGCCTGCGCATAGGTGATATTCGAGACCATGACTTTGGCACTGCCATAAGTTGTGAACTGCTCCTCCATCAGTGACAGCCCGATCCTCGTTTCACTGTCTGCCGGCAGATAGGATGTGATATCCTGATTGACCTGCACCTTATTAATAGAAAGAACACTGTAAATCATTGCCAAAACAAACAGAATTTCGATTGCTTTCCGCTTATTTACAATAAAGGAAGCGACGGTAAGCCAGAAATTCCCTTTTTCTTTTTCCTGTTTTTCTTCCATATTCATCCTCTTTCATGTTACATCTGAATCATTTTTCTTACACAGCAAAACAGCAGTTGTTTTACCGCTGATCCATTTCACTATACTTAACATTGTGTTGATTATTTTATACTGCATTATTATAATAAGGGCATCTGGTTTACTCAATAAACATATTTTTCAAAACTGTTTGTTAATTGACATATTATGTACATCGTGTTGATTATTTCAGAAAATTTTTAGGATTATAAATTTTTAATCATAACTCCAGAAAAAAATACCAGACGATAACATCACATTTTATATGAAAGGATCTCACATTATATATGGAAGCAAAAACTGACCGCCGCATCAAGCGTACCCGCTATCTGCTTGTACACGCACTCACCTCCCTTATGCTGAAAAAAAGTATCAAGGATATCACCGTAAAAGAATTGTGCGAGTCTGTTGACATCAACCGCGGCACTTTTTACCTGCACTACAAAGATATTTATGATATGTTGGAGCAGACCGAGCAGGAGCTTTTAGAACAGTTTGAGCAGGTCTTCAAAAATTATCACCCGGATCATACTCCGGATTTTCCTTATCCGCTGTTTGTCGAAATTTTTCAGATCATTGACCAAAACTCTAATCTGTGCTGTGCACTGCTGAGTCCCAATGGCGATATTTCTTTTTCTGTCAAGATCAAGAAATTGTTTGAACACCAATACATACACGAATGGATGGTTGCGCATCATTCAGCTGATTTTCTGCCAACTTATGAATATTTCAGCAATTTTCTCGTTTCCGGCTGCTCCGGTCTGATCGAGTCATGGCTGGCTCATGGCAAAAAGGAGACGCCGGAGGAGATGGCAAGACTTATCAGCAAACTGATTTCTACCGGAATGACATCTGTCTATCCGATACCTTGCGGACAGTCTGATGATCTGTAGAATTGCAGATCTTCATTTTGTATATTTTTACTAAACTTTTGTATTTTTTATCAATTAAAGCAAATTTTTGTTTCCTTTTCACACAAAATCATATATACTTATTATAGAATATTGGCTCCGGGGCAACGCTTCGGAGTTTTTGCTTCGCAAAACAAGAAATGCAAAACAAGGAGGAATTATGGATTTTGTTGGTACTGTCTGGGCGCTGCTTCCGCCGGTGATCGCCATTGTGCTTGCGCTGATCACAAAGGAAGTTTATATGTCGTTATTTATCGGTGTCGTAACCGGAGCTCTTTTATATACAAATTTCAGTCCGGTTGGAACGATCGAGGCAATTTTTGAAGTTATGATGGAAAAACTTGGGGATTCGTGGAACGTCGGCATTCTGATTTTCCTCGTATTTCTTGGCATTATTGTTGCATTGATGACAAGAGCCGGCGGTTCTGCCGCTTACGGAAAATGGGCAGGCAGTAAGATCAAGACCAGATCCGGCGCACTGCTTTCCACATTTGCGCTCGGTGTCGTGATTTTTGTCGACGATTATTTCAACTGTCTGACCGTTGGAAATGTCATGCGTCCTGTCACGGACAAGCAGAAGATTTCCCGTGCGAAACTGGCTTATATCATTGACGCAACCGCAGCTCCGATCTGCATTATCGCACCGATCTCAAGCTGGGCTGCCGCAGTCACCGGATACACAAACGGAGATGGTTTCTCTCTGTTTTTACAGACAATCCCGTTTAACCTGTATGCATGGCTTACCATTCTGATGGTGATTTTTATGGGTGTGACCGGTCTTGATTATGGTCCGATGAAAAAGTTTGAAGAAAATGCTGCAAAAGGTGATCTTTTCTCCGGCAAAAATGATTATGAAAATGTAAAAGAAAATATTATTTCCGCAAAAGGAAAGGTGATCGACCTTGTTCTTCCGGTCATTTTCCTGATTGCAAGCTGCATTATCTGCATGATTTATACAGGTGGATTCTTTGAGGGCGAGAGCTTCATCAACGCTTTTGCAAACTGCGATGCATCCATGGGGCTTGTGATGGGTTCCTTCATTACATTAGTGTTTGTGTTTTTGTTATACCTGCCACGCCGCGTGATCACATTCAGCGAATTTGCAGAGTGTATTCCGCAGGGATTTAAGATGATGGTTTCCGCCATTCTGATCCTTGTTCTTGCCTGGACGTTAGGAGGTTTCTGCAGTACAAAATTAGAAGCCGGCACCTTTGTGAGCAGCATGCTCTCCGGCAATATGACTGCAACCTCACTTTTCCCGGCTATATTATTTCTGGTTGGAAGCGGACTTGCTTTTGCAACCGGTACTTCCTGGGGAACGTTTGGCATTTTAATTCCGATCGTTACCGCAATGTTTCCGGAAACAGATCCGATGCTCGTTGTCTGCATTGCAGCCTCCCTTGCCGGTTCTGTCTGCGGAGATCACATGTCGCCGATCTCCGACACAACGATCATGGCCTCTGCCGGAGCGCAGTGCCACCATGTAGACCATGTATCCACACAGCTTCCTTACGCGCTGACGGTCGGTGGCTGCTGCGTGGCCGCCTATCTGGTTGCCGGATTCACAAAGAACGTATTCCTCACAATGGCAGTCGGTGTGATCCTGCTTTTTGCCGTGCTATCATTCATCCGCTACAGACAGGGACATAAATAAATTTGTAAAAATATATATCTTAATTTCAGAATCTATTTTATAATATGGATAGTATTTTACGTATCAGTGATTACTTAAAATAATGAACTCAGGAGAAATGGAATATGAGCAGAGGTGTATTAGGAAAAAATAACTGGGCATTAGTCCTTCTGATCCTTGTCGGTGTCGTGTTAGGCGGTCTGATTGGAAAGTTATGTGCAGGTGTACCCGCTTTAGGCTGGCTTAATTACGGTCAGAGTTTTGGATTTGTCAATCCGATGGTGTTGGATCTTGGAATTTTAGTTCTGACATTCGGATTTACGGTTGATATCACGGTTGCAGGGATACTTGGAATTGTGATCGCGATTATTATTTATAGGCTGCTTTAGTTTCCTAAAGCAGCCACTTCCATGCCGGAACCACACTTACATGGATTCCATCACAGTCAAGTTCCGCTTCCTCACTATTCGTAATTAATATGCATCTTGCGCCCTCGATAAAATTTCTTAATTTCAGAAATGCACCGATTTCCCGTTCTCTTGTTTCTATCTGATCAAGCACCTGCATGCTTACCTGAATTGCCAGTTTTTCTTCTGGAATATAGAAATCAATCTCAACATTATTTTCAAAATAGAATACCTTTTCTCTTCCGAAACGTCTGATCAGCTCTATTGCGACCAAATTTTCCAACTGTGCAGAGCTGCAATCCATAAGCATAAGTCCCAATAGTCCGGTATCCATAAAATAATACTTTGGCGAAGTCTCTTTTTGAATCAGTTTCGCCGCATAATTCTGCAGGGTAAACAACATATAAGACTCCATCATATAGCCAACATAATTAATAACCGTCTGCTTGCCAATTGCCGCCCCGGCACTTTTTAAAATATTTCCAAGCCGGTTAAAAGACAACGGCTTGGTAATTGATTCTGCAATTTTCTTTAAAATCAAACGCACTGCAAAATCATTGGTTATCTTATTTCTCGTTATAATATCTCCAAGATAAATCGTCTGGTAAATACTGTTTAAGAACTCCCTCTTATTTCTGATCCCAACCAATTCCGGGAATGCACCGTATTTTACATACTGGTCGTACATGCCAAGCACTTCTGCTCTGTCCTTTGTACTAAGGATATCCAGATAATTCTTATTCTTCCCCTGTGCCAATAAATACTCCGGAAAGGAATACGGATATATATCTACGATCATAAATCTTCCACCAAGTGTCGAAGCAATCTCACTGCTTAACATCTTGCTGTTACTTCCGGTAATATTGGTCCGGTATTTCATATCTGCAATGCGGCGCACAAACTTTTCCCAGCCCTTTATATTCTGTATTTCATCCAGAAAAAGATACGGTCTGTTGTCTACTCCCGCCATTTCCAATCCAATTTCTAAAATAACATTCAAATCGTCCGCTGACATCTCCAGAAGTCTTTCATCTTCAAAATTGACATAAACAATCTGGCTCAGAGGAATCCCATTCTCCTGCAAATGCCTGATCTGCTGATACATCATGTACGATTTTCCGGTTCTTCTGATCCCCACAAAACAATAATTCACGTGATCTTCCAATGGATAATTTCTTTCAATAGCAGGATTACTTAGATAAGTGTCTTTCTGGTCAGTCATAATCTGTTTCAGATAATCTCTGTTCATATGCTCCTCCTTTCTGTCGGCAAGACAATTATAACATCATTCCGTCTTGTACACAAGACAGAATGATGTTATTTTTGTCTTGCGTACAAGACATATTAATATTGTTTATCTTCTGTGTATAAGACAATATGACATCATGTATGTCTTGTGTGTAAGACATTACGATATATTTTATGTTCTATCCGTTTTATCTATTCCCGAAATTTCAATTATTATCCTACGTCTGTTTTGTCATCCAAAATCACATGATCATCTCCTGTAATAAAAAACCAACCCTCGTCCGAACCATCTATATTGATCCAGACGAGGGTTGGTTACGTTTCTTTTTTACATAATTGTTGGTAGATACTCTGCCAGATACTCCGCAAAGATCCTGTGGCTGTCAAGGCTTAAG
>OHRM01000401.1_pt1 | contig 28680 bp, 29 predicted proteins | sample 1578361 | NCBI WGS metagenome assembly OHRM01 (sample SAMEA3879590, study PRJEB24766) | human gut metagenome | biome: human-associated habitat; feature: feces | place: USA | collected 1985/1987 | reverse complement strand
CTGCCAGATCGTTTTCCTCCATGGTCCGCCCGTTTTCCTCTTTTTCATAATCCAAAAGTTCCTCCATGCAGACGACGCTGTCCATGCTGTCTAGATACCGTCCCATTTCTCCTACCGTTCCGGTCAGCCGGACGCAAAACCATGCAGATACAAACATCATGGACGCCCCGGTCAGCCATATACCATATTTTAATGTACTGTTTTTTTCCATTTCCATCCCCGTTCCCGGCTGTACGCCTTCTAAAAGTCTATACAGCCAGTCTGAAAAAAATCACTTTTTTCACAGACAAACTGCGACAGCAAAAGTGCTGCCACGCTTTTCACACATGCCTCATAATCCCCTTCGATCGCATTGTTTAAAATCTGTGCCGAAAAATAAAATACCAGAAACGGAACGGTTGCTTTCATAAATCCGCCGGCTGCCATGACAACAGCCACATCTTTTTTCCCTTTGCTGATCATCTTTATAAAACTTTTAAATTCCTGCCATATCTTCTTCATGTGACTGTGCCCCTTCCTCTTTGTAATATCTGCTCTGTACTAGGAACATTTCGGCATATCCGCCATTTTCCTGCATCAGTTCCTCATGGGTGCCCTCCTCTGTGATCTTTCCGTTTTCCAGGAATAAAATATGGTCACAGAACCGCGTCGATGCCAGACGGTGTGAAATAAACAGTGCCGTTTTTCCAGTCAGCATTTCATTGTATTTCTCATACATCTCATTTTCTGCGATCGCATCTAATGCTGCGGTCGGCTCATCCAAAAGCAACAGTGCACATCCTTTATAGAGCGCACGCGCAAGCATCAGTTTCTGTGTCTCCCCGCCGGAAAGATGGATGCCATCCTCACTTACCTCTTTTCCGATAAATGTGTTCTCTTTCTGTGGAAGTTTTTGTATTTTCTCCCAGAGGCCGGCATCCTTTAATGCCTCCCTGCATTTTTCCGCATCATAGTCCTCTCCCATGCTGCATGTTACATTGTCCGCAATGGAAAACGAATATGTAAATGCATCCTGAAAGACTGCTGCAAGCGACCGGTACCACACATCAAGATCCATCGTGGCAAGATCCGTTCCGTTAATGTAAATGTGTCCCTCATCCGGCATATAAAAACCGCAGAGCAGTTTGACAATCGTTGATTTTCCGGCGCCGTTGATGCCGACTAACGCCATCTTTCCGCCTTTTTTAATGCGAAAGCTCACATCATCTAATATCTTATGGTCTGTGCCCGGATAGGAAAAACTGACATGTGAAAATTCGACTTCCACTGCCTCCTTTTCATCCTTTAACCGGACTCCCTCGCCATGGTGATATACATTCTCTAACTCTGTAAATTCCTGCATCTGTCCGACCGGCTTTAAGCAGGATGAAATCTGGCTGATCATCATCGTAAGTTCCGAAAAATAAGTGGAAAATCCACTGACGATCCCGATATAAAGCACAAAACGTGCGATGGACATTCCCTGCATCAGCTGTCCGATCAGATAGCCGTAACAGACCACATCCCTGCCAAGCTGCAGCAGCAGCCCAAAGAGATCATCCGCAAAATAACATGCCTTTTCTTTTGCCAGCAGTGCCTGGTATTTTTTGTTTGCAGCACGGTAATGTCCGCTTAACCATTCTTTCATCTGGTAAAGCCTTATATCTTTTCCGTTTTCCACTGCATATGCCTGACGGTCCAGATAGTCCTGTGTCACTGTAAGTTTCGCCTTTGCATCACGGTGTTTTAATTCGTAATTATTTGCCAGTTTATAGCTTAAGATCTGGACCAGTGAAATGATAACCAAAAGCACGACCAGCCATGCCGATACACCGGAGATCAGGGATGCGTACAGGATCAATGCCCCGGCTTCCTTTAAGAGTTCGACGTCGTAATGAAGCACACCCTCGATGCCCCGGTAGTTTCCGCTGACTGCCTCTCCCGCTTTCTTTAAAAGCTGCTGGACTTTTTCGTCCTCGCACTGCACATAGTCGAGTGACATATATTTCTGATAGGTGCATTCAATCATTGTGCCGCAGCGGAATTTTACATACTGGAACTGGTTTCTCCGTTTCAGATATCCGGTTATGATGCACCAGATGCTGTATCCGGCAAAAAATGTTACCAGTTTTGCGACTACTCCGGGCAGTGTTTCCTGGGTGATCATGCCTTTTTGGTACTGCTCTAAAAACGCTACGATCATGGATGGGATCAGTATGGTGCCGAAGCCTTTGCCGATCTGGGTGATGATCTCGGCGAGAGCATAGAAGATGGTGGATCTGTCGTAGTGCCATAGTTCGCGGAGGATGTAGCGCTGGTTGGATATGGCGGTGTATTTTTTCGGTTGGTTCATGGTTGATGACTCCTCTCGTTTTGGGTGTGGTGGTGTGATATCACTTCTATGTCTATACTCTATCAGCTTTTTGAACTTTCACACAAAAAGTGCACGGAAGGTCATCTTCCGTGCACCAACGGTATCGCCAATATACAAAAGGCTGGAATGAAAAGGTGTGGCTGACACACCGGTCTGCCACCACAACCTGACGGCCACACCTTTTCCCACCGGCTTTTACCCAAACTTTTACAGCGGCAGCATAATCTCCGTCACAAACACCCCCGGCTCATTCTGCCTGTTAATGTACCCGCCATACTTTTCAACCACCAGATTGATCCGTTTTAATCCATGCCCGTGATTTCCCCGTTTTTTACTGATGTACTCCGAATCCATCTTGCGCACTGTCTCATTTGTCGCGTTCGACACCGAAATGTAAAGCTGTTTTTTGAGTACTCCGATATAAAGGCGGATAAACGGTTTTTCCGTGGTCAGTTTCTCACAGGACTCCACTGCATTGTCTAACAGGTTTCCGATCAGAGCACAGAGGTCGATATCACTGACAGCAAGTGTTTCCGGACATTTTGCCTGATAGTCGATCTCAATTCCGTTTTTCTGTGCTAAGGATATTTTCGAATTTAAAATAGCATCCAAATTGACATTTCCAGTCTCGATCAGCTGGTTGACGTGATCTAAATCCTGCTCCAACAATCCTAAATATTCCTCTAACCTGTCATACTGCCCCATCTTTACATACGCTTTCATCGCCTGTAAATGATTGTGGTAATCGTGACGCCAGCCGCGCATGGTAAGATAGATATTCTGTACCTCCTGCACCTGTTTTTCGAGCAGGGCATTCTGGTACTCCATATTCTTCTCTTCTAAATATTTTGTGATCAGCGGTATTCTCATTTTTCGCACATATCCCCATGTTCCATATAATAACGGATAAACGCTTCATTCACACTCTTATAAGCATTCCTGCTCACCGGCACACTGCTGCCGTCACAAAGAATGCACTCCGTGCGCTGCACGCGCTCCACCGCAGCAAGACTGACTAAAAAGCTGCGGTGTGTACTGATAAATTCCGTTTTCTGTCCCGGCTGATCTTTTGCCAGCTCCTCCGCGATCTCCGAGAGATTCTTTTTGTATTCATAATCACCTGCGCTCGTGTGCAGACGGATATAATGCCCTTTCGCCTCCACACTGTAAATGGTATCGACCGGAATTTTTACAGTCTCCCCACCCACATTTTCGATCAGATAGCGCCTTTCTTTGCCAAGCGCATAAGAAATCTCACCCAGCAGAGAAAACAACTTTGTCTCCTCCACCGGTTTTAAAAGATAGCGCAATGCGCCAACCTCATACCCTTCAAACACATACTCACTGCGGTTCGTCAAAAAAACGATGGGAAGTTTTTGATCTTTTTTCCGGATCTCCTTTGCGAGCGCCATGCCATCCATGCCGTCCATATCAATATCCAAAAGGAGCAGATCGAACGGGAAACTGTCCGGATGCTCAAACAACAGCTCCTTCGCACTGCCATAGCCAAAATATGTAACAGTGTCATTCCCTTCGTCTGCCCACTTTCTGATCAGTTGCTCCATATATTCTAACTGGATCTTTTCATCTTCACAATATGCAATATTCATTCTGCTCCTGATCCCTGCATTTTTGTTACTGTTCACACACCAGTATGAACAGTCACTTATTTTTACCTGACTTTTCAGCCTCCCACTGTTATTTTCTGTCTGATCTATTCTGCATAAGACTCCAGATCCTGTGCCAGCAGATAAGTAGCATCAATGATCTCTTTGGTCTGTTTCATTGCATCTACTGCATGTTCTGCTGTCTGAAGTCCTTCTGTGGAAGAAGCAGCTATTTCTTCACCGGTTGCAGAGAGATTCGATATACTCTGGGAAATTGTGTCTGTACTGTTTAAAATGGACTGCATACTTCCCTCGATCTCTCCGATTGCACTTGCCAGTGACTGCATTTCGTCATTGATGGTCTCAAATTTATTCTTTGTTGTCTCAATCAGTTCGTTCTGTTCACGGATTGAATCCGCAGAATGTTCCATACTGTCCATCGCATGTTGTGCATCTTCATTCAGATCCTGAATGATATCCGTAATCCGGTTCGTTGCATCTTTTGTCTGCTCCGATAACTGACGGATTTCTTCCGCAACGACTGCAAACCCTTTTCCTGCCTCACCGGCTCTTGCTGCCTCAATAGAAGCATTCAATGCAAGAAGATTGGTCTGGCTGGAGATACTTAAGATAGTCGCAACAATTCCTTTTACTTCCTCCACACGGTTGCTGACCTGTTTGGTGGACTCTGCCGCCTGGTTACTTGCCTGCTCCACATTGTCAGCCTGATTTTTTAATCCTGTTACCAGTCTCGCACCCTCTGCCACATTCTCCATCGTATGATTTGCCTTATCAATCATCGCTTCGGTTTCTTTTTCAGCACTGTCCGTATTCTTATGGATTTCCTCACACATCAATGCCTGCTGCTGGATTGCCTCCGCAGTACTTCCCGTGCTCTGGGCAATATTGGAAATAGATTCATTGTTGTTATTGATGACTTCCTCTAATGTCTCTAATTTTTCTTTTGCGGAATCAAAATGTTTCACCAGATTTTCCGCTGTAGCCAGCATTTTTTCAGATGCTGCAGCCTGCATTTCCAGATTTTCTTCACTAAATTTTGTAAGGAGGATAGATGCTTCATATACCGCATAAACTACTGTTGCAAGAATGATAATACTAAAAAAAAGTTCTATCCCATCGGCTCTTTTTGTAATAACCTGCACTATGATATGAATGATATTTCCTACTGCAGTTACACCAATACCATAATATACAAACTTTACATCTAAATACAAAACACATGCAACAAAGAGCGGGATTCCATATGCGTAAACAAAATTATTCTGATTCAGTAAAAGAAATACACAATATACAGCACTTCCTGTTCCAAGCAGGATTTCCCCACCCTTTTTTGAATTCCAAAACTTTTTTGCATAAGTATTCACAACAATAATTCCCGCAACTGCAGCTGCAGTCTGAAGCAGTATCGTAATCTTAAACTCCGCCAGACATGCCATAACAGACAGAATCGTCATCACTGCCAGCAGGATTATTACCACATTATATACTCTTTTATTTGCTCTTACATATTGTTCTTCTGTCATCTAAATCCCTCTTCCTTTCGCTTTTGAATGTACTTGCATAATTATAGTACACCTCTCAATAAACACACACAATACTTATTACAAATTTTTTTCATACTTTTCGACATATTGCGCCATAAAATGTGCTGTGATAAACTAAAGATATTTAAAATATTTCACATTTTGCTGCTTTCAGATGAGGTTATTATGAACTTAAAACAATATATCAGACATCTTCTTTATGATAATACAACTTATGAATCACCAGATATTTATCAGCGTTTCCGCATTGTCTGTCCGGAGTATTCGCAGCACGATATCGAAGTCAAACCATATCCCCTTCCGGAATCAGAGCACATGTTTGGCCTGATCTGGGATATCCACGAACCTCACACTGTTTCTGCCACGATCATCCCCTCCGGTACCGCCTTTACTTACGAGAAACGGTTTGAACCGGGCATGCGCACCCAGATGCACTCACATGAATATCTCGAACTTTTTTATATCGTGGACGGCGAATACCGTCAGAAGATCCTCGGCAATGAATTTACTTTCCACAAGGGGGAACTCTGCCTGATCGACCGCAACTGTGAACATCAGGAAATCTTAGACAGTGGTTCTTCCACGATCTTATTTCTCGGTATCACAAATGCTATTTTTAATGATATCATGAAACATCTGAGCACTTCCGGAAGAATTGCTTCTTTTTTAAATATGGCATTATTAGAGCAGAAAAATCTGCAGCAGTATCTGCATTTCCGTCCACAGCCGGAGGGTATGGAAAAAATGGAACAGGCACTTTATCAGCTGCTGTCCGAGTTAAAACAGCATGATGTTGCCTCCCCTTTGATCTGTCAGGGATTACTGCTGCGTATTTTCAGGATTCTTGGAACAAATTATGAATTTTCGCTGTCAAAACAACTGCGAAAACAGATGAACTGGATTTTATTTGAAGAGATCACAGATTATATGGAAAATCATCTGACCCAGATTTCCATTACAGGACTTTCTGAGGAATTTCATTTTCAGGAAGATTATTTTAACCGTCTCATAAAAACACAGACCGGGCTTACCTATACGGAATACTTACAGCTTCTGCGCCTGCGCCGCGCTGAAACGCTGCTTCTTACGACCGATGCCACGATCGACCAGATCACGGAAGCAGTCGGTTACCACAACAAAGGTTATTTCTATAAAATATTTACGGAACGGCACCAGCTTACGCCGGCACAGTTCCGCAAAAAGATGTAACTATTTTTTCAGATTTATCTTACAGATTCCATTTCCAGTCTCTTACCTCAGGCAGATCCTGACCGTACTCGTGGATGTACTGTTTGTGCTCTACGAGTTTGTCGTTCATCTGCTGTACCAGATAAGATCCTCTGTTTCCAAGCTGTGGCAGATATTTGATGACGTTCTTTACTAAGTGGAAACGGTCGATTTCGTTTTGTACACGCATATCAAACGGTGTTGTAATCGTACCTTCCTCCTGATAACCGTAAACGTGGATGTTGCGGTTGGTTCTGCGGTAGGTCAGCTCATGGATCAGTGTGTGATAACCGTGGAATGCAAAAATGATCGGTTTGTCTTTGGTAAAGAGTGCATCGTATTCTGCATCGCTGAGTCCGTGCGGATGTTTCGTGTTCGGCTCTAATTTCATGAGATCGACAACGTTGATCACACGGATCTTAATCTCCGGCAATGCCTCTCTTAAGATCGTAACGGCTGCCAATGTCTCTAATGTCGGTGTATCACCGCAGCATGCCATAACTACATCCGGCTCTTCGCCCTGGTCGTTGCTTGCCCACTCCCAGATGCCGATACCCTGTGTACAGTGTTTGACTGCCTGCTCCATGGTCAGCCACTGCTGTCTCGGATGTTTGGATGTCACGAGCACATTGACATAGTTGCGGCTGCGGATACAGTGATCGAAGCAGGATAATAAACAGTTTGCATCTGGCGGCAGATAAAGACGTACCACGTCTGATTTTTTATTTGCAATGTGGTCTAAGAATCCCGGATCCTGATGTGTAAATCCGTTGTGATCCTGCTGCCATACATTCGAACTTAAGATCAGATTTAAGGATGCAATGGACTGTCTCCAAGGAAGCTGGTTGCAAACCTTTAACCATTTTGCATGCTGTGCACACATGGAATCAACCACACGGATAAATGCCTCATAACTTGCAAAGAATCCATGACGTCCGGTTAACAGATATCCCTCTAACCATCCCTCACACATATGCTCACTCAACATAGAGTCCATGACACGTCCGTCATGTGCAAGGAATTCATCCGTATCATAAGCCTCACCGTTCCAGTCACGGTTCGTTGCCTCAAATACTTTTCCAAGACGGTTTGACATCGTCTCATCCGGTCCGAAAATACGGAAGTTCTTTGCATCTTCATTTAACTCGAAAATATCTCTGACAAATCCGCCAAGTTCGATCATATCCTGCGCTTCCACAGCACCCGGCTTTGGAACATCCACAGCATAATCTTTAAAATCAGGCAGACGCAGATCGCGCAGTAATTTACCCCCGTTTGCATGCGGGTTTGATCCAATCCTGCGGTCGCCGGTCGGTGCTAATGCCTTTAATTCCGGAATCAGTTTTCCGTCCTCATCAAACAGCTCCTCCGGATGATAACTTAACAGCCAGTCTTTTAACATCTGAAGATGTTCCGGTTTGTCCATCATGATCGGAACCTGATGTGCACGGAAAGAGCCTTCGATCTGATTGCCATCCACTACCTTTGGTCCTGTCCAGCCCTTCGGGGTGCGGAGTACGATCATCGGCCATTTCGGTCTGGTCAGATCATCATTTTCTCTCGCATTTTTCTGGATCGCCTTGATCTCATCCATCGCCTGATCTAAGGCAGCCGCCATCTTGCTGTGCATATCCATCGGCTCATCGCCCTCCACGAAATACGGTTTCCAGCCGCATCCGTCGAAGAAATGCTCTAATTCTTCACGGGAAATACGTGCTAAGATGGTCGGGTTGCTGATCTTATATCCGTTCAGATGCAGGATCGGTAAAACCGCACCGTCTGTTTTCGGGTTTAAAAATTTGTTGCACTGCCAGGAAGTTGCAAGCGGTCCAGTCTCGGACTCACCGTCTCCGACGATACATGCTGCAACCAGATCCGGGTTGTCAAATACCGCACCAAAAGAGTGTGCCAGTGAATATCCAAGCTCACCGCCCTCGTTGATGGAACCAGGAGTTTCCGGTGCAACATGGCTTGAGATACCGCCCGGGAAAGAAAACTGTTTACACAGTTTTTTCAGTCCGTCCATATCCTCTCCGATGTTCGGATATACCTCGCTGTAAGTTCCCTCTAAATATGTATTTGCCACAAAAAAGTTTCCACCGTGGCCAGGACCGGAAATTAAGATCATATCCTGATCATATTTTTTGATGACACGGTTTAAATGAACGTATACAAAGTTCTGTCCCGGAACGGTTCCCCAGTGTCCGACGATCTTTTTCTTTATATGATCCATCGTCAACGGCTCGCGTAATAACGGGTTGTCCAGTAAATATAACTGTGCTGCTCCAAGATAGTTTGCCGCACGCCAATAGGCGTCCATTTTTTTCAGGTACTCTTGGGTAACAGGCTGCTTTTCCACAGCGTTTACTTCTGCCATGCTGCTTTTTCCTCCTTTATTGAAACATTTCCTGTCTCGTTTGTTATATTTTAGACAATCTTTTTTCGGAGGGCAATTTCCCAATCCTGTTATCTTGTAAAAAAGTTACCTGATCCGACTGGTTGTGTGACAGCCTTTTTAGTTTTTCCTGACAGCAAGACAGTAATTAACATGCTCAAAGGCTTTCATATCCGCCCCTGCCTTGTCGATAATATCCCTTTGAATATCATCCGGTGTCAACAACTCATAAATCAGAAAGCCATGTTTCTCCAGGAGTTTTTCAATCTCGCTATAGGAAAAGGCTGATTGCATTGGCTCGCCACCTGCTTTTGCCATCATAATTGTGTTCTGCACACGCTTTTCGGAAGCATCAAAGAAATTCTCATCTGGATAATCAAACACAAGCGAACTCCCATCCGCACAAAGTTCGGAAAGTTCAGCCAACATCGTATTGATTGCTTCCGTCGAAAGATAATACGTTACGCCGAGCCATGAGAAAAATGTTTTCACAGATGCGTCAACCCCCCATCGATCAGACGTTCCGCTACATTATCTTTCGTAAAATCCGCAGGAACAAAGGTGAGATTATCAGGAATCGTCCAACCGGCACGGGTGATCCGTACTATTTTATCTTTCTGCGTCAGGGGATGATCGACTTCAAATACCCTATGTTTTGATAAGAATTCTTTTTCCCGAAAAGCGAAGGTATCCAGACCTGCGCCGAGCATAACATATTGCTTTGTGCCAGTCAGAACGGCGGCATATTCTTCTGCTGTCATCAGCTCTTTTGCAAGATGATCCGCGAAAACCGGATGATCTTCATTTTCTGCATGAAACGCCCGTCCAAATGAACTCATCAGGGCAGTAATACTAACTTCGTTATTCATTCCTTTGTCCTCCATCTTTGATGTTTCCCCTATTTTTCTTCCATTTCTTTCGTATTTGCATGAAACAGCTCCAGTGCCCGTATGAAGCAGTTGCATTTCTACGGTAAGACATGTGTCATTTACAGGCGTGCTGAATGTATTGATTACAAAACGCAGAGCAAACCTTCATCTATCAGGTCTTGCTCTGCGTCTAAGCTTCTGGCGTTTTAATTTCTTCAATTTTTTTATTTCTAAAATAAATCACACAAGTATATTTACATTTCGGACAAAATAACGGAAAATCCTCTAACTAATTTCTTTTCTATATTTTCAACCATTTATACCACCTCACCTTTTCCTGATTGCAATGATCTTTACGCTCTCTTAACCTCTTGAATCGTCATAATATCTCAAGCGAAATCTGCGTGGTTCGTTATGCGTTTTTCTCATATAACTTTCTCATTGCGCTGCCAATACTGCATCTCTAAGATACATTTTATCCATGTCGCACCCTCATCATATTCGTACTTCAAGGATAGAGTTGATTATCTGTCGGAAACCATAGTCGAGGAACTCCTCTTCTGTCATACCATTCTGCGCGCAAATGAATTTTCCCTTTGTCTCGGCAAGCGCAAGCAGCGAATCAATGCTTGTGGAGAGGACATAGACCGTCAGCACAGGAACAACTTCTTTTCTTACCTCGCCGCTTTTCTGCCCACGCACAATGAGTGTTTCAAGAATCTCATTTATCTCCGTCCCAAGGCAAAGTATATTTTTCACTGTATCTGAAGCTGCCACTTGCTCGATCTCCGCCGCGCCAGAACGCTTCAAGGTTTCAAGCGAGTGGGGATACTATGTAATTTTGACATTGTCAACCAAAAAATCGCAAAGGAATTTTCACCGCATAAAATACATGGAACGCCGCGGAAGTGGTCTACGCAAATTTTGGCTTTCTGCATAGAATCCAAATCAAAGAAAGAGCTTGCATCATTTTGCGGCTTCAAAGATTTAAGGAACTTCACTTTGAAACATATCAACCCGTTTGGGTATAAGGAAACCCCGGAAAACCTTGATTTTCCGGGGTTTGTAAACATAATTCGATTGTCTCTTTCGAGATAATTATCTCTTTGAAAACTGTGGAGCGCGACGAGCTGCTTTGAGACCGTATTTCTTACGCTCTTTCATACGAGGATCACGTGTTAAGAATCCTGCTTTCTTTAATACTGGTCTGTAGTCAGCATCTACATTTAATAATGCACGAGCGATACCATGACGGATAGCTCCTGCCTGTCCTGTGTATCCACCACCGCGAACGTTTACTAAAACGTCGAATTTATCAGCTGTCTCGGTAGCAGTTAAAGGCTGACGAACAACAACCTTTAATGTCTCTAATCCGAAATACTCATCCATATCTCTTTTATTGATGGTAATTTTACCTGTACCTGGTACTAAATATACTCTGGCAACAGATGATTTTCTTCTTCCGGTTCCGTAATTCTTTGTATTAGCCAATGTCCTTTACCTCCTAATTAGAATGTTAAAACTTCTGGTTTCTGAGCAGCATGTTTGTGATCAGGTCCAGCGTATACAAATAATTTTGTGTACATCTGTCTTCCTAAAGGTCCTTTTGGAAGCATGCCTTTTACAGCGTACTCGATAACTCTTTCAGGATGTTTTGCTAACATTTCTTTTAATGTAGTCTCTTTCATTCCACCTACATAATCGGAGTGGTTGTAATATACTTTCTGAAGTAATTTCTTACCTGTAACTTTAACTTTCTCTGCATTGACAACGATCACATAATCACCTGTATCGATGTGTGGTGTAAAGATTGGTTTATTTTTTCCTCTTAATACTTTAGCAACTTCAGATGCTAAACGTCCTAATGTCATACCTTCAGCGTCAACTACGTACCATTTTCTATCAATGGTAGCTGGGCTAGCCATAAAAGTTTTCATTGATTTTCCTCCTAGAAATAATGTTATGAAATGCTTCCACCATGTGAATGTCCAGGACACATCGCTTCTTCATTAAATAAATTGTTTATAGTTTAAATGTCTCACCGGGGCTTTTGGTTCGACATTAATTCACTATCACAGACTTATGTATTATATTACACGAATCCTTGCGTGTCAAGAAAATATTTCTATTTTTCCGGGCGATTTTTTAAGTTATCCACAGGATCTGACCATTCTTTCCGTCCTGTCAACATTTTCTCTCCTGCACAGATTTTAGATCATATACAAACTTTACGTCTGTTCCTGTAAAGCGTATGTTTCACTCTCCATACTCAATCCCCATCATCGTCAGTCCATGCGCCGGAGCAGTCGGTCCGGCAGCTGTGCGGTCTTTCTTCCCAAGGATCTGTGGTATCTCATCCGGCGCCATCTCGCCGCCGCCGACACGTATCAGCGTTCCTGCGATAATACGCACCATATTATATAAAAATCCGTTTCCGGTCACTCGGATGATAATAATGTCATTCCCGTCTTTCTCCACCTCGCAGGAATAGATCGTGCGCGTCGTTGTTTTGACCTGTGCCCCGACTGCACAAAAACTCTTGAAATCATGCTCTCCCACAAGATACGAAGCCGCCCGCTTCATTTTGTCCACATCCAGTTTGTGATGATAAAAATAAGTATCCAGCCTGCGGTTTGGCATACGGAAAGTACGGTTTAAAATGCGGTACTCATATGTTTTCCGGCTGACCTGATATCTCGGATGCCAGTCGGGCGGAACCTCGCACGAATCCTGCACGACAATATCCGCAGGCAGCCTCTGATTTAGTGCAAATGAAATTTTATCTGCCGGCATTCTTGTCTCCGTATCAAAAATGGCTACATTTCCCATGGAATGTACACCGGAGTCCGTCCGGCTTGCACCGGTCACTGTGATTTCTTCCCCCAGCAGCTTTGACAGGTTTTCATTTAGTACCTGCTCAATGGTGATTCCGTTTGGCTGTATCTGCCAACCGCAGTAATTCGTTCCGTCATAGGCTACGATCAGTTTTACTCGCTTCATCCAATTTCCCTTTTCTTCATCTACACCTCATCAGATAATTTTCGTATATCCAGTCACTTTACATTGGCCAAGGCAAAAATGTACGGCACAATAAGATCACGATAAAATACGCAAAGATGATTGCATAAGCCTTATGATCCCTCGCCACATATTTCAATGGTTTCATCTTGGTACGTCCCTCACCGCCATTGTAGCAGCGCGCTTCCATTGCCATCGCAAGATCGTCTGCACGGCGGAATGCAGAGACAAAAAGCGGTACAAGAAGCGGTACCATGTTCTTTACTTTATGGATTAGATTTCCGCTCTCAAAATCTGCCCCACGCGCCATCTGTGCTTTCATGATTTTGTCCGTCTCCTCGATCAGGATCGGGATAAAACGCAGTGCAATAGACATCATCATAGCGATAGCATGCACCGGAATACCGATTTTGCTCAGTGGCATGAGTGACTTTTCCAGACCATCTGTCAACTGATTTGGTGTTGTCGTTAAAGTCATGATCGAAGTTCCCAGAATCAGGTATGTCAGTCGGATTGCCATCAACACTGCATTCTGCGCACCTTCTGCTGTGATCTTAAAAATCCACAACTGTACGATCGGTTCGCCCGGTGTCAGGAACAGGTTGAATAATGCTGTGATAAGCATTAGCACCATGATCGCCTTCAATCCTTTTACCATGAACTTGAACGGCACTTTCGATGTTTTGATCACTGCAAACAGAAATGCCGTAGCTGCAAGCAGCGCAGCAATTCCCTTAAAGCAGAACAGCGATATAATATAAATTAATGTTGCAAATAATTTTACTCTTGGGTCCAGTTTATGAATGACAGAATCTGTCGGATAATACTGGCCTAACGTAATATCTCTTAACATAAGTTCTCCTCTTCCAGATTGGAACCCCTGTGATTCGGTTCCCTTCCAAGTAAAACTTCCAGTAAGCTCTCCCTTGCCTCCGCAACGGTTGTAGCCTCCGTGTTTACATTCAGTCCTTTTTCTTTCAGTTCATGCATCAGATAGGTTACCTGCGGTGCTGCAAGCCCGATCTGTTCCAGTTCTTTGTAATGTTTGAACACTTCACACGGAGTATTGTCAAACATCACCTGTCCATGGTTCATCACAATGATACGTTCCACGTATTTTGCAACATCCTCCATGCTGTGGGAAACAAGGATGACCGTAATTCCTTTTTCCTTATGCATTCTTGCGATGAGATCTAGGATTTCATCTCTTCCTGCCGGATCTAAACCGGCGGTCGGCTCATCTAAGATCAGCACTTCCGGTTTCATTGCAAGTACACCCGCGATCGCAACTCTTCTTTTCTGCCCGCCGGAAAGGTCAAACGGCGACTGATAGTAAAGTTCCTCCGGCAGTCCTACGCTCCTCAATGCCTCAAATGCACGCAATCCTGCTTCTTCCTTGGACAATCCCTGATTTTTCGGTCCAAAACACACATCATCAAAAATGGTCGTCTCAAATAACTGATGCTCCGGGTACTGAAATACAAGTCCAACACGGTTTCGAAGTTCTCTCATGTCAAAATCCTCGTCATAAATATCCTGACCATTAAAATAAATCGTCCCGGAAGTTGCCTTCACCAGACCGTTCAAATGCTGGATCAAAGTTGATTTTCCAGAACCGGTATGTCCAATCACACCGATAAACTGTCCGTCCCTGATCTCCAAGTTTACATCCTTAAGCGCCTGAATCTGGTAAGCAGTTCCCTCGCTGTATACATAATTTATCTTATCTAAAATGAGTGACATGGCACCCTCCATTATTTCTTTTCCGCTCAGGAAATCTTTCCCTGCGGTATTCCACACTGTCTGCTTACGTCTATCCCGCGGTTTTCATAATTGCATCCACAAGTTCTTCTCTGGTCAAAACTCCCAATGGAATGTCAAGTCCTGACTGACGCAGCAGATCTGCTAACAATGTGATCTGTGGAACATCCAGTCTGTGCTCTTTTAATGTTCCCACCTGTGAAAAGATTTCACGCGGTGTTCCCTGCATGACAACATGTCCTTTATCCATGACATAAACATAATCTGCATCCACTACTTCTTCCATATAATGTGTGATGAGCAGAATTGTCACGCCTTTTTTCCGGTTCAGCTCATGCGCTGCATGTAATACTTCTTTTCGTCCATTCGGATCGAGCATGGCGGTCGGTTCATCTAACACGATGCATTTGGGTTCCATTGCCATAACACCCGCGATCGCCACACGCTGTTTCTGTCCACCGGAGAGTTTGTTCGGGGAATGGTGTCTGTACTGTAACATTCCAACTGATTTTAAACTTTCTTCCACTCTCTGCCAGATTTCATCCGTCGGAACTCCGATATTTTCCGGGCCGAATCCGACATCTTCTTCTACCACGCTGGCTATGATCTGATTATCCGGGTTCTGGAATACCATTCCGGCTGTTTTCCGCACTGGCAGAATATTTTCTTCCTGCGTCACATCTTTTCCGTCTACCCAGAGACTTCCCTCCGTCGGAGCAAGTAACGCATTGATATGTTTTGCCAACGTAGACTTTCCAGAACCGTTATGACCTAAAATAGCAATAAACTGCCCCGGCTGCACATCAAGGTCGATATGATCTAATGCTGTCTGGATGGATTCCACATTGCCTTCTTCGTCCCGGCGGATATATTCATGAACGAGCTGTTTTGCTTTGATGATTCCCATCCGTCTAATCCTCCCACTTTAATCGATGAAGCTGTCCCTCTAACTTCATATGGTCAAAATGATTCTGTCTGAGAGCTTCATACAAAACAATCGCAACAGAATTGGAAAGGTTCAGCGATCTTGTCTCCCCGATCATTGGAATCCGTACACAGGTATCCGGGTTCGCTTTTAAAATTTCTTCCGGGATTCCGGCACTTTCTTTTCCAAACATGATGAAGCAGTCCGGTTCATAGGACACGTCCGAATACACATGTCTTCCCTTTGTGGTTGCCATGTAAATCTTCGCATTTGGATTTTTTTCACAGAAATCATCCCAGTTTACATAAGTTGTAACATCCAGATCTTTCCAGTAATCCATGCCTGCCCTTTTTAACGCTTTTTCATCCAGTCGGAAACCAAGCGGTTCGATCAGATGAAGTCTTGTTCCTGTCGCAACACAGGTTCTTCCGATATTTCCTGTATTTGCCGGTATTTCCGGTTCATATAATACAATATTTAACTCTGCCACTAATTTTTCTCCTCACGCAGTTCTTGAATGAAAATCTCCATGCGATCCAATGCCTTCTTTAAATCTTCCAGAGAATATGCATAAGAAATACGAAGATATCCCTCGCCGCAGTCACCAAATGCGGTTCCCGGTACAACTGCCACTTTCTGCGAATTCAACAGTTTTGTTGCAAATTCTTCCGATGTCATGCCAAATTCCTTAATACATGGAAAAACATAGAATGCCCCGAACGGTTCAAAACAGGATAATCCCATTTCCTGAAAGCGGTGCATCAGATAACGGCGTCTTCCATTATATTCTTCACGCATCTTCGCAACATCCTCATCCCCGTTCCGAAGCGCTTCAACTGCCGCATACTGGCTCGTGGTCGGTGCACACATGATTGCAAACTGATGAATTTTTAACATCTGCTTAATGATCACTTCCGGTCCACATGCATAACCTAATCTCCATCCGGTCATCGCATAGGATTTGGAAAATCCATTGATCAAAATGGTACGCTCTTTCATTCCCGGAAGCGATGCAATGGTAACATGGTTATCACCTGTATAAGTCAGCTCTGAATAGATTTCATCGCTCAGCACAAACAGGTCATATTTTTTTACGATGTCGGCTATTTTTTCCAGATCTTCCTTCTCCATAATCGCTCCGGTCGGATTGTTTGGAAATGGAAGCACTAATAATTTTGTCTTAGGTGTGATAGCCGCCTCTAATTCTTCCGGTGTCAGGCGGAACTGATTTTCCGCTTTTAATTCAATGATCACCGGTGTTCCATTGGCAAGCACACAGCATGGAAGATAGGACACATAACTCGGCTGTGGAATCAGAACCTCATCTCCCGGATCAAGCATGGCACGCATCGCAATATCAATTGCCTCACTGCCTCCTACGGTCACCATGATCTCATTGTTGTAGTCATAAGATACACCAAAACGTCTTTTCAGATATTTATCAATTTCAATTTTTAATTCTTTCAGTCCTGCATTGGAAGTATAAAAAGTTCTTCCCTTTTCCAGCGAATAGATACCCTCATCACGGATATGCCATGGTGTGTCAAAATCAGGCTCACCAACACCAAGCGAGATAGCATCTTTCATCTCATGAACAATATCAAAAAACTTACGGATTCCGGATGGCTGGATCGTTGTGATTGTTTTGCTTAACGGATTCCTCATATTACATCTCTATCCTTTCGTCTTTTGCCTGTTCTGCCATAACGGTTCCATGATCTTTATATTTCTTTAAAATAAAGTTTGTCTTAGTGCTTAAAACAGAATCCAATGGGGATAATTTATCAGAAACAAACTGTGAAACTTCACGAAGTGTTTTTCCTTCGATTGTTACCATGAAATCAAATCCTCCGGAAATCAGATATACAGAATTCACTTCCGGATAGTTGTAGATACGCTCAGCCACTTTGTCAAATCCCATACCGCGCTGTGGAGTAACACGAACCTCGATCAAGGCTGTTACTTTTTCAATTCCGGCTTTGTCCCAGTCAATCAATGTATGATAACCGCAGATAATGTGTTCCTCTTCCATCTTCTGAAGTTCATTGACAACAGATGCCTCATCCACACCTAAAATAATTGCAAGTTCTTTTAAATCAATTCTACTGTTTTTCTCTATAAAAGTTAAAATCTTTTCACGCATAATCACAAATTCCTTTCTCTCATTCCACATACACTGCTTCATAGGATCAAATATTTTTTTTACATTTGTAGTAATTATCTCCCGATCACTTTATATAACTCATCCGTCTTTGGTGGCTCTAAAAATCTTCGTTCATCCTCATTCAGCAGAACACGGTCATTTCCCGCGGTAGCTTTTCCGATGATTGTCGCTTTGATCCCTGCTTTTTCCAGTTCACGTACCAGATGATTTCCATCCTGTGCCGCCATCAGCATACACCCGCTGGAGATCAAAAGATAAGGATTCACTCCGAAAAATTCACAAACCTCTACTGTTTCCTGACGAATTGGTATCTTCTTTAAGTCGATTTCCAGTCCGACGCCAGATGCTTCTGCCATTTCCCACAGAGCTCCGAAAATTCCGCCCTCTGTCACATCATGCATCGCACTAACGCCAGACGTCACGGCGACTGCGGCCTCAGACTGTACAGAAATATATGCATCCAACGCTTTTGCATGCTCAATAAAAGGAACTGCAAAATGCGTTTTTAATTCTTCTTCTTTTTCTTTTGCGATAATGGAAGTGCCTTCAATTCCAATCCATTTGCTGACCAAAATATCCATGCCCGGTCTTGCTCCTGCAGTGGAGATCAGATGTCCTTTTTTCACTTTTCCAACGCCACAGACACTGATGACTGGCTGGTTTACCACTCTTGTAACCTCAGTATGTCCGCCCATAACCTGCACATTTGCTTTTGCACAGGCTTCCTCCACCTGCTTCATCATCAGACACAGATCCTGCTCGCAGACAGAAGTTGGTAAAAGTACGGTAAGAAGTACTCCAACTGGTTCCGCCCCTGCACTCGCAAGATCATTCACCGTAATTTGGATTGCAAGCGTTCCGATATCCTTTGCTGTTCCGGTAATCGGATCAGTCGACATCACAAGTGTCTCATCCTCCGCAAGCTGTACTGCTGCGCAGTCCTCTCCGACTCCGGCTCCTAAAACCACTTCCGGTCTCATGGTATGAATTTGTTTAAAAACAGAACGTTTCAGTACGTTCTCCGGTACTTTTCCAACTTTCATAATGTTTTATCTACTGTCCTTCTGTTGTGGTATTTTCTGTAATCTGGCTCTCATCCACGGTTCCAAGAATTGCCGCTGCTTCTGCAGAGCCATCCGCCGGTGTCTCTGCCGGAGTTTCTGCCGGTGTCTGTCCTGCTCCGCTATACTGGGCTACCGTTGCATAAATGGTCGCCTCATCGCCGGTTGCCAATGCTGCATTGACCGCTGCCACTGCATTCGGATCTGCAGATGCAGTTCCTACATTCACGATCTTAGGAGATGATTTGTAAGTGCTCTTATTGATCGCATCCCTGCTCTGCTCAACGCCATCGACTGTCACGATTTTCCAGAGCCTTGCCACATATCCCATATGTTTGCCCTGAGTTGTAGAAATAGAACCGACCGCATCCCCGGTTGCCACAAACTGTGTGCCAGGATCTTCCTCAGAAACGACCTCGCTCTCATATGTTACCTTGCGGTTGGAAGGTCTGGTCTCCTGTCCGTATATGTTAAAATAAATGTCTTTTCCAACCGTATACCCCTCGATATAAATCGGTGCGTCCAGATTATTGACAAATTTTAAATCCTTGTAATCTCCTGCAATTGCAGCATCCATAGATGGTTTTACATAGGTTACGATCATGGAATGGTTTGAGCGCTGTGTCACCTCAAGTTCCGCCTTTAATACTGCATTGTATAACGTTGTTGACACCTGACATACACCGCCGCCATAAGACTGCACGGTCTGTCCATTCTCGTAAGCACCTGCAAGTTCATAACCGCCCGCTGCCGTCAATGGTCCGATCGTCTGTCCAACGGAGAACTCCTCTCCCGGATATAATACGGTTCCATTGATCTTGCCTGCTGCCACACTGATATTCGCACATCTTCCGGCAGATGAGGTACTGTAATTGGTCGTGTAACTGCCAAGCAGATCTTTTACCTTTGCCAGTTCTTCCTTCGTGCCTTCCGGCTCCACAACCTCTGCCACAAGGTCAATCGAAGCATCCGTGCCATCCCAGTTGTTTTTTAAGTAATCTTCGATTGTCATCAGGGATTTTTCCACATTCACTTCAACGCCGGAACTTCCCTCAATAAACTGAAACTGCCCATTCTCACGGATCAGTCCGTTGTCAACCGCTTCATTGTTCAGTTTTTCTGCTTTTGCAGTCAATACTTCCCTTGCTGCTGTCTCATTTAATCCTAACGGAAGTTCAAATACTTTGCTTCCATGTTCCAGATCTTTTTTATCTTTATATCGTTTGATCAGATTGCCATTTCGTCCAACCGCAAGTGCTTCCTGCACTGCATTGGTATTCTGAAACGTGATGCCAAGCTCCTGTGCACTCACTTCCACGCTCTTTCCATTGGCATTCAGTGTCAAAACAGCATCGTCCACACTCTGTGCATACGCACTGATGGCATCCACTGCCTCTTCCTCTGTCATGCCGCCAACATAGACATTTCCGATATAAACGCCATCTGCAATTTTATGATTCTCTGCTGTCTCTGCTTTTGTGGCTGCTCCGCCTCCTGCAAAACCGATACATAATGCAGCCAGCGTAAACAGTGGAATCCATTTCATCCATTTTTTTGAAATATTATTCATAGCTGATCTCTTTCTCTTTTCTTTACACCGCAGTGCAAGCCCGACAAATCACAGATTTTTCGAGCTGACAGGCATTCGCCCTATCATTCATGCTCACTTTTGCCTACGCGTACATTTTACCCTATTGTCCGGCTGATTTTCAAGGTGCATAACCACGAATATGATTGACTGCCCTCCGGAATTTTAGTATATTTTACATGAAAGCGGCAAGCACGGTTGTAATAAGCATTGTAGCGACTACAATGATCACAATTGCAGCCATTAATTTTTGATTTTTTTTCTTACCAAAATTATACATAGAACTACCTCTTTCTATTCTTGAATTTATACAAAAGAAAGGACAATACAACATGGCATTTCCATTCTTAGGACTCTTTATTATCTTTCTTTCGGTTGCTGCCTATTATCGCAAGCGTGCGACTGCCCAGCAAAAGAAAGTGACGGAAGATTTCTGGAGCCGTGAAGATCAGGCGAACCAGATCCGCCGCAAGGATATCAGCAATCTTCCCTATATTACCATACCCTTGGAAAAATTTCCAATAGGTATCTCTGATGATGAAGAATTAACAGATTACGAAAACGATCTGAAAACCCTTGCCTCCCGGAAAATTCTAAATCTGAGCCATCAGAGCAATACAGACTTAAAACTTGCCTATGGTCCTGCGAATCTTCCTGCTTTGTCAGAATATGACCAGAATTATACCACCCTTTTACGGAATCTTGTCGCCTATGCAGACTGTCTGATCAAAAACGGATTTAAATCAGAAGCCGTTCCGGTTCTGGAATTCGGCATCTCCATTGATTCCGACATCCGCGCCAATTATACGCTCCTCGCAGAACTTTACAAGGAACAGGGAAATGCGTCAAAAATCCAGGAGCTGATCGATAAGGCAGCTTCACTTGATTCTATGATGAGATCTGCCATCTTAGAGCAGCTGCACACTTTACAGAATGCCTGATTTTACAGGGATGGTTCTTTTTTCATTTTTCCATATTGTGCAATAAGCTGATCGGTAAGCCTTGAGATTTCACTTCGCGACGCGTCCTCATAAATTTCCGGCATTGGGATTCCGTGAAATTCCACAAACTGCTTCAGATATTTCATCTGCTGCGGCGTTGCCGGGGACTGCTTTTTCACTTTATATTGCAACGGATATGGTCGAAACGCCTCCGGTGCTCCTGCCTCATACATTTTTTGCAGTTGTTCAAAAATCTGCTGCGTTTCCATCACATCATCCAGTGCACGGTGTGCATGAACACGCTCGATCCCAAAATAGCTGCACAGACTTGCAAGGTCTTTTTTCTGTTCCTGTGGCAGAAATTTTCTTGCCAGTTTTAATGTATCTACTGCATTCCGCTCAAAAGTACGCTTGTGATTCACCGCCCACTGCTTCAAAAAACTGTAGTCAAAAATCACATTCTGTCCCACCAGAATATCCTCTCCGATGAAATCGAAAAATGCTGCAAGCGTTGCATCCGTCTCTTTTCCCTGCGCAGCCATCTCATTTGTAATGCCTGTAAGTGAAACTACCTTTTCCGGCAGCTTGCGTTTTGGATTGATGATCTCCGAAAAAGTAGCCGTCACGACATTTCCGCGCACCCTTGCAGCTCCAGCCTCCAGAATACGGTCTGTCTTTGCGTTCAGCCCTGTCATTTCCAGATCGATCACCACGTAATCAGTCAACATAACTTCGCCTTTCCGACATTTTCTGCCCCCTCAGTCATGCTGGCTGCCGCCACCTCTGTCACATGCGCCTGATGATCCAGCGGATCACGGTTTTCATAGTCAAGCAGCATATAAACCGGTTGTTTCAGGCGCGTTGGAATTTCATTCAGTGCTTTTTTACTCTTTTCCGGGAAACGGTAATGGAATGGTTCCACATGAGATTTCACACCGTTTTTGCAGTAATATCTCGTCTGCTCCTTAAACTCTGCCGGTGACGGTGCCCAGAACGGTCTGCTCTTACAGTTTTCACGGTAGTAAAGATCAAATGTCAGACTCTCTTCGAGCATTTGCAGTACCGCATCCTCGCTCTTTTGCTCCCGCATAAACTCCAGCAATATCTCTGCTCTGCGGATTCTTGAATGGCTCATGCCGAAATATCCTTTTTCCTCATAAAAAACACCAAGCTCCTGAAACATTGCAAAGGCACTGTCAAACAATGGTTCCATCACTTTCATCGTAATTTCAAACTGTCCGCTGTTGTAATAGACCTCCAGCATCTCTTCTACCTGTTTAATTTTCAACACATCGTCAAAACTAAGCCACTTCGTTTTCATCACTTCATACGGTGTTTTCGCATGGTAAACAATCTCGTATTCTGCCGCATGCTCGTACATGTAAGAGCCCTTCAACACTTTTAAAAATCCAAGCTGTAACTGGTTCGGCTTCAGTGCATAAATTTCATCAAACGATTTTGCAAAAGTTGCGTAGTCCTCATAAGGAAGCCCTGCGATCAGATCGAGATGTTCGTGGATATTTTCACCGCCCTGGATTTTTCGAACAATATCCTTTAAAAGTTCCAGTTTCATTGTCCGGTGAATTTCCCGGATGGTTATCTCATTCGTGGACTGTACGCCAATCTCCAACTGGATCAGTCCCGGGCGCATATCATGGATCAGCGCCAGTTCCTCCTCATTTAAAAGATCGGCAGAAATCTCAAAATGGAAGTTTGTGATCCCATTGTCGTGTTCTTTTACGAATCGCCAGATTTCCATGGCATGATCGTGTCTGCAGTTAAAAGTACGATCTACAAACTTCACCTGTGGTACTTTTTTCTCGATAAAAAATGCCAGTTCCTTTTTCACCAGTTCAATATCCCGGAAACGCAGTTTTTTGTCTATGGATGACAGGCAGTAACTGCAGTTAAACGGACAGCCACGGCTTGATTCATAGTAAATAATGCGGTTTTCAAAGTTTTCAATGTGATCGTAGCAAAACGGAATATCGGACATATTCATCGGTTCCTGCACCGGTGTGAAAACAGTTTTCCCACTGTCCTGATCCCGAAACGCAATTCCCCTGATTTCCTCCAGGGAGCCCGCTCGGTTTACATAATATCTGCACAGTTGTTTAAATGTGCGCTCACCCTCTCCGATCATCACACCCGTCACTTGTGGATGTTCCGCTAAAAAAGTTTCCACCTCATAGGAAACTTCCGGGCCACCTACCCAGATTGGTACTTCCGGGCACAGCTTATGATACTCTGTGATCAGCTCCTCCACATAATCCATATTCCAGATATAGCAGGAAAAGCACAGCACATCCGGTTTTGCTTTATAAATCTGTTCTAAAATATAATCTACCCTGTTATTAATCGTATACTCACCAATCACAATCTGATCCTGATAGTCTTTGGCATAGGCTCTTAAACTGTAAACTGCCAGATTGGAATGGATATATTTTGCGTTGATCGCTGTTAAAAATATTTTCATGTCCTGTCTCTTTCTGTAAAATGATTATGCTCATTATAAGACAAAACGGAGTAGTTCTCAACCTCTTCTGAGACTACTCCGCATTTGTATTTCACCTATTATCTTTTTTCAAAACCTGTCCTACATCATTGCGTAGCGGAATACTACATCAAATCCTGCAATCCAGAGTAAAATAGCACCACCCACATAAGCTTTTCTCTTATGTTCAAACCCGAAATGATATCCGGTATAGGTACCCATAATGACAACTGCAATGGTCAGGCAGACGATCATGATCAAAATCACCATCAGATTTGTTTCCAGAAAACCAAATGCGATTCCTGTAAGGAGTGTGTAAATGCTTGTCACTGCTGCCATACGCCAGAAACGTTTAAAACCGAGATTCTCCTCTCTATGCTCATTCACACGCTCATTCTTGATTGCTTTTACAATCAGTCTGACACCCAGGCAGAAGAAAATAATCGCTGCAATGACAGTTCCAATAAAACGCTCATTTCTGGCAAGATCATTGATATAAAGTAATCCCGCCAGAACATTACCAATATAAAGTGCTGCCAACTGCCAGATGGCAATGAGTCCGCATACTAATGTCAGATGTTTTTTATCTATTTTCGCTACAAGTGATCCCTGACACTCCATACCGGCAAAAATATCCAGCGATATGCCTACCAGGATCAACAGATTTTCTATCCAGTTCATGAATCCTCCCGCTTCTGCCTGCTGCTGCGATCGACAGACTTGTCCTAATAACCTTTCTAATCACTATTATACCCTGTTTCGGCTTTTTTTCCATAGACAATGCCTGATGATTGTATGTTGTTTTTACAGAAAAACAAAGATATGTTTCTTTCTTTTTTTCATGGAAAAATGCTGATTAACCTAAAAAGTGCCGCACATCATGTGCAGCACGTATACTTTCTTCATCTCCTACATCTCTGCGATAATATCATCCATAGAACGTTTGATGATATAATCATAAATCTCTGCAAGCTCCTTTGGAGAAATCGTCATTCCCGATTGGATCCATGTAATTACAACATAGCACATGGACTGTGCATAATACTCTGCGATCCGCTTTGGCGTCAGCCACGAATACTTCTGTTTCTTCCCTGTATGGACACCGTCTATCACCTTCAAAAGAATCTTCTCCACACAGCTCTGTGCAATCTCTCCGAACGAGTTCTGTCCCTCCAGCTTTATTGCGCGCGAATAAAATTCACTGTCTTTTTCGATGTTTGTAAAAAGAAGTACCAGTCCCTCACTGATCATCCCATTCTGGATCAGCGGTTCGATCGGATCGAGCAGATCTGTCGTAATGATCCACTCTAACAATTCATACTTATCCTGAAAATGATTATAAAAGGTCGGCCGGATAACACCCGCCAGATCAGTGATCTCTTTAATTGTAATCTTCTCAATTGGATGCTTCTTGGCAAGTTCCTTAAAGCTTTCCGCCAAGAGTGTATCAATTGCACTCTTTCCCTGTCCTGTCATAATTACCTCATGCCTAATGTATTACCATTTTTGTAATAATAATGCTTCTTGTATCCGGATCATCGCGAAGATTCAGCATCTCGCCTGTTTCTACTACCTTGACAACCGGTCTTAAGAAAAACCGTTCAAAATTCTTCGCAACCACGCCATGCATCCCATTGGACAACTCAACTTCACATCCTACCGGGTACACTGCGATTTTCTCTACAAACAATTCTATAAGCTTCGGATCAAATAAGCTGCCTGATCCTGCCATCAGGTATTCCATTGCATCTGAAGGTGACAGATTTTCCCTTCCGCGATGAAGTGATACCATATCGTCATATTGTTCCACTAGCCGGATGATCCTTGCATACAACGGAATATGCTCTCCACTCTTTCCCAGCGGGTAGCCGGTTCCATCGTAATTTTCATGATGCTGCATGACACCCGCATATACGAGTGTAGAAAAATGATAGTTACCTTTTAAATAATCTGCTCCCAGCTCCGAATGTTTCCGCAAAAGCTGTGTCTCCTCTTCTGTCAATGCATGATCTGCATTGATGATCCCTATATCAAGGAACCTCTTTCCTATATCATGAAGAATCGCCGCCGTCGTAAGCTGATACAATGATTCTTCATTCATTCCGTAATTCGCTCCAAGCAGCACTGACATCATGGCGACATTAATGGAATGGTAATAAATGTAATCATCATAATTCTTGATATCTAACACATTGCACATAATGTCTCCATTGCTCAAAATGTTCTCCACAATGCGCTCGATCGTCTTTTGTATTTTAATTTCACTGACCGGCATATCTTCTTCTGCATCTGAGTCCACATCAAATGCAAACATGTCATGCACTACTTTCAGTGCCTGACTCCTCACCTGCGGATTTAAAACCTGCTGGATCTCTATGCCCTGCGTAAATTCATCATCAATGTATATCCCTGGAAACCCTAAAAATTCGAGATTGGAAATATATTCTTCCGAGAGAAGCAGGTGTTTTGCAAGTAACAGTCTTCCCGCTCCATCGTAAATATCCTGACCAAGAGCCATTCCAGGCGTCAGTTTACTCGTTGGTAAATAACGCATATATGTTTCCTTTCAATTTTAAAAAAAGAATATTTCTATATTAACTCATTTATTCATCAAATTCAACTGTTACAAAATATCCCTTTTCCGTTTCTTTTACATCTACAACTTTTCCCTCTCCGGATCTGATCCTGTTTCCAACAGGATAATTTGCAGACATCGCATATGCTTTTCCCAATGTGTAATAATAAGAGTTTGGCAGTTTTCCCTCTGTGATCGGGATCACCTGTCCTATTTCTACCAGACCTGTGCGTTCCATTTTAAATTCTTCCTGCCTCATGCCCTGCCTCCAACAGACACAAAATTTTTACGTGTCATTCATATAATATTATAGTATAATAAAAGAACATTCACAAGTTAAAAGGATTAATTTACATAAAATATTTACGCACACAAGGAGCCTTATGAGAGAAAGAGAAGAAGTTTTCGACCACTTTATCACTGCAGTCATTAACACCTTAAACGCAGATGAAATTTACGATGCCGCAATTGAAGCATTGCAGGATATCCTGCAGCCGGACGGACTTTTACTGATGATGAACCAGAACACACACCACGTTTTTTCCGTCATCCGTAAATGTGGCAGTATTGCCTGCACAAAATCATACAGTGTTCCCACTGATTCCATGCTTCAGGAGCTAAAGGATTCCCCGAATCTGATCATGCTCAACGATACCGGAAAACACATCCTCGACCTTTTGACTCCAAGACAGCGCAACTGGCTGAATGCAGAACACATCACCGCCATTTATACGCTCAAATACAATCAGGTCATTATCGGCTTTCTCTATATTGCAGCCCATGACGGACAGGACTTTGCCCCAGAGGAACTCAGATATCTGGAAAAAATATGTTACTATTCCTCCTATGCGCTGCGCAATGCCAACCTGTATCAGAATGCATACCGCGCATCTATTACCGATGACCTTACTTCTTTGTACAACCGCAAACACGCATTTGAATGTATTGACCATGTATGCCAGCATCAGAAGCCATCCACACTGATCGTGCTCGATATTGATGATTTCAAACTGTATAACGAATTGTATGGTGCACAGGAAAGCGATAACCTGATCCACCGCTTTGCGCAGGTCATTCTTCAGGAAATTTCATCAAAAGACATCGGTTTCCGTTTTGGTGCGGATGAATTTCTGATTTTAAAAGCGGGAACGGATATAGATGAAGCCTGCAGCTGCTGCAAACGTATAGTGGACGCCATCACGGATGCCACTCCTGCCAACACCGTCTGGGATATCACGATCACCTGCGGAATATCTGTATTCCCTGATATTTCCACTGATGCTGCTTCCTTTCTGCACAACGCAGAACAGGCCATCTATTATGGAAAGCAGGCTGGAAAAGGAAATATTGAAGTTTACCGCCCTGGAATAGATGAACGCTCCCACGATCCGGATATCCGTGCCGCATATGAGCGTGTTGCCCCAACCATTTATGCGCTCACCGCTGCCATAGATGCCAAGGACAGTTACACCTTCATCCACTCCATGAATGTTTCCAAATATGCCGTTATACTTGCAGAAGCACTCGGAATGAATTCCAACGACATTGAAATCATCCGCGATGCCGGTCTTTTACACGACATCGGAAAAATCAGTATCCCGGAACGCATCCTGCAGAAAACTTCAAAGCTTACTGACGAGGAATATGCCATTATGAAAACACATGTGGAAAATTCCACAAAGATGATCCGTTATCTGCCTGACATGGATTACGTGATCCCTGCCGTTGTCGGCCACCATGAGCGTTATGACGGCACCGGTTATCCCCGCGGACTTGCCGGCCAGAATATTCCTTATATGGCAAGGATTCTCACGATTGCAGACTGTTTTGATGCAATGACCGCCAAACGTCCTTATAAACAGGCGCTCTCTGTGGAATACGCTGTCAATGAACTTGAAAAAAACAGCGGTACGCAATTTGACCCTGTACTTGTCAAAAAATTTGTAGAGCTCATCCATGAAGGAAAAATTTCGATTGCATAACCGGAGTTTCACTTACCGTGGAGCAGCAGATTTTGTGGTGCTTTTATAGGTTGTGAGGGGCAGATATAAGCGTCCTCTCGCAAGTCGTGATTTTATGGGGTTATGAAAAGAAAAACGGTACAGACAAATATGATGTTCCTGTTCGCCGGGCATTC
>OHRM01000332.1_pt1 | contig 33652 bp, 38 predicted proteins | sample 1578361 | NCBI WGS metagenome assembly OHRM01 (sample SAMEA3879590, study PRJEB24766) | human gut metagenome | biome: human-associated habitat; feature: feces | place: USA | collected 1985/1987 | reverse complement strand
TGATTTTGCGTGTAAAAATAGAGACTGCCTAACTTTGGTTGTTAGACAGTCTCTTCTTCTAATTGGTTATGGTTGTTTATGGCTGTTTATAAGCCATCATTTCCCGATGCAGAAACGGTTAATTTGTTGATATATAGATAGGTATAAATCTAATCCGTACAAGTGACGTGAATTTTTCACGTTTGTAAGCAGTTAACCGTCTGTTTCTTAATTTCTTACAAGCCGCATTTGCCAACCTTTAGCTCGCCGCAACTCGATTGCGGCAAACCGACAACAGTGACTCAATGCAAAGATAGCTATAATACTCCGATTATCAAAGGAATATAACATCTTTAACTTTTGGCGCCATACAGATGCGCGTACAAATTCACTGATTTTTTACTTTTTCGATATGTTTACCTCAGAATTATTCAGAGAGGAATTTTTTCCTGATTATCGGCTCAAATTGAAGCTAAATCCACGAGAATTTATCTCATATTGAGCCGAATTTTGCCATTATTTCACTTGATTTGAGCCGATATATCACGACAGATTTTAGAGTAAAACCTTGAATAATCGCGACAAGATGGCGTGATTTATTGTTTTATTTCACAGTCTTTGGCGCGATTCTATTAAGAACGACTTTATACAAGCTCGACGAAAGGACTCCAAACTTTCGTAAATACAGAGTTGGCTATTCAATCCATCTGTCAAATCGTGGTGCGAACATGTCAATGTCGCGCTGGGGTAGTCCGAGTCTGCGGGCTTCTGTACGCCATGATTTCATGGCAGATTTTACTTCGTTGATAATGCTCTTGGCTTTGTCAGCTGAAAGCATATATTCTCCGGCGGATGTCTGTAGAATATTGAGGTCGGATTCGCTTGTGGATCGGTTTATCAGCAGGCTTCGATTGTCGGCGAGTGTGGGATTGATGTCGTATGCCGGGGAGAGTTCCCAGCCTTTACGTGTCAAAAGGAATCCATGATTGCGGAAATGGTCATCGGTGTTGCCGACAATGATGTAGAAAGCAACACGGCGATAAAGCTCCTCAAAATTTTGCTCTACATTGCTGCCATGCTGAATAATGAAATCGACAATGTCAGTGTAGCCGTAACAGGTTGAAGCGTTATCGCCGTCGGTGAGCCCGAGCAGAGTCAATGCGGATGCGAAATGTTTTCGTCTGCCGTCGCTGTTTCTGTCAAATCGTTTTGAAAGAAGAATGTGATAATCTTCACCGTCGATTGTTCGTGTCTCGGCAACATTCAGTCCTGCCTTTCGACCCATCACATGACAAAAATGCTCCCATTTGGCGACATCATAATCATCCTTCCGCGAGGGAAACTTGGCAACTGTCAGGCTGCCGTCCTCATCAATGACAGATGCCTTCGGTCTTGCGCCGCCCAAAGATGTTCCCGGATGTAACAGCTGTACCAGCCATTTTTTCGACGGCAACAAATGTTTTTCCTCGCTCAGCTCAATCTCATGCGCTGCCCTCATCAGTTCTCTTACATTTGCCAATGGCGGCACGCGGAGGCTTTCCTCACAGTTGATGAACTTTCCTCCAGGAGTTTCGGCAAACCGGAAACCGCCCATACGCGAAGCGTCGTCAATTCCCATCAGATAATCTAACGACGTCAATCGGCGCACGGCTCTCTTCTCATCGGTGGCGGCAATCTGTTCCCGGCGGTTCAGCAATGTGCGTCCCCAGCGGTCGGGGAGAGCATCGGAGAAACAGGCGAAAATATCGTGTTCCGGTCGGGTATATTGGATGCCGGTATAGTTCTGCAAATCCTCACTGAGAAAAACATCGCCATATTTAGCAAGCCACTCCCTATCATACGAAAATCCATAAGTCTCGCTACCGCGCACCGAGTCGCAGGAAAGTTCGCCAATCAGCTGAGGCGTTTCCAACCAATCAAAGTCGGCATACACATATAGTTTCTTCATGGCTTATTCCTTTTTAGATGCACGTTGGCGATGTTTCAGACTCAAATCTTGTAGGTTTCTGCCGAGGGAATCTTCCTTGGCAATCAGAAGAAGATCGTCATCAAGTTGCAGGGCATAAAGAACACGGGCATAGATGCCGATTGAAACCGTAGGAGAACCTTTCTCAATGCGATTCACGGTGAGAGGCGAACAGGTAGCCCGTTCGGCAACCTGCGCAATCGAGAGATTACGACGTAGCCTGGCGAGTTTAATCTGCTCCCCCATAAGAGACATTTTCTGTCCCAGTTTTCGGGGCAACTTAGTCCCCATAGTGTTCTTCGTCATTGTTTGTGTTTTAAGGTGCAAAGCGGCTAAGCCGATAACTTCGCCATGCTCAATCTATCTTATGATGCCGCAAAGATAGTAAAAATATTTATTATATGATATGTTGAACGAGAAATAATTGCCGCTTTTGACCAAATTCTCCTATGCTCAATGCTTGATTTCAGGATTTACGGAAAGGAGTTGTCGGATAAACTCATCCTGACGCACTGGTGAGATGATAAGCGGAATATAGCTTTTCAGAATCTTTCGGTCAGTAAAAGTGATTGCCAGACGATGAGACAAAGATGTCGCCGGAGATGATAATACGCTCTTTGTCGGTTTGATTTCTTTAATCTTGTCAATAGGGTAGGCGGTTGGAATAAAGAAAGTATACACCACAAGCTTATCCCCGTCAATGCGGTAATAGATACTGAAGAATGTTACCAAGACAAACGCTAACATCACAAGACAAATAATTGTCGGCCATATCTCGTCATCCATGAAGCAAGGTACAATGCAACATGCCGCAACCAGCCCAAGGATGAACCATGTCGATCCATCCCATCGAGAATTATATCTTGTCCCTCGGAACTTTTCCATTTTCTTTGATTTGTGTTACTATGCCGATATTGTTACTTGTTGATAGGGATTATTTTAGAATAACCCATCGACCGGTTGTGTCCCCCCCTCCCTTGTAATATAGCCAAGTCTTTTGAGGTTCCGGGGCGCTCGTTTTGCTGTGGATTCTGAAGTATGAAGAGTCTCCATTGTTTCTGAATGAGTAATCTTCGGATTGTTTTGAATGGTCGCATAGACTTTTTGCAGAGATTTATTTAGTCCCGTTACAGTGTCATTATGGGTATTTGCGGTGTCATTTACAGTGTCAATTTACAATCTCCCACCAGCCGTTGCGGCGACCGTTGCGGCGGACGATGATGCCTTTTTCGACCAAAGCCGAGGTGATTCGCTTGACTGTAGATGGCGATTTCTTTATTGATTTGGCTATCTCTGTCTGAGTGATTTTAGAATTGTCTTCAATTGTTCTGAGTACAGCCAACTCTTCCAAAGTGCAGTTCAAAGTGTCAGATTGAGACTTTGGGGAGGCGGAATTGAGACTTTGAACCGTTGTTGTCGGGAGCGAAACTCCTGCAAGCATATCACGGTTGCGCAATTCATTCTTTTCGCCGAGAATAACATTGCGAAGAAATCGTTCTACGAACTCGGTAGTAGGAGAAATATTCAGCCCCTTATATGACGCCCTGACAAGAGCATTGCGGAAATACCATGAATGCTGCTTGAACATGTCATTGGTGGCAGGAATACCCATAGAGCGCAGATATTTTATCAGGAACACAGCCGTGGTGCGCGTATTGCCTTCGCGGAAAGGATGAATTTGCCATAGGTCAGCAATAAACCGCGCCAAGTGACTGACGATTTCAGAAACAGGCCGGGATGAGTAATCAAATTCCTTTTCGCGAGCGAGGTCATATTCGATGGCTTCGCGGAGGTCAACAGACGGTTGGTAGCTTACCGAGGCATTGCCGCCCAGTACCCATTCCTTTTTACTCAGTTCTACATTTCGTAATTGTCCGGCAAATTTGAATATGCCTTCAAATATTCGTCGATGTATAGATATAAGCCCAACTAATGAAAATGCAAACGACGGTTCGCTCAATATCTTGGCGATATTGGCAGAAGCCTTGTCTCCTTCCTCATCAACTTCATCATGCCCGGATTTAGTCTCATAATATGCCTTGATGCGTTCACGAGCCTCATCAATGGTAATGTCGCCCTCGATATGCTGACGCGCAGTATCAAGCAGATAAGCCGAAACCTTCAGCCCATCCACATCCTGAAGACCGATAGCCGTCTGCCACGCATCAGCCTTCTCTTTCTGTTCCGGCTCACCATGGACTAGATATTCGTCAAATTCGCACATCTTACTTCAGTATATGTAGGATTAAAAATTCTGTCGTAGTATTTCATGACAGAAATACAGATTACAACAATACGGGAATTCTCATTGATTGCTATCTTCATCGTTAAACATAGGCAACCGTGGATGCCGTGTTATTTTTGTATATCTTGGATAACTAATGACTTTTGTGACAGTATATTTAGTTTTCGTCGATTTCTCTGTAGTATGGATTTCCACATCTATATCAGCAACTATCTTATCACCAAAGCCAAATGCAATTCTTTGAGCTTTCATTGTTTCAAGGAAGTCTAAATCCCTTAAATAAACAGAAACGCTTTTGCCATTGAGTAAAACCTTCCAGTTTCTTGGCTCGGCTACAAAAACAGGAGATATTATTTCCAGTTCTTGTTTATATAATTTATTGGATAACTCATTGTCCGGAATATCACGTATGACTGATTGTAACGTATGCTTTGAAATATCAATTTGTGAGGTGTCGCTATTATCCTTCTCATATTTTATGGAAAGTGAATCTACTTCAGGGTTCTCTATAACGGTTGTCGCAATCTCGTTAATAGACTCCTGAGTAGAGGGGGTTTGGATAACTTCGTTATTGTAAATATTAATTACTCCCCCTTCATTGTTTATTATAGTAATAGGTTGAGAGGAATTTGTAAGAGAATTCACTACAAGCCCTCCTATTATAGTTGCGGCAGTACTTACAAATAATGGAGAGTTAAGCACCTTTTTGAAGGATAATGGAATTTTGAAACTCCCTTTCTCAAGAGCTAAAACAGAAATCTCTATATCGTCATATCCAACATTCCATTTCTTACATAGTGTTCCATTAATAGATAGAATTAATTTGTCTATATTTTTCAGGAATATCGATAAGTCATCAATAGGAATCGAATGCTCTTTTGAATTTAAGATAAATTCAAAGAATTCTTGTTGAATAATAGGGTTATTAGAATTGTTATCCATCTATCAATTCATTATTTAAGATTCTTGCAATCAGATTGCCATAGACAAGTTTCGCGTACGTTCTTCCACTTCTGGTCCCCCATGAGCAAGATACCGCTCAAATTCTTTATATTTGTATTCGTATGCCATAGAGTTTTTTGTAATTTTATTTATTGGCAATTCCAAATGGAATATGAACCCCTGGAATATTATCAATGTGTTCCAGATGTGCCATCTGGTCATCAAAAAAGATATGTGGCTTCATTATCTTGAGAATACGAGCTTTTTCTATTCCTCCAAGGAAGAATGCATCATCTACCTCCACTCCCCACGACTTTAATGAGGCAACAACCCTTTCATGAGCTGGTGCATTCCTTGCTGTAATAATGGCCGTTTTCAATATTCGTTTATAAGAACTGTCACTATCAGCTTTTTTCTTCTCCATTTTTTGAAAGAAAGATATTCTTTGTAACAAGGGTCCTATCGGGCCAAGCTCTAAAGCCTCAGAAGCGTGCTGTTGTTCGTGATTGAAATATTCTGCCATGTTTCCGCCGGTAGCCTTATATACTTTCTCAGATTCATCGCTTGCTAAAACACCGTCAAAGTCAAATGCGATTCGCAATTCATTATCATTTTCATCGTCTTCGATGTAATGTTTGTTTAATACTCTTCCGGCTGCCGTACCATTTTCTAATGCTGATTTGACATCATCCAAATTTGCAGATAAAAACAATGACGCGTTAAATGCAGGCAGATACTGAAAATTAGCTTTCCCATTAGTGAAACAAGCTCTGCTAATATTCAGATTGTAGTGTTGAATTGAGCGAAATGCACGTGTTCCAGTCTCTGTACTGTTCTTTGACATAAGAACTACTTCCACAGGTTGCTCGTCAGGGAAGGAATTGTTAAGACTAAGGAGACGTTTAATAAAAGGATAGGCAACGCCCTTTTCGAAAGGGACGTCAATTCGTTTTTCTTGATATTCCCGATATTTATCAATCCCGTGTTGCCTAAAGACACTATCAGACTCCGTCAAATCAAACAATGCACTTGACGAGACAGCGATAACAAATTTTTTATCAATTGGATATGGCATATATTAACGTGAAAGTATATTTAGACTATATATTATTTAACACCCAGTTCTCATAGCAACGTTGTTTGTTATCATTGATTAGTCAGGGCAAGGAGGTTATTAGCTCTAAGATAATCAACGAAACGGTCGAGAATCATGTTGTTACGCTCTTTTATGTCGGCCTCAGTAAAATCGGAGAGTTTATTTGCTAACTCAACTAATTCTACAATCTCCGTTGCCTTTTTCTCCCCTTTGGAAGTAGTAAACCCAGTATAATACTTCTTTTTGTCAGCAAAACGATAATCTGAAGCGCGAATATTAATGCGCTTTTCGAGTAGGGACTTATTACCAAGAAGTTCGATTGAACGACTATCCTTTAGAGAGCCTTCTTTCTGCTGACGAGCTTTGGGAAAAATATGTTCAATATCGAAGTTGCTTTCGAGGTTCAGTAATTCTTGCTTGTCAAAAGTAAATGCCCACCATGCAATATATGCTTTGGTTACAGTGCGCTGATTTGAAAATATATAATTGGCGAAAATCGAGCGGAAACGATTCTCATCAAACAGATTCTCTGAGAATGTCACATCTTGACCATTAACAATGTTAAGCATCGCGGCATAAACAGGCGTGCGGAGAGAGTTCACACCTGGATTAGTCAGGGCATAGCTCCAGATGAAAGCAATTATTTTATCAAGGAACTTACCGAATTTAGCATCGTCGAGAGAACCATCCACAGCGTGATTCTTCATAAAATATACCGAAACGAGATAGGTCCACATTCCATTCGGAGCATAGTTCAGTACGAACAGTTTTCTTAGAATCTCTTGTGAGAACCGTTCAGAATCCTGTAGATTGATATCTTGCCAAAATTTGGCGAGAATCATTATATTGTATAGGGTTTCATCCTTTTTGAAAATTGCATATGAATCTCGCTCATAGAATCTTCTTAGGGCCTCTGTTGTGGTACTCTTGTTGCCTTGTTTAGCCCGCTCATAATACATATAACGAGTGAACAATTCGTCGAGAGGTGTGCCTGCACTCGGATGAAACACATCTGATGCAATAGCATCAAGCTCTTTCCATTGTTCGATAAATTCGTCTTTTTTGCCCTGCTCTTTATAAAATTTGTAGAATTGAGCTTTGAAGATATCAGCATCAGACAGTGGTTTGCCTCGGTCATTGAGCGTTGAGAAAATTCGTAGTGCTGCGTCTTGAGATTCTGCCTCGATTGGGAGTAATACGCAGTTATTCAATATTCGAGCCGGCAAATATGCAAAATAAGAAGGGTAATTATTCAAGAAATCAACAATTTGACCTTCAAAGTATTTGAAGTTTTTCGCATATCTACTTTTCATATTGTCAGCATTGCCGTCCTTGAGAATGGCAATAAACTCTTCTTTATCATTGTCGGTGGCAACTTCGGATGCAATCTTCAAATCATCTTTCTGATAAGCACCAAAATTATTAGCCCGCCACAGACATTTTTCAATATCCTGTTTCATGGCCTGAGAATTTTGGTCTTTCATATGCGACAACTTATTATAGAACGCGCGCAAAAGGAGCATCAATGTTGTGAGACGTTGTTGACCATCGATGATTTCGAGCTTTTTATCGTCATTCTTAAAGGTGACGATTGGGCCAAGAAAATACTCGTCATCTTCGTTGAATTGATCGCAGTTATCGTTGGGAAATGAAAATACGAAAAGATCCTCCCAAAGAGTCTTACACTCAACCTCGCCCCAAGCATAAGGACGTTGGTAGTCTGGAATCAAGAAACATGCCTTTGAGTCTTGAAAAAGACCTTTTACGCTTTTCTGATCAACAGTAAGTTTTGACATACGATTTTTATTATTTGAAGGAGGAATTATTTAACGATGGTTTTACCTGTAATTAGTTCTCGAGGATCGACATTGAGAATTGTAGCGATTGATACGAGCATTTCCAAAGATGGTTGAGAAGAATTCGAGCACCATCGAGAAACGGTAGCTTCATTTTTGCCTAATTGCTCCGCAAGCCATTTGCCTGTTCGATTCTGTTCTACCAGAACAACCTTTATCCTATTTATCCTTTCAGTGTCAATATTTATACTATTTGTCGGCATGATATTATACATTGATGTTATTTGCAAATTTAGTGATATTAGCTGAACTGACAAAATTATTTGGCACGAAGATTTTGTCGCATCAGAGAAATTCACTAAATTTGCACAATTCGCAAATCAGAACGCAATGGCAAAATACATAAACCGATTGAAAGTAGTTCTAGCCGAGCAGCACAAGACCAACCTCTGGTTGGCCAAGACGCTTGGCAAAGACCCAGCGACCGTCTCCAAATGGTGTACTAATACCGCACAACCGTCGCTGGAAACCTTACACGAGATTGCCCAATCACTTAAAGTAGATATTCGCACATTGCTAAATGCCACCGAAGATGTTTTGATGGCATGTGAACCCACTACACCTTACGGGAGCCATGAAAGGAAATAACTTCAACGAAAACACACGTGTCCAAGTGCCTGCGGCGTTACATCTTTGCCGACTTGGATATACATATTTGGATGATATTCCAAAGTATGATAAACGCACTAATATCATCACACCGATATTCAAGCAATCCATCAAAAAGTTGAATCCAACAATGACGGATCTTGAAATATCTCAACTGTTGGAACGGATAGTCAGCGAAGCCAAGAATGACAATCTTGGCAGAGAATTTTATGAAATGCTATCGTCCAACAGCGGTGTAAGATTGATCGATTACGAAGACCCCTATCAGAACAGTTGGCATATCACGACCGAGTTCACTTGTGAAGACGAAGACAGCGGCGATAATTTCCGCCCTGATATAACATGCTTTATCAATGGTATGCCATTAGCGTTTATTGAGGTAAAGAAGCCCAATAATCGTGAAGGCATCCTCGCCGAGCGCGAACGTATCAACCGCCGGATGCGTAACAAGGCATTTCGACCGTTCCTGAATATCACCCAGTTGATGGTATTTTCCAACAATCAGCAATATGACAATGAGAATCGCGTCCCTATTCAGGGTGCGTTCTATTGTTGTACGTCAAAAACAAAAGCCTTTTTCAACGTCTTTCGTGAACAGGATTACTCCTTCGTAAGTGATTTTCATCTGCACCCCCTTGAAGAAGGTGTTGAGCAACGCATTTTGCGACATAGAAACTGTATTGCAGTGAAGAATCTGCCCGAATACGAGACAAATCAGGCAAGGACAACACCGACCAACAGCATTCTCACATCAATGTTGAGTTTTGAGCGATTCTTGTTCCTGCTCAGATATGGCTTTGCATACGTTGACCGTACAATCGAACTAGAAGACGGCACTAAGGCAAAACGATTGGAAAAGCATGTAATGCGCTACCAGCAACTTTTCGCATCGCTTGCAATCCGCAAGAAACTCGATCTTGGCGTAAAGAGCGGTATCATCTGGCATACACAAGGTAGCGGTAAAACCGCATTGGCATACTATTCAGTCAAGAGCCTTAGAGATTTCTATGCCGGACGCAATACGGTGGCAAAGTTTTATTTTATCGTTGACCGCATCGCTCTCATGGAGCAAGCTGCCGATGAGTTTGCATCCCGTGGCTTGATTGTCCGCACTGCCCAGTCGCGAAAGGAACTTATGGAAGACTTCCAAAGCAACGCTCCGGTTGAGAACCCCTCGGGTAAGCCGGAGATTATGGTTGTCAATATACAGAAGTTCAAAGAGGATTCTTCCAAGATAAAACTCGACAATAGTTACTCCACCAAACTTCAACGTATATTCTTCATCGACGAGGCACACCGTGGATATAGTCCTCAAGGTAGCTTCCTTGCTAATCTCTTCGATGCAGATAAGGATTCTATTAAAATCGCCTTGACAGGTACACCGCTGCTGAAAGAGGAAAGAGAGTCATGGCGCGTGTTCGGTGACTACATTGATACCTACTACTACGATAAGTCAATTGCTGACGGCTATACGCTGAAACTGATGCGTGAGCCGGTGGAGACCGTATATAAGGAGAAACTTGAGAATATCCTAGACCAACTCACGGGAGAAGTAGAGGTCAAGCGAAGCGACATTGACCGCAATAAGATTGTTGAGCATCCAAGTTATCTTAATGCTCTTATCGACTACATAATTGCAGACTTCCGTAGATTCAGAACCGAACAGAACGAGCCATCGGTAGCAGCCATGATTGTCTGCAAAACAAATCCTCAGGCGCGTAAACTCTACGAACTGTGGATGGAGCGTTACAATCATGCTATTGAGATAGAAGAAAAGAGAGAAGAGAAGATACTCACCTCCGGCGAACCTATGGTGCCGTATTCCAAGACGCCACCACTGACTGCCGCCCTTATCCTTCACGATGAGGGTGACAAGCTGGAACGCAAAGCATACATCGATGATTTCAAGAAAACAGAGAATGTCGATGTGCTGATAGTGAACCAGATGCTCCTTACCGGTTTTGATGCACCGCGACTGAAGAAACTGTATTTGGGTCGTGTACTTGACGGTCACGATCTCCTTCAGGCACTTACTCGCGTCAATCGTCCTTATAAGGATTTCAAGTATGGATATGTAGTCGATTTCGTTGACATAAAGGAAAACTTTGAGTCAACGAATGACCGCTATCTGCGTGAGTTGAATCGCACAGCTGATGTGCTGCCTGACACTGATGATCCCAAGACTCCGGGCGAAGTGATTATTGAAGATAGGGATAAGATTATTTCCGACATGAAGGAGATAAAGAGCGTCCTGTTTAACTTCACTTGTGAAAATCCGGAGATGTTCCGACAGGAGATCGATGATATTGAAGACAGGGAACAACTCTATGAGTTGAAAAATACCCTTGCCAATGCTAAGGCTATCATCAATCAGGTCCGTGCATTTGGTGATGAAGACCTAAAGGAGAAGATTGAAAAACTCACTCCAGGTTCTATTCCAACTCTCATGACCGAGGTGTCGCGGCGTATTGAGCGCATTAACCTTCTCAACAATACCGACCATACTGCCGATGTATCGGGCATTATCAATGTAGCTCTCGATGCACTGGAGTTTGAGTTCAAAAAGGGTATGTCGGAGGAATTGCGCATCATAGTGAATGACTTGCGCGAGAGAGCCGAGAAGGTGCAGCGTGAGTTTGAATCAAACTTCGACCATAAGGAAGATAAATATGTGCTTCTCTCTGAGGAGTTCCGCAAATACTTCCGTGAGCATGGTTTCTCACCTAAGAGCACCCAAGAGGCGAAAGAGGCCATCGAGTATATGGACTCCGTCATGAAGAAGATTCGCGAAATCAATCGACGTAACAATGCCCTCCGAAATAAATACAAGGGCGATGAACGCTTTGTGCGCATCCATAAGCGAATCGAGGAGGAGAACGAGAAACGGGAGAAACCAGTTATATCCAAACATGAGTTTGAGATTGCCGAACGTCTTATGCAGATGAAGAAGGCTATTGATGATAAACTGTTCCTCAACATCAACTCCCTCAATAACGCCGACAAGTTCCGTCAGGATGTGTTGGCTCTTGTCGGCACTACTCTGATAAACCTCTCAGTTCATGCAACGCTTGAAGAACGTAAGTTCATACGTACTTTGATTTCCGACGAATACATCAACCAGTATCAGCTCATGTCTGAACCAACCATTTCCTACGCACGAGTATAATGAAACAAGATACACAGGCTATCGAAGCCAAAACCATAGGTCTCATCGACTCACTCCGGACCACTTGCGGAGACTACGGCCTTGCAGGAGGCGGAAGCGAATACAAAATCATCACCGAGATGTTTTTGTATAAGTTCTTCAACGACAAATTCGGTTATGAAGTAAAGCGTATGCCCATATATGGCGAACGTCTTTCTAACGCAGAGAAGTGGGATGCCGAATATGACAAATTTGACGAGGAGGAAGTGGAAGACCTCTTTAGCTATCTTCCCGGCTCCGTGCCTAAGATGAAACCGCATCACACATTATCGCATCTATATAATGCTTCAACGCAAGGCGATTTCTCAACATTGCTTGATGCTACATTAGTCGAGATTGCAAGCCTCAACGAAGATACATTCTCGGTGTTGACATCAGGCAACAGCAAGGTGAAGATTTTCAATGGTGTGACCAACTTCATCACAGATGTTCACAAGCGCGACCAGTTTGCCATCGCCATGATGAAGAACCTCGCGTCGTTCAACTTTGAGGATGTCTTTGCTGAAAAATACGATTTCTTCTCACGCATCTTCCAATATCTCATCAAGGATTACAATAATGCCGGTGGTGGTAAGTATGCCGAATACTACACTCCACGAGAAATAGCGACGGTTATGGCTCGTCTCCTCGTGGGTGATGATGCCCAGCTACGTGGCGTTTCCTGCTATGACCCGTCAGCCGGAACAGGCACATTACTCCTTGCTTTGGCTCACCAAATTGGCGAAGACCGTTGTTCGATTTACAGTCAGGATATTTCAGAGAAGTCATCGGAGATGCTCCGTCTGAACCTTATTCTCAATGGACTGTCAGAGAGCTTGCCAAATATCCGTCAGGGTAATACCCTTCTTGAACCGGCTCATAAGGAAGCCAACGGCACAATTAAGAAATTCGATTATGTCGTTTCAAATCCGCCTTTCAAACTTGACTTCCCGGAGTATCGCGACACTCTTGCCGCAGATGGCATACGTTTCTGGGCTGGTGTGCCAAATGCAGTCAAACAGATAAAGCCGAAGCCGACAATGGCAATCTACACATGCTTCATTCAGCATGTGCTCAATTCACTGTCATCAAGAGGCAAAGGTGCCATCGTAGTTCCTACTGGTTTCATCACTGCCAAATCTGGCATAGAGAATAAGATTCTTCATCGTATCGTTGATGAACAATGGGTGTATGGAGTTATCTCTATGCCCTCAAATGTATTCGCCGACACCGGCACCAACGTATCGGTGGTGTTTTTCGATAAATCCACCATGTCTGACAAGGTGATACTTGTTGATGCAAGTAAACTCGGCGAAGACTATCAGGATGCTAACAATAACAAAAAACATCGTCTTCTCGATAAAGAGGTTGAACTGATTGTCAATACTTTCCGCAACAAGGAAGCCGTTGATGGTCTATCTGTAGCCGTAACCTACGATGAAATAAAGGAGAAAGGTTATTCTCTCTCAGCCGGACAATATTTCGACATAAAGATCGATTACGTTGACATCACCGAGGAAGAGTTCAACAAGCGCATGACAGACTATGAGACTAAACTAACAGAAATGTTTGCTGAGAGTCACAGACTGGAAGCCGAAATTCTTGCGCAACTCAAATCCCTAAAATTCAATAGCTGACACAATGGCAAAGGAAATACAATTCATATTATATAATCTGCCAGACAATTCAGGTACAGTACAGGCCATTGTTCAGGATGAAACAATATTCCTGACACAGAAGGCTATGGCTGAACTCTTCGGGGTCGAGGTTAACACCATCAACTATCATCTGAAAGAAATATACTCATCTAGAGAACTGACAGAAGATTCAACTATTCGAAAAATTCGAACAGTTCAAACTGAGGGAAACCGTCAGGTAGAACGTGAACGGGCTTTTTACAATCTCGATGCTATTATCAGTGTTGGATACCGCGTTAATAGTCAACGAGCTACGCTTTTTCGCCAATGGGCAACCCGGGTCCTCAACGAATTTATTCGTAAAGGCTTTGTACTTGATGATGATCGTCTGAAACAAGGCAATGCCGTTTTCGGGCGAGACTACTTCCGCGAACTTCTTGAGCGGGTTCGTTCTATTCGCGCCAGCGAGCGTCGTATCTGGCAACAGATAACCGATATCTATGCCGAGTGTAGTATAGACTACGACCGTTTGGCTCCGACAACAAAGGAATTTTATGCGATGGTACAGAACCGTTTCCATTACGCCATCACCGGCCACACCGCCGCTGAAATCGTACATGCTGGAGCAGACCATACAAAGCCACACATGGGATTGACTACTTGGAAGTATGCCCCCGAAGGAAGGATATTAAAGTCCGATGTGAGCATCGCGAAGAACTATCTCACCGAGAAAGAAATACGCTCACTTGAACGCACCGTTACATCCTATTTTGACTATATCGAAGGACAGATTGAACGTGGCAACGTGTTCAATATGGAACAGTTTGCCGCAAGTGTCAATAAATTTCTGACATTCAACGACTATAAGATTCTTCCCAACAGAGGAAGCATATCAGCAGCACAAGCCAAAGCTAAAGCAGAAGCCGAATACGATCTCTTCAATCCTACCCAGCAAATAGACTCCGATTTCGACAAAGAAATCAGAGGAATGTTAGATTTGTAAATGATATGGAAAACTGGATCGCTTGGGCTACCCTGTTAAGCCCAATTATTAGTGGAATTGCTATAATAGTTGCGTTAATTGTCGCGCGAAGTTCATCAAAAGATGCGAAGGAACAAATAAAAGCTATTCGACATCTGCTTGATGTTTTCGTGGCAGCTAACAATCTGGATATAGTCGAGGCACAACGGAAATATCAACAACAACTCGTGGCGTTAAATTCTCAGATTGAAGATGCACAAATGGCAGTTGATATTGTCAACCCTTTTTCTGGTGGCGCAAGAATAGATCGTATAATGAATGCACAAGAAAAATCACAGCAGATAGAGCATCTTAATCGACTATTGACGAAACGTAAAGAAATGGAGATTAATCTCACTCTTATTCAAGATTACATAAACAAGTCAACTCGATAAATGGAACTGAAGAAGTATAAACTCTCCGAGGTTGCTACGTTTGAGATTAGCAACGTTGACAAGAAGACAAAAGCTGGTGAATTAAGCGTCCATCTGTGCAACTTCACGGATGTGTATTATAATTGGGCCGTAACTGAAGCCATGGAAGATTCATTTATGGTTGCAACTGCTTCTGACAATCAGATTAAAAAGTTGTCGCTGCGCAAAGGTCAGGTTGCTATTACTAAGGATAGCGAAACCCGACATGATATAGGAATCCCGACATATATTGCTAACGACTTTGACAACACCGTTTTGGGCTATCACTGCGCATTGATTACTCCCAATCCTGAAATGCTTGATGGACGATATCTCAATGCATATCTCAATTCTTCCCTTGCCAAAGAATACTTTGCCAATAATGCCTCTGGAAGCGGTATGCGATATTCTCTTCCAGTCGATGCTATCAAAAATATCCTTCTCTACTTGCCCTCTATTGAAGTGCAGCGAGAGATTGGTAAAATATTCTCCGACATCGACCGCAAAATTGCACTTAATCGTGAGATAAATCGCAATGTACCTCACGATGCATAACAGATACCTGACCGTTCATCAGAAGCGGGAGCAACTCATCGCGCTGTTTCACGAGCAAATTGATTTCATTTACGTTAGAATCAATAATGCCATAGATATTTGACACACTATCAAAGAATAATTTTTGAATATCTTTTGGCGCAAAATACCACTTATTGGCAAGGAACGTCTCAGTCATAAAGTTCTTTATGCCACTCGTCTTGCCTTCAAAATTAAACATAATATCGTTTTCGTATAGAGACTTCCATAAGAAATAGAAATACGCAGAGGCTTCAATATTTTTCAGTCGGAAAGCATGACAGAAGTTTGAACACGTCATCCTGCCATAGTTTCTCTCAATGACTCCGGGCGTAATATAGGCACATCTACCCGTTGCTTGGACAGGACTACCTCCTGAGACTTCTATAACAATATCATAAGAATTTAGAAGCTTATGAGTATTCGATTTCTTAACATACCGCAGTGGGATATCGTTCAGTTTAACAATGTCTGCACCTCTGACGCATCCTACTGCTATTCTATTTTCGGATGGCTCATCATAGCCCCAATCGCCTGTATTATTGGATTCAATATAATCATCCAATCGTTTGACATCCCAATCTAATGGAATATCGAACCCTAATGATTCATTGAATACCATCTTACCGCCTGATGACTTGTAAGACTTGCCGTTCTCATCGGGAAAATCGAACTGTAAGAACCAGTAGTCATAAAGCTGACGCGCCATCGCCTCTAAATTGCGATTTATACTTATTGCAATTATCCATTCTTCTCACGTTCGACCATATCGTATTACATAATATAAGAACGCCCCAGCAAGAGGGTGAGTCTTGTCGGGGGCGTTGGATGGTATTACCTCTTAGTAGAGGCGGATGCAGGTTACATCGGCGGTCTTGACGGTTGCGGGATGGTCGGGCTTGTCCTTGGAGAAGGCGATGGCGAAGTGCTGGATACGGTGAGTTGTGCAGAGTCCTTTGAGGAACAGGATGAACTTACCCAGTTCTTCAATGAGCCAGTTCTCATCTTTGGTCGAGGTGACGGAGACGAGCATCATCACGTTGTCGGGGAGATTGTAGAGGCCGTCAGAGTCCGTGAGGATGACGAGTGATGGCGCAAATATCGCGTCCTTCGAAAAGAAGCTTGCGCCGTTGGCGTAATCTTGATAGCTGAGGTTGTCTGTCGGAGTGCTGTAGTTTTCAGCGAGATATTTCTCGATGGCGGCGAAGGCTACGCTGATGCGAGGGTTGCTTACGACCGAAAGGTCGGTAGGCGGCTCTGCATTGGGAGTTGTGGCAGTCGCCGGTGTTGCCTTGAGGCCAAAGATGGATTTCACACGGGAGAGGAGTTGATTGAGTGTCTTCATTATCTTGATTTTTTGTTGGTGGATTGTGAATTGAGCTCGTTTATTTTTTCTTCAAGGCGTTGCTTTTGGTCAAGGGCGCGGGCAGTTTCCTGCACACGGTCTTCGTAGTCTTTAACCTCTTGTTCGATTTGCTTGACGCGCTCCGGGTCGCGGAACCAGCTTTGGATGCTGTCCAGTCCCTCGGAGTTGACGCCGCCGTGCATCAGTAAGTAGTGATACTTGATGTCGGAGATGCGGGCCTGTTCGATACGCGACTCCTGCCAGATGAAGGTGGCTCCGAAGAGGATAAAGGTGAACACCGAGAAGAACATGGCGAGATATACCTGCCACGATTCACGGGCGATGCGGATTGTCTTTTCAATCTTCTGCGCCGGAGGATTGGCGGTGAAGTTGTCAATCTTTTCCGCGATTTCGGTCTTGAGATTGTCAACCGAGGTGGTCAGATTTTCGCCGATGTCGCTGACGGTTTTATTCTGATCCTTGATAGACGATTGCATTGTATCTACCTTCTCGATGACGGCTGAAGTGATGGATGTACCCATGTTGTCCAGGTCATCGGTGGTAGCGCAGTTAAGTTGCGTCTCCTTGATTTCGGCACACGTGCCGCTGATAGTGCTGAGGTCGTCAGCGATGTTTTGGAGAAAATTCTCCGGGGAATTGTCAAAATTTTGTTTCATTTTTTCTCTGTTGAGTGTTACAAACTTCTGCCTCTTTTTCTCTTTTTACGGCGATTCATCTCACGGACGAACGCCTCCTCATCCTGGTCGTAAGCAGGTCCGACTTGGAAGAGTCCGCCGACCGCATTGCCGAGATTTTCGGCAATATCGGCTCCGGCTTCTATGGCTTTGCCAATGACGCCGGGCTCCTGTTTGGGTTGGGATTGCATCTGTTTCGGTGCGGATGCCACCGGCTGAGACTGACGTTTTTTATTCCTTTCGAGAGCCTTGCAGATTATAGCATAGGAGCATCTGCCGTCGCGGTCAATCTGCGAAGCCTTGAACTTCCGACCATCCTTGGTGTATGACAGCCCTTCGACTTCGGTCGAGTTCCGGCGGAATTTCTTTTTCACCGAGATGCCTTTCTGTGCCAGTTCGCGTTGGAAAGTAGTCCAGTCTTTTGCTGTCCGTTTGGCGGCTTGAACCGCGAGGTAAATCTCCTGACGGGTCTTTGAGCGACCTTTCAGCCGGTCAACTTTTACCTTGTCTTTGTTCTCGCCGAAAGTTAAACCATACTTCTTTTTAAGCTCCTTGCAGATGGCGTTGCTGCGGTAATACTCGTAACTGTCGCTCACACATCTGCCGTTATTATCCACTCGATTATAGACGATATGGCAGTGCGGATGCTCCTTATCCAGATGGCGCGCTATGATAAACTGGGTGTTCGTGATGCCCATTTTCTCCATATATTCCAGCGCGAGTTTCACCATGGCTTCATCTGAAAGCCGTGCCGAATCCTCCGGCGAATAGGATAGAGAAATGTGTCCGCACCAATGCTGGACTCGACTGTTGAGATGCCGCTGACACTCGAAACCGTCGATAATATCTTTCGGAGTGTCGGTCAAGAGACCCTCTGAATAGAGTAATCGCGCTTCCTTATTTTCCTCTTTCAGCGCAAGGACATATTCTACGCAGCCGGAGAAACAGCTTCCTTTAGTGATGCCTCCAATCATGCGACAGCTTGGTGTAAAGTGATTTTATCTCCTTGCTCAGCTTGTCGAGCGACCATTGCACAAGCTTGAAACCGCCTTCGTTGGCTTTCTTCGCAAGCTGATTGAGATTGTTTGCCATGCTCCCGATCTGGCGGAGAAGTGCCATGTCTTCGGGTCTGGCAACCTGTATTACCTCGGCGTTGAGCAGGGCGCAACGCCAATAGTCGGATAATTTTCTGCCGGATTTTAGGCATTTTTCAAGTGCGGCTTTGTGCTGTTCTTCGTCAAGCCGGACGCTGACAACGAATGTCTTGCCGGACTTCTTCTCTACTCCCGGAGGAGCCTTCTTTTTCTTTTGGAATGTCATTGTTTCAGAGTTTTGAGATTCGACATTGTGACCATCGGGAACGGACTCCAGCCGCCCGGTAACGGAGGATGCAAGGCCGGGAATGTTTACATTGCCACTACCTTGCTATCCTCCAAACCTTATCAGGTTTTCCCGGATACCGGCGTTGCCGATGGCTTCGCCATTTCACTGCTTCGGGACAGTGGTCAGAACGATTTGCTGATTAGAGTGAACCAACTCTCGTAGTTGGCGGAGTTGCTGTCGAGATGCTCGTTGATGATGTGCTCGACAAAGTTGCTGACGCTGTAACCGGGGCCACCGAAAAATCGGGCGATACGCTCGACACGGTCAAACGTGTCGTTGCTGATGGCTACCTGATGCTTGTTGTCCTTGCCGAGCTTAATTAGACCGAAGTATGCCTTGCGGTAATCTTCGAGGTCGTTCTTGCGCTGCTTGGCGGTGGGTCGGTTAGACTTGGGTTGAGCGGTTTCGCTCTGTCCGGCGATTTGCTGGACTTCGGGAATGGTAGTATTTTCCATAGATTCAGAGAAAATTGAATTGTTAGACATTTCAGTCATTTCCGATGACTGAGGAGTTGGAGATTTTTCTGTTTTCACGTTTTTGCTTTTTATGAGCTTGCGCTCGGTTTGACTTTTGTGTTGTTTGGATTGCACGGAATACCGCAGTTGTGGCATATCTCGGATGCGTGGCCACATACGTTTGCCGAGTGTGTCGGTGCCGGCCACCGTTCTGTTACTCTGTTTCGCTTTCATTTTCACGCGGAGTAACATTGTTAGCGGAGTAACATGACTGCTTACGGTACAGACCTTGACGAACCCGGCGAAAGAGAGTGTTGAGATTGCGGGTGAGAAACATCTTGAACGTATGGTCCTTCATCCCGAATCGTGCGGCCACACGGATACCGTCGGCCGTTGAGAACTCTTCGGCAAGATGATCATACACTGTGCGATGCAGTTCGTTAAGTCTCTCCTCGCTGATGCAAGTGAGAACACTGAGTGCATTGCTTCGGAAATACTCCGCCAACTCGATTGCTCCGGTCACATCGTCATCGCCGATTTCTTCTGGCGGTGATTGTTCGACTTCGCAGACCCAGCGTGTCATTCGTAGAAGCAGGCTGAAACGGATGACGTAGATTTCAAGCTTGCAGAAGAAACTGACCACAATGTCGTTCATCTCGTTGTCGCACATCTCGGCATTCCGGTGTTGCCATTCGTACAGCAACTGTTTTGCATCCGATGTGAACCGCAAAATTACGGGTATCGGCTCACCGTCATCATCAAGGCAGCACTCTACTGAGAGAATGGCATCAAGTATGGATGCCCAGGCCTTATCGAGATCTTCGCTTACCTCTTCTTCACGCCATTTGGGTTTGCCGGATGACTCCGACATGGCGAATAGGATTCGGTCGATAAATCCGTTAGCTGTCCTCTCGCCGTTGGCAAGTTCAGTAAGTAGACGTTTCTGAATTGTCCCGACAACCGAGATGAACGGACGCTTGATGAAGATGGAGTTCTGCGAGTTCTTACGGTCGGACATTGTCGTGCTACCGTTGAACGCCGACAGCCAGAATTGTTCTTCAGAGCCGTTGTTATAGCGAGTGAAATTCTTGAACCATGCCGACAGTTCATCAACCCACAAGCAGAGGCCTCTCCGATTATGGGAATGAATGACACTCAAACCTTCCTGCGTAACATCCGACACAAGGTAGCGCAGACGCTTCGGCTCTTTCGGGAATTGCTCAAACCCGGCATGAACACGTTCCTTACGGCTCATGGCTATCGCCTGTTGGTACTCACAATATTTTTTCTGGTAGTCCAGATTGTTTTTCCAATCGGCATTGACAAGTGGTTGCATGGCAAACGCCAGTGGGTGTGATTTGCAGGCTCCGGGGCGACCGACAATCGCAATATATAGGATTGCCGATTCGTGCCAGTTGCGTTTCACTTCCACACGGTGGGAGTTGCCGGTTGCAACGGATATCGCAGCCATCATCGATGCCGCAGTGTAATCAGCTGGGAAACCGTTGCTGTCATGCAGCTCCATGATGATTCGCTGTAATCTGTCAGGAAATACATGCACGGGGAATGTGTTGGTCCGGGATTGTGTATAATCTCTTTCCATAGGCTTAGAAATTATACCCTCCACGTGGACGGCGTTTCATGCCGGCTGTTATGGTAGCCGCTGTTTCGGCGAGAGATGGCGCAACGGAATGTTTGCGACCGCTTTCTATCCATGCATATAATTCATCCTCGTAGAAATAGAGGAGTTTGCCGCGCTTATAGCTCGGAATGGGGTCATTCGGAGCTTTGATACCGCGGTAGAGGCTCGAAAGTGACTTGCCTATTATCTGGCAAGCCTCTTTCGCATACACGAGTCTGCGTGAGGGCTTGGCATTCTTGATAGGGTTGGAGATGCCGACCTTTTCAAGCATGTCGAGCACTCGGTCGAGTTTCTCAGAGAGACCGCTTACCACATGTGGCAGCTGGTCGAAAGTGATTGTGGGTGTTTCCATTTTATTTTGCGTTTTAGAAGTTATTCTGAAATTGTAACGCAAAGTAAAATAGTGAGTTAGCGGTTATCAAATTAACCATTCTCACTCCCTCAAAATAACCGTTTGGCAGGTGTTAACCCTCTGATAAACAGAGTTGAAAAGATGGAGGAATTTGTGTGGTGAAAATTTAACGGATGGAGTGATTTTGCGGTGATTTTTGATAAATCGTCTCGTAATGATATGAAAGTGCGAAACGCCGAGCGAAGCGATGGTTGCGGCGGAAGTATTGAGGCCCACGAAATGCACATTGACATTGCCGTGGTTCTTGAAGGCTGCGGATATAGACAGGCCGGTGGCGAGTGAACCGCTGAGGCTGTCGATGAGGACGTTGACCTGCTTACCCTCGTTCTTGGCGAGTTCGCGGTCAACGGTCGAGCGGTCGAAGTCGTAGCCTCCGACGTAACCTTTGAGTGAGATGTGATATGCGGTTTTAGACATGGCGTAACAGAATTTTCACCACGAAGTTACGCGCGTGATTACGTGATTAAATGGCCGAAAAGACACGAAAAATCAGATGTTTTTCGTAACTTTACAGTCTAATTTATAATAATATGAAGAAAAAACTCCTCTTTATCTGTGCAATGATGACAATTACATTGTGCGCCTGTCATAACAAGAGTGCTAACGCTACCTCAGATAGCAACAAAGTTCACATGATGACTGATGAAGAAAGAAATAAGTTAGCCGATGATGTAAATAATCTTTTTAACGCTCCAGAAGAATTTCAAGAAGGTGTAAAAAGTTTTCAAGAAAACGGAAAATATGGATTCGTTAACGAAGCAGGAGAGATTGTGATACCGGCAAAATATCAGGCCGTTGGAGTCTTTAATGAGGGGTTATGTAAAGTAACGATAAATGATAAAGATGGTTATATAAATCATCAAGGGGAACTTGTGATACCCGCAATTTATGATTTTACGAATTATTTTAGCCAAGGTTTGGCAGCGGCTTGTAAAGATGGAAAATTTGGCTACATCAATCCCAGGGGTGAAACTGTAATTAAGTTTGAATATGATGATGCAAGAGATTTCTTTGAGCCTAATGGATTTGCAGCCGTTAAAAAGAATGGTAAAGAGGGGCTAATAGATAGAAATGGGAAAATTGTTATGCCCATTCAGTATGAAAGTGCAATGAGTACAAACAATGGAGTGGCAACAATTTTCGATGGAGCCTCTGCAATTTCCGTATATAATGATGGGTCGTATAAAGTTACCACATACCAATAAATTAAATAATTCATATGAAGAAGGCTTCAATTAAGGTGGTAATGCAATACGCATTTTTCACTATCATTCTCATATTTCTATCATTGGCAAGCTAGATGACTGTGTATAAATATGGCGCCAGTAGATATGAAAATTATTACGAAAAAACAGAAACTGTGTTTGATAGCATAAGTACATGGTATGGCCATAAAGAAATTCAAGGTAGCATCATGGAAACAGATGCATATTTTGAATACGAATTAGCAAAAGAAGAATTATCTACAAAATGAGAGAGTCGCCCTTGCGAGCGACCCAGTACGGAGGAGAGAGGAAGGGGTACAGGTCAGACTCTGCGGAACACGTTATTGTTCGCGCCCATGTTGTAATCATACATAAACAGCTCGCGAGCGTAGGCCTCATAATCAAAATAATTTGCGAGGCTGCCCATCATCGCTTCGATGTTGTAGCATTCCTCGACGATGAACCGGGCGAAGTCTTCTTCGCTGTCCCACTCGCCGCAGTAGGCTTCCTCGAAGTTGTCGAGTTCGTCGTGGAACTCCATGTAGTCATCGACGGCCTCCTGACCGTGCTTGTCGCACATATCCGAGTATTCGAGGATATGTGCGAAGTCGTCCTCCGACATGAAGCCCTCGTTATACCACTGGCGGGGAAATCCCTCGTAGTCCTGTGCCATCAGCTCCGGGTCTTCCTCGTCGGCGTGGATTGCTTGGCAGAATTCGATGAAGTCGTCGTAGCTGTTGAAGCGGCAGTGACTAATTAATAAGTTTCGGGGAATCGTCCATGTTCTCAACTTGTCAGGCTCTATTGAGTATGTCCAAGTTGATGTTGCCATACCGCTGGAAGTGCTTGAACAGTTTGTCCATCTGGTCACGGGTATGGATAGGGATTCTTTCTTTTGTTGATTTGCTTTCTCGGAGTTTCTGTTCGATTGTCCGGATCTGAGTGCTTTCAAACGGTTTTTCAAAAACCTTTTTGACGAATCGTGCGATGACTCCGCCCTGAAGTCTGAGGAACTTGCCGACATTATAGCCTAAATGTTTCAAATCCTCCTTTGTCAGATGATTGCTTCGGAGATTTACCGGGGTAAACGGAGGCATGGCATGAACTGTCCAGATCTTTGCGTTGTGATGAAGCTTCTGTAATTCGTCGGCATCAAGATACGGTTGCATCATGTAGGTGATGTAGGCGCAAAGAAACTCAATCTGAGCCATGCTGAATTTCATATCCTCCTCTTTGAGTTCTTCGTGAGCCGCATTACACAGTTCATGCTGTGAGAAAAGTTTCTTCTGTATCTCAGTCTGCTCATTGTCAGACTTCATCGCATTTATAGCGGCTTCCAGCTGGTCAGGATAATATACGTCACCGTTAGCTGAAATATACGCTTCCTCTTCCCATTCCTCGATGCGGATATTGCCGTTGTCCTCCTTGATTCGGTTCTCTTTCGCCGTCTTTGTAAAACAGCCAATCTTGTCGTTAGACTCCGGATAGGCACGTACACGATAGATGCCGAGTTCCAGTTCCTTCTTGATATGCTTGGGCTGGAGGCTTACCCATTCGTTGTATAAGGTATCTGTCGGTAACTTCTTCTACTGAATGTCCGCCGATATAGTCCTCAAAATATGGATATTCGCCTCGCAACTCTATACGTTCTTGCAAACTGCTGTATTCTTTGATGTTATGTTCAAGTTCAACGAAAACAACATCATCTTCATCAAGGGGACCTTCATATACTTTCTGGCCATTTATAATAACATATCTGTCATTTTCATCGCTATTGGCCTCCTCTACAAGTTCACCTCCACTATAATCTTCCGGGTAATCATCGTCAGGATAATATAAAACCTCCTGAATCACTTGTCCGGCTGATGCTGTGGAATCGTCTATCTCTTCCAACGGTTCGTCGGGTAATTCAACGGCGACCTCTTCTCCGGCTTGGGTATTCGTGATGGCTACTCGCTTTTTTCTCTGAAAAACAGAAAACAATCTGTCAAACAGACTTTCGATTACCGATTGGAAACCGAAATATAGACCGATTGTGAGGATAAGGAAAACGGCAAATAGTACATTGCCGGTAAATTCGTCAGTGCCGAAACGGGTTATGGCGGCATAGCGACCAAGTAAAGCCATGATGCCGCATCCGGCAATCACGGCACTCCATATAAAAATTTTGTCCCGGGTAGGGGGAGCGAGGCTCCTCAAGCGCTGGGGCGTTTCCTTCATAAAAATAATAGTGGGTTAAATATTCACGTCTTTATAGACAATTTAACCCACTGAATTGTTCACCCAGTCAACGGTAGACTCCCACGCCTGATAACATTCTGATAGTCGTACTTAGGCCTTTTAGACCGAAAATAAGGTAATAATAGTTCAAACTACGACTGTTTGGTTACCGCTATTCTACGAGATTATGAGAGTCTATCGTCAACGATGGTGATATGATGTCAACGTCTTCGCGGAACGCTGACGCGGGGTTCATAGCCCGTCAGCATCTCGACGGAGTTGTAATTGAGGTTGAAAACAGATAAGCCCATAACTTTTTGTTGTTTTCCACAGAGTTATGGACTGTATGTAGTGCCCGAAAAGACGTGGTTAATCGTCTTTGTAGCTATTGTTGACAACTTGTTCTAATTCTTCATCTGATACATCCTTGGAGAAGATGTAGTAAACTTTTGTATTTGTGGAGCTTGCTCCTCCATAAGCTCCAACATATCCGCTGCCAGAGGTTACAGATTTAGTATCTACTAACTCCCAACCTTGTAATGACATATAGTTTAGGGCTCCTATAAGGGAGGTAAATTTCAAATTTTTGCCGTCCTTATCCTTTAATGCTTGTCGCTTTTTATTTGAACCGTCGTCAAGTTTTATGGAATTTTTGTGAAATTCCATTTCGACGAACAACTTCTTTGCTTGTAAATTCGAGCAAGCAAAGAACGATAACATAAATACTAATAAAACCTTTTTCATAAAATTTAGATTATTGATCGAATTGGGATTATGCCACGATTATCTACTCTTGAGAACATTGTACATGCCAAAACATATCCACATTGATTGTATCATACATTGCAGTCATTGATGCGTAAGATGGAATTGTATCGCATAGATTTACAGGATTGTCAAAGTTACCCTTCTGCCAATACCCTCAAAGATTCTGAAGAGGGTGTTGAGCTGAACATCGGCTTTGCCGTTTTCCAGACGGGAAATATAGGTTTTCTTCGTACCGATACGCTCTGCGAGTTGCTGTTGGGTCAGTCCGGCTTTGAGACGTTCTTCCTTTAACACAGTAGATAAACAGAATATTTGAGTATCTTTTTCAAACTCATTGCGTTCATATGTTCCGTCTTCTCCATATTCAACTGCAAGAAGATCGTCAAAAGTTCCACAACTCATTATCTGACCATCTTTGTTCATTTTCGTGATTCTTTATTTTAGTTCCAAAGTTAACTAAAAAGTTTACTTTGGCAAAATTATTGGTGAATATATTTGAGGGGATAATTGAGTTTTCGCGGCATCATGTATTATGCATACAGATTATAATGATTCCAAATAAATCGGTGTTTTTGGGGCGATTCGCTTTTAATATTTGGGATATTCATTTGGAAGTTATTTTAGAGAGATGGAGTTGGCGGCATCGCGCTTCTTCTGATTCACGACTTCGGCGTATATCTGAGTCGTGGCCACGTTTTTGTGCGTAAGCATCTTGCTGACGGTGTAGATGTCAGTGCCGTTGGTTATCAGAAGTGTGGCGTAAGTGTGGCGCAATCCATGGAAAGTGATAGGCTGTGCAAGGAAAAGCGGACAGGTGAAGATAAAACGTAAACCGTTTGAAATGAGCATTGTTTCAATATTCTGCCAAGTGAAGAAAATGCAAATGACAACGGAATATTGAGGTTGTTCAGTTATCAAAACGTTATCTGGGAAGTTACCAAAACGAGAACAGGTAACGGCAGGCAATGAAAAGAAATCCTCACCGTTTTGTTTGCACTCATACACAGTATTTTGCATATCAAGGAACGCTTATATGGCAAGTAAATTTGCACTTAAAAAATATAAGCGTATGAAAGTAGAAAAATTCAAGGTGCTGCTCTACCTCAAAAAGAGCAGATTGGACAAATCGGGAAAGGCTCCCATCATGGGACGCATCACTGTAAACCGCACGATGGCGCAGTTCGGATGCAAGCTGTCCTGTACGCCCGAACTGTGGAATCCCCGTGAGAGCCGTCTGAACGGGAAGAGCCGCGAAGCGGTGGAGACTAATACCAAGATTGAAAAGCTATTGTTGGCGATAAACACCGCATTCGACAGCCTTGTGGGGCGTAAGGCTGATTTTGATGCCACCGATGTGAAAGACCTTTTTCAAGGCAGCATGGAAACACAGATGACGCTCATGAAAATGACAGACGCGGTATGTGACGACATCAAGGCTCGTATCGGTATAGACCGCGCGAAAGGAACTTACCCTGCCTATCACTATATGCGGCTGGCACTCGGAGAATTCATTGAAACCAAGTACAAGGTCAAGGATTTGGCTTTTGGGCAATTGACGGAACAGTTCATCCACGAGTATCAGGCTTTCGCGACAGAAGAGAAGGGATATGCTATAGATACAGTCCGCCACCATCTTGCCGTTTTGAAGAAAATTTGCCGCCTCGCCTACAAGAAAGGGTATTCGGAAAAATGCCATTTCCAGCATTTTGCCCTGCCCCAGCAATCGGAAAGGACTCCACGGGCATTAAGCCGCGAATCGTTCGAGAAAATCCGTGACGTGGAAATACCAGCTTACAGAAAATCCCACATACTTGCGCGTGACCTTTTCCTGTTTGCCTGCTATACGGGCGTGTCATACGCCGATGTGGTTTCCATTACAAACGAGAACCTGTACACGGATGAGGACGGAGCGTTATGGCTGAAATACCGCAGAAAGAAAAACGAGCATCGGGCGAGTGTGAAACTCCTTCCCGAAGCGTTGGCACTTATCAATAAGTATCACAGTGAGTACAGGGAAACCTTGTTCCCTTTGCTTCGCTGGTCAAATCTCAGAAGGCATATGAAAGCGTTGGCGGCATTGGCAGGAATTAAGGATGACTTGTGCTACCATCAGGCAAGGCATAGCTTCGCCTCGCTGATAACGCTTGAAGCCGGAGTGCCGATTGAGACCATCAGCAGGATGTTGGGACATTCAGATATTTCCACGACTCAGGTTTATGCCCGTGTCAGTCCGAAAAAACTTTTCGAGGACATGGACAAGTTCATAGAAGCTACAAAAGATTTTCAATTAACCCTTTAACACCGAACATACAATATGCGAAGCACATTTTCACTATTGCCCTACATCAACCGCAGCAAGGTAAAGTCTGACGGTACGACTACTGTCCTGTGCCGTATAACCATCGACGGGAAGCAAGCGGTCATAAGCACAGGCATTTATTGCCGTCCTGAAGATTGGAACGGCAAGAAGAACGAAATAAAAACCGTAAGGGAGAACAACCGCTTACGTGAATACCTACGTCTGACGGAGGATGCCTATAATGAGATACTGAAATCGCAAGGTGTGGTAAGTGCGGAGATACTGAAGAACTATATCACTTTGAATAATATCCATCCGACTACTCTCCTGCAAATGGGCGAATGGGAACGGGAGCGGTTGAGGAAACATTCCGAGGAAATAGATTCCATATCTTCCTACCGCCACTCAATGTATTACCAAAAGTACCTGATTGACTATCTCACGTCTTTCGGGAAAAAGGACATTGCCCTTGAAGAAGTGACGGAAGATTTCGGTAAGTCCTACAAGGCGTATCTGAAAAAGTGCAAGAATTTCGGGGCATCCCAGACCAACAAATGTATGTGCTGGCTGAACCGTCTGCTGTATCTTGCCGTGGACAGGGATATTATCCGTGTGAACCCTTGCGAGGATTTGGAATATGAACCGAAGCCGGAGGCAAAACACAAGTATATCAGCCGTGAGGAGTTCAAGAGAATCCTTGTCACCCCGATGTATGACAAGCGTCAGGAACTTGCGAGGCGGGCTTTCATCTTTTCCACACTGACCGGGTTGGCGTATGTGGACATAAAGCTCCTGCATCCGCACCATATCGGACGTAATGCGAAGGGCAAGCGGTATATCCGCATCAACCGCAAGAAGACGAATGTGGAGGCATTCGTGCCTCTGCATCCCATAGCGGAACAGATATTGTCACTATACAACACAACCGACGATGAACAGCCCGTGTTCCCTCTTCCCAGCCGTGATGCCCTCTGGTTTGATATCCACGAGATGGGCGTTATCATAGGGAAAGAGGATAACTTGTCCTATCATCAAAGTCGGCACAGCTTCGGAACATTCCTGATTTCGGCGGATATACCTATCGAGAGTATTGCCAAGATGATGGGGCATTCCAATATTCGGACGACACAGGGTTACGCACGGATAACCGATGATAAAATCTCGAAGGACATGGACAAACTGATGGAACGCAGAAAGATACAATCTACCGGCGAAAAGACAGACAGCAATAAGTAAAACAGTATCAATTCAGTACATTATGGACAGAGGAATAATAACAATCAGTGAAACGGGTACGGTCACTATGCCGACTGTATCCGTGTGGATGACGCTGTTCGAGATAGCCGATTTATTCGGGGTGTTTTCATGTGATATTCGCAAAGCGATTCATTCCATCTACAAGAACAAGGAACTGAATGAACTTAATACAATGAAGTATCTCAGGCAAGCGGCTGGAATCAATTATGACGTTTACAGCCTTGAAATGATTGTAGCCATAGCATTCAGAATATGCAGTAAAGAGAGTATCCTGTTCAGACGATTTGTAATAAATGAAATCAGTGGCACTAAGAGAGGAACTCCGGTTACATTGCTTGTTTCCTGTGGCAGGGATAACAACCGATGGTATAATTGAAGTTCATTCCGTCAGTCACCAGTTCCCGATGCTCGGATGCAAAGGTAGCGCATGGCACTGATGGCAGCGGCAAGGTCGGGCGGCAAAGCCGTTTTGGGCAGAATCTTCCTCCTGTGGAGCGTATTCAGCCCGAAAACCTTGCCTCTGTCTGCCATACGCTTGAAGGGCATCCGGTAACGGAAACAAGCGACTGACGGAAAAATCAGAAGATAGGAAAAAGGAACGGCTTACAGACGAAACTGAATTTTGACGCTTCATCCGTAAGCCGTTCCCTTTTTTCTTTTGCCGGAAGTCCATTGCTGGCGCAATCACTGGGCAGACGGCAAACTGCGCTCCTTCAAGAAAATCACGTGCCTGTCAGCCGATAAGCGGAGCGGTAGCCGTCATTTAGCATCTTCTCTATATCGGATTCACGATAGAGGATTTTTCCGCCCAACTGGATATAGGCTATCCGTCCCTCGTTGCGGTAGTCCTGAAGTGTCCGGCGGCTCACTTTCAACCGTGCCGATACTTCCTTGTCTGTGAAGAAACGTTCGCCGCCCAGTGTCGGGCGATAGTTGGCGGTCAGATGCTCGAAGCCGTCCAGCAGACGGTCAAGGCTGCCCATGAAGTGGATTATCCACTCGCTGTCCTTGTTAATCAGTTCATTCATGTTACTTTGGATTTAGTGGGTATTGTTAGTTTACTTCGTTCATTTCATCAAGTTTATATCGCCCTTCCTTTGAACTTTGCTTCTTTTCGCCTGTCCTCCACAACAGAGATGATACGCTGCACGTCTTCGGGACGGTAGTACGTCTTGTGGTTTATCTGCGAGTAGGCCAGCGTGCCGTTGTCCCGCAGGGTCTGCAACGTGCGCGGACTGATGTTGAGCATCCGGCACACGTCCTGATTGTCCATCCACTCGCCCATTGTCTTCTCTCCGTGCCGCTGGCAGATGGCATCCATGCGACGGACGAAACGGTCGAACTTGGCGACCATCGCTTCAAAAGTCTTTCTTTCAATAGATACGATTTCCATATACTTCATTTTTGTTGTTATTGCTTCTTTTCGCTGCAAAGAAAAGGGTAAACCTTTAAAAAAACAATGGATTTTCCAGAACTGGCAGCTTGTGGCACAACGATGTAGCGGTTGTCTCCGGTAATAATGGTTGTATAGCCATAATATACACTCATCCCACTGATTGCCGTATCCATACTATAATGGATAGGAAAGGACTACCATTGCCGTATTCTTTGCAAGGCGAAACAAACCGTTCGCAGGGTTGGAAATAAGCCCTTATTTCTATTTCGCATCATATTCCGTCTGATCCAAACAATCCGGCAAATCGGTGAAGTCTGCGCCACCGTTTCCATCACCATAAAGCAAAACCTCACAAAATTGTCTGACAGAATCCAAACGCTTGACTGACTGTATTAAAACGCCTTATTTCGCTGGCGATAATCGGTCGAGGTACTGACCAAGACTACAGTAATAACTTAATCAATTTGTTTTTATGGCAACAAGAAAAGAGCCAACCATCAGTGAGCAGCAAGCTCAGGAAATCGTGGAAAGAATGAGCCGCCGGGAGTACCGCAGTGAGAAGTCGATGGACAACTTCTACAAGAACATCGGTCTGAATCCGGCGGAGCTGGAGCAACCCGGCAAGTGTGTCACAGAAAAGACGGAAACCGCTATGGCAGATAAACCGTCAAATGAGGCAATAGAGGAAGCGGCAGTGCCGCAGAAACGCATCAGCAGCAAGCAGCGCAGGCTTTCGTTGGACGAGTACCGTACCACTTACCTGCAAGTCCCCAAGATTGCAGACCGTAAGCCCGTGTTTGTCAGCGGCGAGATACGCGACAGTTTGGACAGGATTGTCCGCTACTTCGGCGGCAGGGGCATGAGCGCATCGGGAATGGTCGAGAACCTTGTCTGCCTGCACCTTGAAACCTACCGGGAAGACATTGAGCTGTGGCGCAAGCTCTGAACGTATTACGCTGGAACCGGTCAAGCCGGTGGATACACTCCTTCAGTTTGACCGATACATCGGAAGAGTTATTGTACTGACAAACCAATCCGACAAGCGGAGGATTCTTGTGTCCTCAAAGACACAGCAAGATATATTTTCAGTTACCCGAATAATTCTAAGCAACTGAAAACACCTTCACCGCCGTGGGCAGAATTATCCTCCGCAGTCGGATAATTTCGGGGTTCCTTAATCAAAGATTAAACAATGGACAAGCCATAAAATTAAAAGAATAAGAAGAATGAAAAAGAAGAGCAAGTATGGGAGAAATCCCAAATTGAATCCGAAGACGTACTGCGTGATGGTGCGCTTCGATGATGTGGAATGGAACAGGTTCCTGACGATGTACGAGGAATCGAACGTGTATGCGAAAGCTGTCTTTCTCAAGGCGCATTTCTTCGGACATAAGTTCAAGGTGCTGAAGGTGGACAAGACGCTGGTGGACTACTACACCAAACTGTCGGACTTCCACGCCCAGTTCCGTGCCATCGGTACGAACTACAATCAGGTCGTTAAAGAGTTGCGCATCCACTTTTCGGAGAAGAAGGCAATGGCGCTGCTCTACAAGTTGGAGAAACATACCATCGACCTTGTGAAACTGAGCCGGGAAATTGTGGAACTTTCAAGGGAGATGTATGCCAAGTGGGAACAACAGAAAGGATAAATTCCATTGTACACCTAAAAAATACTGTAGGTACACAGCTCTGTGAAATAACGCGAAACGCCGAGAATTTCATAGGATCCGGCATATCATCATCGGACGTCCGGAACTATATGCGAAAGATGGAAATCGGCCGAAAGGATTGAAATCATAGAAACGCCTTTGTCATTATGCGCAGTCGTTTCTATGTTTCATTTACCTCTTTTACTTAGTAACTAACACAAAATTGCTACTTTTGTAAAATGATTCAAGAGGAATTCGATTTTTACAGACCATGTAAGCTATTGCAACCTTACGTGAGATATTATTGGGTATTCAAAAGTAACCAGTTTTTGAATACCCTGACTTTTCCTATCGGTTGCCCTCAAATCATCTTCCATAAGCAAGCACCGTTATATATCCCTGAACTGAATGTTACACAAGACAAACTGACTGTGAGCGGACAAGTTAATTTCTCGTCACACCTATATGCAGATGGAAATATAGAAATGATAGTGGTTGTATTCCACCCTCACGCTATGAGTATGTTTCTGAACATGCCGACATCGCTCTTTTACAATCAGGAAGTTTCCGGTTACAGCCTTGAAAACAAAAGTTTGAATGAACTGGCTACACGAATATTCGACTGTGAAAATAATTCGATTTGCATAAGCTATATAGAAAAATGGCTGTTGTCACAAATTGCCGATAATGTAGCTGATACCACATGCAGAATTAAAAGGATAGATGCCGCTATACAGCGAATATATATCACTCCACAAATCTCTGTAAACGAATTATCTTCCATTGCCAGCCTGAGCAAAAAGCAGTTCGAGCGGTTGTTTCATTCCTTTGTAGGCATCAATCCCAAAGAATATACCCGTATCGTCCGCTTCCAAAAGGCTTTGGCGCAGATGCAGCATCAAGCGGGCAAAGAACTCAACCAGGCGCAAATAGCATACGCCAGCGGTTATGCCGACCAGTCGCACTTTATCCGGGAGTTCAAGAAGTTCTGCGGATATACGCCCATGTCTTTGCTGAAAGTATCAAATCCATATTCCGATTTGTTCACCAATCCCGTGTAAATGTCCCGTTTGTTCTATCCGGGGTCAAACGCTTCTCCTACCTTTGCCGCCTGATTCATTAAATAAAAATAGGGTTCTGCGGGGTTTAGTGTGAGTTAACATAAAGTGCTTTAACGTTCTCCCTCATTAGAGATATAAATATAGAGCCGTGTACGGCTTTTTGAGGTGTTTCTCTTTTAGGGAAGCCTGAAATGTTAACGGTTTAACGTTTCGAGATTGTTAACTTACACTAATTACGGTAGAACCAAAAATAGCATTAAGTATGAAAGAAGTAAATCCCCAAGAAACCAGCCGGGCATACGCCTTTGAAATGTGGATGAACGCACCCATGCCAATGGTGACGT
>OHRM01000278.1_pt1 | contig 38877 bp, 50 predicted proteins | sample 1578361 | NCBI WGS metagenome assembly OHRM01 (sample SAMEA3879590, study PRJEB24766) | human gut metagenome | biome: human-associated habitat; feature: feces | place: USA | collected 1985/1987 | reverse complement strand
TCTGAATGTGTTTGTATCAAAGTGTCGAATGAAGACGAACTGTATATAACAGATGACTTTATTGTAACACATAATACCACTCTTGCATTATCGGCTCCCAATCCGGTATTGTTCGATTATGACGGCGGTATTCACCGTGTCAATGCCGCCCATCGTGTACCGACCGTCCAGATTACAAGCTGGGACGAGACGAACCAGGTACTTTCGTCCGAAGAAATCAAGGAGTTTTCCACTATTGTGATTGATACTGCCGGAAAGATGCTTTCTTTTATGGATAAGGCGATTATGGCAGCGAATCCGAAGATGAAGAAAGCGGATGGTACCCTTTCTTTGCAAGGCTACGGAGTACGTAAGAACATGTTCATCAACTTCGTTAACCAAGTAACCCTCATGGGCAAGTCTGTTATCTTCGTGGCTCATGAACGGGAGGAGAAAGTAGGCGACGAAAAACAGATACGTCCGGAGATTGGCGGTTCGTCCGCAGGTGACTTGATTAAGGAGCTGGATTTGGTCGGCTATATGGAGGCTATCGGTAAGGACAGAACGATTTCTTTTGACCCCTGCGAGAAGTTCTACGGGAAGAATACTTGTAATCTTCCTTCTCGTATCAAAATACCCGTTATCATTGATGAGTCCGGTACCGTAACGGGTGAGAATGATTTTATGACGAATATCATTAATACCTACAAGGGGTATCAGACCAAACAAACGGAACTATCTTCCGAATATGATGCTATTCTTGACGCTATCCGTGACACGGTGGAACAAGTAACAGATGTTCAATCTGCCAATTCTGTTCGGGAAGCTATTGCGGGAATGACGCATATCTTTGATAGTAAAGTTCGGGCTGGCATGCTGCTTAACGAGAAATGCAAAAAGTTAGGTTTGAAGTTCAATAAACTCAGTAATAAGTATGAGCCAGCAGCCTAAGTACAGATTCTACCCGTCACTGCTCGATAAATTCGAGCAGTATTTACGGGCTGATGAGCAGGTAGAGAGCTTCTGGAATGTCGATAATGAAACGGGAGAATACAAGAAAAGTCCGGAAGAAATTGAAGCAGGGCTGAAGCAAAGCCTACTTGATGCGATAAACCGTGTCCCGTTTGAGAGTGAGGCAGCTGATAAAGGAACGGCCTTTAATGCTGTCATAGACTGCTATATCCACAAGAAAAAGCATATACCAAGCGAACGGGAGCCATACACCATTATCGGTGATGGAGAAACGAATACCATTCAGGTATATTTTCCTGCTACTGATATCGCGCCAGAGCGTAATTTCTTATTTGACCGTAGCTGGTGTATAGAGCAGTCGAAGTATTTTTCCGGTGCATTGTCCCAAGTCTTTGTGTCCGCAGTCATTCCCACTCGCTATGGTGATGTGGAGCTTTATGGGTATATAGATGAGCTCGTTCGTGATACTGTATATGATATCAAGACGACATCTAAGTATGATTTTGGCAAGTATGAACACGGCTGGCAGCGCCATGTATATCCTTACTGTCTGATTGCTTCCGGTCAGATGGAAAGCGTGAAAGCATTTGAGTACACTGCCTATCAGATGAAGGGCGGTACCAGTCGGACACCACTAATTAGCGGAACGCAATACCCGGAATACTACACTTATAACCATGAACAGACGATTAAGCTGCTTACGGCACACTGCGAGCATTTCATAGAGTTTTTGGAAGCAAACCGAGACATTATTTCTGATAAAAAAATCTTTGGATTAGAGTAATGGCACAAGAAGCAATTCTGGAAAAGGTCAACGGCGAGGTACACATAAGCAAGTCTTTTGACTTCATGTGTTCCCAGCTTCGTAATGGTCGGTATCGTGTAAAAATCGAAAGGTTCACAGAGCCAAGGACGCTGTCACAGAATGCGCTTATGTGGTTGTGGTTTACTTGTATTGAGCAGGAGACCGGGACGGACAAGCAGGATGTACACGATTACTATTGTAACCGCTTTCTCAGAAGGACTTCGTATTTCAGAGGAAAAGAAATGGTCATTGCCGGAAGCACATCGAAACTCAATACAGTGCAGATGACTGACTTTCTAAATAAGGTTCAGGCCGATGCTGCTGCCGAACTGGGAATAACGCTCCCTCTTCCGGCTGACCGTTACTATAACGAATTTATCAACGAATATAAAGACAGGAGGTAGAAATGAATATCACCAAAGCAAAAATCACGAAAGACAACACGCTTGTTGCCTCTTTCAAGAACGAGAATGAGGACAATGTAACCATTGAGGGAAAGAATCTTATCCATAAGGATTTGCGTGCAGCGTTTAACGAATTGATTCCTCACCTTGCTTTCCTCTGTGAGCAGAAAGAAGCTGATGGAAAGGACTCCATAGATGAACTGCCGGAAGAAATCTTCTCTACATTCGAGGTCACGGGCTACACAGTTAGCGGTTCGGATGACAATGAAGGTGTGGTATTGGTTGGAAAACGTTTTCTTAAAAGTAAGAAGGTGCTTAACCTTATAGCTCCGTTTACCATGTTCAACAATGAGAACGAGGAATATAAGCATGCATTCGAACTGCAGCAGGCAATTGAGGCATGTAATTATGAGGTGGAACAGTATCTTACCGCTAAGAAATGGGCGGTAGTCCAGCAGGAACTTCCGTTCGATGGGGATATTCCTACGGACATTGCAGCCGACCCGGTGGGAGATGCTGCATTTGAAGAGGAAGCGAATGAGTTCCTTAAACAAGTGGTGGAACAGAGTGGCACTACTCTGACGATTGACGGGAAGAAAGTGAAGCCGAGAAACAAAAGTAAAAAAGTGAAGATTAAAGAGCCGGCAGCTTGATATGGCAGCACCTTTTTGTATCACCAAATATCCGGACGGCTTCAAACTGAAATTCATGTATCATCCGATGTTGGTTAAATGCGTGAACAATATTCCGTCAGTCAAGGCTAACGCAAAGAAAGCATATCTTTTCAATGAAAAGGCGTGGTGGGTTGACTTGGCTGATGAATGGTATGTTGATACAATGGCGAAATGGGCGGTACAGCAGGGATTCTGCGGTTCCGTACAACGGTCGGAGCAAAGAAAGGTCGATATGAGTTTTGACATTACTCCGATGCCGCAGCTGACCGTTCCCCACGGATTGCTACTTGAACCGTACGATTACCAGAAGGAGGGCATAGCCTATGCTCTGGCCCATAAACGGTGTATCTTCGGTGACCAGCCGGGACTCGGTAAGACCTTGCAGGCAATAGGCACGGTGACGATTGCAAAATCCTATCCGTGCCTTGTTGTATGTCCGGCAGCACTTAAAATAAATTGGCAGCGTGAGTTCAAGAAATTTGCTGGAAAGCAGGCGCTAATCCTTGATGATAAGAACAAAAATACTTGGCAGCGCTTCATTGAAACCAAGTGTTGTGACATCTTCATCACTAACTACGAGAGCTTGAAAAAGTTCTTTGTATTGGATGTGAAGAATGATACGCGGTTTACGCTGAAATCAATCACCTTTGACCCACGTATAACCCTTTTCAAGTCTGTAATCATTGACGAGTCGCATAAGTGCAAGTCTACCAAGACCCAGCAGAGCAAGTTTGTTGAGGGCATTTGTAAAGGCAAGGATTTCATTCTTGAACTGACGGGAACACCGGTAGTGAATGACAATACTGACCTTATACAGCAACTCAAGATAATGGGACGGTTGGAGGATTTCGGAGGGTATAAGACATTCACCGAACGTTTCTGTAATGGGCCGAAGAAAGCCTCCAATCTGAAAGAACTGAACTGGCGCCTTTGGAATACCTGCTTCTTCCGGCGTGAAAAAGCTAAAGTGTTGACACAGCTTCCAGACAAGACACGTCAGTATATTGAGATGGATATCACTACGCGGTTGGAGTATGAGAAAGCGGAAAGCGACCTCATACAATATCTGCGTGTCTACAAGAATGCGGATGATGAGAAGATAGCCAAGTCCATGAGGGGCGAGGTAATGGTTCGTATGGGCATTCTGAAAGCCATCTCTGCACGTGGGAAAATCAAGGCGGCTGCCGAATTCATACATGACGTGATAGATGGAGGCGAGAAACTGATTGTCTTTGCCTACCTAAAAGAAGTAGTGTTGGAACTGAAGAAGATGTTTCCCAAAGCTGTAACGGTTACGGGTGAGGATAACGCTACGCAGAAACAGATGGCCGTCGATGCTTTCCAGAACAATCCGGATTGTACGTTGATTATCCTTAACTACAAATCGGGTGGTACCGGGCTCACCTTGACTGCTTCCAGCCGTGTAGCCTTCATCGAGTTCCCATGGACTTTTTCTGACTGTGAGCAGGCAGAAGATAGGGCACACCGTAATGGGCAGAAGAATAACGTTAACTGTTACTACTTTCTTGGTAAGAATACCATTGATGAATACATGTATGATGTTATCCAGCGAAAGAAAGGTATAGCTAACGGTGTTACCGGAACGGATGATGTGGTTAAGGAGAATGTAGTAGATATGGCTATGGACTTATTCAAAGGTAGATTATGAGAAAGAAACAAACTACACCGCAATCGGAAAGTCAGATACAGCATAGCTGTCTGACTTGGTTCCGGATTCAATACCCGTCTTTGAGTCTTATGTTGTTTGCTGTCCCAAATGGTGGCAAGCGTGATGCCAGGACTGGAGCACAAATGAAGTACGAGGGAAGTGTAAGGGGTGTTTCCGATTTGATACTGCTTGTACCTAAGAAAGGATTTTCCGCTCTTTGCATCGAAATGAAGAGACCGAAAGGGAAACAAAGCGAGGAGCAGATAAGATGGCAGAGAGAGGCTGAAAAGTTCCGAAATAAATATGTGGTATGCCATTCTCTTCCTGAGTTTATGAATGAAGTCAATTCTTACCTATTATGACCTATATAGATTATATCAATCAGTTTTGGCAAATTCGACGATATAAGCCGATGACGGCATATGAAGCAGACTTTTACTTTTTTCTATTGAAAGAATGCAATATCCGGAACTGGCTTTGCCCATTTGAATTACCAACACGTCTAATCCAAGCCGAATTAGGTTATAGTAACAAGACTATAATTGATTTGCGCAACCGATTGAAGCAAAAGGGGCTGATTGAATTCATTGAAGGCAATAGGAGAGAAAAGGCAGCGGCTTATATTTTGGTTTCTGTAGGTAACCAAAGTAGTAACCAAAACGGTAACCAAAGTGGTAACCAAAACGGTAACCAAAATGGTAACCCTTTATATAAGACAAAGAATAAGACTAAGAGTATAGGGGAAGATAACTCTGGCGAGTTATTCCCACCCGACCTACCACCGACAAAGAAACCCGTTAAGCCTAAAGTGGAGTTTATACCACCTACCGCCGAAGAAGTGCGGGAATATTTCCGGGATAAACTTCCCGATTGGGAACTGCAAGCGGATATTTTCTACAACCATTTCTCCGGTCTCGGTTGGAAAACTGCTACTGGTGCCAAGGTGGAACGTTGGGACAGTCGGGCCAATCTTTGGATAATCGAGAAAAAACAGCAGGACAATGGAAAAACAGAAAATCAAGCCCAAAGACAAAACAGTCGGGATGCTGATAAAACAGCAAAGGCAAGAAACCTCCTTGACGAATATGCAGCCATCGAGCAGGGAAGTAATGCTATCAGCCATCAAGGAGAAATACCCGACCTTTAGCAAGGCTTCTGCCGCATATTCAACGTCTCTTCAGCCTATGCTTCTTGCAGATACCGAGAAAGCGTACAGCGAGAAGTCTCCCACGCTGTCAGACCTTGAACGGATGTACGGATATGGTTCCTCGTCTCTGTGGGTAAAGACGCAGTTACTGACCATTGATTTTGCTTCTTCCACGAAGGAGGGGGCCGATGAAAATGCCTTGAATGAGTTCTCTGGGCTGTTCGTTAGCCAGTATCACTACATCAAACTGACGGAGTTCATATTGTTTGTCGCACGGTTCAAGCTGGGAAGGTATGGTAAGTTCTATGGTTATTTCGATACGATAACCGTTGGCGAAGCATTTCGGAAATTTCTTCGGGAACGGTCAGATGAACTGGATATTATCATTCGTCGACGCAATAACCAAGCTTTGGAGGAACAACAAGCTCCGGTAAAACGGAATCACCAACCGCCCGACGACTTACGGGCAAAACTGAATTTGAAATGAAAGAGACCAAACTGATAGCGACTATTCTGTCAATCCTGGCAGTATATGCCGCTTTTTATTTTGTCTGCTACTGGATAGCGGACTATTGTTTAAGGAGTTATTTGTAACGCAATTATGGAAAACAAAACTTTCAAGGACGTAATCAAGAATCATCTTGACGGACGTGCTAGGACTGACGAACTGTTTGCCAAGTCCTACGCAAAAGAAAACAAGAATTTGGATGAGTGCTGTTCCTACATCATGGACGAGGCGCGGAAACGGGGTAATGCTGTAGCCATGACAGACGAGGAGGTATTCGGGATGGCTATCCACTATTATGATGAGGATGACATCAAAGTGAGCAAGATGCCTGCTGGAACCCGTGCATCCATCTCCACATTTCAACCCGTAGAACTGACGGAAGAGGAGAAGAAAGCGGCTCGTGAAGCGGCGATAAAACGTTTGACCGAAGAGCAATATGCATCGCTTAGGAAAAAAACGTCACGAGCAAGGAAAGGAGAAACTGAAGTACAACAGATGTCATTGTTCTAAATTATGGATGGTATTCTGTCTGGTAAGATTTGCCCTTATTGTGGTAATCGTACCGAATATGTGGATAGTTCTGTTATTTATGGACGTTCTTACGGGATGATATATCTATGCTGGGATTGTATGGCTTATGTCGGTGTGCATAAGGGTACAGACCGAGCGTTAGGACGACTGGCAAATACAGAACTAAGGGAAGCCAAGAAAGAAGCCCACTTCTATTTTGACCAAATAGCTAAGACCAATCTTATCAATAAAATTTGGAAGAAACATATCCCCAACACTTCAAATAGGAATAAAGCTTATTTGTGGTTATCTATTCAATTAGGAATACCACATGAAGTTTGCCACATAGGAATGTTTGGTGTGGAGGATTGTAAACGAGTTGTTGATTTATGTAAACCGATAGTGAAAGAATATGAAGCCCTACATCATAATTTCCATGTCCCTAATAACGTATAGCGACAGGAGGATACCTCTCGAAATAGTAGAGAGCCATATACTGACAAAGCCTTTGAAGGCAATCAAGGAGAAGCTGCTTGACGCTTTCTTCACGATGAAAGACAAGCCGGTGAATGTTGAACTTAAAATAAAGCATATATGAATAAAAAGAGGGATTATATTACAGTTACAGCCGATGTGGATGTATATTTGGATGATTACTTCGATGATTTTATGGATTTAGCCTCTGATGAAAATTTGATTCAAGAAATAGAAAAACGAGGGCATAAGGTATATAAGAAAGAATGTTGCATTACCCCTTTTGGAAAACAGCCTATTGAATTTGATAATCCAACCGATTTAAAGAGGCATTTGTGTGATGTAGTTAATGTTGGCTATTGCATATCCAATGAAGAACTTATTAATGAAATAAAATCAAAATTACCATAGCTCTTGAAGAAATGAAATCAAAATACTTCGCAAGGAAAACAACAAACCAACTGAACATACCACATGAAGTTTGTCATATTGGTATGTTCGATATGGAAGATTGCAAGAGAGTTGTTGAACTGTGTAAACCATTGATAGGACAATGAAACCGAGGACGAAATTAGAGAAGCACGCAATGGCATTGGCAGGCAAGTTGCCGCCATTGACGGATGCGCAACGGAGATATGCCATTTCTCTGTTTCCAAAAATAGGCTACTATTTGAAGAAAGGTGAGGTGTGGTGCCAGTGCTGTGGGTATATCGACTGTGTGAGCAAGCCTATGCTGGCAGTATCTCTGGAGATGGAAACCCATTATTGCCCGAACTGCGGGAAATCATTGAATTTGGAACACAGACATAGCAGGAAGGCCAATTCCGAAGAAAAGCTCTATTCGGTAGTGCAATCCTTCCATGGCATGATGGTAGTACGGACATTCGATGTGCTGCGTGATAATGTGTATGGTTGCGATACCCGTATGTACATCCATGAGGTATTCCAGAATTGGATAACGGATGGCGGCAAGGAAGTAATAACCGGGAAGAAATACACCCGTAGCCCGTTTCATTTCAGTTGGGATTACGATAGCAAGACAGATGTTAAGCAGCACAACGGAAGTGCTTCCGGGTATTACGAGATGAACGATGTCTTTGATGTGACGGGAAATTTTCTCTATCCGCGTGCATCAGTCACTCCCTTGCTCCGGCGCAACGGTTGGATGGGGCGATTATTGAAGATGGCACGGGTTTCTGTTGTGGATACTATTTGCCAGCTGCTTACCAACCCCTTAGCCGAGACTTTGGTAAAGACCGGGCAGTTGTCCGTTTTTGAATACATGTTGCGTAAGGATAACTACGAGATACCTTTCCGGCATGCCCTTAACATCTGCAACCGGAATCATTACATCGTTCAGGATGCTTCCCTATGGTTCGACTATCTGGAAGCATTGGCATACTTTAACCTCGACACCCATAACGCTAAATATGTTTGTCCGCCTAACCTTATGGAAGCACACGACAAGATGATGGAGCGTAAACGCAAGGTGAAAGCGAAGCGGAGTTTGGAGGAAAAGTACAAGGAGGCAGCCAAGTGGGAAGAAGTGTACAAGAAAGACAAAGGGAAGTTTTTCGGTATGTGCTTCGGTGACGGTGAGATAATGGTGACGGTGATAAGCAGTGTTGCCGAGATAGCGGAAGAAGGTGCGGTAATGCACCATTGCGTATATGACAATGGCTATTACAAGAGGCCGGATTCTCTGATACTTTCTGCAAAGGACACCGAAGGGAAACGCATCGAGACTGTGGAACTGAATTTGAAAACTTTGAAAGTAGAGCAGTCAAGGGCGGTATGCAATGGTGTTTCGCCTTATCACAATCGTATCATTGGTCTTGTGGAGAAGAATATAAATCTAATTAAACAACGAATGACAGCATGAAAGAATATATAGAATTTCTGAAAGACAAGATGGCCATCAGTCATCAGACCGGGTTCGAGGTCAATCAGGATGATTTAACCCCATCGTTATATCCTCATGTGAAAGATACCGTTCGTTGGGCGGTGTCCGGCGGTTGCCGTGCGATATTCTCCAGTTTCGGTATGCAGAAAACCGTAACTCAGTTGGAGATACTTCGGGTAGTCCTGAAACACAAAGGTGGCAAAGGACTGATAGTATGTCCCAAGCGTGTAGTCGTTGAGTTTCTTACACAAGCGGAACAACATCTGCACATGAAAGTGACCTATGTACGAACTATGGCTGATGTGATGATATGTCAGACTGACATCATGGTTACGAACTACGAGCGTGTGCGCGACGGTGAAGATGGTGTAAGAATAGAACCTTCCTACTTCACCGCAACATCATTGGATGAAGCGAGCGTGCTGCGTGGTTTCGGTACCAAGACCTATCAGGAGTTCCTTCCCTTGTTTGCGGATGTTCCCTACCGCTTTGTCGCTACCGCCACGCCATCGCCCAACAGATATAAGGAACTGATACATTATGCCGGTTATCTCGGTGTGATGGATACCGGGCAGGCGCTTACCCGTTTCTTTCAGCGTGACAGCACGAAGGCGAATAACCTTACCCTTTATCCGCACAAGGAGAAGGAGTTCTGGTTGTGGGTAAGTACATGGGCGTTGTTCCTCACCAAACCGTCCGACCTTGGTTACCCCGATACCGGATATGAATTGCCGGAACTGCGTGTACATGAAGAAGTGGTTAGTGTTGATAACTCCACTGCCGGAACCGACCGTGACGGACAAGTGAAGATGTTCCGTGAGGCTGCTCTCGGACTTGCCGACGCAGCGAAAGAACGTCGGGACAACATGCAGGAAAAGATTGCCCGTGTGGTGGAAATCATTAACCGTCCTGAAAACAAAGGCGACCATTTCCTTTTATGGCATGACCTGGAGAATGAACGGAAGGCTTTGTGTGACACCATATCCGGATGTAAGGCTGTGTACGGTTCGCAGGATGATGGGGAAGCCGACAAAGTGATAGCGGACTTTAAGGACGGCCGTCTGAAATATCTGGCCGCCAAACCGGAGATGCTCGGTGAGGGTTTGAACTTCCAGTACCACTGCCACAAGGCAATCATGTTCATTGACTACCGTTTCAACGACAAGTTCCAGGCGATAGCCCGTATCTACCGTTTCATGCAGCAGCATCCGGTTGACCTCTATCTGGTCTATGCGGAAAGTGAGGGCGAGATATACAAGAGCTTCATGCAGAAGTGGGCGCAACACCGCGAGATGGTAGCCAAGATGACCGATATAGTCCGTGAGAACGGTTTGTTCGGCTTGCAGGCAGAGGAAAAGATGATGCGGTGGATGTTTGCCAGCAGGGAAGAAAAGTCCGGTAAACTGTGGATGGCGATTAATAATGACAATGTTCTTGAATGCCAGACTATGGAAAGTAATTCGGTGGACTTGATTGTAACCAGCATCCCGTTCTCCAACCACTATGAGTACACTCCGACCTATAACGACTTCGGGCATAATGAGGACAACGGCAAGTTCTTCGAGCAGATGGATTATCTTACACCGGAGCTTATGCGTATTCTTAAACCCGGTAGGTTAGCTTGCATCCATGTGAAAGACCGTGTACTGTTCGGCAACGCTACGGGTGACGGTATGCCTACCATCGACCCGTTCAGTGAAATGACTGTATTCCACTACATGAAACACGGTTTCCGCTACATGGGGCGCATCACGGTGGATACGGATGTGGTAAGGGAGAACAACCAGACTTATCGGCTTGGATATACGGAGATGTGCAAGGACGGTTCAAAGATGGGTATCGGTTGTCCTGAATATGTCCTTCTTTTCCGCAAGCTTCCTTCTGACACCTCACGGGCTTATGCTGATTTGCCGGTGACAAAAAACAAAAGCGAATATTCGTTGGCCCGTTGGCAGATAGACGCTCATGCAAGTTGGAAATCTTCGGGTAACTCTCTATTGAGTTACGAGGACATGAAAGGGGCCGGCATTGACAAGATACGCCACCTATTCAGGAACTACGAGCGTGGGCACGTCTATGATTATGAGGAACACGTATCATTCGCCGAAGAGCTGGAGGCATACGGAAAACTGCCAAAGACATTCATGGTCGTTGACCCGGTAAGCAAGAAGCCCTGGATATGGGATGATGTCACCCGGATGCGCACGCTCAATACCAAGCAGTCGCAGAAGAAACGGCAGAACCACATCTGCCCCCTTCAGTTAGATATTGTCGAAAGATTGATTGAACGGTATTCAAACAGGGGTGAACTGGTGTTTGACCCCTTCGGAGGTATCGGCACTGTTCCATATTGCGCTATCAATCTGGGGAGGAAAGGTCTGTCTACCGAACTCAATTACGACTACTGGAAAGATAGTCTTTCATATCTGTATGAGGCAGAGATGGAGGTCAGCGCACCCACATTGTTCGACTTAATGAATGATGCCGTATGAACATTCACCAGATAGTTCCCCGTTCGGATTGCACCTCCTTCGCCAAGTGCGGCAAGCACTCACTTGCCTGTTGCAGGAGGTACGGTGCGTCCGAATGCGGACCATGTGAAATCGTGAGGAGGAAACCCCGTAACCGGGTGGTGGTTGACGGAGTGGAGCGTAAACTGTGCACCCGTTGCGGTAGAGCACTTCCGTTATCCCGGTTTTTCGATAGGACAGCCCGTCGTAACGGTAAGGAATACCATCTGAAAGCGTCATGGTGCAAGATGTGTATGGCAGAGGTACAGAGCGAGCGGAATAGAAAAAGGAAAATGAATTGAGATTAACACGAGCGGAAACCGGTGGTTTTTGCTCATAACAAGAAGAAAAATGAATAAGGAAATAACCCTTGAATGGCTTAGATTGGAATTTTATAAATGCAATCATGCCAAGTACAGAAAGTATGCTGATGAATGGTTAAATAACCTTACTGATGCACAGATAGAGGGATTTGAGAAGCAACGCATTGGACAAATTGATAAATCGAAATGCGTATGAAGCATCTAATTGATGCCATCGTAAAGAAATGGTTCTGCTGCCATGAGTGGGAATTCTTATTTGAAAGGAAAGTAGAAGTTGTTGATGATTGGGGCGATAGCAACTGGTACACCGTCCGTCACTACTTCTGCAAGAAGTGTGGTAAATACAAGAAAATTAAAAGTCATTGATATGAAACAGACATTGGAAGAAGCCGCTCATTCTTTCGCAGAAAGTAGAAGCAGCGGAAGTGCATTCCCAGCATATTATGCAGGCTTTATCGCTGGTGCAGAATGGGCAATGAAATTGAAACATGATAAAGTCAAACTTATGTGTATTAAAGATAGTAATAAAAGGTGTAATCAATGTCACGAATGTGATGTATATGTATTAAATCCTAGCTATTGATATGAAACAGACAGTAGAAGAAGCGGCAATGAACTTTGCCAATTATGAATCCAATATTTTAGATAAATTGCCTTTTAAGGTAAAAAATGTGGTGGATTATGACAATGGACTGACGAGGGGTTTCAAGGCTGGTGCAGACTGGCAGTCAAAGCAATCACCCTGGATAAGCGTTGAAGAACGGTTGCCGGAAGAGTTAGAAAGTGTTTTGGTTGAGACTAATTACGAGGGCAGATATTATTACGAAGTAGCTTTTGTAATGAACGGAAAGTGGGTATGCCATAATAGTAAACCCATCTGTTGGATGCCTATACCATCCTTTGATGAAATATTTGAAGCAAACAAAGATGTACTGGAACGGATTAAGGAGAAAGGAGACTAATATGGAAAGATATAGAATTGTGAAAGAAATAAGGTATAGCGGCTGTATTCCGATAGTCGTGTATTGCGTACAAGTAAGAAAAGACAAACGTCTTTCGTCTGAATGGGTGAATGTAAAAGGTTTTGATACCTATAGGAAAGCAAGAAAGTTGTTGTATGTTTTAAACGGTGATTGATATGAATATAGAAGAAGCAAAAATAAAGAAAGCGAAAGCAGAAATGGAGATAGCCCGGATTCTGGAAAATCTCGAATTAGAAACCGGATTGAAAACCAATACAGTGTATGTATATCGGGAAAACACAGAATCAGAACCTTTATCTCAACCTAAAGAGTGTATAAGAATAGATATTATTTTGATGCTATGAGTAGGTTTGAGAAAGATATTCTTCCTTTTATAGAGGAAGCGATTATGAAAAAGCTCCGTACATACAACGTGTACAGTATAAGGGAGTATGAGGACATACGAAAGGCTGTGAGGTATTCAATCAGATTTTGTAAGAAAAATAAAATTATTCGATATGGGATTTAAAAACGGAACAAAACCAGGAGCAGCCAATAGAAAAGGGCACAGATGGATAAACTACCCTAATACTATGCATAGAAAGTGTACGAAGTGCGGCTGTATGGTCGACATAACTTCTTCAAAAGGAGAACATGTTTTTGTATATACAGACAATAAAGGTAACAAATCGGATGAATGCCCTAATTGTATTTGATTATGGAAATAAAGAACGTAGGACAACTTAGAAAAATCATAGAGAACCTTCCCGATGATTTTGAAATCGAGATGCGTGTCAGACGCAAATTGACGGATGAAGAATTGAAAAATTGCAGATACCCTTATCCTTATGATACAGAGTATTTAATTCTTGAATTTGACGATATAGGTGTTTCAAACAAAGTGTTGTGCTTGGGTGTAACTTCTAATGGATGAACGGTATGGAAGTAAAGAATGGAATAATAATAGACGGAGTGCTGCATGAAGCTGTGAATTATCCAAGTGATAATGAATGTACTATATGTTCCCTTCGTAAAGAATGTGAGAAATTAGTAAATCGTTGTGATGAATGGATTTGTAAGCTTATTGATTGCAAGTATTTCGTTAATCGTGGCAAAGTAACGGTTACACTTTCCCGTGAAGAACCTAAAAGCGTTGGAGAAATATATCGAAATGGAGTAAAGATAGATAAGGAGGAATTATGAAATCAAAACAAGTATTATCAATTGAGCAGATGAAGCACTTGCAGGAGCTTGGATTAGATACGGGTGATGCAAGTATGTGCTGGTGTCGCGCTATCTCACATAAATCTGTAACGTGGGAGCTTGAAATCTATGAGTATGTAATAAACCAAAAACTGGATTCTAATTTTTGGGAAACAACCCCTACTTACACCTTGCAGGACATTCTCGATAAGCTGCCACATTATTTGAATCCATTTCCGTCCAAACAAATATTGTTTGTATGGATGATTGAAAGAGACACTGTAGCATATCGAAATGTTGAAGATATAGATGATTGCCTCAAACATTTTACTGATGATTTATTAATTGATGCAGCCTACGAGATGTTGTGCTGGTGCATTCAAAAGGGGTTTGTTAAAACTAATAAGGAGGTTAAAGATGGAAGAAAAGAAAATTGATTGGGAACAGAGGCGTTATGAACTGGCAAAGGCTGCAATGCAAGCTTTGATTTCAAACAGTTTCTTTATGAAAAATTTGGGTATGTATTTGGATGAACATCCAGATAAAAAGATGGATGCAATAGAAGTAGTAGCTATTGAATCAATTAATTATACTGATGTATTGATAAAGAAACTGAAAGGAGATTGAATAATGTCAAGAGGGAAAATATTAAAGCTATCAGATTTGAAAGGTGTGCACGGCTCTATTACTTTGGAATATACCGGGATTCTTTATGCTGGTGTAGATAGGGAAAAGAAGCTCCGTGAATTGGCAAAAGTTAATCCGCAGGAGTATTGTCTTGTATTGGGTGTGAATGATGATAGTGAATTTTTCAAAGACATTTCGTCGGGTTCCTTAGTGTCACCGATGAAATTTTTTAAGAAACTGAACAATCAGAAATTAAAAACTAAAACTATGGAATCAAAAGATTTTTTAATTGAATCAGAGAATCCGAATAACTGTCATCGGCATTCCTCTCCAAATGGGCAAACAGTTCTTCCAGCGAATTCCACTGACGGGAGTCGCCAATGTGAAGAATCATCTTCCACAGATAAGGATTTTCGAGAAACAGAGGAAACATTCGAGCAGCAATTGCATTGTAATGGTCTCTGTGGTATACATTCCCTCTTAGAAGGCTATCCCAGGATTGTAGAAATTTCGGATGAAGAGTTGAAGCGTATAACTCTGGATTCTTTGCCAGAAGGTCATTTAGATAATCCTGGAAAGAAGGGGCGTAATGGCGCTGAACTGATTGCGGATATTGACTCCAAATTCGGAACAAACTATTCAGATTATACATGGAAGCAAGTTCGCAAACGGATTCTTCAAACCACATCAAACCAGACAACTCACTAGTCATAGTCCCGTTGATAATGTGATGGCAATACTCATGAGCAAATTGGTAAATCCATTGGCACCAAAAATCACCTCTTGTGTGAAGGTAAATAATCCTATCATTACCAAGGTTGCTGCACATTGGATTATCCTTAAAGTAGTTGTATCTAACCGTACATTTATCTATCGAGGAACAAGGGATTTGAAGCGCATCGCTAAATGTCATATCGACATAACAGAGAATCTCTTTCACGATATACACATTGAAATCACCGAACGCTTCATCAGTGGCAAGCCTTATATTAGGGCTTACTTCAATAACAGAGTATTGCATAATAACTAAGTTTAAAATTTGACGAAACAAATATACTAATAAAAACGGGCACACCCGACATCCATAATGATAAGTTTAGAATTTGACACTTTACTTTTTTCATTTGGGTGTGCCCTTTATAAAGGGGAAAAATGATTATATGACCGAAGAACTTGTAACATTAGAGACAGCGAAGCTGCTGAAAGAGAAAGGTTTCGTTTGGGAATGTGAACATCTAATAGACCGCAATAAGGTTGTTACAAAATACGACGTTCCGCAAAGTATGTCGTGTTGTATGGAAATATATGGAGAATTATTCGAGTTTTTATGTCCAACATTGTATGTTGCCCAAAAGTGGCTACGTGAAATCAAGAAGCTACACGTTGAAGTATCCTATATGTATGGAGACTATTGGATATATGATATACTAACAATTCCGAACCATGACTTAGTTGGGTTGTCTGACAGACCTATTATCCATTATAAATCCTACGAAGAAGCACTTGAAGCAGGAATACAAGAAGCATTAAAACTTATATGATTATGGAAAATATTAATTTGAACGAATGGCGAAACCGCGCCTATAAAACCGCCTGCGAGCACGGTTTCCACGATGAAGAGCTGAGTAACGAACACTGCCTTTGCCTTGTCATATCCGAGCTTATGGAAGCTGTGGAAGCTGACAGGAAAGGACGATTTGCCAAAGTTCCGGTCGATAAAAAAGGTACAATATTTGACGAACGGACTTTTCATTATCAAAATAAGTATTTTGCGGAAAACTTTGAAACATATATCAAAGACTGTGTGGAAGACGAGCTTGCCGATGCAGTTATCCGCCTGCTTGACTTGTGCGGACTGCGTAAGATTAAGTTGGAGAATGGCTGTCTGGATGATGAAGTGCTTGAAGAATATTCGCACATATTCATTGGCAAAACATTCACGGAGTCCATTTTCAATATTACCAGAAATCTTGTTGACAGGGATATAGTTTACTCATTCATTAAAATATATGGTCTAGCCAAGCATCTGGACATAGACCTTATATGGCATATTGAGCAGAAGATGCAATACAACGAATTGAGAGAAAACAAACATGGGAAAAGATATTGATTATGGAAAAGAAAGTAAAATTGTGAAATAGAAATTAGAAGTATATTATCAAACTTGGATTCGATATATTATGGACATTTAGTAAGGACGAATAGCTCTATGTCCATGTATTTACAATATATGAGCAGGCCGCCAATCAACAGCATGAACAAACTACATAAAAGAGGAATTGTAAAACTGAGTATGTAGTTTGCTGAACAGAAATATTTATTCCAACCTTTTTTCCTTTCTCCTAAGTCTTCTCGTATGAGTTTGGCAGTTATAGAACTTCTGTCCCTGTATTTGAGTGTTACTTCCAACGCTTTTCTGATTTTAAGGAGTGTACAACAAATAAATGCTGATATAATAAAGCCTAAAAAAGATAATATTATCAGTATAGTTAATTTATATTCAGCTTGGATAGCATCTCCTAAGAAAATAGCGACTTCTATACTTAGAAAGAGGGTAAAAAACAAAATGAAGTAGTTAAATCTGGCATAAAATATATTCTCTATATGCTTTCTTTCTTCCTCTATTTCTACTAATCTGTGTGGTGCTACAAAATACTTAGATTCATCCGTTTCAGTTTTCATTCGATTTGAGATTAAATTTTTCCGCAAATGTAAATATAAAAAATAATTTATGAAAGCAATAACCATAAAACAACCTTGGGCATCCTTGATAGTCCACGGCATTAAAGACATTGAGAACCGAACTTGGCCGTGCCCTAAGAAATACTTAGGGCAGAGGGTGCTGATTCATTCAAGCGCCGTCCCCATGGAAATGATTAATCCTAATAGTGTATTTACGAAAAGGCAATGGGATAGCTTTTCACTTGGATTCCAGAGTGAGATTATTTGTGGCAATGGATATGTAAATTCTGCTATCATTGGAAGTGTCGAAATTGTGGATTGTGTTGTGAATCACTCTTCCATCTGGGCAGAGAAAGGAGTTTATAACTGGGTACTGGCTAATCCTATCCTTTACTCCAAACCTATCGAGAACGTGAAAGGGAAACTATCTTTCTGGGACTATTCCGGTATTAAAGAGGTAAAAATTGAGTGTCCGGAATGTGGCAGTATAGAAATAGCTGTCGAAGATTATACGACGGCTCCGTTCCCGACTTATCAGCATCGATGCAACAAGTGTGACTATGTGATTATGGAAAGTGAGTGGAATGTAATAAAGTAGGATATGGAATTTGATTGGTATTGGTTTGTTATAACAGTTTTGATAATCTGCGTTACTGTATATAACTGTTTAAATAGCTATTGGAAACATAAGTATAGGGATAATAATGGAGATGGAAAACCGTACTAGCATGGCAAAATGTACTGCCAAATCGTGTCAGTAACTTCTTTGATACCGGATAGTCCGTTCGTGGATTATTCGGTATCTTTATTGTCGTAACGTAAAATAGTGTATCAATGGAGATAATTTATAGAAAAATAGAGACCCTTAAAAAGCTGGATAACAATCCCAGAACCATATCAGAGGAGCAGATGCGGATACTCAAAGAGTCTATTTATAGTAATCCGGACTACTTCGAAGCACGTCCCATCATACTCTCTGACCGGACTGGGGAACTGGTGATTATAGCCGGAAACCAACGGTATGAGGCCAGTGTAGAACTAGGACTTTCTGATGTGCCGACGGTTCTGCTTCATGGGTTGACAGAAGAGCGGGAACGGGAGATTATTATCCGTGATAACGTGAATAATGGTACATGGGACGAAAAACTATTGAAGGAGTGGAATGCAGAGTCTTTGATGGATTGGGGATTAAACTTTGATTTTGACTATGATAGTCTGGTAGATAGTGAAAGTGATGCCCGGAATAAATACACGAAAAAGATTGAAGCTCCGGTGTATGAGCCTAAAAGCCCTGTATGCCCGGAGATAAATTCTCTCTATGATAAAAGCAAATATGAAGAACTGCTTTCGGAAATAGACAATTCAGATGTTCCGGCCCGTGTGAAGGAATTTCTTCGAATAGCAGCATTGAGGCATATAGTATTTGATTACGGACAGATAGCAGAGTTCTATGCTCATCAAGAGAAAGAAGTCCAGGAACTGATGGAGGCATCTGCACTGGTAATAATAGATTTTGATAAGGCGATAGAGAACGGTTATTCTCGGTTCAAGGAGGATATTTATGAAATAATGCTGGAGGACACTGAAGATGAGGAGTGATTTTGTAGCGTTCATACTGACGCATGGCCGTGCCGATTCCGTCATCACAGATAAGACATTGCGGAAGTGTGGCTATACGGGACCAATTGTTTATGTGATAGACAATGAAGATAAGGCGGCCGCAGATTATTACGCGAAATATAAAAACGTTGTAATGTTCGATAAACCGAAGATTGCAGAGACTTTTGATGAAGCGGATAATTTTGATGATCGCAGAGCTATTGTTTATGCGCGCAATGCTTGCTTTCAGATAGCAAGGAAACTTGGTTACAAATACTTCATAGAACTGGATGATGATTACGATGTTTTTTCTTTTACTTACGGCAGAGATGGTACAGTCAAACAGAGGGCAATAAAGCAATTGGACGTGGTATTTGAAGCTATGCTACGTTTTTATGAAAGTATTCCGGCTCTCACTTTGGCTATGGCTCAGAGAGGCGATTTTGTAGGGGGAAAGGAAAACGATATTTTGAAAGGCGAGAAGATGAAACGGAAAGCGATGAATTCTTTCATCTGTTCCGTAGATAGACCGTTTAAATTCGTTGGTCGCATTAATGAAGATGTGAACACCTATACCACGCTTGGTAGCAGGGGATGTCTACTTCTGCAGGTTCCACAAGTGGCGCTAAACCAGAAGCAGACGCAGAAGAATAAAGGAGGTATGACGGATATATACATGAGTCAAGGGACATATGTCAAGAGTTTTTATACGGTTATGATGATGCCATCCTCTGTGAAGGTGGGCGTGATGGGCCATAGCGAGGAAACGAAAAGATTGCACCACGTGATTAATTGGAATAACACTGTTCCTAAGATATTGGACGAACGATTCAAGAAGAAATAAGATGGCGGCACCAACTGGAAATAAATTTTGGATGTTAAGGAGCAAGCATGGGAGGGATAAACTTTTTTCCACGCCAGAACTCTTATGGGAGGCGGCATGTGAGTATTTCCAATGGTGTGATGAAAACCCATGGTTATCTAAAAAGGCCATTCAAAAGACTGTTCCGGTAAGAAGGAAAAAAGGAAAGAAAGTGGAGACAGTCAATGAGCAACAAGTACAACAAGAAGTTTCCCCGACTTCCCGTCCGTATTCCCTTACCGGTTTCTGTATTTATGTAGGTGCTTCTTCCAAGTGGTGGAGCACTTTTCGTTCCGAATGTAGAAATAAGAATGATGAAGATTTTTTGGAGGTCATCGCACGCGTGGAGGAAACCATCGAAACGCAGCAGTTTGAGGGAGCGTGCGTTGGAGCTTTCAATGCGAATATCATTGCCCGTAAACTTGGACTTTCCGACAAACAAGAGGTGGACTATACGAATGCAGGAAAAGAGTTCAAAGGATTTAAATTTCTACCATATACAGAAGATGCGGAGAAAGTCAAGTAATGGGATATAAGGTCAATATAAAGCAGAGGTTAGCCTATAACTACCTTCGTGACGATGTTACGAAGTTTCTGTGTTATGGTGGCGCCGGTGGAGGTGGAAAGTCATGGCTTGGGTGTGAATGGCTTATGCAATGTGCTTACTATCTCCCGGGCACTCGATGGTTTGCTGGCCGGAATAATTTGAAAGATAGCCGTGAGTCTATCTCTGTCACTTTCGACAAGGTGGCAAAGTGGCATCGATTCACTGATTACAAGCAGACCAATGACGGTATACTTTTGGGGAATGGGTCGGAAATCATCTTTCTTGACTTGACATATTATCCCGTCAAAGACCCGATGTATGAGCGATTGGGCTCTAAGGAGTTTACTGGAGGGTGGATTGAAGAAGCCGGGCAGGTTCACTACCTCGCATTTGAGGTTTTGAAGACGCGTATAGGACGGCACTTGAATGATGTGTATGGAATATCCGGAAAGATACTTATCACTTGCAATCCGAAGAAGAACTGGCTTTATCGTGAGTTCTATAAACCGTGGAAAGAAGGCAGGCTGGAAGCCCCATACGCTTTTATTCAAGCATTGGTGCAGGATAATCCCTACGCTACCGAGGACTACATAGATACGCTCCGTAATACCAGGGACAAAGTGACAAAGGAGCGCTTGTACTATGGTAATTGGGAGTATGACAACGACCCGACAGCACTCTGTGATTATGATGCTATTTGTGACCTATTCGCAAATGAGCACGTAAAACCGATAGGATTATCGACGGGAGCAGCTGACCTTGCCATGAAAGGACGTGACCGCTTTGTCGGAGGGCACTGGGTAGGCAATGTGTGTTATATCCGGTTAGACCAGGAATATAGCACGGGTAAATCTATTGAGACGGACCTTAAAAACATGATGATACAGTGGAAGATTCCACGTAGCATGATGGTCGTTGATAGTGATGGACTTGGAAGCTACCTTGAAAGTTATTTGAATGGCATCAAAGAATTTCATGGTGGTAACCGACCTATTAATCCAGAGTACGACAATCTGAAGTCTGAATGTGCATTTAAGCTTGCAGAGCTAATAAATAATCGGCAGATAAGAATTATATGTATGGAAGCGCAAAGAGAGCGCATAATGGAAGAATTGTCCGTCTTGAAGCAAGACCATATAGATGCCGATACCCGGAAGAAAGGGATAATCAGCAAGGAGAATATGAAAGATATACTCGGACATTCTCCGGATTACCTCGACATGTTGATAATGGCAATGCTTTTCCGTATAAAACCGATACCTAAAAGACCAAAAGCAAAATTAGGACAGATATGACAGTAAAAGAGTTTTTGATATTGAGTAACGTGGCGAGCAATGCTGCTGAACTGTTGGATCAGATAGGGAAGTTGCCTAAACCGGACTTTGTCGCAGGTGTAAGAGTTCCGGAGACTCTGAATGACCTCACTATAGGTCAGCTGATGGAACTGCAATCCATACGCAATGGAATAGATTGTATAATGGTTCCATGCCGTGTTGTCCTTGGTTTGTCTATTGATAAGATAGAGAAGTGTGGGGTAGCGGATATTTTGGGATTCTCCACATGGGTAACCAGGGAGGTTGAACGTATTACCAAGCTTTTTGAAACTACGAGCGTAGTACCGACTCCGGAAGAAAGACGTGCCGGAGTGGATAAGCTTTCGTTCGGGTTGTTTGGCTTGGTGGATTACTATGCTACCCGTATGGGGATAACTGACCATGAGCAGGTAGAGAGTGTTCCATGGGTAAGAGTGTACAAGTGCCTTGATATGGACGCGGAGAAAATACGTTATGAACGTCGATTACGAGAAATATATCAGAATAAGCAATGAATATAAGTGTAGAAAGGAAAATCGCTTCTATCGCAGAGAAGCTGGAAGGAGTTACCTATTTATTTGATAACTGGGTGACCGCCAACGTTCGGCTGGATAAGATGCCATTGCCGGCCATTATAAATCTGCTTCCTGCATCTGGGAAGTTCGTCATATCAAGGACTCAGTTAAGAGATTGCCCAAATTGCATGATTGCTTTTGTAGACAAGACGGCGTTTGATTTTGACGGGGTGGAGAATGATGAGGTTATTGAGAGGTGCAAAGGGTATGCAGTTCAATTTATCCGTGAGTTGAATAGGAGCGGGCTGTTTGAGTGGGTAAGCGATGAAGTCCCTTATTCCGTTTTCTATGATAAGCTGGATGTAAATGTTACTGGAATAGTAATAGAATTGAAACTGAAAGAGGTTCAAGGAGTACCCATGTGTTAGTTATGGAAGACAGAAGAAAGGACGTTAAAGATATACTGAACGAGGAGTTGGATAAACTTCGGCAGCGTATCATTGAGAATCATATACAAGCTGGACAGCGTGCAAGCGGAAGAACCATCAAGAGCCTGCATGTCGTAGTAGATGATAATCATGGTGTTTTATTCGGTAGACAGGCTTTTGGAGTTCTGGAAACAGGACGCGGACCGGGAAAAATCCCAAAAGGTTTTTGGCAAATAATTCAGCAATGGGTGGTGGATAAGAGGATTCAAGTAGAAAAACCTAAATCGTTTGCTTATCTCGTAGCTCGTAAGATTGCAAATGAGGGTACTAGGCTTTATCACTCTGGAACGCATGAGGATATATATTCAACGAGTGTTACACAAGCGATACGGGATATTATGGACCGTGTGTTTGGTGTTTTTCTGAACGATGTACAACATATAAATTTGCATAGTAATGAGGACGCATAAGATAGGAAATACTACAATCGAGTATCCGGATGAAATATCTTTCTGTTTCAATCCGGTAGTGATAAATATTAGTGGATATACTTGGGCATGGGTGGAAGCAACGATAACCGACGTACTTACCGGAAAGGAATATAAGGAAAAACGTGCATTATTTAAAACCGCATGTTTCTTTGATCTGTCTTTCTATATGCAATCGGCTTTTGATGCAACGGAGTTTGGCAAGATTGACTATCAATCCTCTATTCCACAAGATAGTCAGCTTGGGCGTCTGTTCTCTGTTGAAGTGGATATGTATACGTCTGATAGCACTATCGGAGAAAGTTTCCAGTTTAATACTTTTATTATTTGGGGCGCAATGAAAGTCGGCGAAAGATATAATGGTGACCGTATTCTAACATGGTTTAGGAACTTACCATTTACGGTCGGTATGTACACTGCGGGGGCCGGTACTGTTAGTGTGACTGCTGACGGTCAAGTTTTGCCGTCCATCATATTGTCTGACCGCAAAGTGTATAATCTTACTTTGCAGGGTATTGATGCGAATAGGGATGTTGTTTTGAATCTCCCTGGAACTAGTACGGGAGCAAGTGTATTCGATAATACCTTTGACTTTACTTTTCACGCATTGACGAATGTGGCCGCAAATGTGAGGCTTTTAGTTGATGAATGCACGGATGGAATTTATTTACGTTGGATAAATCGTCATGGCTTTTATTGCTATTGGTTGTTTAAACGTGGTGATGAGAGCAAACAAATTGCCAATGATGGTGAATTCATTCGTAATAATATGCAAGACTATAACTATGTTAATGGCTATCATGGAGGTTCAGGACGTAAGCAGAGAAAAACAGAAGAGAATACATTGTTGGTGTGTGCTCCTTTAGTGGACTCTGAAACGTTTGACTTCTTGTTTCAACTCGCGTTGTCACCCGTTGTTGATATGTATGCAGGTAAAAATGTGAATGGAGTTGATAGCTGGAAGGCGGTGAATGTATCTGTTGGTAATTTCAATAAGACAAGAGCTGTATTACAGGATTTCGTAGCAACAATCATATTACCAGAAACAAGAGTACAAAGCTTATGAGAAACGATATGCTATTCATTGGTGATAAACTGATGGATTTGGATGATGATACCAAAGTAACGCTCAATTTCAAAAGTAATATATTTACGGATTTGAGTAAGATTATAAGTAATAATTCTTATACTATCAAACTTCCGAATACTATACGTAATCAGTGTGCAATCATGCATGCTGATTTACCTTCATGCGACATCGTTTATCCTAGAATTAAACTGAATGCTCGTTATTTTCGTAACGGGATAGAGATACTCAATAACGCAACTGCGGTCTTATTGTCTACATCGGATGTTTTTGAATTTGCTCTTTCATGGGGTAATGTCTCTAGATTTGCAAATATTATAAGTGGAAATAAAACGCTACGTGATTTGAAGGATAGACACAATTATGAGGTCATTGCTGATGATGATTTTCCAGATTATCATGTATTTTGGAAAGTAGGTTCTTTTGAAGGGGATGCTTCCGGTAATTTTTTTATTCCTAAAGTAGACTATGGTATACGGCGGGAAGATACAACAGGGTGGTATCATCCTGGGTGTAAGGTTACCTGGATTTTGTTACAAATTATGAAAGATAATGGTGTCACTTTTACGTTTCCTGCTAATCGCGCTTTTATGTTAAGTAGATTGTTTGTACCCTTATTAACTCGTAATGATAGCAGAAGTTATGCTGCAAAAAATGCATTACATGCAGAGTTTAGTTACTATGTACATGGACGTCTTGATAAGGGAGAACCGGAAAAATTGTATTTTGCAGATAAGTCGTTTTCAAGCTATTATGGGACTATAACCAAGTTTAAAAGTAGTTCTGGAAAAATTTATATTCAAGGCTTTAAACTTAATGCTCCGAATATGAAGATTTTGATGAATGGTAATGTGTCGTTTGATGTATCCACTTCTATATACCCTAATGGAGCATGTCTGGTTGCTTATTACATTATGGATGATGATACAAGAGTCGATATTGCAACTATAGATTATAGCAAGATTGAGAGGCATAACACAAATAGTTATACTATCTATTTTGATTTTACAGATATAGAGACAGATACGCTAGAGGAAAGTAAGGAGATTTTGTTTGGATTACTTGACGCAGGGTGGATTGATGATGGTGGTATATCTATGGATAATTCATTTAGCATTACAGCTATATGTGATCAAGTGATGCCTTCGATAGATGATGAGATAAATGCAGGATATGGGCACTTCCCGATTATTGCAAATTTGCCCGAAATAAAACAGATAGATTTTATTAAAGCTGTTGCTGCAATTCTCGGTGTTTTTGCTGTTCCTGGTAAGAATGATTCAAATTCCATTGAGTTTGTTTCTGTAGATACTATTAAAGAAAATGAAACAAGAGCATATGATTGGACAAAAAAGGTTGTTGCTACTTATAAGGAGAATAAACCTAATATGTTGGAATATAGGCTGAATGATTTCGCACAGCTGAATTATCTGCGTTACAAAGAAGACTCTACGGTTAATGGCTCTTATGATGGAGCATTACAAGTATTAGATTACACTTTGGATTCAGAGCGTGATATTCTTACGCTTCCATTTGCTGGTACTGATATGGCAGGTGGCGTTGCGTCTATAAAGTTATATAAGTATGACAGTGATGGTAAATCTTCTCTAGAGAAAGTGGAGCCAAGAATTTTACTTTGTACAGATGATGCAGATGTTCTGAAAGGAACATTTGAGGAACTTGATTTTTCTTCTGTGATTAACTCTTATTACAAAAGTTATAGTGAGGTCATTTATATGCCTAAAGTAATCACAGAAAAGATAGAAATAAATGATATTGAGTTGAGAGACTTGGATATGACTGTTCCAATTTACTTGGCCCAATATGGTAGATATTATGCCATTATTTCCATTAAGGCAGAAGATACGGGAATATGTGAATGTAAATTGTTACAATTGGAGGTATAATTATGAAAGACAATACAAGTGAAAAAATATTGGAAATTCGGGTAAAGTATGATGATGCTATCCGTAAAATAGCAGAGTATCGTACGCAGTTGGATATACTTCGAAAAGTAGAACAAACTCTTAAGGAGGATTTGAAGAAAGGCCGTATGAGTAGGGAGGAATATAATATTAAATTAACCGAAAATAGGGTTGCTACCCAACAATATACAGATGCCATCCGTGTACTGAATAAACAAATTCAAAATGAACGTAAAGAGCAGACAGAGATGGAAGGAAGCCTTGTTAGGTTGCGGGCTGAGCTTTCCAATCTTACCGCTGCTTATGACAGATTAAGTCGTGTAGAGCGTGAGGGGGGCGAAGGCAAAGAGCTGCAAGATAAGATAAATGCCATTACCGATGAACTGAAAGGTGCGGAAGAAGAAACGCAGCGCTTTTATCGGAATGTGGGTAATTATAAAGATGCGATACTTCAGGCTACAGAAGCCCAAGTACCTTTTGTTTCCATATTGCGCAGTGGCGTTAGCGTCTTGCGAGGTACAAAGGAATTTGTTGGTGGTTTGAAGGATGAATTGGTTAAAATAACAGTCCAGTACAAAGCAGGAACGGTCACTGCGAATATGTTCTCTGGTGCTCAAAAAGCAGCGGCTATAACAAGTAATTTGTTATCTGCAGCTTTAAAAGTGTTGAAACTTGCACTAATTTCCACTGGTATTGGGACTATTGTTGTTTTGTTGGGCTCATTGGTCGCATGGTTGGCTAAAACGCAAAAAGGTACTGAATTTCTTTCTAATGTAATGTCCTCTTTTGGGGCAATTATTGATGTGATTATAGACCGGATTGCAAAGTTTGGTGGAGCTATTGCTAAATTCTTCTCTGGTGATTTTTCTGGCGCAGCAAAGGATATGAAGGATAGTTTTTCCGGTATTGGAAAAGAAATTTCAAATGATGCGAAACAAGCGTGGGCACTGAATGATGCATTGCAACAGTTAGAGAAATCGGAAACAATGCTTAATATGAAGCGTGCGGCAAGTCGCTCTGAGATTGAAAGATTGAAGCTCATTGCGGATGATACTACAAAAAGCCTGAAAGAGCGTACTGATGCGGCTACAAAAGCATACGATATGGAAAATAAACTTCAGCAGGAAAGCATTGATATTGGCCGAAAGAAATTGGCAAATCTTCTTGGGCAAATAGAACTTACTGGTGAAGCTAATAAATTGCTTGATGATATGGCACAAGGTGCAATAACGGCTGATGAGGTTATTAGCCGATTGGGTATATCAGAAAGTACAGTGAAAGATTTAAAGGAATTCTCTCAAGTTTTTTCGGACGTAGCTCAAAAGGAAATGGAGAGCTATACCCGTAATAAGGAAACCCAGAATAAAATAAATGCGATGCGGAAAGAATCAGTAGATAAGGCTAAAGTTGTAAAAGAAAAAGAACTTTCAGAAATTCGTAAGGCTGAGGATGAAATGCTTAAGCTGGTTAAGGACAGTAGAGAGAAACAATCCATTGAGATAGAACGTCAGTTTTCTCGTCAAATAGAAGATTTGCGTGTTCGCTTGATTGAGGAACAAGACCTTACAACGAAAGCACGTGGAGCTATAAATAATCAGATTATTGCACTTGAACAGCAAAAAAATGATGCATTACAGCAATTATCGGAAGAACAACTGATGAAGGAGGTGGAGAACCGGCAGAAACTAATCTCTCTGCAACTTGAATCCGTAAAAGCTGGAAGTGAGCAGGAATACCAACTCAAAATACAGCAACTTGTTGTCCAACGTGACGTAGAACTTCGTCAGAAAGAGCTTACTGAACAGATGAAGCTTGCTGTCACGGAGAAGTACAATAAAGAGATTGATGATTTGTCCGTTCAACATGAGAATGATACAGCAAAGAAACAAGCTGATGCACTCAAACTTCGATTGGATAATGAATTGGCAGAAGCTAAATTGAATGGATATAGTGAACTTGAGCTTCTTCGTATGCAGGAACAGCAGAAGCTTGAACTGAAAGACAGCTTGAGACGGATGGAAGAGGAGAGTGATGCCGAATTCCGGGCCAGACAGCTTGCTGCAGACCAAGAATACTTGGATGCAAAGCAGGCGGTCATTGACAAGGAAGTGGAGATGCAGCAAAATAAAGGTGAATCCCTTTCTGTCTTGGCAGGGAATCTTTCTGATTTGTTGGAACAAGCGGCAGGAGATAACGAGAATATGGCCCAGTTGGCGAAAATACTGGCTATTGCGGAGGTTTCTATCGCACAAGGGGTAGCCATTGCCAAAGCCGTAGAAACAGCTACCCGCTCATCTGCAACATGGATTGACATGCTTGCTGCGATAGGTACTGTAGTGGCATCTGTAACTACTGTTATGGGAAAGGCTATGAAATCGGTGAAAAGTGCTAAATTTGCACAAGGAGGTAAAGTTGAAGGGCCAGGTTCCGGTACAAGCGATTCCATACCTGCTATGTTGTCCAACGGTGAAAGTGTAATGACGGCTGCTGCAACCTCGATGTTTGCTCCGTTATTGTCGGCTTTCAATCAGATAGGAGGAGGTATTCCCATTAATGTAACAGCTTCTTCCAATCAGGCGTTAGGAGAGGACATGCTGGCCAAAGCTGTTGCAAAAGGTATGATGATGGCGCCTGCTCCGGTGGTTTCTGTGGAAGAGTTTACCTCTGTTGCTAATAGGGTTAAGTACGTTGAAAATCTTGGTAGTATATGAAAGCATATGAACTATTGATATTGAATAAGAGTCTTCTTCAAATGATGGGGGATGCTTCGCTTGATGTCGGGGATGTGAAATATATTCCCGTGTATCAAGAATATGTCCGTCTGTCAAAGGAGGGACATAAAAAGACTTATATCATGCAATATTTATCCGATGAGTATAATATTGCGGAAAGGACAATTTATCGGATAATAGATAAGTTCTCAAGTAAGGTGGATGTTTAGGGGGGGCGGAATTATTCCGCTCTTTTTTTGTTTTGAAAAAGTTGCTGACAAAGCGTGTCAGTGGAATAGACTTCTTATTTTCTTCAAGCCGTATCATGTTTTCTACCTTTGTTACAAACAATTATGTGATATGGCTAAATTATACATTAACAAGGACATTGTAGCTGATAAGGATAAAATGGAAAATTGGTATTTGACTGGTGACGAGGGGCTTTCGTTTCCGGATATCCAATACTTCCTTTCATGGCTTGACCCGGCTGACCCTAAAATTGACATTGAAATCCATTCGTGCGGCGGTGATACGGTTGAGGGGTATGCTATTTATGATGCATTACGTGCGTCGGGCAAGGAAATATCTTGTACCGTTGTTGGACGATGTGCTTCTATGGCTACCATCATTTTGCTTTCTGCTCCACTTGAACGCAGAAAAGCTTATCCTCATGCAAAGTTTCTCATCCACAAACCATATTTGGCAAGATATGATGATTTATTGGACCTTGAAACTATAGAATCCATCAAGTCAAGTCTGGAAGCGGAAAAGGATAAGATGATGGCTGTATATGTTGAACGGACAGGAGTTGAATCGACCATTTTGGAGGTCCAGATGAACAAGGAGGCATGGTTTGGCGGTGAGGTTGCAAAACAACTTGGATTTATATCTGATGTTCTTATACCGACTACAGCAAAAGGAACTGATTATAAACTTAATAGTGAGAAAATGAACAAAGAGAAACAAGTAACGGTAAAGCAATCTATCATTGACAGACTGCTTGCGAAATGTGGCTACCAGAAGATAGAAGACATTCCGGTAGTATCTATGGAACTGACAGATGCCGAAGGTAATACACTGACGGTGGAACGTGAAGAAGGAGAACCGCAGGTGGGAGATGCGGCATCCCCCGATGGCGAGCATGTTATGCCCGATGGTAAGACTATCATTGTAACAGACGGAGTGATTACAGAAATCAAAGACCCGGAAGAAGCAAACGGTGACGAGGAGATTGAAGCTTTAAAGGCGCGCATTGAAGAACTTGAAGAGGAAAATGCGGCATTGAAAACCAATGCCCGTACAGTTGAGGACAATAAGATACTGAATGCTGTAAAGATGGCAGGAGGTGAGAATTGGCTAGCAAAACATTGTTCAACCTATAGAGTCTCTTTGCGTACCCAATCCTTCAAGAATACTGTTGAGACACAAGCAAGTGCAGAGGAGACACCTATTCAAAGAAAGTTGAGAGAGGAAAGGGAGAAGAGAACTAAAAAGTAAAGAAAGGAGAATTGAGTATGCCTATTTTAGATTTTTCAAAATTGACGCCAGACAATCAGGCGGTGAAGGATTTGAAAGACTTGATTGAACTGACAGTCTTTCAAAATGAGGATATGGAGCGTTTTATGACGTTCATGCCTAAAGTGACCAATGGCAAGAAAGTTGGCTTCATCGGTGAGATGGAGGATGTAGGTATCGCAGGTGCCGGATGTGACCCTGAATATCAAAAAGTGGCTATCGCTGCCGCCCAGAAAGTATGGGAAATTGGCGACTGGCAAGTTCCGTTGGAAATGTGCTATGAGGATTTGGAGAATACTATTGCAAAGTACTGCTTGAAGACCGGTACCAATATTGCGGACCTTACTTCTACTGAATATATGGATGGGATTGTCCTTCCAAAACTGACGGAAGCAATGATGAAAATGTTATGGCGCTTCACTTGGTTTGGAGACAAGGATGCCGCTAATATTGACGGTTCCGGTCAAATTACGGATGGATTGAATGTAGAATTGTTCAAGACATGTGACGGTTTCTTTAAACGCCTGTTTGCCATATGTGCAGAGAATTCCGGTCAGCATACCGTTATATCAGCCAACTCTGAAGCATCTTATGCTTTGCAGAAGTCCAAGATGAAAGAATTGGGGGCTGCTACATCTGTGTTTGACACGATGCTTGAAGATGCGGATAGCCGTATTTTCCAGAAGTCCGGACATGCAATTTTTGCTACAAAATCATTATGTGATTCTTTGTCACGTGATGTGAGGGAGAAATATAAGGTTATTATGCCTTGGACGGTCATTTTTGACGGCCTTGAAGTAGGAGAGTATGACGGCGTTACGGTCGTAAAATGTTCTATTTGGGATAGATTTATTCAAGCGTATCAGAACGATAAAACGAAACTGAACCTTCCTCACCGTGCGGTTCTATGTTCTCCGGACAATTTAATGTACGGTTGTGAAGGCGATAACCCGATATCTGACCTTGATATCTGGTTTGAAAGAAAACCCCGTAAGAATTATATCTATTCTACTGGTAAACTCGGTTCTATGATTGGCGAGGACAACTTGGTGCAAGTAGCATATTGACAAAAGGAGGTATTCTATGGGAGTATGTGATGATATTTTAAAGAAAGATATTGTTCCGTCGTGTGATGATCCAGTAGTACAAGGATTGGAGCAGGAAGGGGTAATAATGAATCGTGCGGATGTGGACTTTGCAGCCACAGTATTCAATTCTACAAAAAAGAATGTGATTGAAACGCTGGCTATGAAAACCGGGAAGAAGGCTTATAAGGTTGTTGTTCCTGGTAAAAATCCATTTACGGGTACAAAGACCTCATTAGTGGCTGGCACATATCGTAGTTCGTTTACCAATACTGTCGCGATTGTGATATTGGCAAACGATCCGGATGTATGCGCTGATGTTATTGACGGATTGGCTAACGGTACCTATGTTGTGGTGTTGGAGAATAAATATAAGGGTTTACAGAAAGAAGGAAACCCTGGTGATGCCGCTTTCCAGGTGTATGGTTACTACCAAGGGCTTACAGCTACAGCTATCGACAACGATAAGTATAGCGAGGATACTGAAGGTGGATGGGCTGTTACCTTGGAAGAGCAGAAAACGCCTAAATCTGCATTATTCTTGTTCAAGACGAGTTATGAAGCAACTAAGACTGCTGTCAACACTTTGACGGCTGAACCGGCAGCATAGGAGGGAATATGCTTGTCTTGGAGATGGTTGATAAGTTGAAGAGATTGGGGGATAAGGTCTCCCTTTCTTCTTCTGATAAATCAGACATTGAACTGATGTTTCATGAAGTTCTTGGTAGGACATTTACCAAGACCTCATGTGGTGATTGCTATCGTGACGCTGTGATTGAAATGTATTCGTACTTAAAAAGATATGGAAAAATGAAAGAAAAATCAAGTTATGCATTGAAAAATGGTGTATTGCTCCAAGTAGGCTTTGGAAGTAGTGAAATGTACACCAACAACAATCTTACTGACGAAGCGGCAGAAAGGTATCTTGCGGAAAATCCTAAAGGGATAGTCTTTTTTGCTTCAACGCCTTCCGATTGGGAGAAAAGGGTTGAAAGACGGATGAGTCCTGCTTTACCATTGGATGAAACTTTGGTTTCAGAATTGGTGAAAGCCTTTGAAGTGGAAGGTGCTACTTCTGAGTTTGTGAGAGATGCGTTCAAGACTTATAAACTGAACGGGAAGAAAGTTACAGCTAAAGTATTGGATGCTCATATTAAAGAGGCTCAATCTGTAGTTGACTCTAAGCAGACTATAGAAGCCGTAGAAACGGTGAAATAAAGAATAACCTCACGGAACGATGAATGTAAATGAATTAAAGAAGAAGAGTAATAGGCGTGTTGACACGGGCTATTTACGTAATCTTGGCATCCAAAGCTACGGTGATGATAATTTATATCCCCAACATCTAAGAAATATCATCGCTGCGAGTTCAACGGGTAGCGAATGTGCAGAACGTTATGCCAATTTCATAGAGGGAAATGGGTTTCGTGAGGTTGCTTTTTCTGAATATGTGGTTAACCGCCGTGGAGATACGGCAGATGACATCCATGCTTTCGTCTGCAAGGATGTTGCTGATTACGATGGGATGGCGATACATGTTAATTATAATATGTTCGCAGATATAGTGGAAGTACAGCACATCCCCTTTGAAAATTGCCGTTTGTTGGAGGAGGATGAATCCGGATATATCGCAAAAATCGCAGTTCATCCGGATTGGACAGGAAAGAAAACCCGTCAGGGAAAAGCCATAAAGGTAATACCAGAAAATGTGGAGTTTATAGATGTATTTAATCCACGTAAGGAGGTGGTCTATGCGCAAATTCGGGCTGCCGGAGGGATTGAAAACTATAAGGGGCAGATACTATGGATTAGCAACACAGGGAAATTCGTGTATCCTATCGGAAGAGCTGACCGTGTGATTACGGAAATGAGTACGGATGAGGGATTAGCCAATGTGAAGTATCGTAATGTGCGTTGTAACTTCATGCCTTCCGGGATGATAATTACAAAGAAAGGTGCTTCTTCGGTACGTTTTGATGAAAACGGAAATCCTATAAAAGAGGATAGGACTAATGAAGATACTGGTTTTTCTGATACTATCGTGCAATTACAAGGAGACACCAATGCGACAAAGGTCTTAGAGGTAACCTTGGAATCTGATGAAGAAAAACCGGAGTTTGTGGATATTAGTCCTAAAAATTATGATAAGGAGTTTACCGTTACTGATGCCAGTGTGGTTGAACGTATTTATTCGGCTTTCGGGCAGGAGCCTTGGTATTGTATCCGGATTGGTAAGGTTGGTTTTTCTGGGGATATATTGGAAGATGCTTTTGAATACTATAACTCTATTGTGTCAAAGCAACAACGCATGATTGAACGGGCTTTTCAGAAAATTTTTGCGCATTGGTATGAACCTCTCAATCCTTCCAATGACTTTAGTGTACAACCTCTTAAATATATAAGAAATGCTGCGATGTCTAATAACAACAGATGAGGTCTATAAGTTGGCTCGTACGATGTCAATACACATCGATACGGAAAAGATAGAGGCATATATTCGGGAGTCGGAGAACATTGATTTGAAGTCAGCTTTGGGTGATGCTTTATTCTTAGATGTGAAAGAACATCCGGAAAATTATAGTGAGTTGCTTAATGGTAGTTCTTATACCATAGAATGTGGAGGCAAACGTTCCTTTGTAGGGCTGAAAACGACATTGGCATATTATACCTATGCTCGTATCGTGAAAAATGGAGATGGAAATGTCACCCGTTTTGGATTTGTCAATAAAGATAACGAATATTCATCGCGTTCTGATTTTAAGGAGAAACTTATGGCTTATAATGATGCTTTCTCTGTTGCTGATAGGTATATGAAAGAATGTGTTCGGTATTTGAATGATAATAAAAAAGACTTTCCGCTGTATAGGGGAAGTGGAGGGATTAATGCTAATCGTGTAACTTTTAGAGTACTTGGTGAATAATGCCTGATACACTTGACATATTAAGGAAACTTGCTCTACAGATAAGGAACGCCTCTTCTGAGGGAGAGAATACCGCAGAGAGGGTTGGACGGACATTTATTGGCATTCTTGAACTCATTCAACAAGGAATGAGCATCGAAGAATTATCAAAGGTGTTCCTTCGAAAAGACCAGGCTGACGGCACCCCCTTCCCCATAACCTTCGGAGATTGGGTCAAGTTCGGCGAGTTTATCACCGGTATTTCCGGAGGTTGTATCGATAAGAATGGCATCCTTGAAATGGAAGAGGGCATTTTCCGCAAACGTCTGTTTGTTCCGGAGATTGCCTATAACCGTGTGACCTATTTCAAAGGCAGAATGTGCGCCTCTCCCGGAGGCGGATGTACGGTCAAGGAATGGAGCGACAACGGTGACGGCAGCTACACCATAACTCCTGACCTGACCGATGCCGACGGGCTGAGCCAGTTTGTGGATGACATTCTGACCACCTACTTCGTCACCAAGAACGCCGAAGGCAAGCTGCAGGGGTTCGAGGAGATGAAGTTCCGGGTGACTTCTGCCGATTACACTGCCAAGACATTCGTCATGACGCCGAAACCGGGTACCGACTGGAAGCCGGGGGATGCGATGGTACTCGCCCAGACGGGTAACTTTACAGACCCGGAACGGCAGACGTACATCCTGATTGATACGGTTAACGGCAACAACTGCATCACTTTCTTCGACCACGCCAATACCTGGGATGTCGAGCCGGCACAAGAGATGTCGTGGATTGGCAAGAAGAAAGGCAGAACAGTTCACGGCATTCCGGCCGACAACTACTCGGCTGTTTTTCGCCACGTCATCATGTCCGGCAAGATATTCCAGGTGGATGACATCACCGGCGAGGCTTTCCGGGTACCGCTATTTAAAGGTACGTGGAAAAAGGGTGAGAAGTATGCCTATTATGATGAGGTGACGCATAACGGCAGCTCATGGATATGTGTCAATGAGAAAGGCACGTCTACAGAACCGGCAGACGGCAATGCCGACTGGCTGAAATATGCGGCCAAGGGAGAAAGCGGCAAGGGTATCAAGTCTACCGATGTGGAATACGCGATATCGGTGTCTAATGTCATTGCCCCGGTGGACGGTTGGCAGACTACCTCCCCTGAATGGGAAGCCGGCAAGTATATCTGGTCGCGGACGAAGATTGTCTATTCTGATGGCGAAGTCAAGTACACTCAAGCGGCTTGTATCAGTGGTGGGCAGGGAGCCGACGGCAAGGGCATCAAGTCCATTACCGAAGAATACTACCTTTCCTCTTCATCGGCCACCACAACCGGAGGCGAGTGGCAGACAGACTCTCCGGCGTGGAAAAACGGCTGGTATATCTGGACCCGGACAAGGATAGTCTTTACTGATGGTACAAGTACCACAACGAACGCCATCTGTGTGACTGGCAGCAAGGGTGCAGACGGTACAAGCATTACCAATTGCGGTGAATGGGAAACCGGAAAGCATATACCTTACATGGGTATTACCAAGATGGCCGGACGTGTGTTTTTATGTGTCGCTCCTGATGGTACCGACAATCCTCCGATGTGGACTCAGACGACCAATGAGGGGCGCCGTATCCTGCAGACCCAGAACGGCGGCAAGTCCTACGGTTATACCATTACCGGGGACTTGAATACCGCTGAGTATGAGCTGCTGGTGGAGAACGGCCAGGACGGGCGTGACGGTAGGGATTATGAATGGATTTTTAAGCATACTGCGGAAAATATCGCTCCGGCAACCCCTGCCACATCACAGGTGGATGACTATGTGCCGTCCGGCTGGCATGATGACCCGATTGGGGTGAGCGAGAGCCTGCCATACGAGTGGGCTTGCTGCCGAACTAAGAAGGACGGTGTATGGAGCGCGTTCAGTCCGGCCGCCATCTGGGCCAAATGGGGCTTTGACGGTGAGTCGGCCATTGTAGCCGATTTCGACAATGAGATGGAGAGTGTGGCGTTGACATACGAGGGAAAGACTGTTTCGCAATCCGTGCTCAATACAACCGTCGGCATGTGGTATGGTACGAAGAAGCTACAGCTCAAGTCCATCTCATGCGTGACGCCTGCCGGTGTCACGGAAAGCTACAATGTCAATACGGGTGTGATAGCGTTTACCGTGGCTTCCGGCATTTCGATGCCTGCACGCTCAGAGGTCAGGATAACCGTTACGGCTACGGTACAGGATACGGATATAAGCCGTGAGCTGGTGTTCACCATTGCCGGTGTACGTGCCGGTAATCCGGGCAGTGATGCGATACTCTATAGGCTGGTGCCTTCCGTATCTTCAGTAAGCAAGCGGAAGGATGGTACCTACAGTGTGGCAAGCGTGTCATGCACACGCACCAAGTCTGTAGGCGGTACCACTTCCATCACGACTGACGGTGTGCTGAAATACAGTAAGGACGGTGGTTCGGAGGTCGAGATACAGAACGGCACGGCCATTTCCCCGAAGAACTTCACGACGCAGCTGCAGTTCGTGTTCTACGTGGGTGGGCAGGTCGTGGACCGGGAAACTATACCCATGGTTGTGGACGGCAACGACGGTAATCCAGGAAAACCTGGCGGTGACGGCGAATCCGTCAAGGCTGGCGGTGAGTGGCGCACGGCTAATACTCCATACAAAAAGCTCACCATCTGTACGATGGGGAGTCGCTCCTGGCTCTCAAAGGTTGACACTTCGAATCCACCTCTATGGACTCAGACAACTCATGACGGGAGGCGAATCACTCAGACCCAGAACGGCGGCAAGTCCTACGGTTATATTATTACCGAAGAAGTGAACACCGACGAATGGGAACAACTGACATCAGACGGCGGCATGGTCTATCTCATCAGTACATGCAGCAATATACGGGTGAGCAATGCCGGTTCGCTTGTTCCTTCAGCTTTCCGCGTCTATGCCAAGCGGACGCTTGGTAGCGCCACATTGACTTATCCGGACGGATATCTGACCGCACGGGGGTACAGCAACGGGATATGGAGCGCCATCGCAGGGCCTTCGAGGGCTTCCGAGATTACGGTCAACGCTTCTGCAGGGTATTCAACGTTTTCAGTCCGCTGTTACCAGAGCCAGGCTGACGCTTCGGCATGGAATGACAGTTTCATTGCGGAGATGTCCGTGGGTGTCAGCTATGACGGTTCAAGCGGACGGGATGCCAGTGAGCCGCGTCCGAGAGGTTTTTTCGCCAAGGGCAACACATATGTCTGGAATGAAGATTACCATGACATCGTACTGGCCACATTCAACAATCGCACCATTCCGTTTCGGGTACGGGCTTACGGTACGTCGGTCACTGTCGCACCCACCTCGATAGACGGTGATGCGAATTGGGAGGCGGCACAGCAGTTTATGTTTGTAGCTATGGATATGGCTTTAGCGAGAAAAATACGTGCTGATGAAATCCTTGTGGATGATTTGGTGGTACAGAACGTATTGGCAAGGGATAAGAATGGAAATGTCACTTGTAGCATTGATGGTGAGACTGGAGAAGTCAATGTTCAAGGAAAAATTACAGCGACAGCGGCATTCATAAAGATACATGGGTTTAGTTCCAATGAAGGCTACTTTTACCTGAACCCCAATTTTGGTTCGGATTTTGGCAATGGGCGTCCCAGTAGAATAGGCCAAAGTGAATACATGCTTCCCAGCTCTGCCCAATGTGTGGGTATGAAAATATCCTTGATCATATATAATAATTCTTCAGGGAGCACATATGGCTATGTGTCAGTTGTAACATCGGACGGATTTAATGATATGGAGTTGGTTGACGGTCAATACCATTATTGCAATAAAGCTCATATCACAGAGCCTGGTGTTTATGAATTCATATCATTGGGAGGAGTCTGGATTTCAACCAATAAAAATGGCATTTCGTATTCGTATGCTGATTTGGGTGACCATGATTACGAAAACCCGGTTAATTAACAAACTAATATAAATGGAAAGATGTATGAAAGTTTTTTATGAAAGCAAGTTAGCGAAATGGCTGCTGTGGCAGGGTTACAACACCATCACATTGGGATGTTTCGTCTTCACCAAGAAAAGCAAGGAGGAGATGAAGCAGAGTACACTTAACCATGAGGCGATTCATGTGCGTCAATGGGAGGAATGCATGATTGCATCCGCTGTGCTGCTGACGGTAATCATGCTGTTTACCGGATTCAACTTATGGGTATATCTGCTATGCCCGTTGTGGTTCTACCTCCAGTATGGTGTGGAGTACGCAATATCCTACATGTATCACTTATGCCGTAACCGGTGTTGGATAAATGTAGGTGATAAGGCTTACGGAAATTCCGCGTTTGAAATGGAAGCGGAAGCCAACGAAGAGGTAGACGGTTATCTTGATGTGAGAACTCCTTTTGAGTTCTTCAGATATTACGGAAAATTTTGATTTATAATTTACAAAACGAGTTAATTATTAAAATGTTAAATCGGGTAATATTTCCATCCGGAAATTATGCCCCTTAAATGTGTGAGATTATGGCAGAG
>OHRM01000212.1_pt1 | contig 47917 bp, 29 predicted proteins | sample 1578361 | NCBI WGS metagenome assembly OHRM01 (sample SAMEA3879590, study PRJEB24766) | human gut metagenome | biome: human-associated habitat; feature: feces | place: USA | collected 1985/1987 | reverse complement strand
TTTTTTTGCCATTTAGAATATAAAAAGAGACTGCCCAAACTTGTTAGACAGTCTCGATACTTTAATGCGGTGTTGCTATTAAAACGCCGGATTATTCACCGGGGATGATAGCCTCGCTGGGGCAAACTTCTGCGCAAGTTCCACACTCAATGCAGGTGTCGGGATCGATTACATAGATTTCGCCTTCCGAGATTGCTTCAACGGGGCAGTTGGGCAGACATGTGCCGCAAGCAACACATTTGTCGGTAATTACGTAAGCCATTTTTCTTTAAATTTTATTGAAGTTGATTTTTGAGTTGCCTTGATTATATGTTTTGCCTTGCGACGGCCGGAACAGATGCGCCTTATGGCGCTACCGGCGGCATGCATTGCGTTGCAAATTTAGCGATTTTCCTCAAAAAACCTCCATCACTCTCCACTTTTTTTAAAGCAGCCCCATTTTATGTGCGGGCGGCGACGGTTTTATCCATATGAAAGGCTTGGCCGGGAAGAAGATTTGCGCTCGCAGCCTTCATAAGCAAGCTATAAATCAGGCATGCATTCCATAATGCACGAATTCAGAGAATCGGAGAGAGGAGGCGCATCACGGATTCAAGCGCCTTTTCCAGGAATGGGCGGCGGTTCCATTCGGCCGATGTGATGCGGCGGCTGTCGTGCAGCTCACGCATGAACAGGGCTTTCATGCGTGCATTGAATTCAGTGGAATAGATGAGCATGTTGGCCTCAAAATTATGCTCGAAGCTTCGGAAGTCGAAATTGGTGGACCCGACGGTGCAGAAATCATCGTCGATTATCACCGCTTTGCTGTGGAGCATCCCTTTTTCATAGAAATACACCTTGATGCCGGCACGCAGACATTCCTGCACATACGAGCAGGTGGCCCAGCGGAGCATATCGCTGTCGCTGCGCCGCGGCACAATCAGACGCACGTCCACCTTCGAGAGCGCCGCCACCTGCAGTGTCTGAACCAGGCCCTCGGTAGGGATGAAATAGGGCGTGAGGATATATACGCATTTTTTGGCTTCGGAGATGGCCCGCTGAAAAATCAGCGTCATGTTCATCCACTGTGTGGTGGGGCCTCCGGTGACAAGCTGCATCCCGATGTTGCTGTGGGGCTGGCGCTCCGGACGAATCTCGTCGACCAGCAGCGGATGTCCCATGAAATTCCAATCGACCGCAAACGACTGCTGCAGCGCAGCCACAGCGGGTCCGGTGACACGCAGATGAAGGTCGCGCCACATGGGGAACATTTTGCCGCCGTCGATGTAGCGGTCGGCCACATTCATGCCGCCTATATATCCCACAGTGCCGTCAATGATGGCAATCTTGCGGTGATTGCGCCAGTTGATGCGCGTGCCGAACGGCGGGAACACAACCTTGAAGAAGGGATATGCCTCTACACCGGCCTCCTTCAGGCGGCGTAAAGCCTTGCGCGACAGCTTGAACGACCCCACATGGTCATAGATTATCCGCACCTTGACCCCCGCACGCGCCCGCTCTTCGAGCGCGGAAAGCACACGGGTGCCTATGTTGTCGTCAACAATAATGTAATATTGCAGGTTGATGTAGTGCTGCGCGGCGGCGATGTCCGCCAGCAGGGCGTTGAACTTGTCGGTGCCGTTGTCGAACACCTCGGCGTGGTTCCCTTCGTAATAGTTCGACCCGCACAGCGCCGAAGCCAGATTGATGCGCGCCTGAAGCGACTCCGGAGGACGCCCGTGGCGCAGATCCGTGAGATGACGCGCAGTGAGACGCCGGAGCTTGCGGCGATTGCGCCGCGAGATGATTCGCTTGTTCTGGATGTTGCGTCCGAACACCAGATACAGCACCAGTCCCACCAGCGGCACCACAAGCAGCACGGTGACCCACGCGAGCGATTTGACCGGATTGCGGTTCTCGCTCACCACCACGGCCACCACTCCGAGAATGGTCAGGCCGTACAGCAGATTCACAATCCACCATACCCAGCCGTTGGTAATATATTCGGATAGCCAGAACACGCAGTTTCGTCTTCGTTAATTTTTATGCGGTTTTATTCCTCAAGCAGATCGTATCGGAGTGTAAGGTCGGAAGCCTCGCGGGCGCCGTCGATGTGAGCCGGAAGGCCGGCAGGAGTGCCGGAAGTATTGCCCACGATGCGGCCTCCCGAAGTGACTGCAAAAGCCGGCGACTGCTGGCCGAGAGCCGTGAATCCCATTCCGCGCCAGTCGGCGTCAAGCCCCATCTGGTCGAGCAGCGTGGGATACACGTCCACCTGTCCCATCACAGCCTTGCGGTAGCCACCCACCGGAGCATTGATGATCAACAGCGGCACATACTCCTCGGAACTCACAAGCTTGGCGCCTGCGGCATCGCTGCGCAAAGCCGAACGCCACGGCGACAGCGCCCCGCGGTCGCCCACAATCACCACCATGGTGCGGTCCCAGTCGGAACGCTGACGCAGGTAATCGAGCAGACGCCCCACGGCCTGGTCTGTGTAATGAACGGCCGTCATGTAGTCGAGCAGACGGGGGGATACCCCTCAGAGAGCGCTATTGTCTGCAGTTCTTCAGGAATCTTGAACGGGGCGCGTGTGGAGTGCGTCATCAGCTGCACATAGGCGGATTCCCCTTCGGGCCACACCTCGCCGCGCTGCATGCGCGCCACCGATTGCGAAATAAACGAATTGTCGCTCAATATTTTTCCGCCGATTGTTTCGGAGTTGTTCCAGCTGTCGCGCATCACCAGATGGTCAATGCCGAACGATTTGGCCACCCGTGCCACATTCCACATCCACGGCTCGCTGCCCGAAAGCAGGTATGTCTTTGCCCCGTTGCGCTTCATGGCATCGGGCAGTGTGTGGAAATGATTGCCGGCATGCCGCACCGAGAACGAGCCGTCGGCCATGGGATACATTCCGGCAAGCATAAGCAGCTGCCCGTCGATGGAACGCCCCACTCCGGTCTGGGCAAGTACACGAGGAGCATAGAACGTTGTCAGCGTCGAATCGAGCAACGCCCTGTTGAGGTTGGGCGTAAGCTCCTTCCCTTCCACCTTTATCCCTATGGGCCAGGATTCAAGCGAATTCCACAACACCACCACAAGATTGTCGCGCCGCACCAGAGTGTCGGCCGGTTCGCCCATGGCATTGCGGAAACCCACATGCTCGCGTCCCCAGCGCGCCACAAAGTCGCGCTGCTCGCCGGTGATGTCAGGCTGCACCGCAGTGGCATCGGCCACAAGCGTGCCGGGCACAGTGTAAATCACAGGCACCGCCGACGAGGCAAAGCCACGCCGTATCTGGGCGATATGGTGGCTCATCCCACCCGAAAACATCGCTATGACGGCCGACACGAGCGCCAGCATCCCGAGGGTGCACAGGTAGAACACCGCATTCGGACGCGGCTCGTCGGAATCTTCGCCGGGATTCATCAGCAGAAAAGTAACCACCGCTATGACCGGAAGCACCAGATATAACCAGCTGAATGTGTCGAACATCACCGACGTAAAATCAAGCTGAGCGGCGATATGTCCGTAGCCCTGCGGAGGGATGGCATCGAAAAACGTCCGGCAATACATGAGGTTGGCTATCAGCACCGCATCGGCAAGCAAAAGCACAACGAGCTGAGGCCACTGCCGCCGCGAGCACACCGCAGGAAGGGCAAGCACCGTAGCCAGCAGCATGGCGTTGACATAAGTGCCCACATGCAGCATGCCCCACATAAGCGTCTGGATGCTCCACAACACGTCGAACGCAAGCACAGTGACAAAGCATCCCAACCACGCGACTAAGAACCTCCGGGTCCACAACGCCTCGGGAAGCATGAGCCTTCCTATGGCTCCGACGAGTATGTTTTTCTTTTTATGTAATCCCATTTCAATGCTGATGAATTCTTATATCACGAAAACCGCCGCAAGCGCCATGACACGGCAAAAATCCGCCCTCTTGTAAGGGTTGCTGCAGCTAAAGTCAATACGTGTAATTGAGTCAAATGTAATAACTAATTTTCACATAAACAAACACTCATGCACTATTGGTTTAAACAAACCTGAAATTTTATTCTATCGGGAAGGTTTTTCGGTTAAGTTTGGTTTTGTTGGGAATAAATGTTAATTTTGCTCACAATAAAACAGCAACCTTAAATATCAACAGTTCTAACAACTTGAAACTATGTCAAAAGTAACAGTTGTGGGCGCCGGTAACGTGGGCGCCACCACCGCCAATGTGCTTGTAACCTCACAGATTGCCGACGAAGTTGTTCTCATCGACATCAAGGAAGGCGTGTCGGAAGGCAAGGCCATGGACATCATGCAGACCGCCAACATCCTCCATCTTCAGACCCGTCTGACCGGTGTGACCAACGACTACACCATGACCAACAACTCCGACGTTGTGGTTATCACATCGGGCGTGCCCCGCAAACCTGGCATGACACGCGAAGAACTCATCGGCGTGAACGCAAAGATTGTAAAGTCCGTGACCGACAACGTGCTCGCTCACTCGCCCAACGCCATCATCATCTGCGTGGCCAACCCCATGGACACCATGACCTACCTGATTCACAAAATCTCCGGTCTGCCCAAAAACCGCATCATCGGCATGGGCGGCGCACTGGACAGCGCACGCTTCAAATACTTCCTCAGCCTGGCCCTGAACGCCAACGCAACCGAAGTTGAAGGCATCGTGATCGGCGGGCACGGCGACACCACCATGATTCCCCTTACCCGCTTCGCAGCTTACCGCGGCCTGCCCGCATCGAGCCTCATCCCCGCCGACCAGCTTGCCAAAGTGGCAGCCGACACCATGGTAGGCGGCGCCACACTCACCAAACTCCTCGGCACATCGGCATGGTATGCTCCCGGTGCAGCTTCGGCCCAGATGGTTGCCGCAGTGCTCCACGACCAGAAGAAACTCATCTCCTGCTCCTGCCTGCTCGACGGTGAATACGGTGAAAGCGACCTCTGCATCGGTGTTCCCGCCATCATCGGCCGCAACGGTATCGAGAAAATCGTTGAGTTCGACCTCAACGACGAGGAGAAAGCCCTCTTCCACAAGAGCGCCGAAGCCGTTCACAAAACCAACGAAGCCCTCAAGGCCGCTCTCTGATTTCAGGGCAGCCCTCACGGCTCAAAATAAAATCTCAGCATGACATTAAAAAAATTCATTCCCGTTCTTGCCGCTGCATGTGCCCTTTTCGCAACCACCTCGTGCAGCCAGCGCGCGGAGCAGAACACAGCCGAAGCCACCGAAAGCGCCACCGGCACAGTTGACCCCGCCGAAATAGGCCAGCCCGTACATGTGCTTGCCGAAGGCGAGACCATCAACCCCGTGGAGGGCAAGCTTGTGGTGATCGACTTCAACGCCACATGGTGCGGTCCCTGCCGCCAGTTCGCTCCCACATTCGAGGCTGTGGCCGAGGAGATGGCCGACAAAGCACTGTTCTACAGCGTGGACGTTGACCAGCACCCCGAACTTGCCCAGAAATATGGCGTGCAGTCCATCCCCATGGTGGTTTACCTCAAACCCACCGGACAGTACGAATCCACTGTAGGCGTGCTCTCGAAAGAGGACTTCACGGCAACCATACAGGAAAACCTCTGATTGCGTCCGCGCCGCCAAGCATGGCGCCCTGCGCAACCCAGCCATCACAACAGACGGTGTGTCAGCCCCCTGACACACCGTCTTGATTTTTCAGTTCAGGCTCACATTTGCCTGTAACGGAACATTTTTGTATCTTTGCCGAATATTGGCGCCGGTAAATCAGCGTCAAAATCTGAAAAAACACAACACAAAATGTCGCAAAAATCTGAAATCTGTTGCATAGGACATATTACCCTTGATAAAATCGTAACCCCGCGCCACACCGTCTACATGCCCGGCGGCACCGCATTCTACTTTGCCCACGGCATCAGCAGCCTCAAACATGCCAACTTCCTGCTGGTCACCTCGCTGGCCCAGTCGGAAATGAAAGCCGTCGACGATATCCGCGCAAAAGGCGTAACTGTGGAAGTGCTTCCCAGCGAACATTCCGTCTACTTTGAAAACAAATACGGCGAAGACCAGAACCACCGCACACAGCGCGTACTTGCCAAGGCCGCCCCGTTCACCGTCGACAGCCTGCGCAACGTGGAGGCAAAATATTTCCACCTCGGCACACTGCTGGCCGATGATTTCCCATTGGAAGCCATCAAGCACCTCTCCACCAAAGGGATTGTATCGGTGGACGCACAGGGCTATCTGCGCGAAGTGCGCGGCGAGGATGTATTTGCCGTTGACTGGCCCGAGAAAGTGGAGGCCATGAAGTACATCCACATCCTCAAGGCAAACGAAAAGGAGATGGAAACACTCACAGGCAGCAGTGACCCCTACGAAGCCGCCCGCATTCTGGCCGACTGGGGCGTGAAGGAGGTGATCCTCACCCTCGGCAGCAACGGCTCCCTAATCTATGCCGACGGCAAATTCCACGAAATCCCGGCCTATCCCCCCGTAGATGTGGTTGATGCCACCGGCTGCGGCGACACCTACATGACAGGCTACCTCTACAAACGCAATATGGGCGCCGGTTACACCGAGGCAGGCGACTTTGCCGCCGCCATGTGCACCCTCAAGCTCGCCGCCTCCGGCCCCTTCTCCGCCACCGAGCAGGACGTCGAAGCCGTCATCGCCGCCGGCCGCGCCGTCTGCCCCATGCCAGCGCAAATACAACCGTAACCATCTATTAAAACACAAAACACGACGGCGATGCATTGATTGCGATGCATCGCCGTCGCGTGTTTTGTTGTGTTATTTGCTCAGCGCTCAACGTTTGGAGCGGAGCTGAGCGAAGGCATAGAAGGCCACGAAGAGGTAGCCGAGGCACGGAACCACAAACGAGGTGGCGATACCCCAGGCATCGGCGGCCGCGCCCATGAGCGTGGTGCCCACGGCACCCCCGAGGGGAGTCATCATCATTATCGCACCGGCCATCTTCGTGTCGGCGCCGGCCTTCGGGATGGTCAGGGCAAAAACCGTGGGGAACATGATAGCCTCGAAGGCATAGCACAGGAACACGCCGTAGCGCGCCATTCCGCCCCAATTCAAGGCAACGATGAGCGAACCCAGCACTGTGAGCACCGCACAGAAAGCAAGCACCTTGCGGGCCTCGATGCGGCTCATCACGAAGCTGCCGAGCACGCGGGCAAGCATGAACAGGCCCAGTCCGCAGAACGACAGCACTGCCGCTGCAGCCGTCGGTGTCATCCAGCCGCCGTCGGTGGCGTAATTGATGAAAAACGTGTTAATCGAAATTTCCGCTATCTCATAGCAGAACAATGCGCCAACGCCCATCATGAAACCTTTGTTGCTTACAAGCCGTTTCAACGTAGCCACGGTGCCCTGCTGCTGTGCGTCAAGCGCCGACATTGGCTCTGCATCGCCCTTGGCATTGATTTCGGGAAGCTTCACAAAGCAGAACACCACGGCAACCAGCAGAACGGCCACACCCATCACAGAGTATGGCAACGCCACGGAGGCCTCAGGATTGTTGAACAGGATTCCGCCCACAATCACCGGGGCGAGAATGCATCCCAGACCGTTGAACGACTGGGCCAGATTCAAACGGCTCGGAGCCGTAGACGGGTCGCCAAGCTCCGTGATGTAGGGGTTGGCAGCGGTTTCAAGCACCACCAGTCCGCATCCTATCACAAAGAGCGACACCAGAAAGAAATCGAACGAATTGAGACCTTCGCCAGGGATGAACATCAGCGACCCGAGACCGAACAGCGTCAGCCCCAGCACCACGCCGCGGCGGTAGCCGAAGCGTGTGATGAACATACCGGCCGGGATGGCCATCAGGAAATAGCCTATATAAGTTGTGGCCTGAATCATGGACGAACGCGTGAGCGTTATGTCCATCGACATCTGGAAATGCTTGTTAAGTACATCGAGAATGGCGCGTGCAAAGCCCCATATGAAGAAAAGCGAAGTGACCAACACGAAAGGCACCACAAACTCTTTCCTTACCAAACGATTTTTTACCTTATCCATTGCTTTTTGTTGTGTGTTAATCGCTCCATTCGCTGCCGGGAGGCTGTGATGGAGTAAGGATTTTATAATTCAGATAAATTCGGATAACTCTGATAAATTCTGATAATTCAGATAATTCAGATAAATCGGATAACCCTGATAAAACTTACAGGAGTTATCAGAATTATCCGAATTATAAGAGTTATCCAACTTAAATTATCATGCGGGGGATTATTCCCACTCGATTGTGGCTGGCGGTTTGGAGGAGATGTCGTAGCAAACGCGGTTCACGCCACGCACATGGTTGATAATCTTGTTTGACACGTCGGCCAGGAAGTCGTAGGGAAGATGGGCCCAGTCGGCTGTCATGGCGTCGGTGGAGGTGACGGCACGCAGTGCCACGGCACGTTCGTAAGTACGCTCGTCGCCCATCACGCCCACGCTCTGCACGGGCAGCAGAATCACGCCGGCCTGCCATACCTGATCGTAAAGATTCCAGTCGCGCAGCCCCTGGATGAAGATGTGGTCAGCTTCCTGCAGCACGCGCACCTTCTCTGGGGTGATATCGCCGAGGATACGCACCGCCAGACCGGGACCGGGGAAGGGGTGGCGCTTGATAAGATGCTCGGGCATGCCGAGAGCGCGGCCAACGGCTCGCACCTCATCCTTGAACAGAAGTCGCAGCGGCTCGCACAGACGGAGATTCATCTTTTCGGGGAGGCCGCCCACGTTATGATGGCTCTTGATGGTTGTGCCGGTGATTGAAAGGCTTTCGATGCAGTCGGGATAGATGGTGCCCTGTGCAAGCCATTTCACATCCTTTATCTTGTGGGCCTCCTCGTCGAACACATCGATGAAGCCTTTGCCAATAATCTTGCGTTTGCGTTCGGGGTCGGTCACTCCGGCAAGTTCGGCAAAGAATTTGGCCGAGGCGTCAACACCGATAACGTTCAGTCCGAGGCATTCGTAATCGTGAAGCACATTGCGGAACTCGTCCTTGCGCAGCATGCCGTGATCAACGAAGATGCAGGTGAGGTTGCGGCCGATGGCACGGTTGAGCAGCACTGCAGCAACCGACGAGTCAACACCGCCCGAAAGACCAAGCACCACCTTGTCGTCGCCAAGTTGCTCGCGGAGCTGACGCACCGTCGACTCAATGAACGATTCGGCGCTCCAGTCCTGTCTGGAACCGCAGATGCCGACAACAAAATTCTTCAGCAGCTGCATTCCGCACAGCGAATGGTACACCTCCGGATGGAACTGCACGCCCCATGTGCTTTCGCCGCCGATGCGGTAGGCAGCCACGCGCACTTTTTCTGTCGAAGCGATGACGCTGAAATCAGAGGGGATGGAGGTGATGGTGTCACCATGGCTCATCCAAACCTGACTGCCGGGAGTTATCCCTTCCATCAGGGGGTCGGCGGCATCAACTTCGGTGAGCATGGCGCGGCCGTATTCTCTGGTAGCGGCAGGCTCAACGGTGCCACCGTTGGTCCATGCCAGGAACTGCGCGCCGTAGCAGATGCCGAGCACAGGCAGCTTGCCGCGGATGCCGTCGAGTTCGGCACGGAAAGCCTTCTCATCGTAGACCGAGAAGGGGGAACCCGACAGAATCACGCCGATAACCGATGCATCGCCGTGGGGAAACTTGTTGTAGGGAACAATTTCGCAATAAGTGTTGAGTTCGCGCACGCGCCTGCCTATGAGCTGAGTGGTCTGCGAGCCGAAATCAAGGATAATGATTTTCTCCTGCATAGCAAAAGGGGAGGTTTTTGAAGATAGTGATATTCTGACCGCAAAGTTACAATTTTTTTTGCCCTCGGACAACTATTTGATTTTTGCAGCCATGGCCGGTGTCCCCACAATCCATAGGCGGTCGGCCGGCATGAGGGGGATGGAGGCCGGATGGTCGAAAAATTCGCCGTAGCGCTCCAGTGCCACCACATGAATCTGATAATTACGGCGCACATCGGCCGTGGCGAGGGTCTGCCCTATCAGAGGTGATGTGTCGGAAAGCGCCACATCGGTCAGTTTGAAATCGTTCAGTTCGGGGCCGTCGGCGTCGGGAGTGGGTTCACTGTCAATGACAGGGAGCACGGCAGCTATCTGCTCGTCGGTGCCTATCACCCCGATCACGTCGGCGGGGAATATGCGTGTATCGCCAGCAGGGACCACAATCAGCTTGCTGCCGCGCTGAATCATCACCACGCTTATGCCGAAACGCTCGCGTATGTGCGAGTTCACCAGCCGCTCGCCCACAAAGGGGCATGCATATCCCACGCGGATATAGGCAAGGTGGAGATTGCTCACCAGATTGTTGTTTTTGCCCGAACGGCGCAGCTCCCGCTCATTGAGGTTGTTGAAGAACTGCGATTCGATGCTACGCAACTGGTGTATGAGTTTCTTTGAGAAGAACATTATGAGTATCAGCATCACAGCCACACTCAGTAGCACCGCCACCTTCAGCGAATAGAACATGGAGATGGCGTGCACCAGAAACGCCATGGCCAGCACCAGACGGAACACCATCATGATTATGCGCGGCACTCGGAGCTGACGGGCGGTGAGGCGTTCGCGTTCGTTGCCTTTAGTCATGGCCGGAGGGAGGCACAGCGCAAGCAGGAACGGCGCCATGAACACAAGGGTAACAATCATGCTGCAGAAACGTCCCCATGAGGGGAGCCATTCCATGAGCTTCGGCGTCATGTAGCGGCCGCTCACCATCCCTATGGCTACAAGAATGATGGAATAAGTGAGGATGCGCCACAGATAACGGCGGCCGAGCGACATCCATGCACGGCGTGTGGCCCCGCGCTCGGAATCATCTGGGGAGGAGATGTGTGTTCGGCCTGCAATCAGCCCGTCGCAGAACGACGGCAGTTTTGGCGCGAGCCAGTTGTACACCGGATCGGCCATGCGTATGAAATATGGAGTGGTGAAGGTGGTGAGCACCGACACCGCCACCACAATGGGATATATCTCTGCATTCAGCACGCCAAGGCTCATGCCCAGGGTGGCGATGATAAAAGCGAATTCACCAATCTGCGTGAGCGAGAAGCCTGATTCGAGAGCTATGCGCAGCGGCTGTCCGGTGATAAGCATGCCGAATGTGCCGAACACTATCATACCTCCTACAACCACAAGCGACAGCACCAGTATCGGCCACCAGTATTGCACAATCACCCCCGGCTGCACCATCATGCCCACCGAGATGAAGAACACCGAACCGAAAAGGTCCTTCACCGGAGTGCACACATGCTCGATGCGCTCGGCATAGCTCGTGCCGGCCAGAATGGAACCCATGACGAAAGCCCCAAGAGCCAGCGAGAAGCCGCACAGCACCGAAAAGACCGCCATACCCAGACACAGCCCCATCGACACCACCAGCAGTGTCTCGTTGTTGAGATGCCGGCGGAAGCGGTTGAGCGCCGACGGAAGCACGAACACCCCCACAAGGAACCATATGATAAGGAAAAACACGAGTTTGCTCACACTCAGCAACATCTCACCTCCGGCCACACTGTTGTTGATGGCTATGGACGAAAGCACCACCATCATGACCACGGCAAAAAGATCCTCGACGATAAGAACGGCGAACACCAGCGAGGCAAACTTTTTCTGAATCAGGTTGAGATCGGTGAATGCCTTTATTATGATTGTGGTGGAGGACATGGAGAGCATTCCGCCGAGAAACAGCGAGTTGATGTGCGTGAACCCGAGCGCATGCCCTATGAAGAACCCTGTCACCATCATCCCGGCCACTATGACGAGCGCCGTCACAAGGGCCGACCCTCCGGTGTTGACCAGTTTTTTGAAACTGAATTCCAGTCCGAGCGAGAAGAGGAGCACCACAATGCCTATCTGCGCCCAGAATTCAATATTGGCCTCGGTAGTCACACTGGGCAGCGGTTCGAAATTGGGGCTTGCAAGAAATCCGGCCACGATGTAGCCCAGCACCACAGGCTGCTTTATCCATTTGACAAGAAGCGTCACCACTGCGCCGAGCAGCAGAATGAACGCGAGGTCGGAAATCAGGCTGTCAATGCTTTGCATAATCTGATGATTAACGCGGGGATTTATTTTTCCCGAGATTCTCGAGAGTCTCGGGAACCTCGAGGATCTCGGGAACCTCGAGATGCTCGAGTGTCAGGAATAAAGATAACGTTTTATCGACTTTTTGGGTGTTTTCTCAAACTCATGCGGTATGAGCTGAATGTGGTCCACACGCTCGTAGGGAGCCACCAGCGTGTTAAGCTCCACACGGTTCCGCTCCATCAGTTCGGGCAGTCCGGCCACTTCCACTCCATCGAGGTCCATCCGCTCATAATCGGGATAGACAATGGCAGTAAGCCCTTTGCCACGCTCCACTATCAGGCTTTCGTTGACATAAGGCATATTGTTGAGCTTGGCCTCTATCTCTTCGGGATAGATATTCTGCCCCGATGCGCTGAGAATCATTGTCTTGTAACGCCCCTTGATGAACAGTGTGCCATCGGCCGAGCGTGTGCCCATGTCGCCTGTGTGCAGCCATCCATCCTCGTCGATGGTTGATGCCGTCACTGAAGGATTCTTGTAATAACCTTTCATGCAGTCCTGCCCGCGCACGCATATTTCGCCCGGCACGTTTTCCGGGTCGTCGCTCAGCACCTTCGACTCCATGTTTGGGAGCGTGCGTCCGCACGACGACGGCACGAACGACCGCCATGGTGTGTGGCTGATCAACGGGCCGCACTCCGTCATGCCATAGCCCACGGTGAAGGGGAATTTTATCTTGTAGAGAAACTGCTCCACCTCGCCGTTAAGCGGGGCTCCACCGATAATCACTTCCTCAAACGAGCCACCGAAAGCCTCGACCAGACGGTTGCGGATCTTGGCATAGATGGCATGGTCAATGAACGGCACCGCCAGCGCCCAGCGGATGGCACGGCGCGTAATCATCGGCACAATCTGCTTGCGGTAGATTTTTTCAAGAATCAGCGGCACACATATCACGAGATTGGGACGCACCTTGGCCAGTGCGGCAAGCAGCAACTTGGGGGTGGGCGTCTTTCCGAAAATTGTGACATAGGTTCCCACGGCCAACGGCACGAGCATGTCGAACGCACACCCGTAGGCATGCGCCAGCGGCAGGAACGCCAATGCGCGCGAACCCTCGTAGTGCAGGCGGCTCTGGATACCATATCCCACGTTGCCGGCAATATTGCCGAACGTGAGCATAACCCCTTTCGAGAAGCCGGTGGTGCCGGATGTATAATTTATGATTGCAGTCTGGTCGGCAGCCATCTCAGGATATTTCACATCCTCCTTGGCGAAACCGTTGCGGTAGCGGCTGCTGAACTTGCGCGAAAGATTGCGGATAAGCTTGGTCACGGGCTTTTCAGCCTGCTGAGGCCGTGCGCCCGCAGTGTCGGCGTCATCTCCGCCGGCCACGACATGTTCGGCCAGCACCTGACGCGTTTCGAGCGACAAAGCCGCCTTCAGTCGCGGCATCTGTTCGAATTCCAGTGTCTCCCAGATGCTCTGTGTCACGAAAAGCAGCGTGGCATCGGAATGGTTGATGATATGCTGCGCATCGTGAGCATTGAAATCGGCAAGAATAGGCACGATGGTCGCACCGTAAGTGATGGTGCCCATGAACACCACTACCCAGGTAACCGAATTTTTGCCGAGAAGGGCAATCTTGTCACCGGGACGAACGCCCGACTGCTTGTAGAACAGATGCAGGCGGGCTATCCGGCGGGCAAGCTCGCCGTAGGTAAGCACCTCGTCCGAGCCATATTCGTCAAGCGCGGGCAAATCCCAGTTGTCCTTGAACGAATTTTCGTATATCTTAAGTACGTTGTTGTCGTATATCATTTCAATCATTCTTAATCATAAATAACAAAGCCTTGATCACCCAGGCGCCACGGGTGAAATGCACAAACCGTGCAGAAGTGTGCAACCACGACACAAAGATAGCAAATTAATCCGTAACCGCCGCAATCTCCGGCAAAAAGCGGCCCGCAGCATCACGGATGCCGAAAGTGTGGAAAGGATTTTGTAACTTCGCACAATTATTGCGCGTGTGCGTGCGTTTTAACGTTATGATGAATTCAGGAAAACAAGCATTATGGATTCTTGTCTCGGTGGCAATCCTGTTGCTGCTCGGCAGTTGCCGTGGAGCCAAACTGTCGGTGGCCAACGAGCAGTATGAACGCGGCGAATACTTCGAGGCGCAGAAAACCTACCGCAAGGTCTATAACAAGCTCACGAAACGAGAGCAACGCCCGCAGCGAGGCGAAGTGGCCTACCGCATGGGGCTTTGCTACACCAAGCTCGGCATGAGTTCGCGCGCGGCATCGGCCTACACCAACGCCCTGCGCTACGGCTACCCCGATTCCATGGCGCTCCTTTACCGTGGTCAGGCGCTCCAGGCCGAGGGGAAATATGCCGAAGCTGAAAAGTCCTACGCCGAATTTCTGGAGAAAGTGCCTCAGTCGGCCGAAGCCCAGAACGGCATTGCCGGTTGCCGCATGGCACTCGCCGGCAAGAACCAGACCACACGCTATGTGGTTAAGAATGCCAAGCTCTTCAACTCGCGTCGTGCCGACTTCGCCCCCATGTTCATCGACCCGCAGCAGGCCGACGTGCTCTATTTCACCACAACCAACGAAAAGGTGACCGGCGACAAGAAAAGCGAAATCACCGGCATGAAAAAGGGCGACATCTGGATGGCCAAAAAGAACGAGAAAGGTGAATGGCAGCGCCCGGAAGCAGTGGAAGGCGAGCTGAACACGGAATTCGACGAAGGCATCATAAGCTTCACCCCCGATGGCTCCACCATGTATCTTACCCGCGCCCGTCGCGAACCCAACGCCAACACCGGAGTTGAGATCTATACCTCTCAGCGTTCCGACGCAAGCTGGAGCGCCCCGGTGAAATTCGAGATAACCGCCGACACAATCTCAAGCTACGGACATCCGGCGGTCTCACCCGACGGCAACTGGCTTTACTTCACATCCGACATGCCCGGAGGCTCCGGAGGCAAGGACATATGGCGCATCAACCTGCGCGAACGGGTGGGCACACTCGAGAACATGGGCGAATTCATCAACACCCCCGGCGACGAGATGTTCCCCTTCGTACGCACCGACTCCATCCTCTACTTCGCCTCCGACGGCCACCCCGGCTACGGCGGCCTCGACATCTTCAAGGCCACACTGAGCAAATCGGGTGGATGGAAAGTGGAGAACATGGGCAAGCCCGTCAACTCGAGCGCCGATGATTTCGGCATAACGTTCGGCAACGGCGAACGCGGATTCTTCAGTTCCAACCGCACCGACGGCCGCGGATACGACCACATATATTCGTTCGAGCTGCCCGACCTCCAGATATGGATTTCAGGATGGGTGCTCGACAAGGATGAGGAACCGGTGCCCAACGCCGTTATCCGCATCGTGGGCAACGACGGCTCGAACCAGAAAGCCGTGGCCAAGCCTGACGGCTCGTTCCGGTTCCCGCTGCAGCGCGGCATCAACTACGTGATGCTGGCCGGGGCAAAAGGCTATCTGAACGCAAAGCAGGAATTCACCTCCGACACAGCCGAGGAGGACGCCGAGTACGGTGTAGACTTCATTCTGGCCTCGATCAACAAGCCGGTGGTTGTGGACAATATTTTCTATGATTTCGACAAGGCCACGCTGCGCCCCGAATCGCAGGCAGCCCTCGACGAACTGGCCCAGGTGCTGCGCGACAATCCCAACGTCACAATCGAAATGGCCTCGCACACCGACCGCCACGGATCCGACGAATATAACATCAACCTCTCCGGCCGTCGCGCCAAATCCGTGATCGACTATCTGATTTCCGTTGGCATCAAGCCCGACCGCCTGCAGAGCCAGGGATACGGCGAGAGCCGCCCGAAAACCATCACCAAGAAACTGGCACGCCTCTACCCGCAATTCGAGGAAGGCGACGTGCTCACCCCTGAATATATCGAGGCTCTTTCGGAAGAGGACCAGGATGCAGCCGACCAGATAAACCGCCGCACCGAGTTCCAGGTGCTGTCAATCAACTACCGGATGTTCTAACCAAACGCAACCGCACATGGAATGGTCGACAGAAGTAAAGATTCCGGAATCGCCTGACAAGATAGCGCACGGCATGCCTGTTGTCACCATCGGCTCCTGCTTTTCCGATGCCGTCGGCGACAGGCTGCGTCAACGGCTGTTCAACGTTCAGGTCAACCCTCTCGGCACCCTCTATAACCCGCTATCCATCGCCGATGCCCTGGAACGCGCCATCAATGGCTATTCATACACCACTGCCGACCTCTTCCAGGCCCGCGGGATGTGGCACTGTCTCGATTTCCACTCGGCGTTCTCTCGCACCGATTGCGCCGAAGCCCTCGAAGGGATGAACAGTGCTGTCACGGCACTCCACGATGCCTTGCCATCACTCAAAGTGCTGATGATAACGTTCGGCTCGGCGCATGCTTTCGTTCATAAGGCCACCGGACGAGTGGCCGGCAACTGCCACAAGCTCCCTCCATCCGAATTTTCAGAGACCGACATCACGGTCGAGGCGATTGCAGCACGCTTCACGGCGCTCGTCAAGAGGCTGCAGGCCATGTCGCCCGGACTGATGGTAATATTCACCGTAAGTCCCATTCGCCACAAAGCCTACGGATTCCATGCCGACAAACTTAGCAAGGCACGGCTGCTGCTGGCCACAGAGGAGATATGCGCGGCCACCGGCGCACATTATTTCCCGGCCTACGAAATCATGAACGACGAACTGCGCGACTACCGCTTTTATGCCGCCGACATGATTCACCCCTCCGAAACGGCCGCTGACCATATTTTCGGTCGTTTCTCCCACACCTATTTCTCCCCCGGCACACGCGCCCTGGCGGAAAGTTGCCTGCGCCTTTACCGACGTCTGGCACATCGCCCGATGGCCGGTGACTGTTCAGACGAATATGCACGTTTCGCACAAGACACCATCGGTCTGGCCGAAGAACTCACAGAAAAACATCCCGAACTTACGGAGGCCATGAACCGCATGACATCCGGCAATCCGATTTTCCAATAGAAGCAATGAAATATACCGTTACCGAAATAATCGAGGCCCTGCAGCCGGCGGCCGAAAAGCTCGGTCTGCATGTAACACCGGGCAGCAGCCGTAACGCGGTGGCACATCTGCTCATCGACAGCCGCAGCCTCACCGAACCCGACACCACAATGTTCTTCGCGCTGCGCACGCACAGCGGCGACGGACACCTATATATCCCCGCACTTTACGCCAAGGGCGTGCGCGCCTTCGTTGTCGACAACAATTTCGCCGACGCGCATCTCTATCCCGAAGCCACTTTCCTGCACGCCGCCTCACCGGCTGCCACGCTGGCAGCCATCGCGGCAGCCCTCCGCGCCCGTTTCAACGGCCTTATGATAGGGATAACCGGCTCAAAAGGGAAAACCATGGTGAAGGAGTGGCTCTACAGGCTGTTCAAACCGGAAGTAGCCGTTGAGCGCTCACCGCGCAGCTACAATTCCTCGCTTGGCGTGCCTCTTTCGCTATGGCAGACCGCCCCCGACGCCAATGTAGCGTTGATAGAGGCCGGGATTTCGCGTCCCGGCGAAATGGCGCTCCTTGAGAGCATCATACGACCGGACATAGTTGTTCTTACGGACATTAGCGAACCGCACGACGAAGGGTTCACCTCCCGTCAGGAAAAAATCGCGGAAAAACTGCTGCTGGCACGCAACGCTGCCACACTTGTATATCCCGCCGACGACCCCGAAATAGAACAGGCCGTAAGGGAGGCACGTGCCGAAGGACGTCTGCGTCATGACGTCCGTCTGGTCAACGCCTCGGATGCACATCCGGACATCGACAACCCGAATCTCACCAAGCCATGGCAAGTGCGCAACCTGCACACATGTCTGGCCACCATCGCGGCATCAGGTATTGATATACCATCGGCAGCAGCCACAGCGGCCACCATCCGCCCCATGCGGACACGCCTGAACGTGACCGACGGGGTGAACAACTGCATCATCGTGGCCGATGACTACACCTGCGACCTCCATTCGCTCGCCCCTGCCATCGATTTCCTGTCGCTGCATGCCACCGAACGCCACTCGCTCACACTCATCCTCGCCGACCTTGACCACACCGGCAATGATGCCGCCGAAGCTTATGCGGCACTCGCACGGCTTTGCAAAGCGCGCCACATCACCCGCCTCATCGGTATCGGGAAAGAGATTTCGGCCTTCCGCGACGTCCTGCCGGAAGGCACACGCTGCTATCCCGACATGGACAGCGCACTGACCGCTCTCTCCCCCTCCGATTTCAGCAACGAGGCCATCCTGATAAAAGGCAACCCCGACTCCGGCATGGACCGTCTGGTTCACCGTCTTGAGGCACGCACACACGAAACCGTGCTTGAAGTGAACCTCGATGCCATGGTCAGCAATTTCAACTTCTACCGCTCCAAACTCAAGCCCACCACCGGCATGGTGGCCATGGTGAAAGCCTCGGGCTACGGTGCAGGGTCGTACGAACTGGCCAAAACCCTGCAGAGCCGAGGTGCGGCATATCTTGCCGTGGCAGTGCTCGATGAAGGCATAGACTTGCGCAACGCCGGAATCACGATGCCCATAATGGTGCTGAATCCCAAGGTGCTCAACTATCCCCTGCTGTTCCAGAACCGCCTCGAACCGGAGATATTCGGCTTCGACATTCTTGAGGAAATCATCGCCGAGGCCCGCAAGCTCGGCATTACCCGTTATCCCATCCACATCAAGCTCGACACGGGCATGCACCGTCTGGGATTCCTGGAGTCCGACCTTCCCCGCCTCATCGAGCTGCTCCGAAGCCAGAACGAAGTGGAGGTAAGCTCGGTGTTCTCACATCTTGCCACAGCCGACTGTTTCGATAAAGACGACTACACCATGCACCAGCTCAACCTTTTCGAACGGTGCTCACGCGCCATAACCGATGCCTTCCCACACAAAATCAAGCGCCACATACTCAACACGGCGGGGATGATCCGCTTCCCCGAGTATCAGTACGACATGGTGCGCCTGGGGATAGGGCTTTACGGCGTACCGGTGCTTAACGACGGTTCGGAAGCTCAGCTACGTCCGGTATCCACCCTCCGCTCACCCATAATCGCGTTGAAAACATGGGAAGCCGGCACAACCATAGGCTACGGGCAGCGCGGTGTGCTGAAACGCCGCAGCGTAATAGCCACCGTTCCCATCGGGTATGCCGACGGCATTGACCGTCACATGGGCTGCGGCAACGTCAGCTTCCTTGTAAACGGTGTGAAGTGCCCCACCGTGGGCAACATCTGCATGGACATCCTCATGCTCGACGTGACCGATGCCGATGCACATGTGGGCGACAGCGTAGTGATTTTCGGCGAAGAGAATCCTGCCTCCCTGCTGTCCGACGCACTCGGCACCATCCCCTACGAAATTCTAACCTCGGTAAGCCCGCGCGTACGCCGCACTTACTATTCAGAATAACCGACGATGAACCACTTTGTCCGCCTGCTGCTTGCATGCCTGCTTCCCCTTGGCTTCGCCGCCGAGTCGACGGCAGCCCTGCGCGTGAGCCTGCTCACCTGCGCCCCCGGACGGGAGGTGTACCAGCTCGAGGGGCACACTGCTCTCCGGCTGATTGAAACGCCGGATTCCATCACACAGAATGACTATGACATTGTGGTGAACTGGGGCGTGTTCGATTTCACCACCCCCAACTTTGTATACAGATTCGTCAAAGGCGCCACCGACTACATGGCCGTGGCCTATCCCACCGAACTGTTCGTGGAGGAATACAGCCGCGAGCACCGGTGCGTCACCGAGCAGGTCATCGACCTCTCCCCCATGCAGGCCCAACGGCTGAAGGAGCTTGTGGCCGAAAATCTGCGTCCCGAGAACCGCACGTACCGTTATAATTACGTAAAGGACAACTGCGCCACCCGCCCGCTGGCACTGATAGAAGCAGCCGCAGGCACCTCCATCCAGCTGCCCGACGCCCCCGAATCCACATTCCGCCGGGACATGACGCGCTACCATGGCGCCTATCCGTGGTATCAGTTCGGCATAGACCTCGCACTGGGCTCCGGCATAGACCACCCCATCACGTCGCGCGAACAGACATTCGCCCCCGTCGACCTCCAGCAGAAGCTGAGCAGCGCCGTATTTATCCCCTCATCGGCCGGAGAAACACCGCGGCCGGTGGTGTCGTCCACATCAATTCTGGTTGACGGTGCTCCCGAAGGAACCGCCGACAAGCCCACGCCCTGGCCGTTGTCACCAATGGGAATGGCCGTAATGCTGCTGGTGGTGACAGCACTGCTGAGTATCCGCGACATCCGCGCCCACAGCCTCTCGCGGTGGTTCGACAGTGTGCTTTATTCCGCTTTCTTCCTTGCCGGATGCGTACTCACGTTCCTGATTTTCGTATCGGAGCATGAGGCAACATCGCCCAACTGGCTATATCTCTGGCTCAATCCCCTGTGCATCATTCCTGCCGTCGGCATCTGGATAAAAAAATGCCGACGCGCGGTTTATTGCTACCAAATTTGTAACTTTGCGGCGCTGACTGTGCTTTTGGCCGGCAGCCACTTTTTCGGGCAAGCCCTAAACACGGCTTTCCCTTTGCTTGTTTTGTGTGATATGATGCGCTCGGCCACATATATGTACATATATAAAAAGCACAGCATTCATCACATTCTGACAAACCGACCATAAAACTATAATGAAAAGAAAACAACTCACAACCTCTGTGGCAGCGCTGCTCGTGGCAGCGTTCACCACTATCGGCGTGACAGGGCAGACTGCACCCCACCAGGGTGCGCAGGCGCCCCGGCAACGTCCGGCACTGGTTGTGGGGATAGTTGTGGAGGGGCTGACGGTAGATTACCTCAACCTGCTCCGCGCCCAGTTTGCCGACGGAGGATTCCGCCGCCTGCTGGACCAGGGAGTGTTTATCACCGACCTTGACTACGGCACACCGCTCGACGGTGCCGCCGCCACTGCCATGGTGATGACGGGTACATCTCCTTCGGTCAACGGCATTCCGGCCAAGGAGGTCTACAACCCCACCGACCGCCGCGTGGCCTCCATCCTGCTTGACACCGAAACAATAGGCAACTACACGGACGAGACCCTGTCGCCCAAAGGGCTCACTGCCTCGACCATCGCCGATGAGCTGCGGATCGATGCCGGAGGACTGGGCTATGTCTACGCCATAGCCCCGGATGCCCCGCAGGCCATAATCCTGGGCGGACATGCAGGCAACAGCGCATTCTGGATCAACGACCAGACGGGCAAATGGGCCACAACAACCTATTATAAGGACCTCCCCTCGCCTGCGCAGGACCGCAACCGCCGGCAGCCCAACGAGTACCGCCTCGACACCCTGCAATGGACGCCGCTGGTGTCGCTCGACAAGCTCCCCGACCTTCCGGAATACAAGAAACTCTATCCGTTCCGCCACACATTCCCCCGGCAGAACACCAACCGTTTCATCGCCTACAAGAACTCGCCGTCCGTCAACACCGACATAACCGGCATGGCCACTGACTACATAGGCATCCTGCAGTTAGGCAAACGCCAGAGCATCGATATGCTCAACATCGGCTACTCGCTGCAGCCCTATATCTATGGCCGCGAGGCGGACAACAGGCCGGAAATGATGGACGCTTACCTGCGTCTGGACCGCGACCTGGCACAGCTCTTCAAGGCCATCGACACCAACGGTCCCGGAATGGACCGCACAATGGTATTCCTGGCCGGAACACCACCCACCAACCGCAGCCGCCGCGACGACGACAAATGGGGAACCCCGTTCGGCGAATTTTCCTCGCGGAAGGCCGTGTCGCTGCTCAACATGTACCTCATGGCCATCCATGGCAACGGCGAATGGGTATCGGGGTATCATAACGGACAACTCTTTCTCAACCATAACCTCATAAAGGAACGCGGCAAGGACCTGCGCGCCATGCGCGATGAATCAGCCCGTTTCCTTACCCGCATGAGCGGCGTGACCAACGCCTGGACAATCGACGACGTGCTCGACCGCCGTGCCACTGAGCGTCCGGACGCCATGCGGCGCAACACGCTTGTGAACACAGCGGGCGACGTGTTTGTTTCAATAGCGCCGGGATGGCACGAGACAGACGACGACAGCCTGCTCGACAGCCCGCAGACCACCCTGCGTGCCGCAGCCTCGGTGTCTCCGGCCTTCATCCTCTCCCCGTCGCTGCAGCCTGTCACCATCACCACCCCGGTGGATGCACGGGCACTCGCTCCGACTGTGACCGGAATCCTGCGCATACGTGCTCCCAGCGGCGCCGCCCTTCCCGGGCTGCGTCTGTAACAGTGCTTCCCGGGTGCCTCATTCTCCATCACCACAATAAAAACAAGAAAATTCAATTACCAGAATTATACACCTATAATGTCACTCCAATCAATTCTGGGCAAACTCTTTGGGAATAAATCGCAACGCGACCTCAAGGAAATCAAGCCCATAGTAGACAAAATCAACGCCCTCGGTCCCACGCTCACCGACCTCACCAACGATCAGCTCCGCGACAACATCAATCAGGTCAGGGCCGACATAGCCAATGCCATAAAAGCCGACGAGGATTCGGCCGCCGAAATCCGCTCCCGTGTGGAGGACCTCCCCTTCGACCAGCGCCAGCCGCTGTGGGACGAGATCGACAAGCATGAAAAGAACATACTCGACATTCTCGAGGACCAGCTCAACGAACATCTGCCCATCGTGTTCGCCACCATGCGCGAAACCGCACGCCGTTTCGCCAACAACGAAGTGGTGGAAGTGACCGCCACCGACCTCGACCGCGAACTTGCCGCTCAGGGTAAGGAGTTCGTGACCATCGAAGGCGACAAGGCTCTTTGGAAAAACCGCTGGCTTGCCGGCGGCAACGAGATAGTATGGGACATGGTGCACTACGATGTGCAGCTCATCGGCGGCGTGGTGCTCCACCAGGGTAAAATCGCCGAAATGGCAACCGGTGAAGGCAAGACCCTTGTGGCCACCCTCCCGGTATTCCTCCGTTCGCTTTCGCGCAAAGGCGTGCATGTGGTCACCGTCAACGACTATCTGTCGAAACGTGACTCGGAATGGATGGGTCCGCTCTACATGTTCCACGGCTCCACCGTTGACTGCATCGACAAGCACCAGCCCAACACCCCCCAGCGCCGCCGCGCATACGAATGCGACATCACATTCGGAACAAACAACGAATTCGGTTTCGACTATCTGCGCGACAACATGGCCATGTCGCCTCAGGACATGGTGCAGCGCAAACATTACTATGCCATTGTCGACGAGGTTGACTCGGTGCTCATCGACGATGCCCGCACGCCGCTCATCATCTCCGGTCCGGTGCCCAAGGGTGACGACCAGATGTTCAACGAGTACAAACCCAACGTAGAGAAGGTGGTGCAGGCACAGCGCCGTCTGGTCACCCAGATTCTGGCCGAAGCCAAGCAGAAGATTGCAAGCGAGGACAAGGAGGTGCGCAAGGAAGGCGAACTGCTGCTGTTCCGCGCATTCAAGGGTCTGCCCAAGTATGGCCCCCTCATCAAGTTCCTCAGCGAGGAGGGGATGAAGAACGCCCTGCTCAAGACCGAGGCATATTATCTTCAGGACAACTCGCGCGAGATGCCCGTTGTCACCGACCCGCTCTACTTCGTGATCGACGAGAAGAACCGTTCGGTGGAACTTACCGACAAGGGCTTCGACGTGCTCACCGACCGCAATCAGGACCCTCAGTTCTTTGTGCTCCCCGACATCGCGGCAAAACTTTCCGACCTCGAGCATATCACCGACCTTGCCGAACGTCAGCAGAAAAAGGACGAGGCCATGGCTGATTATGCCGTGAAATCGGAACGTGTGCACACCGTGACACAGCTGCTCAAGGCCTACACCCTCTTCGAGAAGGACAATGAGTATGTGATAGACGACAACAAAATCAAGATTGTCGACGAACAGACAGGCCGTATCATGGAGGGACGCCGCTACAGCGACGGACTGCACCAGGCCATCGAGGCCAAGGAGGGCGTGAAAGTGGAGGCGGCCACACAGACCTTCGCCACCATCACCCTGCAGAACTACTTCCGCATGTACCACAAGCTGGCCGGTATGACCGGTACGGCCGAAACGGAGGCAGGCGAGTTGTGGGATATCTACAAACTCGACGTTGTCACCATCCCCACCAACCGCCCGGTGGCACGCATCGACATGGACGACCGCGTTTACAAAACCAAGAAGGAGAAATATGCGGCGGTTATCGAGGAGATTGTTCGTCTGCGCGAGGCCGGACGCCCCGTGCTGGTAGGTACCACCTCGGTGGAAATTTCCGAACTGCTCAAACGCATGCTCGACATGCGCCACATAGAAAGCCAGGTGCTCAACGCCAAGCTCCACCAAAAGGAAGCCCAGGTTGTGGCACTCGCAGGCCGTGCAGGCACCGTGACCATCGCCACCAACATGGCCGGCCGTGGTACGGACATCAAGCTCACACCTGAAGTGAAGGAGGCAGGCGGTCTGGCCATCATCGGTACGGAGCGCCATGAAAGCCGCCGCGTAGACCGCCAGCTGCGCGGACGTTCAGGCCGTCAGGGCGACCCCGGTTCGTCGGTGTTCTACGTATCGTTCGAGGACCAGCTCATGCGTCTGTTCGCCACCGACCGCGTTATGAAGATGCTCGACACACTCGGCCTGAAAGAGGGCGAGATGATCGAGAGCAAGATGGTGACCCGCGCCATCGAGAACGCCCAGAAGCGCGTGGAGGAGAACAACTTCGGCGTGCGTAAACGTCTGCTTGAATACGACGACGTGATGAACAAGCAGCGTACCTACATCTACAACCGCCGCCACCACGCCCTGCTCGGCGAACGCATCGGTATCGACATCGCCAACATGATCTACGACCTGATCGAAAATCTTGTTGTCAACTACGACCAGGCCACCGACTATGAGGAGCTGTCGCTCGAACTGATGCGCGTGCTCACCATCGAGCCGCCGTTCACCGAAAAGGAATTCGCATCGCTCAACCGCGAGGAGAAAATTGACCGCCTGTATGCCGCAGCCAACGAGAATCTCGACCGCCGCTCGCAGCGCATCATAGAGATAGCCACCCCGGTAATCAAGGAATGGGTGGAAAACCGCGGCGCCACAGGCAACATTCTCGTGCCCATGACCGACGGCAAACGTGTGTTCAATCTCCGTGCCGACATCAACGAGGCATATAACACAGGATGCAAATCCATCGTCAAGGAATGGCACAAGGCCATCCTGCTCGTCACCATCGACGAACTATGGAAAGAGCACCTGCGTGAACTCGACGACCTGCGCCAGAGCGTGCAGAACGCCTCCTACGAGCAGAAGGACCCGCTGGTAATCTATAAGGTGGAATCGTTCCACATCTTCGAGGCCATGCTCAACAACCTCAACCAGAAGGCACTGGCAGCCCTGATGCGCGGACAGATCTACATTCCGCGTCCCCAGCCGCAGCCCATGCCGTCGAACGTGAGCGTCAGCGGTCAGGGCGCACCAGCACCGGCACCTCAGGCACCCGCACCCGAAGTGCGCAAGGCAATGCCCGAGCGCCCCAACGACTACTCGCAGTACACTGCATCGAAAGAGGGTCTGCCGGGCGAGGACGCCAACCGTCAGGCCATGGCCAACGCCGGTGGAGGCCCCAGGAAAGTGCAGCCAGCCAAGGCCGCACCAAAAGTGGGGCGCAACGATCCCTGCCCATGCGGTTCAGGCAAGAAATTCAAGAATTGCCACGGCCGCGGACTCTGATACGCCCAAGCATTCTCTCTTCATCCGATTTATGTTCCGTTCTGAAATTTTGAACTATGGCAAACGAAAATAATCCACTTCCCGGAGGGGAAACACTGAACGACCGCCTGCGGCGTGCAGCTGCCATGGCACGCAAAGCCGAGATGCGGCAGGAAGCGGCAGAACAGGGTCCGGCCACGGTTTCGACCGCACAGCCCAAAACTGACGCCGCCCCTGAGCAACCCAAGTATGAAAATAGCCGCCCCGAGCCTCCGGTGCGGAACGAACGTCCGGTGGAACCTCCACGTCGTCCCTACACTCCGGAACCGGCCATGCCACCCCGACCGCAGATGGCTCCCGAGCCACCGCGGCCCGAGCGCCATGCCCACCGTCGCCCGGAGCGCGAATACGTGGTGACCGACCCGACTCCGGCCCGTAAAAAGGCCAAGGGCACTGCCATGTGGGTCACCATTCTCGCCGCACTGCTGGTGCTTGCCATCGCAGCCGTGGTTCTGCTCACTCTGAGCCACAACAAGGAAGCCCGCGAGCAACAGCAGCAGATAGAACAGCTGCAGCTGGCCAACGAGCAGATTCAGCTGGCCAACGAATACGACGCGCTAAACAACGAGTTCGCCCAGTATGAGAACCAGACCTCGCTGCTGGCCAACGACTCGATTGTGCAGAAATATTCGGCGGCCCGCGCCCAGGTGGAAAAACTCCTTCAGGAACTGAAGAACGAGAAGAACAAATCGGCCGCACAGATCAAGAAACTGCAGGACGAAATCGGAACCCTCAAGGGGATTCTGCGTCAGTATGTTGAGCAGATCAACGCCCTGAATCAGGAGAATCAGGAACTGCGCACCGAAAATCAGGAAGTCAAGGCTCAGAACCAGCAGCTGTCGCAGAACATTCAGACCGTGCAGGCCAACAACAAGGTGCTCAACGAGCGCATGACACTGGCAGAGAAACTGAATGTCACCGGGGTGAACCTTGTGGCCCTCAACAAAAAGGGCCGTAACGAAAAGAACGTGACCAAGGCCCGTCAGCTCATGGTCACCTTTACCATTCCGCAGAACAATTCCACCCCTGTGGGCGAGAAAACCATATGGGTACGCATCACCAACCCTGAAGGCGACCTCCTTTCGGGTGGCGGTTCGTTCACTTTCGAAGGCGCCACACTGGCAGCCACGGCAAGAAAATCGATTGAATATGCCGGCGAGGAGATAGGCGGCGTCACCGTCTACTGGGACGTGAACACCACCCTGACTCCCGGCGATTACACCGTTGAACTTTTCTGCGACAACTACCGTCTGGCCTCGCGTCACTTCACATTAAAGAAATAAGGCCAGCACCGAACAGCACACCACAGGGGCAGCCGGTTCTCCGCAGGAAAGCGCTCATTTCCCCACCGCTGACCTTGAACTTTTCATCCCTGCCATCGTTGAAACAATAAACATGTTTCAACGATGGCAGGGATTCTTTTAAACTTTTTCGTGCTGGCCGCTACAGCATCAGACGCCTCCCGACCGGACGCCATTTCAGACAGCGGAGAGGCCGTGGCGCAAGCAGCACACTCTTCGCTCGTGCCGAGCCACAGTTTCGCCGTGTGGATTATGAAAATGATCCGCCAGGGACTTGATGCAGTCGGATTCCACCACAACGACCTGATCGAGGAGCTGATTTATGCGGCCATAGTGCTGGTTATGGCCATTTTTATCGGTGTGATCATACGTAAATCGGCGCTTTACACCGCCCGAAAAATCGTGGCTCTGCGTCATAGCCACGCCGCCGAACTGCTGCTGTCGCAGCGCGTGCTCCACACATGCTCCAACATCATACCGCCGCTGGTGTTCCTGGCCCTGATTCCGTTCGCATTCTCGTCCAACCTGCGCATACTCGACTGGATTCTGCGCCTGGCAGGAGTGTACACCCTTATCACGTTCGCCATAGCCATGAACTCCATCCTTGTGTACTGCTGGACACGGTTCGACGAACGCGAGAACACCCAGAACCATCCCCTCAAAGGGGTGCTCAACGTGTGTCAGGGCATTCTCTGGATAATCATCATAATTATCTCGATTTCAGTGCTTATAAACAGGTCGCCGATGACACTGCTTGCCGGGCTGGGAGCTTTCGCCGCAGCGCTGATGCTGATTTTCAAGGATTCGATTCTGGGATTCGTGGCCGGCATCCAGCTGTCGCAGAACGACATGCTCCGCGTGGGCGACTGGATCAACGTCCCCTCCACCATAGCCAACGGCATAGTGATGGATGTGACCCTGACGGTGGTGAAAGTGCAGAACTTCGACAACACCATGGTAATGCTGCCGCCCTACACGCTGGTATCCACCTCCTTCCAGAACTGGCGCAACATGTTTGCCGTAGGAGCGCGCATGATTGACCACAACATCTTCATCGACCACTCGAGCATCCGTCCGGCCACGCCCGAACTTCTTGCTGAAACAAGCAGGAAATATCCCCTTCTGGCCGACTTCATCGAAAAGCAGCAGAAAGCCAAGGAGATGGCAGGCAGCAAAGCCGTATTCACCCAGGAATACAACAACTCGCACGGCGTGAACGGCACCATAGACACCAACCTCGGCCTGTTCCGCGCCTATGCCTGCTGCTACCTCATGAACCATCCGCGCATCAATTCGCAGACCCAGGACATGCTCATATCCATGGATCCCCCCGAAAGCTACGGTGTGGCTCTGAACATCAACTGCTACTCCAACATGACCGGATGGGCGCAGTTCGAGGCCGTGAAAGCGGAAATCATCGAACACCTGCATGCCGCCGCGCCCGACTTCGGTCTGACAGTCTACAACACTCCCGACCGCAACCGCTTTGAAATCAGCACAGACAGCAACGCAACGGACATTTCTGCCGGCAACGGCCGCAACGGCGCACCTGTGTCAGTACCACCTGCCGCCCGGGCTTCGTAAGCGTCGTCTGTAGCTTTTCCGAAATTTTTTCCTAAATTTGGGGTGCAATTAGGTCATCCGGCCTGATTTCACCCCAAATTTCATAACACAACGACACATCTGATGAAAAACAATAATAACAGCGCGGCACAGGAAGAAAGCCGCCGACAGCAACAGGCCGAAGCTCCCGACAGCACCGACCGCCTCCGCGTGGGCATCACCCACGGTGATTTCAACGGCGTGGGCTACGAAGTGATACTCAAAATGCTTGACGACGCGCGCATTCTCGAACTGTGCACCCCCATAATCTACGGCAGTGCCAAGATTGCAGCCTTCTACCGCAAAAGTCTGGAACTCGCCGGGCCCTGGCAGCCGGTGCAGATAAATTCAGCCGCAGATGCCTCCGCCGACGCGGTCAACATCATAAACGTTATAGGCCAGGAGGCGCACATCACCCCCGGCGAAGCCTCGAAGGAGGCCGGCGAAGCAGCCTTCATCGCGCTCGAGCGCGCCGTCGAGGACCTCAAGAACGGACATATCGACGTGCTGCTGACCGCTCCGATCAACAAGAGTACAATACAGAGCGACACCTTCCGCTTCCCCGGACACACCGAATATCTGGCAGCATCGGCCGCCGACGGCTCGCAGCCGCTGATGATTCTCTTCAACGAGAACATTCGCGTAGCGCTGGTCACCACCCATCTCCCAATAGCCAAAGTGCCCGAGGCCATCACCACTGAGAACATTGTGGAGAAACTGGCGCTGTTCAACAAATCGCTCACCACCGACTTCGCCGTGGTGAAACCGCGCATCGCCGTGCTCGCCCTCAACCCGCATGCCGGCGAGGAGGGGCTGCTTGGGAAAGAGGAAAAAGAGATTATCGCACCGGCCATAGAGAAAGCCCGCCAGATGAAAATACATGCGTTCGGCCCCTATGCCGCCGACGGATTTTTCGGCAACGGACTGTACACCAAATTCGACGGCGTACTGGCCATGTATCACGACCAGGGCCTGGCACCATTCAAAACACTCGCCATGGACTCCGGAGTGAACTTCACCGCCGGCCTCCCCTTTGTGCGCACATCGCCCGACCACGGCACCGGCTACGACATAGCCGGGAAAAACCGCGCCTCGGAGGAATCGATGCGCGCCGCACTCTACGCCGCCATCGACATTTACCGCTCCCGTCAGGCATTCAATGAGATGACAGCCTCACCACTGCCCAAGCTCTACCATGAAAAAGGGCGCGACAACGTGGTGCTCGACCTGACCTCCGACAAATAATCATAAATCATACATACACAACGTCGCCGCAGTGAACTGTATTCGCTGCGGCGGCGTTGTAGTTTAAGTGTTTCCGTACAGCGGCATTCACCGTAATCTTAAATATTCAAAAAATTAATTATTACGGAAATTTTTCCTTAATCAGCGTTGGCAAATAAACAAAAAGTGATTAACTTTGCACTCGGAAAACAGCAGCCCTACGCCCTCCGCGACGAATGACGCTGCAGCGATTACCTGAAAACCAAAAACTTCATTTTAAGATATTTATACAAAAATGAGCACAATTGATTTAACCCAGTATGGTATCAAGGGCACTCCCAAGATCTACCACAACCCCTCGTGGGACGAACTGTTTATCGACGAGACCAAACCCGGCCTGACAGGCTACGAAAAAGGTCAGGAAACCGAACTCGGTGCAGTGAACGTGATGACCGGTATCTACACCGGCCGTTCGCCCAAGGACAAATTCTTCGTAGAGGACAGCGTATCGAAAGATACCATCTGGTGGACATCTGACGAATACAAGAACGACAACAAGCCCATCTCGCCCAAGACTTGGGACGCACTGAAGGAAATCGCCGACAAAGAGCTCAGCGACAAGCCCCTCTATGTTGTCGACGCATTCTGCGGCACAAACAAGGACACCCGTCTGGCAGTGCGCTTCATCATGGAAGTGGCATGGCAGGCTCACTTCGTGACCAACATGTTCGTTCGCCCCACCAAGGAAGAACTTGAAAACTTCACCCCCGACTTCGTGGTTCTCAACGCCTCCAAGGCAAAAGTTGAAAACTGGAAAGAACTCGGCATCAACAGCGAGACTTGCGTTGCCTTCAACCTCACACAGCGCATGCAGGTGATCATCAACACATGGTACGGCGGTGAGATGAAGAAAGGTATGTTCTCGATCATGAACTACTACCTCCCCCTCCGCGGCATGGCCTCCATGCACTGCTCCGCAAACACCGACATGAAGGGCGAGAACACCGCCATCTTCTTCGGCCTCAGCGGTACAGGTAAGACCACCCTGTCCACCGACCCCAAACGTCTGCTCATCGGTGACGACGAACACGGCTGGGACGACAACGGCGTGTTCAACTACGAAGGCGGCTGCTACGCCAAGGTTATCAACCTCGACAAAGAGAGCGAGCCCGACATCTACAACGCCATCCGTCGCAACGCCCTCCTCGAGAACGTAACCGTCGACAAAGAAGGTAAAATCGACTTCGCCGACAAGAGCGTTACAGAGAACACCCGCGTAAGCTACCCCATCAACTTCATCGAGAAGATCGCCCCGGGTAGCCACGGCCCCGCCGCCAAGAACGTTATCTTCCTGAGCGCTGACGCATTCGGCGTGCTCCCCCCTGTTTCGATCCTGACACCCGAGCAGACCAAATACTACTTCCTGAGCGGCTTCACCTCGAAACTGGCCGGCACAGAGCGCGGCATCACAGAGCCCACCCCCACCTTCTCGGCTTGCTTCGGCGCAGCCTTCCTGAGCCTGCACCCCACCAAGTACGCAGAAGAACTCGTGAAGAAGATGGAAAAGAGCGGTGCCAAGGCATATCTGGTGAACACTGGCTGGAACGGTACCGGCAAACGTATCTCCATCCGTGACACCCGCGGTATCATCGACGCCATCCTCGACGGCGCCATCCTTTCCGCTCCCACCAAGCAGATTCCTATCTTCGACTTCACAGTTCCCACCGAGCTCCCCGGCGTAGATCCCAAGATCCTTGATCCCCGCGACACCTACACCAACCCCGAAGAATGGACTGTAAAGGCAACCAAACTTGCTGAAATGTTCATCAACAACTTCAAGAAGTTCGAGCACAACGAAGCCGGCAAGGCCCTCGTTGCAGCTGGTCCCAAACTCTAAGCAACACCGTCCAGCCGGTCCCACACCGGCCTGACCAATAACCACAAGCGGCGCGTCCCCATCCGGACGCGCCGCTTTCTTTTGCCCCTGCCCCGCCATCCCCGCACCATATGCGGCCATATCCAGCCTATCTCGGCGTCAACTGCCACACATACAGAGGATGCCACTATGGCGATAGAACAACTGATAATAGCGGACAGCAAGCGTGAGGACAAATGTCCCCCAAGGGAAAAATGCTGCCAGCGGGAAGTAATTCACTCATGAACAGCCATAAATACTTTCGTTTAAGATACTCTAATTTTCTCTTCAATTTCCACATGTATATTTGGATTGGGGAAATATTTCATGTATCTTTGTGGACAAATTTATAGTTGCAAAATAAATTTGTCCAAATTACATTTAGATATCATTTCTAATGGAGTATATTGATCGCTCGCTGGGTACGACATTGCAGGTAACCCATGACATTTTCCCCGTTATCACCCTGACAGGTCCCCGACAATCAGGGAAGACCACTTTATGCCGTCATATGTACCCGGATATGCCATATATCAATTTCGAGAATGTTCAAACCGGCCTGTTATTTAATGACAACCCCGTAGGCTTTATTGACAGTTTCAATAATGGAGTTATCATTGATGAAGCACAGAGAGAGCCTTCGGTATTCCGGGCATTGCAAACCGTCGTCGATGAAGACAGGCATATTGGGCGCAACAGGAAATTTATCATTACAGGCAGCAGTAATTTTTCGATAATGGCCAACAGTTCCGAGTCTATGGCGGGTCGAACTGCACCGCTGACACTACTGCCTCTTTCTGTGAATGAAATTTTACAGAATCGTAAGGATTATGTTTCTACGAATGAATTAATGTATCTTGGTGGCTATCCACAAATATGGACGTCTCCAATCAAGGCCGCTGAAATAATATTACAGAGCTACATTGACACCTATGTTGAGCGCGATTTGCGTCAACTGATGAATATTAAGGATCTTAACAAATTCATAAAATTTCTTGGACTATGTGCCGGCCGTGTGGGTACTGAATTAAACCGCTCGTCACTCGCTGTTGAAACAGGCGTTACTGTCGCAACAATTGATTCATGGCTGAGTGTTTTGGAGGCTTCCTATGTTATATGGATGCTGCCACCGTGGAGTACCAACATAAACAAGCGTCTGACTAAATCATCAAAATTATACTTCTGTGATACGGGGTTACTATGTTATTTGCTCGGAATAAAAGAGGCGAAGCAATTGGATAATTATCCTTTACGTGGAGCCATCTTTGAAAACATGGTAGTAAACAATTTCCTTAAAGCAGCTTATAATGCCGGTAAGAAACCTCGGTTGAGCTTTTTCAGGGATAAAACCGGAAGGGAAATAGACTTAATCGTGGAGAATACAGATGGTATCAGTGCTTTTGAAATTAAAGCGTCCTCCGGATTCAATCCCGATTATTACAAGCATATTCGGTACTTTGAGAAAACTTTCCCTCAAAAAGTGCTTTACGCTACAATAATATATGATGGCGAAACAACAAGTGAAGTACCCACATCCGGATTATACAATTTTAGAGATATCAAATTATACGAAAGACCTTTATTTACCGTATAATCTGAAATAATCGAATTAGAATCTTTAACAGCCATACATTGAATTCATATCACGACATAGAAGCGCAATTTGAAAAACTATTCGACGATAATTATCGCCGTCTGATTTTTCATGCTCTCCGATTTGTAGATAGTCAGGAAGAAGCAGAAGATATTGTCTCTGACGTGTACTTGCGTGCTGTAATGTCCAAATAAATTTGGCATTACTCCCGAGTTATTCGTATATTTGCGACGAAACGGAAAGAGTTCTGTTTCAGTTTACATATTTTTAAAGCGTTTTAGCTGACTACCAATCGAAATTCGCCAAAATTTTCATCCCAGTAGTCAAGCAGTCGAAAACGCTCATGCGTGCTTATATCCACCCCGCACGCGGGGTCGACATATCGGCATGGCGTGAGGGGTGGACTGTCTATTTGGGATTAGGCGTTTGGCGATGCCTCGATTGAATAGCCAGTGAACTTTGTCCTCACGCTTTTTTGTGCTTTGCCTTAAACATTTATCTATCTCTTTATTTAATTTTTACCCGATTCGAGGGGGACACGCAAAGGGTTCTTAACCAATCTCATCCTAATATGAATGTTATCAACAAAATGCATGTGCGCCTTGGGGTAATTATGCTTCTATGGACCGCGACGCTATTTGGTGCAGATTCGGCTTATGCGCAAAGCAGCGACCCTTTAGCCGGCATCGACGAAGGCATTACGGTGCCCACCGACATCCGCGATGCCGTGCCATCAGATTATCCTAATCTGATATACCTTAAATCGCTCGACAACGAAAATTCCCTTGAAGGGTGGACGGGCACCTACACCGCTCAAACAACCAAATCCGGAGAGTTCGATGGATTTAAGATTGACATGGTGACATCCCCCGAACTTGACCTTTCAAGTGCACGCCATCCGGTACTCTGCCTATACGGCGCGGGGAAATTGTCACAATACAGTTTCTCGACTGACGGGAAAAAGTTTTCCACCTTATCGACTCGCGGCGATAACTTCATTGAGATTCCGGCAACAACGAAATATATCAGAATAACAGGTGCAAGAGTTTATAAAACCTCCCTCTTTATTGTAGACGAAGCCGATTCCACACCGGAATACTCCTTAGAGTATACAAGCCAACATTGGCAAGTAGCCTATGCTGACGGGAAAATATACAATCCAGTCAAATATATACCAGAACACGCACATGAAAAAGTTGAGCGCCGATATTTCGACTTTTTGAGGTCGGAAGCATTTGCAAGTGGTTTTTCGAGAGTCACCCAGACCGGAGCAAAAACCACAGAACAGATTATAGTTATAGCCAGCTCGGGATTGGAGTACATTCGACTGAAGGCATTTTTTATTGATAGCAATCCGAGCTATTTTGTTCCGAAAGGCACTAAGACCATATATGCTTGTAAAGAAGATCCCTCTCAAGATGGCGACGCAATCCGCTTTGGCGCACGCATAACGGATGAGATGTATTCCTATTACAACTCCACCGTGACCCCTCCGGAAAAACCCACCCTGGTTATACCGACTTGTCCACTCCATAAACCATCATGGTACGATATCAACGGCGATGGGATATTGGACTTCATAAGCGATAAGATTTATGTCTACACTGACGATGGATATTCCGAATACGCTTTTGGAGGAAATAATAACTACACTGGCAACCTCCTGAACGTCGGTGGCGACAACGGCATCTTGTGGTACAGCAATTATGTGCGGCATATCGACACCGCCAGCCTCTCTGCATCCGTCCTGGATGGCGATGAAAACGACAAGAATCATGTCTATTATCCTGCCGATGTGAACAACGACGGCCGCTACGACCTTCTTCGTCTCAGCGGCGGAGATGAGGTTGCCGATCCAAAACGCTTTGTTTCGATGAGTCCCGACGGCAAGAGTTTAACTGTAAAATACGATGTCATACCGCTTTCGGAATATCTCGATATGCCGATTCAGGGTTCTACGGGCGACATCCAAAGCGCTCTGGCGTCCATGTCGGGCATGGGCATTTACAGTCCTCCTGTCTATGAAAAATCCAAGGGTGTGAAATTCGAGTCGCACGACATCAACAACGACGGAATGCCCGATATCGTCGACTATGTTCACGGCAAAATCTACTACAATATCGGACAGAACCGTTATGCCACCACCGATTTCGGCGGCCAAATGATTGTACGCGACCTCAACGGTGACGGCATCGAGGACTTCATAATCGCTGATGACGCCTCACAAACCATAACCTCCCACATCCAGATTCCCGAGGGTGGCATAACCGAGAAAACGCTCCTTTCCGGCTACTACATCGCAGGTGACATCTATACCGCCGATTTCAATGCCGACGGTCTTGTCGACGTTCTTATTCCGATAAAAACCGACAATGGTTACAACTCGGCCTGCACATTCGTGCTTATTCTTGAAAACAAAGGTAACGGATCATTCAAGCGACATGAATGCCCACTGACTGAAAAGTGTACCGTGTTCGACATGCGCGACCTCGACAACGATGGCGTCTACGAACTCTGGCTCAAACCTCTATCATCCCAATCGACGGTTCAGCAATTCCCGATCAGCAACTTCAAACTTGCTGCCACCCCGACATTGTATGAAGACAGTAACGGAATCAGTGTCAAGTCCTCAGGAACAGTGCCGGCAATCTACCCCGATGTAACCTCCCCCTCACGAAATATGCTCTATATCAAAAACCGCGGTATAGTATTCGATCAGGCGGCCAACACGGTGCCCAAAACGCCCGGCCGTCCCGATATTTTCTACGAGCCTTCCTCGGGGATGATAAAAGTGTCCTGGCAGCCGACTACCGACAAGGAGACTCCTGCTGCCGATCTCACCTATTCGCTCCGCATCGGCACAGCTCCAGACCTCGACGACATCGTGACGGCAGACGCTCTGCCCGACGGGCGGCGTCGGAATCTCACCGGCGGCAACATGGGCTACGGACTGCACCGCAAATTCGACACCAAGTCGTGGCCCGACGGCAAGATTTACATCTCCGTCCAGGCTGTCGACGGTGCCAACGGCGGCTCGCCGTTCAGCGAATACGCAGTTCTCGAAAAGCGTGAGCCCACCTCAGGATTCCTCCTTTCCTACGAGAAGCCGTTTGCCGTGAACGACATCTGTACTGCAACGCTCTCCATTATGCCCAAAGAGGGGTACACCTATCAGTGGGACTTTGCTGGCGCACGCATCCTCAGTGCTGACGAGAGTACACAGACCTATAAAATCGCCTATGAAACCGGCGGCGAAAAGACCATCTCACTTACGGTGACCGCCGACGGCTACTCCTCTCCAACCGTCTCGCAAACGCTTGATGTTCATCCCGGCAATATCAAGCAACATGAGCTGCTGGTAAACAACTATAGCACATCAGTTGAATGGGCCGCTGACATTGACGAAGACGGCGAATACGAATTGTATCGCAGTAATTTCCTGGAATCCTCAAAGCCGGGAGAGTACACCTCAATTCAACGGCTGTTCAACAACCACTCCTCTATCGGGTCATTCTCTAACGGTGTCCACACCGACATCAACGGCGACGGACACGTCGACATCTACAATCCCGGAGGCACCGCCGCCATCAATATGGAGGACAAGGACATGGAGATTGTAACCGACATGTTCAAATTGCCTTCGTACGACTATAAATACTTCATGGATCTTGATAATGACGGAAAACTCGATTTTGTAGAACGTCTGCACCCCTCGGAGATTTATTTCAATAATGGCGACTATAAGTCCTTCGAGGAGTATGCGCCATACACAGGCAACGAGTACAATTGGGCAGCTATCTGGCAGGATTTCAACGGCGACGGACTGATTGATTTCGCCACGACAACCTACGATGCGAATGATAAGTTGACGCTCAATATCTATGAAAACCGGGGCGACTACACATTCGAAAAAAGGACGCTGGCCACAAACTGTTCCGATTTTTACCTTCTTGCCATCCGCGACTTCGACAACAACGGAACGCTCGATTTTTATGGAGCAAGAACCGTTGCCCGCGATACCTACACTTTCTCCATAATCTGGGATAATGGTGAGGGTGGTGAAACACCCATTGCCGGAAAGATGGGCAATTTAGACTCATTCCAGTTAGTAACCGATCATAGAGGTATATGCCATACCCACGATTTTGACAACAACGGCTATATAGATTTCTACGCCGATGCGCCCAAAGAGATTCAGACCGAGCGCGGAATCTGGGGATATATTGCCTACCAGTTGCCGGGCCATAAGTTCGAGATAAAGAAGTACGACCATGATGCGAACGATTACGGATTTTATCTTGAAGATGCTTCCACCTATAATTACGACCTGTTTCTCGCAAACGACGGCCACAGGCATCTGACAAGAGCCGGTGTGACTATCGACACACCCAACACGCGCCCTGAAGCACCGAAAAATCTGCGCCACTCGCAGACTTCGAGAGCGATAGTGCTCGAATGGGATCCCTCCGCCGACAAGGAGACGCCTGCCGCCGGCATGCGCTACAATGTAAGCATCAAGCATAAGGGGATGGAAGGTGAAGGGGCATATCTCTTCTCGCCATGCAACGGCGGAAAGAACGGAGTACCCGTGCCGACCCACAAGCCTCTGCTCGGTTCCTCCCGTATTACAATCCCCTACGCAAGTATTCCCGCCGGCACATATGAGGTGAAAGTGCAGGGTGTCGACCTGATGCACGAGGCTTCGGATTTCTCTGAGGTGTATGAGATGACTGTCGACGAACAGTGCAGCTTCGACCTGCCCACAAGCGGTATTGTCGGTTATCCTGTGAAAGTCAGCGTTTATGCCTCTATCGCTACCGCGCCCGAATGGGACGGCGGCGAAGCGAAGTCGTCCGGCTCCGGTCGATACACCATCATATGGCATACACCGGGCAGAAAGTGCGTCACCATCGGCGACAAGACGGCCTACATCCAGATCAATCCGGCTCCCGACGCCACGTTCTCGCTGCCGGCTGTTTGCCACCGCGGCGACCGCGTGAAATTCTCAGCTCCTAACGCAGATAAAGGTAAATGGGAAATCCGCCTGACTGGCAAGCCCTACGACTGGGAACCGCTCTCCGACACGGAGGATTCGCGTTTTGCGACGCTTGAAATCACTGATGACAAAAATGCAGTGCTGACTTTCAAGGTTACTAACCGCTACGATGTGCGTCACACGCTTACGGAAGGGGTTGCCACGGAAGAACATACGGAAATTACGGAAGTGGTATGGAACAATGCTCCGGCCATCTCTCTTGTCGATATCGACGATACCACCGGCAAGCACCGTATCCGCTGGCAGGCTCCATCGGCCACCGATACCGATATTATCGGCCTGAATCTCTATAAAGAGACATCGGTTGCCGGTAAATACATCCTGTTGGAGCAGCTCGCGCCGTCGGTTACTTCCTACATCGACCTCACCTCTTCTCCTGATGCGAAGGCTTCACGCTACATGATGACGTATGAGCTTGCATACGGCGAATCCGACCGCAGCGCCGCCCATATGCCCATCCACGTGATGATCAACCGCGGTATAGGCGATTCATGGAATCTTATCTGGACCCGCTATGAGGGTGTTACGGTAGACTCCTACAGGATTTTGCGCGGCAGTTCTCCCGAAGCGCTTACAATGATCGATGAGGTTTCGGGCAACATGACCTCATTCTGCGATGTGAATCCTCCTGCCGGACCGCTCTTCTACGCTGTGGAAATCATCAATCCGGCAAGCGCCTCCGCTTCGCAGCAGGCCGCTTCCCGCGCCATCGCTACAGGAGCCTATTCCAGAAGCAACGTAGTTGTGGCCTCGGGCGATGCATCGGTCAATCTTGTAGAGCGTATCGAAGTCTTCTCCGTCAACGGCGAGAACACCATCAACTACTCGCAGACCCAGACGCTCGACCTCCAGGCCCGCGTATTCCCCTTCAATGCCACCCTCACGTCGCCCAACTGGATTGTAGTATCCGGCGAGGACATCGCCACTGTCGATGCCCGCGGCCGCGTTACCGCCACAGGGCGCGGTAACGGACAGGCTACTGTCCGTGCATGTGCCATAGACGGATCCGGCGTTTCCGGCGAATTCACCGTTAACATTAACAATGCGGTTTCCGGCATTGCCACCATTAACACGGGTTCTGCCGATATGCTCACGGTAAATCCGCCGATTGCTGACACAGAGATTCATCTCGACGGTATCCCTGGAGATGAAAACAACCGTACCAAGCTATACATATTTAGCGTCAGCGGCATGATAGTACATGAGGCCACTCTAACAGGCTCCTCCGCCACTATCAACGTGAGTTCCCTGGCCGACGGTGTTTATATAATAAAAGCCGTCAGCAAACGTGGATGTTCCAGCGCCCGATTCATAAAACAATGACGCCAACATCCCACGATATATAAACATCCTCATTCCCATAATAAAATGCGCCCCGATAGTTTAAAACAAAACTTTGGGGTGCATTTCTTGTTTTACCCGATTGAACCTTGACATATTTTTATGGCTTGGCATCGGCTGCAATTTCAGGACGATGATTCATTGTGTGACGTCAGATTCAACTTTTGGGCGATTTTGTGGCGAATTACTGGCAGATTTTTGGAGAGGGGAGGTTGTAAATTTGTAAGTGATTAATCGGCTGAGGGAATCAGCAACCACATTCGGCTGAAATGCCCGGTGACACCCACAAAGCTTCGCATCTCTTTCACCTGACTAAGCCATGATTTTAATATGAACCTCTCAATGTCAAAGTTTATTTTAACAGCCATGCTTATGGCTGCCGCCGCGATACACGGCGCGGCATCTGCGACAGAAACAATCGCCTTACGCAAGGACGTGCCTCTGGATGGCAAATGGATGTTTTCCAAAACTCCGGCCGAAGGCCAGCAACGGCAATGGGAATACGTCGATATCCCCCATTCATGGAACGCCGACGACGGTACTACACCGGACTATTATCGCGGCAGAGCAAGATATGAATATGATCTGTACCTCGATTCCGTTCCCACTGCCAAACGCGGATTCCTGCGTTTCGAGGCCGTGAGCCAAGAGGCCGATGTAGCTGTCAACGGCGTTCCGGCGGGCAACCACAAAGGGGCGTTCAATGCGTTCTGTTTTGAGGTGACCGGACTGCTGCATGCCGGCAACAACCGGATAACCGTGGATGCGACGAATGCCCACAACGACAATATAGCACCGCTTGAAGGGGATTTCACCATATTCGGAGGCATCTACCGGCCGGCCAAACTGATGTGGTTGCCCTCCACGTGCATCACTCCGCTTGATTATGCGTCGTCAGGCACCTACATCACCCAAAGGGAGGTGACCGACGACATGGTAAAACTGCATATAGTGACAAAACTCGACGGAAAGGCACTCACTCATAAAAACGACCTTTCGCTACGCACCACCATCATCGCCCCCGACGGCAATGTGGTTGCCACCCGCTCTACCAAATGTGGCAAGAATCGCGACGGAAAAGTGGAGGTGACCGGTGATTTCGAGATAAAGCATCCGGCCCTGTGGAGCAAAGAAACTCCCGAAAACCGCTACACCGTGCGGCACGAACTGATGGATGGCAAAGCGATTGCCGACACACTGTCGCAACGCATCGGGCTGCGCTATTTCTCCATCGACCCCGAAAAGGGATTCTTCTTCAACGGCAAGCCGTACCGTCTGGCCGGAGTGAACCGCCATCAGGACCGCCCGGGGAAGGGCTGGGCAATCTCGCAGGCCGACCACGAGGAGGATATGGCGCTCATCAAGGAGATAGGGGCAAACACCATCCGTCTGGCCCATTATCCTCATGCCGAACAGTTCTACAACCTGTGCGACGACAACGGCATGCTCGTGTGGGCAGAAATCCCGTTTGTCGGTCACGGCACCGATTCGCCTGAATTTACCGAAAATCTCAAGACACAGCTCACCGAACTTATACGCCAGAACTACAATCATCCCTCGATTTTCACATGGAGCCTGTTCAACGAAATAGGGTTCGGAGACAACCCGGTGGTGAAACCTGCCGGTATCGTGGCCGAGCTTAACGACCTGGCCCATGCCGAAGACCCCTCACGCCCCACAATCGCCGCCACCAACCGCGACGACCTGCCTGAGAACTGGATTCCGGATTATCTTGCCTATAACAATTATCCGGGATGGTACTGGGCGGAACCATCGGCCATGGGGCCGTCGATCGACCAGAAAAACAAGGGACGCGGCGTGGCAGTCAGCGAATATGGCGCAGGCGGAAGTATCGATGTCCACGACCAGCATGTCACCGTGGCTCCCCGCCCCGACGGACATTATCATCCCGAGGAGTGGCAGGCCACCGTGCACGAAGGCACCTACAGCGAACTTGCCAAGCGCCCCTACGTATGGGCCACCTGGGTGTGGAACATGTTTGACTTCGCCAGTTCATGGCGCAACGAAGGGAACGCACGCGGCATTAACGACAAGGGGCTCGTGACCTACGACCGCAAGACCCCAAAAGACGCTTTCTACTTCTATAAAGCCCAATGGAGCGACACGCCGATGGTGCACATCACCTCACAGCGGCACACAATCCGCGACAAGGCCAGCACCCCCGTAAAGGTGTACAGCAATTGCGACACAGTCGAGCTGAGCATAAACGGCCGCACCCTCTCTGCTGTCAAGCCCGAAAACGGCATTGCCACGTGGGACAACGTCGCACTGCAACCGGGCAAAAACCGGATTTCAGCCACAGGCAAATCCGGCTCCCGCACCATCACCGACAGCTGTGAATGGGAGCTGAAATAGCCGCAGGATTCTGAATCGTATCACTGCAGCAATGAAAGGCCGTAGGAGCGGGATGCGTCGATAAGAGCGGGGACGTGTGCATCCGAGTTTACAATCATCGGGACACCGGCTTCTTTCAATATCCTCACCAGACGCTCCGAGGGGAAGATTCGGCGGTTATGGTCGGCGTATGCCTTGGTGTTTATCTCGACAGTGAGCGGACGCTGTGTGGCGCCATTACCCGCTGCCACGGCTATAATGTGGTCAACGAGGCCGTCGGCAAGAGCGCGGTAGCGCGGCTCATTCTCAATCCCCTCGCGGTAATGGCCGGCGTTGTGTCCTATTTTGTCGAGATGCCCCACAATGTCCAGTCCTCCGGCATCAAGCATGCGGTGGCTCGCCTCAAAAAAGGCATCCACCACATAGTCTATGTCATCGTGGAAATAGCGCTTCATCTTGCCACGGAACGCATCATAATGTCCGTCGATATCCACCAGCTCCCCCTCTTGCGACCGTATGAAATGCACCGAGCCGATGGTATAGTCGAGCGGCAGCGATGCGAAATAAGGTGAAGCCGGACCCCAGTCGTCGCCCAGATAATCAATCTCCATCCCGGCATAAAAGCGGCAACGGTCGCCATAAGTGAGGCGGATGCGCTCCACCTCGGCAAAATATCGTGCCACATCAGCGGCTCTCATGTTGCAGGGCGATTCGATGGGCACAGGCGAATGCGGCGTGAAGCCGTAGTGGGTGAAGCCGCGTTTCACCGCCTCGCGGGCAAAAGCCTCCATTTGGGCGCGCCCGTCGCAGAATTCCGTATGGGAATGAAAAGTATATAGTTTACTTGTACCTATCTCTTTAAGAAAATCCATATATCTGTTGAAACCTAAAATCGGCGTATCAAGAATCCCGACAAAATGCATAAACATCGCAGCTCCTCAGGAATGCCGTCAGGCACGCTGAGGAGCTGTAAACATGTTCAATCGGCTACCGGCGGAACTATCTCGGGACGTAACGCCCGCTTCCAGCGCATGAACATACCAGCGAACAATCCGGCCATCACGCAGCCCGTCGAAACGCCCAACACGTGGTCAAGACCGAACCCTTCGGGTGACGGGGCCACGAGCAGATAGGCAGTGCAAACCACCGTCATGAACATTGCCGGAATAAAAGTTATGATGTACATCTTGCCGCGGCGTGCCAGATAGACCGTGCATGCCCACAGAGTGAACACGGCAAGAGTCTGATTGCTCCAGGCGAAATAGCGCCACAGCACGTTGAAATCGATCTGCAGAAGAAGGAAAGTGAGCACAAACAGCGGAAGCGCCACAAGCGCACGCTGCCAGAAACGGCGCTGGTCGAAACGGGCGAAGTCGGCCACGATGAGACGCGCGCTGCGGAGTGCTGTATCGCCCGTGGTAATCGGCGCGGCAATCACGCCGATCATGGCCACAATGCCGCCGACAACACCGAACCACGACTGAGAAATTTCGTGTATCAGCGATCCGGGGCCGTGAGCCGGATCGGCCATATAGGCCGACAGACCCTCGTAGCCACCGGTGAATGTGATGGTGGCTGCAGCCCAGATAAGTGCCACCACGCCTTCGGCCACCATGGCCCCATAAAATATGGGACGTGCCTGGCACTCATTGGTCATGCACCGCGCCATCATCGGCGACTGTGTGGCGTGAAAACCGGATATGGCACCGCAGGCTATGGAGATGAACAGCATGGGCATTATGGGATGCGTAGCCACAAGATCGGCCGCATAACGGTTGCCAAGGCCCCCCGCAAATGCCTCCGACACTTCCACATCGCCGAACACCATCACCGCCACCAGCCCCACGGCCATGAAGAAAAGCACCACGGCAAACAGCGGATAGATGTTGCCGATCAGTTTGTCGACAGGGAAAAGCGTGGCAAGCAGATAATACACAAAAATCACCGCAGCCCAGAACGTGGCGTCGAGGGCTTCGGGTGTGAGCGACGCAATAAGGCCGGATGTGGTGACCACAAACACACCGCCCACCAGAATGAGCAGGACAATGGAGAACACGCGCATCACCTGCTTCACGCCCGATCCAAGTTCCTGACCCACTATCTCAGGGAGCGAGATGCCGCCGGCCCGCAGGGAAATCATACCCGACACGAAATCATGAACGGCCCCGGCGAAAATAGTGCCAAGCACTATCCACAGATAAGCGGCAGGGCCGTACATGATGCCCATTATAGCACCGAAGATGGGCCCCAGACCGGCGATGTTAAGGAACTGGACCAAAAATATTTTCCATCCGGGCATGGGCACAAAGTCCACACCATCGTTGTGTGTGATTGCAGGTGTGGGGCGGTCTGGTTCGATGCCAAACACGCGCTCCACAAAGAGGCCATAGATGAAATAGCCGCCGATAAGCACGGCCAATGCCACAAGAAATGAAATCATGGAAACTGGTTTATTGGGGTTAGCGTTCGAGGGTGATCACATCGTTGCGCATGGCGGTGAGCTCGGCACGCGCGGCATCGAGCTGTGCCTCGGCCTGCTCGATAAGGTCGGCCGAAGAGCGGTTGCCTTTGGCATAATCGGCGCGCATGTCGTCAAGCGACGCCTTTGCCCGGTTGAAGCGTTCAAGATGGTCCATGTAGGAATGCATGGCCTGACGCGCAGCCGGTGTGCGGAAATCCTCATAGTTGGTGTAGACTCCACGGCCCGGTACCGACAGGCTGAACTGCACCGGACGCTGCGAGGCATCGGATTTAAGCGCCACGATACGCTCTATCAGCGCATTGCGGTCGGTAGTGGGAAGCCATGTGTCGCGTATGGCATCAATGCGTGCACGCGAAGCCAACTCCGGGGCATCGGGATCGATGTTGCGCCGCAGCTCCGAGGGAACAAACACATAGATGGTGACCTTGCCGGGGATACGGTTGCGGTCGGTGGCCCACCACCCTACTCCGGTAAGTTCGTCGATGGCGAGCATGTAATCATCATAGGGGGAATTATAGGGCATGCCGAGATTCTGCGGCTGCAGGAATCCGTCGTCGCCTTTGCGCGATATGAAGATGTCGAGGCCGCCAAGCGAATTTTCCCCGTCATTGGCAAAATAAAGGGTGATACCGTCGGGCATGAGGAAGGGATAATTGGCATCGCCGCCCTCTCCGAGGGCATCGCCCACCGGCACCGGACGCTCCCAGCTGTTGCCATAGAGCGCCGAACTCGACACCAGACGAAACACTCCGGCTGTGTCGGGCATTGCCCACAGCATCTCGCGACGGCTCTCAGGCTCATAGACCACGGTGGGGCGTGCCGCCGGGAATGTCTCAGGCAACACATCGGAGGGTTCGTTGAGCGAACCGCTCTCGGCCGACAGGCGGTAGTGGCGGAAGAAATCATCGGCGTCGACCACAAGCGAGTCGATTATCTCAATCTGCTCAACGCGCCCGAGCATGTTCTCCGTACGGTCGATGCGGTCCTCAAGATTGCCGGAATTGTCGGGGTGCACAGTCTTGCGGCCACGTTTGAGCGATGCGCGGTACTCCTCGAGCAGACTGCGCGCATCATCCACTTCGTAGCGCAGGTTGGCCAGTTCGGCCAACGAGAGGATGGCCTCGCGGTTTCCCTTGGCACGGGCAGCCTCAAACGCATCGGCAGCCTTGGCATCGCGTCCGGTGGCCATATAAAGCCGTCCAAGTTCCATGCGGACGTCGGCATTCTTCGGCTCGCGTTCGGCAATTTCATTGAGCATGTCGATTGCGGCCGCTGTCTCGCCGTCCTCGGCAAGCTGCAAGGCATCGGCTACTGTCTGCGCAGTCACCACCGGCCCACAAGCCAGTGCTGCAAGTAACATGAATATTGACGCTATATGTTTCATTTCGGTACTTATCTTTATGCTTTGTGTATGAGTGGGAATTAACATGCTGTCACACAGATACACCTTTTTGTCCAAGCGGGTTGAGAATATGGATGAGGAGGTCGAAAAACAATGCATACGGGTCGGTGCGCGAGCCGTTGCCTTTCGACTCGGCATCAAAGCGCCTGATCAGCCCCACAATCTCAATGGCCTGCCAGGGTCCGTAATTGCGCATGGCAGCCTTAATGTCCTTGAGCTGCCCGGCCCATTTCAGCCCAAGCTCACCCATGAGGCCGTGGTCCGATTTGTCCTGCGCATAATGCGCCACCAGCACACTGGCAAACAGATTGAACAGCGAGGGGGCCACCATCTGCACGGGATGCGCCTTTGGATTTGCGCTGAAATTATTGTAGATGGCAAGCGTCTTGACCACATCGGCATTTGCCACGGCCGACACAAGCTCGAAATTGTTGAACTCCTTTGAGACGCCGATGTTGCGCTCCACAGCCTCAGGAGTGACCATGGCTCCTTCACCGAGTGTGACGGTGAGCTTGTCGACCTCGTTGTACAGGCGCGAGAGGTCGGACCCCACGAAGTCGCACAGCATTGTGAGCGCCTTCGGATCGACCGACAGACCTTTCTCCCTGATGAATTCCGACACCACAGAGGCCACATTGCTTTCACGCAGTTTCACCGACTCGAAAGCCACACCGCCCCCGGCACGCAAAGCCTTGAAGAATTCGGCTCCGGTGGCCTTTTTGCCCCTGAAACAGAGGCAGAGCACCGATGCCGGATTGGGCGATGCCACATAGGAGGCCAAAGCGTTAAGAAATGTGGCGCCCCCGTTCTGCACCTCCTTGACCACAACCACCTGACGCTGCGAGAACATAGGCACACGCCGGGCGGCATTCACCACCTCGAGAGGCGATGAAAGCTCAGGGGCATAGAGTACGGTAAGATCGAAATCGCGGTCGGATTCCGGCACGAGCTTCACGAACCAGTCGACCAGCGCATCGATATAATACCCCTCCTCGCCATGAAGCAGATAGACCGGCGCCGGCCTTCCGGCCCGCAGATCGCGGCATATGGATGTGTAGGTCAGAGTCTCAGCCATTGGTGGAACAGGTATCGGATGAAAAAGCTTCCTCACGGCAAACGCCAACACAACGTGAACCGATGCCGTTCGGAAAAAGTTTTGTAAATTTATACATTAAATTCCGATAAGCACGCCGTCCAAAGGATTTTAAACTAATTTTTCATTCCACGCCATGCGTACCGACCGCAACACCGACATCAGCCTCCCTGCGCTTCACCTTCCCCCCACACATCTGGAGGTGAAGCAATGCGCCGACGGAGTGGTGCGCGTGTTCGACCGTCTGCGCCGCAAACCTGTAGCGCTGACGCCGGAGGAATGGGTGCGGCAGCATTTCGTGGCCTATCTCATCGATTCGCTCGGCTTTCCGGAGACACTGATGGCCAATGAAGTGGCGATAACCCTCAACGGCACATCACGCCGCTGCGACACGGTGGTGTACTCCCGTCAGGGGCTTGTGCCGCAGGTGATAGTGGAATACAAAGCACCGTCGGTAGCCATCACACAACGGGTGTTCGACCAGATAGTGCGCTACAACATGGTTCTACAGGTGGAATGGCTGATGGTGAGCAACGGCCTGCAGCATTTCTGCTGCCATGTGGATTACGCCAACCGCCGGGTGCGCTTCCTCGAATCCATACCGGCTTACGCCGAGCTGCACTAAAGTGCAGCTGCCTAAACAAAAGGCGCGCTGAGGAGCGGCTGCTTTAACAAAAGGCGGCGTGCCTGAAATTTC